>Ga0209483_1000401_pt1 | contig 38635 bp, 38 predicted proteins | sample NGEPerA_FD_184508 | JGI IMG/M metagenome (GOLD analysis project Ga0209483, IMG submission 184508) | Arctic peat soil microbial communities from the Barrow Environmental Observatory site, Barrow, Alaska, USA - NGEE PermafrostL2-A... | ecosystem: Environmental > Terrestrial > Soil > Wetlands >...
ACCGGCCAGGACTTAAGGGACTTCGGATGATCCTCGTGGGAGTTACTCTCGCGATGATCGTGGGCGGAGCCGCACTTGCTCTTCGTGACGCTTTCCGGTCAGCGCGAGAGCAACGAGTGGCTGCACAGCGGACACTGGATGCTTACGCGCATTTCGCGAGCTACCTATTCTCGACTCGCGTGTATCTCATGGCGCGCGAACGAACGGTTCTTCAGGCCTTCGTAAAGCTTGGCCCCGACGATCCGTGGTCCGGACCGCTTCCGCCAGTTACGGTGATTCCGGCAATTCCGGACACGGGCGAGGCGTGCGCACATTCAAAGTCGTTCCCCATATATCGGTTCAGGCTCGACCTGCCGTCGGGTGCACTCAGCGTAATCGGAGGGACGCCTTCAGCCGAAGCCATGCACCTGATACGCGACTCGATTCCGAAACTGGCTGTCTCACCCCCGGTCGCGTTGTGGCATTTCGGATATCTCTTCCTCCAGTCGAAAGCCCCGGAAGCGATTGCATACTCTCCGGTACGAGACTCGACCGGACGGGTCCTGGCGGTGTACGGGTATCGTTCATGTTACGGAACGTACGACGTGTGGGACTTCATGGTAGTGCATCGTGTTGCGCGCATAGTTCCGCCTTTCCTGACTGAAGGGATGCCGGTGGATTCGATCATGACTCTCAGTGTGACCGACGCCCACGGCAGACCGCTGTACGTCGCACCGGCTCGTCGAGGCGCTGTTGTCGCCACCGGTACCGACACGATCGCTCAACTCAGCGACATCATCATCAGGATTGGGCTGCGTCCCCGGGTCGCGGAACGACTTGTGGTCGGCGGGATGCCCGCGTCACGGATACCCGATTCATTTTTCGTCCTGGTTGGCAGTATCATACTGGCGCTTGCGACACTCGCCATGCTGCGACGTGAATTCAAGCTCGTCGAATCACGCGAAATGTTCCTCGCAAATGTTTCGCACGAATTGCGCACACCGTTGCAACACATCCTCCTCTTTGTTCAGATTCTTCGGCTCAAGCGAACTCGCACCGACGAGGAACGGGACAAGGCCATCGAGGTGATAGAGACGGAGACACATCGGCTCATACGGCTTGCAGACAACGTACTGGGCGTGGTGCGAACAAACCGACCGCGCATCCTCATCACCGCCGTGGATGCGTCCGCGATCGCGTCGCGCGCCGCCACTTTGTGTGCGCCTCTTGCGCAGGCGCGCTCCATGACGATCGAGGTCGACGCCACGCCGGCAACGGCCGCAGCCGACCCCGAGTCGTTGCAGCAGGTACTCGTAAACCTCATCGACAATGCGGTCAAGTACGGCCCGAACGGCCAGACGATCTGGATCGGGGTACGAACGGACGGGAACGAAGTTCAGATATGGGTTGAAGATTCCGGACCGGGGATACCACCCAGGGATCGGGATCGCGTATGGCGACCGTTCGTGAGACTCGATACTCCTGGCGACGCGACCGCCGGCACTGGCATCGGACTCACGATTGTGCGTGAACTCGTTGATCAAATGAATGGCCGCGCCGAGATATACGATACCGCCGGAGGAGGCGCGAGAATATCAATATTTCTTCCCCGCTGGAACGGAGACGCCCAATGAGCGACGACGTACAAGACAATACCGTCAGATCGGTTCGCAGCGTGCTTATCGTGGAAGACAGCGAAACCCTGGCACTCGGGCTGCGTACCAGTTTCGAGTTTGAAGGCTATAGTGTCGACTGGGTCGCGGACGGAGAGGCCGCACTGGAATGGCTCGCATCGAACCGCCCTGACCTTATCATCCTCGACCTGATGCTGCCAAAGGTGAACGGCTTCGAGGTCCTGCGTCGGTACCGCGCGGATGGTGGAGATTCGGCGGTGCTCATCCTCTCGGCGCGCGATGCGGAAGTTGATAAGGTACAGGGCTTTCGCAGTGGCGCGGATGACTACGTCGTAAAACCTGTCGGAATACTCGAGCTCCTCGCGCGCGCCGAAGCGATGCTCAGGCGCACGGGGCCACAGCGGCAGCCACATTCCGACTCGCCAACCGACATCTCATCGCGCACAGGCAATGGAGATAAAGTGATGCATTTTGGGAACATCGTAGTTGATCCACGCACCCGCACAGTCACACGCCAGGGAGTACCGGTCGAGCTCACGCCACGTGAGTACGAATTGCTCGTGTTCCTGATCAACGCCGACGGTGCCATCATCTCACGCGAACTTGTGATGGGCGAAGTGTGGCACTATGTCCCAGGATTGACATCGCGCACAGTGGACCAGCACGTCGCGCGACTGCGTCACAAGCTTGAAATCGATGCCGCGGTTCCACAACATATTCTCACCGCCAGGAAAGCCGGGTACCGCTTCGTCTCCTGAGCAAGCTGCTGATGATGTTATTTGGCGACCGAAATCGGCACGCTCCATACAAAACGGTCCCACGCGATACTCAGCACCTGCGGCACCGTATCACCGATTGTGATGCTGAAATCTTCGCCAGGAGTTGCAACCGCTGTCACGTACATCGGAATCCTTGCGAAGTCATGAGAGCCATCGTAATCCGTACCCCATTGCCCGTGCTGACTATTGATGATCAGAGCGACGCTGCCATTCCTTTCGGGTAGCGTCCACACGCTGTAAACGCCTGCGGGAATAATTTTTCCACTGATCACGAGATTGGTGCCCGAGGACAACGTCGTTGCCGCATTCGCGCCAGTGCGCCATATCTCGCCGTACGGAACTACGCTCCCCAGCACCGTACGGCCCCTCAAACGCGGGCTGGAATATGAGATTACGACTGGCGCACCTCCAACCTTTCCACGCTCTACGACCGTGGGCGAGGCGGCGCCCAGACCCCTGCCGCTGCGGTCTTCTGCCGCGAACCGTCGTGCGAGATTCCCGATGTCCGTGTAGTCCGATCGCGTCGTCCTGGTCCGCTCCGTAGTCTGGCTCGCATCCACCTTCGCGATGCGCCCAGCATCGTCGAACGTCACATGCGCATATGCAATACCGAAGAAATCAGCATCGAGTTGCGTCGCAGACTGTTTCACAAACGCACGGCGGCTGCGCTGACCGCTCGCTATGTCAATCGTGGTCAGGTGAATCGTATCGCCCCGCTGAGCAGCCGAGAGCGGCTTGTAAAGCGTGAAGAATTCCGGAGATTCGTACAGCCCATATGAGGGGCCGAATCCAGTCATCAGTGATGGAAACACACCAGACGGAAGCGCCAGAGCGCCTCGCTTGTGATTACCCACAGAGTCGAGATCGACGAACGCGGAGTCGTGCCGGAAATCAATCTTCACGCGTCGCGCGAATACGTCCGATGTGCCCATCGGTGTGAGATCAACGAGCGACTGCGTCGGCGCGCCGGAGTTATCCAGGTCCAGTACGTAGTGAATCAATACTGTGCCTGGAATCCGCACCAGCATGTGTCCTTCCAGTTGCTTCGGCGATCGCGTGAAGCTCTCCATCACAACGGTATCGCGGCCAAGCGTTGTGACGAGTGTGGCACTGTCCTGCACTGGAGTGCTGCAGGCGGGTTGCGTGAGGCCCATCGCTGCAAGAGCCAGTGTAACGCCCATCGACGCGCGTACATACATGATCGAGTACCGTCAGTCGTGAAGTGTTAGCATCTTCACTCAAGCTGTATTCGGAACGGCACGTAGTGAGTCTCTGATGCGTAAGGCCCGTGTAAGAGTTCTGCTTAGGCAGCAGACTCCCTGACCACTAGCGTGCCTCACGCGAGGCTTGCTGGAATGCCAAAAAACCGCGGCGGCCACAAGGGCCGCCGCGGTTGGTCGGGCGTGAACCGCACGAAGACGTTAGCTGTTGCGCTTACGCCTGCGAACCAGCGGCACCAATCCGATGAGCCCGGTGCCGAGTAGCGCGAGCGAACCCGGTTCCGGTGTCGTGGTGACTTCGGCAGCACCAAACACACCATCCTGACCGGTGGTATAGAAGACCTGGTTGGTTACTCCAGCAACTGCAGCGCTATGCAGCACGTCGTTGCCATTGTTTGCGAAAACCGAGGAAACGTCGGTGAAGAGGGCTGCGCCAAATGGGCCCTGTGTGTCGAATCCCGTCGTATTGATCGTCCCAAGTCCATTGTAGCTCGAGGCGAAGCTCAACCCGAACTGATTCAGGAAGACGTTCGAATACGAGGCTTCAGTCGGTGCGCCATCGACACCCGTACCGCCGATGTAGAACACGTTTCCACCACCGCGGACATAATCAGCCAACCCGCTAGCATTGAACGTCGGATTACCCTCGACGAACACCGCGCTGTAACTCGTGAATGACGTTGCAGACGCACTGGTCGTTACGGTGAAACCCAGCCCCTCCAGATAATTCGTGAATCCCGTGTTGGCGAGGAAGCCATCAGTCGAATTGATGAGTATACTCCCACCGCCAATATTGAACCACTGCGTGGCATTCTTGACAAACTGCTGCTCATTTCCGTTGAAATTCCCTTCGGAAGTGAACCACTCGTCGTGGGACACCACGACCTTGCCCTGCGCACCCGCTGTTCCGGCTACACATACTGCCGCGGCCGCGGCAAACAGACTGGTGCCAATCAGGCTCCTTAACCGCATTTCTAGCCCTCCCGAGGGGTGCAGGTTCTTACTCCGCAGGTCGTGACGTGCGGCAGATAGTTCGCCTCGCGCAATACGCGTGCCCGCTAAAGGACGATTGTTCATTCCGCGTAACCCATTGCACACCAGTGATTTAGTCGATAGTCTGACGACCCATAAATGCATGTTTCAAGGCATATTGTCGCGGGGATGCCACAGCTTCGCCGGATCGCCGCAACGACAACACACCTTGCCGCGCCATTTCCCGTCGTCCGTCGATCAGTCAGCCATCACGTGAGGCGGGCCGACTGTTTTGAAACACCCGACTCTACCCGGCGCTGGATCCCGCCGAGGCGAAGTAGAAACGATGGTGATTGCGACAGCCCGGATTGAAACCCGCTCCGCAGTTGGGGCAGGCATTCCCGGACGCCAGATAGGCCGCGATCGAAAGCTCGGAGCCGCACACACCGCAAAGCACGGCCAGCGAGTCGAATTCATCGCGCGGCCACGGCTCCAGATGGTGATCCGCGAGCACGTCGTGACAGTCCTTGCACGCGTAGTACTCGCCACAGCACCGGAGCTTGATGGCTATGACGTCCAGCTCGCTCCGATAATGCGAGCAGCGGGTTTGCGCATCGACGTTGAGTCCCAGTACGGGCGGTCGCGCCGATTGGTCGCGGCCACCGTTCGTTGGAGTCAATTTTGGCAACGCCTACTTCGCCGAGTCCGCCGGAGGAGCCTGGCCGAGTCCGATCAGTTCTCCGCTCGCGAGTACGTGACTCTTCATCGCCGCAATGAGATCTGTGTAGCTGTTCTGGCTGCCGCCAGGAATCGTCGTATTCAGCGCAAACACCTGCATGTGATAGCGATGCTTTGGCCCCGGTGGCGTGCGCGGACCCATATACGCATGCGCCCGCCCCCGGATATTCGGCCCGTATTCGGCACCTTCCGGCGGCGCCGTCATGCCCGCGTCGAGGTGCGTCACGCTGGCGGGAATGTTCACCATCGTCCAGTGAAGAATGGGTGCGCCTTTTGAGAGCGCGTCGCCGTCCTGCATGATTACCACGTATGACTTTGTCCGAGCTGGCCCGGTGGTCCACTTGAGTCCGGGAAAGACATTGGCGCCCCACGAGGTATTCTGTAACGGAATGTCCCCGAGCATCGAAAACGCAGGGGATGTCACGACGAGTTTCTCGGACCCTTTAGCCGGAACACTGACGATCGCGAGCTGCAACCTGCCAACTTCCATTAGTGGTGGGGCCTGCTGCGCAGCCGCCCCCGCGACTGATAATCCGACCAGGGCAAGACCGTTGGCGCAAGCAATGCGTAACTTCATGAGTCAACTCCACGAGTGTGAGAGAATGTTGTTGGTGAGTGCCGCTCTGCTTGAATATGCCCAACTGGCGCAATCCGCGCCGGGGCTGCACTCAGTTCCCAATCATAAAGGCAGGGATGATGCACGCTCGATCCAATCGAATAACAGTTGTTGCGGACGATGGCACCGAAATGAGCGCGTACGTGAGCTTCCCTCCGGGCGACGGACAGCACCCCGGAATTCTGGTGCTTCAGGAAGCGATGGGCGTCAATTCGCAGTTGTGCGGAGTAGCGGATCGGTACGCAGCGCTCGGGTTCGTGGCAATCGCCCCGGATCTGTTCCATCGAGTGAGTCCTGGCTATAACGCTTCGACGCTAGAGATGGATGTTGTCATGCCGTTGATCAAGGCACTGACGACCGATGGCATGCTCGCTGACGCTCGGGCTGCGCACGCATGGCTGGTATCGCAGCCCAACGTGGACGCGCAGAAGACGGCGGCGATGGGTTTCTGCATGGGGGGACGGGCGACGTATCTCGCGAACAGCGTGTTGCCGCTCGCGGCCGCCATCTCGTATTACGCTGGCAGTGTGGCTCCCAGTCTGCTCGATCGCGCCGCGTCGCTGCACGGGCCGCATCTCTTTTTCTGGGGTGGCAAGGATACAAGCATCCTACCCGAACAACACCGCGCGGTCGCCGATGCGCTACGCGAAGCTGGCAAATCGTTTGTCGACGTGGAGTTTTCCGAATGCAATCACGGGTTCTTCAACGAACAATGGGTAGAGCGCTACAATGCAGACGCGGCTCGGCAGTCATGGGCAATGGGCGTGGCGTTTCTGCGGGATGAGCTCGGCGTTTCGCTTCACGCGTAAGTCAACGCCTGGCGAGTTAGCGCACTGCGGGAAACCCGGGAATTCTTCCAACATTGTACGTGAGCCCCGCATAAATAGCATTACCTGTCATGTTGCGGACGTTGAGAATCGCGCCAGCATCGAGCACGAGCGATGGTCGCACCTGATAGGTCGGACCGAACAGGAAACCGACCGACGTCGCTGTACCAGCGGGGCCACTCGTCGCTGGCGTGCTGAATACCTCGGCGACGCCGCCAACCGCGCCAGCTATTGGCGCTCCAAACGAAGCCGTCAACAGCGTTGCGTTTATTGGAGCGACGGTGCCGTCGCCGGAGCGCCGAGTATATCCAGCATTGAGATCAAGCTCGCCCGCACCGATCGGGCGGCTGGATATCAGGAGGAGTGACGCATCCGTGGTATTTGTGGTCACGTTCGTCGAGCCGGTCGGAAATTTGACCGCCGCCTGCAGGGAAAAGTCGTGAAGTATCGGGGCGTTATCCAGCACGCGTTGTTTGAGCGCGAAGGCCAGATCGCTCACACCTGAAACAGTCGCGCCAGGGACCGACACGCGAGAGTATCCGCCCTGAATTTCCAGTTGAAGCCGCGGGACAACACCGATCTTGACGACAACCGGAGCGGAAAATTGGGTAATGTTCCCGGGTTGTGCGTCCTGCAGGCCCGCTTCGATTTCGACGTAACCGGGCGCGATTGTGTATGCATGGGTCGCGATAGTTGGTCGCTCAGGCAGGACTGCGCGGGGATTGATGGAATCCGGTTTCGCGGCGACGGAGTCTGGTGATTGGGCGAGGCTAACGGACGGGACGACGGCTAACGCGGCCGTGCCGAGTGCGATCACGAAGGCTGAGCCTCGCGTGCTGGTCAGTATTCGCAGCATTCCCCCAATTTATCGCCGCCAGCGCACGAACTGCGCCGGATCGAATAACACCGATGAATCGCATAGGTGGGGGAGCGCAACGAAAAAGAGGGCACTTACAGTGTATAAACTGTACGGTGCCCTCTCAAATCGGGATGACAGGATTTGAACCTGCGACCCCCTGAACCCCATTCGGCGGCAGGGGCAATACTAAAACCTACAGAAAGTCGGTTTTCATAGGAGAAACCGGGCGTCGGCGCCTGAACTTTCCTATATCGAAGTAGCGTTTAGTTGGGAGAAACTGCACCGAAACTGTGCCGCTTGGCGCGTTGAATCGGCACCTCAATCGACACCTCTTAATGACGCAATAAACACAAGAATTCGGTATCAACTGAAGCCGTAGTCAACACTGGCAGATTGCAACACTGCCAAATTGGCTACGGCTTTTTTGCGTCCAACTGCCAGTTTGGCTACACATTTTCAGCCCGCCGACCCCAAAAACAGTAAACATTTGGCGTCCGGAGACTCGCCGGAGCAAACTTACAGATCGTCGATTGTCGCCTTCTTGTCAAACGCGTTACTCAGCGATCGCTTCCCACTCTGAGGATACCCGACATTGAACGGCGACCGTCGTAGGCACCGAGATATCGTGCTATTCCTTTGCCACCTGATGACGCACGGCTTAGATATCAGAATCATCGATCGTGTAAGTCGGCCGGAAACCATCGGCCCAATATGTCGACGCGAGAGTGCGCTCGCATCCCAGCCATACGGGCGGCACGCGCACGTTATCGATTGCCTTTGGCCCGGTTGTGGGTAATGCAGAGCATTTGGCAGTTCTTGGTTGAGCTTGCGCCGCCTTTACTCCACGCGGAAACGTGGTCGGCGTCCATTTCTTCGAACTTATAGACTCTGCTCTTGTTCGCGTTGTCCCCAATCGCGCAGAGCAGACAGTTGGACTCGCCCTTGGACTCGGCCGCCTGCTTCTGCTTAGCATATGCGACTCGTTTTACCTGGTCATCGAATACCCGAACCGCCAACAACTTCGAGTCTACCGAACCCCCCAAGAGATACTCGAAGATTCCTTTGCGGCTCGTCACATACGAATCGGCGGCGAGCCTATTCACATCGTCGGACATCTTCTTCGGATCGTAGGACTTGCCGTGGTACTCCTCGTACAGGCTGCCCCACTCCAATCCCTTCATTTCTGGGAGAACGTCGATAAACACGGTTGAAACCCAATCGAGCACGCAATTGAAATAGGTCTTCAGCTCATTGATGTTGCTGTCGTTGCGATGAGTGCTCATGTAGCCGCCGATATCGTCCTTGCTCACCCAGTCCAGCGCCCGTTCCAAGAAATCCTGCCGATTGGCGCCGCCCTTGATATACGCGCTCCACTTCTGGATGTTTGCGTTCTGGCTGTAACTGAACTCCGCCTTCGCAAGCGTCACGAATGGCCCCGAGTAGATAGCGTTCAAGAGCTCTTGGTCGTTCAGTGGCACACCTGCGATGTTGATCGTCTCGAACCATTGCTTGATCTCCGTCTCCGTGCCCTCGCACTCGTAGATTAGCAGTTTCGAGTCCCGAATTTTGGCTTGTTGGTCGACGGGCAAGCTGTCGAAGTTCTTTGGATTACCGTTATCCATGATTGCGAACTTGTTTGTAACGAACCGTCCGATGCTGGTAATCCGTTGCTGGCCGTCCAATACCTCGAGCTTGTCGTCGCGGACTTTGTTGAAGTAGATCAGCCCGAGCGGATATCCCTTGAGAAGAGAGTGAATGACCGCTTGCTCTTTGTTCCCACCGCCGTCCGCATAGATATAGTTCCGCTGGTACTCGGGCTGGATGGTGAGCTTTCCGCCGAGCCCGAACAACCCCTTGCCCTCCAATTGGTTGTACACAAACCCGTCGCAAATGTGGGCGACGGTGATGTCGGTTGTCAGGATAGTTTTCATTGCTTGGTCTTTCTTGCAGGCCCGATGCGGCGGCGGCGGATGAAAATGCGCTTGTATCGCTGAATGTAGTACTCGCCATCCACGATGTAGTACGTCTGGTCAGTTGAGGGGCGATCCACCTTGATCGCCGCGCCATCGTTCAGTTTGGTCACATTGCTTTTCTTTCCCGACTTGTCGACCTGAACTTGCATCTCGTACTTCCTTGTTTGCAAGTGATAGCTCTTTTCGTATCCTACAATCTCGAACTGGTCAGGATTGTACTTGTCGAGGAAGGTGATAGGCACACCCATCATCCCGTCATAGTCGCTGGGGATCGCGTCCGTGAACGGCACCTCAATCGCGTTGAAATTGTCGTACCGGTCATATGCCGCCTTGCCGTTGATCTCCTTGTGGTTGCTGAATCGCAGGTTGTCTTTCATGGTCATTAACGGCAGCTTCTGGTGTCGGTGGCCATGGTCCAGGTTTGTGTACCAGCGGACGCCCTTGACGCGGATGTACTTGACGCCGTTTTCATCAACGCGCCAGCCAGCCGCGTTCAGCGGGTAGTGGTCTGGAACGCGGAATTCGCGGTCGCCACTGTGGATCGTCACGCCCATCCATAGCTTGTCGGCCTTGATGAGCGGAAAGACCTCCTTGTACGTGATCGCCTGCATATTGCCGATGATCAGGAATTTCTTGCCGTGCTCCACGAGTTGGGCAACGTACTCGCGGAAGAGGGAGAAGGGCGGGTTGGTGACGACGATGTCCGCCTGTTTGAGCAACTCGGTGCACTCGGCGCTGCGGAAGTCGCCGCCTCCCGCGAGACGCGTGCGGGTGTGGGGGTTCTGCTTCAGGAAAAGCTCGACATCTTCGATGCCGGTCGCACCATCTCCGTTGACATCCTTCACTTCCTCGATCTCGACAGCGATCGCCTTGGGCTTCTGGCGCTTGCCATTACCCTCGTCGTACTCACTGAACGTGAGTTGCGCGCCGGCGATAGGCGAGCCGTCGTAGCTGGTGGTGATTAACCTCTGGAGACCCAGCTTGTTGAAGTTGGCGGCGAAGTACTTGAAGAAATTGCTCTCGAAAGGATCGTCGCAGTTACAATAGACGACCTTGTTGCGGAAGGTGTCGGGGTCGAACTCAAGGTAGGCCTCGACCTCTTTCTGAATATCGACGTACTGGGTGTAGAACTCGTCCTGCTTCGTCGTCTTAGCCGCGTTCAAGTTTCGGCTCGACGACCTGTTTGTCACGATCACCCCTTCCGCCCCTGATTGCGGAGAGGTGGTGCGGGACTTGGCTGGTCCAGCGCTGGCTGGCTTCGGTTTCTCGATGGGGCTTTGGTCGCCTTTCTTTGTAGGCATAGCAATAATAGTGTTCCGCGTTCGGCTCCGACGGCAAGGGTTGGATCGGTTCTACGTTACCTCTACAGTGTGGCCCAATCCGGACTTTTCTGGCATAAGACCAACCTTTAGTGGGTATAGAGCCTTCGTTATTAGGCCGCACGGGTCCGTCGTCGCCGGGCGGGCCGATGCCCCGTATTTGCCCGTAAACGGCCATTACGGTCACGAACCCGAACCGGCCACCCCACCACACCGTCCGGGGGCCGTTCGGCCGAACACAATCGTAGGTGCCAACAATTGCGGACGCGATTGTGCACGGCTGCTCTACCCGCACTTTTACGCTCATGCAGTCAAGAAGCCAGTGCCGTTGTTAAGGTTCGGAGTTGAGCCGGCGGCATCCTCGAGCAACGTCTTGTACCAACGTTCATAAATTACTTTGGTATCCGAGGGCATGCCGCTGAGACGTGTCCAAGCGAACATCAGACGCTTCGCTTCTCCGTAGCGAAGGGCTCCCTGTCAACAAGTATATTACTTGACGGTACATACGGGAACGGTCGCTTTGTTTCACTTGTCCTCTCCGATACCGAGGGAGGTTGCACGTCGTGGGAAGCGGTTGAGCCGCCTCCGGAGTCGCAGAATGCCGTTCGACTCGCCTGAACGAACTCAATCAAGGAGCAGAGAATGACCCCCGCAAGAAAAGAGCAGTTCCAGCACAACGGCAAGACATACGAAGTCCGTGTTGTCTCCGATATTGCTGGCTATAAAGTCCGCGCGTTCGACGGCGACCGACCAGTCAGCCCCGGAGTGTCAATGACGTACGAGAACGCCTCGGACTTTGCCCTGTACGCCAGTTACGCCGGTAGCGCTATTGATCAACTTATCCAAGTTGAGAAGGACTACGTAGTGGCTCAGCCAGGGTAGAGTTGGTTTCAAGTCTGATCCATGCGCAAAGAAGCGGCACCCGATGTGGGCGCCGTTTCGCTACACTTCCGCCTTCTCCTCCGGAACGTCGGCCGCTTCACTGGTCGTCCAGAGTGACTTGAGAAGGCGCCCGACCAGCAGGACGAAGCCACCGAGAAAAACGGACTCCAAAACGGTCCTTGTTCCATCCTCAAAGTGGACGACTCGAAAGGCATCAAGTACCCACATGCCGAAGGACACGATCACGATACCGAAGAAGACTCTGAACGCCGTTTTAGTCACGCCACGGCGGAGCCTCTTGTCAGGGCTGTCGCCGCTGAACTTATCCATAATGAGCGCGTCAAACTCACGCAGTAGATCTTTCGGAACCTTTCCTTCTAGTTCAGGGCGCCGACTCAGAGCCTCGCGAACCTGATCGAGTGTCACGGTAGCGAGCTAGCAGAGAAAATGAGTTCGATCATTTCGGGTTCAACGCGAAATGTGAAACCGAAATCATCTTGCTCGACGGCGGGCACTTCTTCCCACCGTTCGTAGCGCCGCACTTCGATGCCCGACGGATCGACGACGCGGAACAGAACTCGCCCCAAATGGACCTGCTCCAGAACGTGCAAGTAGGCCAGCACCTCAACCGTATTTAGGGCAACTTGGTGGGCCACAACATATGGGTCAATCGCTGTGCCGGGAGGCACCGTGCGCACGAGATCCATGACGCGGCCGATAGGCTCGCGCCACTCTGGATGCTCCTTAAGTGTGAGCTCTAACGTGGCCAAGGACGTACTCCATTTCATGGGCCAGTGTGTGCTGGGTGAACTTAATCATACCAGTTCGCGCAACGATTTCTGTGGGCACATCGCGAAAAAGAGCGCAGGCGCGTGGCGACTGGGCTCCGTCAGGAGACTCCTGCCAGTGATACCTCGCCTGCTCTCTCAGGGCTGGGTCGTTCTTCACCATCGCGTACCACGCCATCTGACGAACATCCGGAACATCGGAAGTGAGAATCATCCTTCCCTCCATCCCCTTCGGCCGAAGCTGCTTGATTACAACCAAGTCCGTCATGGGCTCCAGAGACTTGAGGGCCTTGTATAGCGGAATCGGCACAAGCGGAGTGTTCAGCTTATCGGCGGCCAGTTGCGTATAGAAAGCGAAATAATCAGCATTGCTGGAAGTACCATGTACATGCCGTCGGCCGGGCCTGTCCAAAGCGAGGGAAACATACCCCGTTGTTGTGTCGGCCTCCAGCACTACGATCTTCGGCTGATCAACTGCCACAGGTACAGGGCCACGCAAGTCCCACCCATGATGAAGCTCGATCCAGCTCAAGCGGATTAGAGGCGGCTCGAAAAGCGTGTAGTTCAACTGCGGATTGTCGAGAGGTTTCGCGATTGTAGCGTCGGCGGTGCTAGCAATGAGTTTCTGAAATTGTCCGACATCGAGCTGAGCGAGTGCAGACGGGTCTGCTTTGAACAGAATGACGGTCTTGTCACTGTACTCGTCGAATTCAATGAACGCGGCACGCAGGTCTGCAAGCGCCAAGCGCCCGTCTTGTACGTACTCGACAAGGCGGCTGGGAATGTCCTCTACCTTGTCATTTACTCCACTCGGGAGCCCGAGCCATTTGAGGTAACGCTTCCAGAGAACACCAGGAAACCGGCCGATCTCTGCAAGGTCGCGTTCGGTGACTTGTGTCATTTGTGCATGGTTTGTTGAATGGGCGACGGATTTCAGCACAGGGACGAACATACGTCCCGCATCGCCAGACCGCACCGTCACGCCACGGGGAGCCGATTATTCGGGCAACTCACTGATTATTCGGGCAAGTCGGGTTTTCAGGCAAAGCTCATCCGAGCCATAGAGGACTGCCAGCGCCGATGCTGGCTGGAACATATCCGCTGAGCCGGTCCAGGCCCACGTTTGTAGATCATTGAACCGGAGGCGCGTGAACAGCTCCAAGTGATTTTCTAGGCGGCTCGGCCTCGAATCAGGCTCACCCATCCACGCCAATATACCGAAGCTCCTTCGGCCACAACCAGACGATTCGCATGTTACTCCACCCGTGCCCCGAGCCGCCGCTACTTTGGCAACCGGCGCTCCCCTTCGGCCTCGGCCAGAAGTCTGCTCATTGGCAGACCAAGAGCGCTCGCGACCTTGTCGACTGTTTCGAGCGAGACATTTGTCGTTCCTCGCTCGATCTCGCTCATGTAAGTACGGCTAATGTCCGCCCTCCGGGCAAACCCCTCCTGAGAGTGGCCCGCCTTTTCCCGTAGACGCCTTACGGCGGCTCCGAACGCCTGTGGCAATGTGCGCATGGCGAAAGGCTGCCACAGCATCACCTATAGCACCACAAGGCATTGGAGCACAAGCTATAGGAGACATTCCTAATGGTCGATACTCCTTCATGAGCGCGTTGGGCCGGGTCATAACGGCAGCGAGCGCTCTGGTAAACCCCGGATCACAGGTGAAGAGGATCGATGATGCGATCAGCCATGCCGCTTCCTTGTCAATACTGCCGCATTCCTTATTCCGGTAAAGTGGCCCGCACACTGTTAGCGTTCCCGGCTTTTACATGCCCGGACTGCGGTCACGTAAATGTGTACCCCCTCGGTAACGGGTATCGCAGACTCTATCAGATCCTCGCGGTTGTCTTTGGAATCAGTTTCATTGGAGGATTGTCTACCGGGTATATGGTGCTACCGGGGGGACTAGTGGTAATAGCTCTCGTTGCGCTGACAAAGAATCACAAGCTGATGCAGCATTTTTCGGCACCAACTCACTTCGGTGCGGGTCCTGGCCCTGAGAAGTCCACAGTCATTGCCGGAGCTACCGGCGCTTTAGGGCGGATCGAGACGTGGCACGCCGGGCAACTCGCGATCTTTTGGGTCGCGATGGTCTCCGCAGCCATTCTGCTTCACCTCGCCACATACTACCTCGTGCCGAGATCAATAGGTGAATGGGACATCATTGATTGCGTCGCGTTTGCCCAATACAACTGCCATGCTGGCTCACACCCTGTTGGAGATGCAATGCAATGGGTGGCACGTCTGACCGTTTTTCTTGTTGTTCCAATCATGTTGCTACGGGTGACTTGGATTTGGTTCGGCGGGGCAAAGCGCCGCTTAGCGCAGTCAACGTAGTCGCGAGGATCGGTACATCCAACGCCATGCACGCGACTCCGTCACGACGGTTTGTGCGGGTGAGTCTATGGGATCGCGCACCGTAGTCTGTACACGGAGCAGGAATGATTCCCCGCAATAACGGCGATACCCACGGGCTGCCACGACAAGCGAGATTTACGACGGTCTGGCAGGACTTCCGAGAAATAAGTCCCACGAACCGCTTCCTCGGCCCGTCAAAGACCATCTCCTTTCCGTACATGCTAGAAGGCGAAGCATGCGCCGCTTTGAGTACCGGCAAACGAATCGCATTGGGGCCGGTTGAGCTAATGCGCGGAATTCTGATGGGATACCTGGATTGCTCAGCCGTTGTGGATGTCTCGCAGGTCCACCTCCGCGACGCACTCGAGGACCTCGTGATACTGCTGAGCGCGCCCTCTTTGGAAATACTCTTGCTTGATGGTGCTGCGTATATGCGGGAACAATACGGCATCGGTCCAGGTCGCAGCGCCCTACAGACAGCCATGGCAATTCTGCCACAAAGTTCCCTGATGAAGTGCGATTTCATCATGGCAACGTGGTCGGAAATGATGGATCTGTTGGGCACGCACGGCGGAACTCCCGATTCGTATCGGCAATTCTGTAGCGACATCGCGACTGCGTACGACGGGATTGATTTCGACGTACCCGATCCCCAGGCGCTTGAGCTGCTGGTGTATGCACAGCTCGTTGCACTTTCGTACCTGGGGCGCCGACGGCAGCGCGACGAGGTCGTGGCTCACGACGCTGTGAAGTACATCCACACTCCGTATGTATCGCAGCGTGTTCAGCATATCCTGGCACTAGACACAATCGATCTTTACGAAGCCGTTCGGTGATGGGAAGCTGACGGGAGCACAGCTGGTGGTAAGGGTTCGACGCCGACATGGCGGATCGAATATTGCGGTCATGGAACGCACGAATCGAACACAAAGCACACATATTTATGCCATCGCCGCTCTCTGTTCGTCGCTCACGCAGCTTTTGCCCGAACGCGTATTCCTCGCGTCATAAAGCAGTTGTGCAACTGGCCGCCTTGGGCGTGTCCCGCCGTGCGATCGCCACGCAAACTGGGTACTCCGCTCATCACGTATCCAAGATCCTGCGCATGCCAGCAGCCCGCCGCGATCTCGCTCTGCTCATCGCAAGCGACGCGTTGAGCTTCGTCTCCGCCATGGTGCGCCATTTCGCAGCACACCAGTAATTCCGCAACAACACGTTTGCGCTTTGCGCCGCACAAACGCGGGCGGCGACCTTTCGCTATTTGCAGCGTGCAAAAAGCAAACACGTTCGCAATAGCGTGAGTAATTCCGGCATTGCACAACATCCGCTAAATCGGCCTTTGCACTATCACTATTCGCAAAGGCGGGCTTGCTAATGTGGTGTCATCGGGTGCATGGTAAAAAACAACAAAAACAACCAACACCCGAGGTGGCGAAATGCACACGCCGGATCAGTATCTAACGTTACCAGAAATTGCACGCGTGCTGCGAAGGCCGTACCGAGACGTCTATAACTTGCTGCTGACTGGCAAACTCAATGGAGATAAAATCGGAGGGAGTTGGCACATTGATCCTGAGAGCTTCGAGCGGTACTGCGCACAGCAAGGTAATCGCGCGTGATAGCAATCGAGGCATAGCTAATACCTCATGCGCATACAACACTACGCGTGGTTCTTGGAGCACGAACACAAACACGAATTTGTTGAGGACGACTCCGACCTTACAGAGATCGAGAACACGGATCGTCGTCCTCCGCCTCGCATTTACTCAGCCCCGCGACTGAATCGCGAAGGCGGCGCAAGAATCGAGTTGTTTGACGACCTTGCAATGGAGTTACGTCCTGATCAGCCATTTCTCGTTGAGGGAATCTTTTCGTACGGCTCACTCGCGGGAATATTCGGCTTACCCGGTGTCGGGAAGTCACAACTCCTTCTCGACCTTGCCTTTTCCATCTTGACTGGGAGCGATTGGTTTGGGAGGAAGGTCAAACAGGGTCCCGTCTTATACGTTCCTGGCGAAGGGTTTGGGGGTCTGAACAGGCGCATCCTTGCAATCAAAGACGCACGCAACATACGCGGATGTACTGGACTCGCGATCGCGAGTGAGATGGTTCAAATCGGCGCAAATGGCCAACCGGACATTGACGAGTTGATAAAGGCGATCAACTCGGAAATGCCGGAGCCGCCGGTGCTCATAATGCTGGACACGCTTTCGCAGGCAATGGGCGGTGATGACGAAAACTCCACCGGCGCGATGAGTGGCGCAATGCGCACTGCCGGTCGTTTGCAGCGGACCACTGGCTCGACCGTTCTTATCTCGCACCATAGTCCATGGGGTGGACAGCGAGAACGCGGTTCAATTGCGTTTAGAGCCGCCCTCGACACGTTGCTTCAGATAAAGAAGACTGATGCTGGACTAACGCTTTCTTGTGAGAAACAGCGTGATCTAGAACCATTTGCCGACCTTCATTTCAAATTGACCCGGCGACTCGACTCTGTCGTAGTAACGCCTTTTCTATCGGCGGAGCAGAAACGCGCCGTTTCGGAAGCGCGCGCAACACAATCCGATGTCGCGCTTCGAGTGCTCCAAGAACTCGGAGGTTCAAGTGTAACCACAACGGACTGGAAGAGTGCGTGCGAAAAAACCGGTGTGCCCGGCAGTACTTTCCACGATGTGCAAAAACGGCTTGTCACACAGGGGCTGGTTGTAAAGCTCCACGCTGGCGCAAACGTCCTTAACAGCATATCCGCCAACGGGACGGCGGCGTTGGGGATTGGCTAGCTACATTGGAGCTCCAACGTAGGTCCAATTGTACCTAGTCCAATACCTCCAATCCAATGTCCCCCCCTTAAGGGGACATGGTGGGGTTGGATTGGACCGGTGTGTCGGGTGTTTACGCGTTCGACGACGGGCGTTCTGTTTGCATTGTGCAAAAAGACATCTCTTATTTAGCGACTGAATCCGCTATGGCCTGAGCGTTACGCTCTAGCGTGTCTTCCTTGCGCAACAAGAGTCGTTCACGCCGAATGCCGAGCTCAACGATTCTAACCAATGTTTTCGGCTGTCGCGTGCTCAGCTCACGCCACGAGTACTCGACGAAGGCAGACTCTGCGTAGTTCAACAACGGACCAAGGATTCGTTCAAGCATCACGCGACGATACTCGGGGTAGCTCGGATGTTTCCGGAATAGCGCCTCTGCTGGGTTCACAGTTGCCGGGGCAACAGCGCGCAGGTATGCCCATAACTCCTCACGCTCGCAATCGCGCTGCGTTTGTCCGGCTTGATCTTTGGACATTTCCTCTTCCTGCGGACGGCCGTTCGCGAAAGTCCACCAGCGACCAAGGCCGAACGATGCGCTCTGCATGCTGCGCTGAAGCCACCCGGTATATGCCCGGCCTAGCCTGCTTGCGCCGGGTGCTAAGATCGCGCTCCGCAATTCGTCCTCATGATCCGCACCGACCAAGTCGTGCAGCTTGATTAGCGTTCCGGGTTCAATGCTGTTCTGTGTCTCGCGTTGTAGACGGGATAAGAGCGCTTGGGATAGCTTGCTCGCACGAGCGCCCGCACGGCTGCTGTTGCCGAATCGCTCGCGGATCGCCTGCGCAACGAGCGCGGCGAGAGACGCACGATCGTGTATCGGCCAGGTGCGGCCCGAGTTGCGGCCACTATGCGTCTCGTGATTCATTCGACCCTCGAAGTTGCCAGTGGAATGGAGCGGCGACTGCATTCTAACCTACCTCCTTCACGCCAGAAGAGGGACGCATGAGTGGGAGACGCAAAAGCCGGCCGGGAGTAGCTGGACTGACCCGTGTATATGTCCGGTCAATACACTGATGACGAATGACGAGCTTCGTCGCCGCTGGGAGCTACGGCGAGACGACTATGAGCGCGTAGGAGCGCACGTTGAGGGCGCGAAAGTAGTCGCAGAATTCCTTGCAGACTTTGACGCCGTACAGCAGTCGCAAGAGGATACTGTTCTCACCCTGTCAAAGGCAGCGAGTATATCGGGATACTCTGTTGAGCACTTGGCTCGTCTCGTTCGGCGTGGAAAGATTCCAAACGCAGGTAGGCGGCACGCGCCACGCATCCATTTGGGTGATTTACCACGGCGTCCGAAATCGCTTGCTGAGAGTGGTACAAGATCGTATGATGCACATGCCGACGCTCGGAGTCTTCGAGGCCGACTGGGAGATTGCTAGTCATGGCAAGTCGTTCCAGAAAGCGCAGCGAATGGCACCGAACAAAGAACGGAAATTGGACGTGCTCTCTTGGGGAGAGAGGGATGCGCATCCGGCTGTTTCAAAAACGAAAGGATGGAGCGTTTTACAGAGCTGTCTGGCTTCCCGACCTTGGCATTGACCGGAGGCCCCTCGGTACGAGCGATAAGGACGAAGCGCTACGTCTTGGGAAGGCGTTGCTGGGCGAGCTGCTACGCGGTGAGGCGAGTCAGGCAACTGCGCGCCCGCTCACATTAGGAGAACTCTGGAATCAGTATTCGAAAGAGTGCGCGGATTTCCTCGATAATGCAGCAAAGAGCCAGAAAGATTCAGAAGCGAGGTCGCGCGTGTTGCTCGGGCACTTCGGTTCGGATTTTCGGGTCCAGAACTTCACCGTAGACGATCAGCGGCAATACGAACAGGCACGACAAAGAGGTGGGATAGTCGCCACGAATGGCAGCGTTACACCCGTGACTCGCGCACGATCAGCGGAGGCGGACATGGTGTTACTTCATGCGATGCTACGATGGGCGACCACAAAGCGAACGGTTGGGGGCGCGTATCTGCTCGACCGCAATCCTCTGCTAAACGTTCGACGCGTACGGGAGAAGAATAAGAAACAGGAGCGCGCGACGTGGGAGCGATATCAGGCTACGACGGCTGCGATGCGCAAAGCTGTTAAGGCGTCAACGGACGAGCAATCGCGACTGCGATGGATTCGAATGGAGTTTGCGTTGTTCCTCGCAGAGGCCACTGGTCGCCGGTTGGGGTCAATTAGGCAGCTGAGATGGGAAGACTTCCGGTACGAGACCCAAACTATTCACTGGCGAGCGGAAGCCGATAAGAAGGGCTACAAGTGGGAAATCCCCATGCCTGCGAGGTTCATGCAGCGAGCGAAGGGCTATCGACGGGAGTTAGGAGCGATCAGCGGTCCCGTTTTTCCGGCCTCGGAATCGGCAACTGGTATCATGGATCGGCACCTCTTCGATAAGTGGCTCAGCGAGGCGGAGAGGGCCGCAAAACTGCCAAAGCTCGATGGTAGCTTGTGGCACGCGTATCGTCGTAAATGGGCAACGGAGCGAAAGCACCTGAACCCCAAAGACGTCGCAGCGGCGGGTGGTTGGAAGGACATTGCAACGCTGCTTGAGGTGTACCAACAGGCAGACGAAGAGTCAGTCCTGGCCGTTATGAGCGACACCCGGAAGTTGCACGATCGAGGTGTGGCGTCAGCAAAACGGGAGAAACTGACCCCGAAACTGACCCACTCCGAAAAGACAAGAAGCACCACACGCGTAACTCCGTGCAGTGCTTCAAGTTAGCAATCGGGATGACAGGATTTGAACCTGCGACCCCCTGAACCCCATTCAGGTGCGCTACCGGGCTGCGCCACATCCCGTTTTTCGGCTAAAAGGCCGCCGACCAACGAATCCGAAAGTTACCGCTCGGCGGCGGCTTACACAACAGCGGCGTAAGTCGTTGGTATGACGTCCGTTAGCACTATCCTCGTGCCTGTGCGAACTCGTGTGCCCATGGCCGCCCGTTATCGTCACCAGGCGCAGACCTCGCCGAGCGTCGCCGATCAGCCGCCAAGCACTTCCGCCAGCGTGCCAACCTTGCCAACGTAGAACGGCCCGAACTCACCGTACTCCGCGCTCGCAACATCGAATCGCAGTTCGGAAACGATCTTCTTGAAATCAAGCGGATCCCCCGCGAACAGCGTCACTCCCCACTCCCACGCATCGAATCCAATTGCGCCGGAGATCACCTGCTGTACGCGGCCCGCATAGCGCCGCCCGCTAAGCCCGTGCTCGTGCATGAGCCTGCTCCGTTCAGCGATCGGCAGTGAATACCAGTTCTGCCCGACAGCACGGCGTTTGGACATTGGATAGAACGACACGTACGGCATCGCGTCGGGACGCTGCGGATATAACCTGCGCCGCACGTACGGATTGTCTGCTTCCGTCGCCGCTTTTGCCTTTACAGCAGCAACATGCTCCGCATCACCGGGCGCACCGCCGCGCGCAACCGCCTCTTCCGCGAGTTTCGCGGTCATGTGATAGAGACCTGCTTCTGTCACACTCAGGAATGAATATGTCGGTTCAAGGCGACGCATCCACGGCTGCGACGCAAGTTCGCGCTGCACTTCGCCGATCGCATCAAGAGTCGGTCGAAAATGCATGAACATCACGTCAGACGTAGAGCCAATCAGCGTTACGGCCTCACTCCAGCCATCATTGCCTTCACGTCGGGCGAACACGTCAGAATCGACATTTCCGGCCGGCATGTTGCGTTCACGATCAATTCGAAATATCTGGTGCAGAGCGTACCACCCTTCCAACGTTTCCGGTGGCATCTCGGCTGTCTGGTCTTTCATCTACTTTCCTCCAGACAGAAAGCTATCGACTTGCGGCGGCGATTTGCACGGTTGTCGCGCGGCTGCGCCTCAAATTCCACTCATACCAGTGCGCAGATCGCCTTTTGCTCGATTCTGCCACGAACTTCTTCACCAGTGCGGAGCGTAATTGCTGTTGTTCGACTGGCCCAAGCCGGGGGAGCGCCGCAATCAGCGTCGGATAGGCGTCGGGTGACAGGCCGCGAACAAGATAGTCCACGTCGATCTTGCCGGTCTGCGCATACCTGTCGACGTTCGCGCGAGCGACCCACGCGTCCGCATTCCAGAACACCAGTACTACAAGCGTGCTGAGCGAGACGGCCATCACGCCGCGTGCAAGCGTGCGCACGTCGAAATCATGCACCACGTGCCAGCCGACGACTGCGAGCACAGCGAGCGTAAGCACCATGTAGGCCTGCGCGTAAACTCGCATCGTCGTGTAGCCATATGCGTCTTCGTAAAGCGACATGCGATGAAATGCGGAAAACAGAATGCAGCCAACTGCGCCGAGCAGTGCCAGAGAAGGCCACATGAGCGCGGAGTGCGCACGTGGCTCATCTGTGATCAGGAGTTGCTGATGGGCGGCGACGATAAGCAGAGCGACGCCGGTCGCAGCAATGGTAAGTTCGCCGAAGCCGCGATGCGCGTATTCGGCGAACGTGATTCCCGACCCCGCGTTGGCCGGATGAGTTGCGAACAGATAGCTGACCTGCAGCAGCACAAACAGCCAGGACGTCGCCGCCGTGGCATATAGCACAACGCGACGTTCGGTCAGCCCGATCCGGGCTCGGGGCGAAATTGAAATCATGGCGGGAACTCCGCGAGTAGAACCTCTCTGCGATGCCAGATATGCGCCCACGACGAAGAGCGACAGCAGCACGCCGAAAATTATCCGGGGGAGCGCATCCAGCGTCGTCAACGCTTCGAAGATCGCATCGCGCCCGCGAGCCAGTAGTGGGTCCGCGGTCGCAAACAGAAGTGCGAGTATCACGACGAACGGCGTGGCGATGAGAGCGCCCCTGAGCAGTGGCTTCTCGCGGGTGGTGCCAGAGGCGTCGATAACTGCCTCGATGGCTGACACGGCGCCTCCAATGCTGCGGGCGAGCCCATTCAGCGGCGCCGTGATGATATACGCCGCGCCGTACCCTCGCACCGGGCTCTCGTCGGGCGCCACCAGCAGTGCGAGCGCCAACAATGAGGCAACGATGAGGGCGATGAAGACAGTCAGGATCTCCGTCGTTGTAATGCTGGCTCCAATGGCGAGCACGGCGGCGAAGCCAAGTGGAAGGGCGAGTGCTTTAAGAGCGGCCGAATCTGGTCGCCTGTAGATAAGCAGTCCGGCGATGGTGACGACCGTCCAGACGGTCCAGTTGATTCCGGGGCGTGCGTCGAAGAGCACCAGCGCGCCGAGCGTACCGGATAAGACGCCCAGGGCCAGCAGAAGACTGAGTCGCATGTTTTCACTGAGGTGAAGTGCCGCCATCGATCCGCCTGCCTGCCGAGAAATTAGGCCGGAGGTAAATTCCTGTCAAGTACTTTATGCAGCAAAGGCAACGAGATCGAGAAATCGGCCGATGCTTTGCGATATGTTTCTCCGTTGCGTCGGTGCCCGCCTTCGCAGCGTTGGCCGGGTTGGTTATCGGCTTCCTTTCAGTTGGTTATGCTCTCTACGAATTCACGAGTAGCACGTCGGCTCGTTGGCCTGTTCCCGGCCGCAGAACATCAAGAATCCGAGGTACTTGCTCGCAACTCCCACCCGTCGGATCAACCCGACGCAGGACATGGGAGCAAGTCCGTTTAATGTCGGCACCAGTTGTCTCTGAGGTGCCGCAAAAGGAACCACCAGCAGGCAAACGCCTCGGAAAGCTCTCGCTGCTCGCTCTCGGCGTCGTCTTCGGAGATATCGGGACGAGCCCGCTCTACGCTTTTCGCGAATCCTTCCGCGCCGAGTATGGCCTGGCACGTACACCTGGTAATGTGTACGGCGTTTTGTCGCTGATTCTCTGGGCGCTGATTCTCACCGTCGGCATCAAGTACATCGTCTTCATCATGCGGGCTGATAATCGCGGAGAGGGCGGAATTCTAGCGCTGCTAGCGCTCATACTTCAGCAACGCGAAAAGCTGTCGCGACGATGGCGCGTCACGCTTATCATGACCGGGCTGATCGGATCGGCACTTCTCTACGGAGATGGCGTCATCACTCCCGCGATTACAGTGCTCGGCGCGGTCGAAGGTCTCGAAGTGCTGGCGCCAACGATGAGTCACCTGGTGGTGCCGTTTTCGGTGATCATTCTCGTCCTCCTCTTCCTCGTGCAAAAACGAGGGACCGGACACATCGGCTGGGTATTCGGGCCGATAATGCTTGTCTGGTTCGGAGCGATCGGCGCCCTGGGAGCGATTTCGATCATTCACCACCCGCACATACTCCTTGCAATCAGTCCGGCGTTCGGTCTGCAGCTTTTCCTGAATGATGGACGAATAGCATTCCTGCTGCTCGGTGCTGTTGTTCTCGCTGTTACCGGTGCGGAAGCTCTCTACGCCGACATGGGGCATTTCGGACGACGCCCAATTCGCATTGGATGGTTCGCGATTGTTCTGCCATCGCTGGCGTTGAATTATTTCGGCCAGGGAGCGATGGTACTGGAAAATCCCGGCGCTGTTGAAAATCCGTTCTTCTCCCTGGCGCCGCACGCGCTGCTATTCCCTCTCATCGTGCTCGCGGCGATCGCAGCCGTGATCGCTTCCCAGGCACTCATCACCGGGGCATTCTCGCTTACGCATCAGTGCGTACAGCTTGGCTACAGTCCGCGGTTCAACATCATCCATACGTCCGGTGAAGAGGCGGGGCAGATCTACGTTCCTGAAGTCAATCACGCACTGATGATTGGATGCGTCATCATGGTACTCGGCTTCGGCTCGTCGGACGCGTTGAGCGCTGCCTACGGGATCGCCGTGACCGGTACGATGGTCATCACGACGTTGTTGTTCACGCAGCTCGCAAAGATGAAATGGAATTGGCGGCCGTGGCAGTACCTCTCGTTCATGGCATTCTTTCTTACCATCGACCTCGCCTTTGCGGCTTCCAACGTTCTCAAGATCGAATCCGGTGGCTGGGTGCCTCTCGCGATTGCAGGCGCAATCTTTACGCTGATGACGACCTGGCACTCTGGCAGGCGTATCACACGTGCTCTTCTGCGAAACGCCAGTCTGCCGCTCGACTCGCTACTCAAGAGTCTTTCGGCAACTCATGTTGTTCGCGTTCCGGGAACGGCGGTCTTCATGACGGCCGACTCGAGCGGAGCGCCGATGGTGTTGCTGCATCACCTTAAACACAACAAGGTGCTGCACGAGGAAGTGATCCTGCTCACGATCCAGGTGAAGGAAATCCCGGAGGTCGCCGAGAGCGACCGAATGACAGTCACGAAGCTCCCGCTCGGATTCTGGCGCGTCGTTGCTCAGTACGGGTTCATGGAGCAGCCAGATGCTCAACGCCTGTTGGCCGCAGCTCGATCATCCGGGTTGAAGGCCAAGCGGATGGAGACCACCTACTATCTCGGTCGCGAGCAGCTGTTGCCAATCGGAAGTACAAAGCTCGCGACGTGGCGAAAGAAGCTGTACGCTTTCATGGCGCGTAATTCTCTGTCTGCAACTGCGTTCTTCGGCTTGCCGCCGAACCGCGTTGTGGAGTTGGGAGCCCAGCTCGAGATCTAGCAGGTCTGGGTGCGTCGCCCCTCCGCCTAGCAGGTTGCTGAAAATCGGCGGTTGAAGTCGTAAACAGGCTGGATCATGCGAGTTTCATCAGTCACGAATGTGGTCGCTTGACGACCCAGCTCGCCTTGGCGTCATCGAGTGACGCCGCGAGCCACTGTCTTACGCGTGGTTTCATGCGGTACATGGCATTACCGGCACCACCAGCTGTCGTAAACGCACCAGATTGTAAGCTGCGCTCGCAAAGGTGAAGATCCAGCTCACCCTGTCCTGCCCGCGATGGTGCAGCTTCCTGAGCAGCCCCACACATTTCTGCCAGCCAAAGCATTCTTCCACCAGTTTTCGTTTGCGCTGACTCGTCTCGTAGCTTCGGTGTCGCGTGGTGCGTCCGTCTACCGCGCTATGCGTTCGCCGTGCATGCAGGTTCGGTGCGATGTGTGGCGTAATACCCATCCGGCGTAGATCACCTATGAATCCGTCTTCGTCGTAGCCCTTGTCCGCTCCCAGCGTGCGGCGGCGTGATCGCGATCCTGATCTTCCCGACTCCACCTGTCCCACGGGCTCCAGACATGTCAGCATTTCCAGCGCAGCGTCACGCTCGGCGTGGTAGCCCGGTGCACGTACATCCGTCTCGACAATCAATCCATGCCGATTATCCATCAATACGCTCGCCTCATACGCGAGCACAGCGGCAGCATTACGGCTCTTCTTGGCCAGACGAGCATCCGGATCCGTCGTCGAGCGATGCGTCGCGTTCGTTCGCTTCTCACCATGAAAGTTCACACTCGGATTGCTTCCATTGCTCGGGGTGTCGTCGTTCGGGGGTGGCGTTACATCGTCTATCGGGCGAAAGCTCTTCTGGCTGGCCCATGCCTCGATCAGCGTGCCATCTACGGTGAAGTGCTCCTGCGACAGTAATTGGTGATCGTTAGCCATGACGAGCACCTGATTGAAGAACACCTCGGCGATGTTCCCATTCAACAGCCGATCGCGATTCTTGCTGAACACCGTCGGCACCCACACATCGTCGTCCGGTGTCAGACCCACGAACCAGCGGTACAGCAGATTGTAGTCGAGCTGCTCCATTAGCTGCCGCTCGCTTCGGATCGTATACAGCACCTGGAGAAGCAGCGCGCGCAGTAGTTGTTCCGGAGGGATCGACGGACGGCCCGTCGAGGCGTACAGCGCCTGGAAGCGCGGCGACAGTTCGCTCAACAACGGATCGACCAGTTGCCGCATCGCCCGGAGCGGATGATCGCTCGGAATACGATCCTCGATGGACCGATAACTGAAGAGAATCGCCTGCTGTTCCTCTGCACCACGCATCGCCCGACTCGCTGTGAAGGCCACACAACATTACAGCACGATCCTAGCCGTACAAGCGTGTTTTATCGTAGTTTTTTTGCAACCTGTTAAAGAGCAATTGCTTCGGTTGAGGTACGTGGTTCGGGTTTGTTGGTGGGTTAATTGATCTACGCGGCGGGGGGCAGCGCCGGCAGCCGCAGGGTGAACGCACTTCCTTCGCCCAGATTGGAGGCTACGGTGAGCTCTCCGTTCATAAGGCGCGCCAGTTGCCGCGATACACTCAGACCGAGTCCGGTTCCTCCCACCTTTCGCGTGGACTTCTGCTCCACCTGCCAGAAGGTGTCGAAGACGTGATCGTGATCTCCGGGCGCGATGCCGATCCCGGTGTCGCGCACCACTATCTCGACCGTCTGCTCGCACTTCACGCTTTCCAGGACGACCGATCCGCTGTCGGTGAACTTGATCGCGTTCGTCAACAGATTCAGCAGAATCTGTCGCAGCTTGGTCGGGTCGGCCCACGCCTCGCAGCCATCCGGCGGCGGGACGACTAGAAGGGTGAGCCCCTTCTCGGCCGCGAGCGGCTCGGCTATCATTGCTGACTCGTGCAGCGCGGCGAGTAGCGGAATGCGCTCGGGGTGCATCACCTCGCGGCCAGCCTCGACGCGAGATAGCGTCAGCACCTCGTCGATGAGGCTGAGCAGATGCGTCGCGCTCACCTTGATGCGGTCGAGCTGCGTGCGCTGACTGTCGCTCACGGGGCCGGTGATCCCGTCGAAAAGCAGCGCCTGGTAGCCGATGATCGCCGACAGCGGCGTGCGCAGCTCGTGCGACATCACGGCGAGGAACTCGCTCTTCGCCTGGTTCGCCGCCTCCGCCACGAGACGGGCGTTGCGCAGCTCCTCCTCCGCCTTGTGCTCCTCGGTACAGTCCCAGAAGATCATGACGCCGGCATCCACGCGTCCCTGCGGGTCCCGCACTGGGGCGCTGTTCACGCAGATCCGGCGTCTGGCGCCGTCGGGCTGCTCGATCTCTATGGTCTCGCCGATTGTGACCGGGCCGCCGGCGATGGCTCGGTCCATCGGCCATTCGCCGGCGGTGAGCGGACGCCCATCCTCGTGAAAGCCCTTCCACTCGGCGCTCACTACGGCGAGTGAGGAGCCGAGCGCCACGCCGAAGATCGATTCGGCCTTGCGATTCGCGAGGACGAGGCGGCCCGATGGAGCCTCCGCGATCGAGATCGCGAGCGGGGACTGCTCGACGATGGTGATCAGCCGGCGGTGTACGGCCTCCGCCTGCTCGATGAGCTGCTCACTCGCCTCTTCCGCCTGCTTGCGCGCGGTGTTGTCGGTGCCGATCAGCAGATAGCCGATAATTGCGTTTTGTGCGTCGCGCAGCGCCGTGACCGACACCACTGCCGGGAACCGGCTCCCATCCTTCCGGATATAGGTCAGCTCGTAGATGTCCTCGATGCCGCGCGAGGCCTTGAACACCAATGCCTCAAAGCCTGGCGTAATCGGGGTTCCGAGCTCGACGCTCAACGCCTTGGCGCGGACGATCACTTCCTGCGGATCGGAGATGTCGGCCGGCGTGATCTTGTTCATCACTTCGGCGGCCGTGTAGCCCAGCATCCGCTCGGCGCCAACGTTGAAGATCTGAATGACGCCGTTCGCGTCCGTGGCGATACTCGAGAAATTGGCGCTGTTGAAAATCGCGCTCTGGAGCGCCCCCGTATGTCGGACGTCTACGTTGACATCAGCCGCTTCACCAGTCATCGCTGCGTCCTCGGAGATAGGAAGGCGGATCGCCGGGTAACGCACGGGTAACCACAAACAAAGAATCTACTACGTCACGCAATCTGGAGTCACCCCCGTTTTGGTGGGCACAGGCAATGGCTTGAGATTCAAACCGCGTTTGGGATTATATATGACGCTGAATTTGATGTTGATGTAACACGTTTGTAGGCGACGGGTGAGCGCTGGTCGATGAACTGAGTCGGGATGCGACGAGCTGGGACGAACCATCGACGCAGTTGCTAGTCACGTTGCGGAGCAACGCATGTGGAGTATTCAACCGCTCTATCGCAAAGTGACTGCCTGGCAATTCGCTGCAGCTGACGAGCGGTTTGCGAAGGCAGTGCGGCGCGCTGTATCAGCGGAAGCTAGGATTTCCGTACTTGCTGCACAGTGGGCGAGCACTTAACGGAAATGCCGACACCGCTCGGCGCAGCGTCACGGAGTCTCCTCGACGTATTTCTTAGGCGTATGTGCAGACCTTTCCACGGCAGCCTGGCGTTCCTTATCTAATTTCGTTAGCTCGGGGGCCACTGGCTCCGCCGGCTTCCCCTCTGCGGGCTTGGGCCCTGCGGGTCCCGCTTCGTCTTTTGCAATCTCACTCGGGGTGCGATGGCTGCTGACGGGATGCGGATTGTCCTTATTGGTTTCGGTGGGATCGCTCATGAATTTAGACTTCCCCTGGTTTGGTGGATGCAGGGTTTAAACTCAATACTGTTCAGTTTATAATGTAAACGTGATACTCGGCGCGACGCGTAGATCGTCGGCGTCGCGGTCTGAGGTGGTACTTACTCATCTTTCGCTTTACTCCGCGTGGTACGACGCGCCCGACAGTGGCTCACAGCGTCATCCGGTGACGCCAAAGTCAACCCGCGCCGTCGTGCACCTCATACGTGAGTGATGAAACTCGCACGATTCAGCCTGTGTACACGCCCAATCACCGATTTTCAGCAACCTGCTAGGGCTTTACTCTCGCGGATGTCGAGACGATCGCACCGTTGGACAGGTGCATCGCAATTCGAACCATGGCACCAGGTTGGAGGCTGTGCGTCGTCCCTATCATCATGAGGTGGTAACCACCGGGCTGCATCACGACGATGTGCGACGGCGCGATCACAAGCGTGTCGCGCTTGTCCATATGGGTCTCGCCATTGGCATCGATGGAAGTCTGGTGTAGCTCCACAACACTGGCATCGTCGGACGAGAACTTCGAAACGACAACTGTATCCGGCGTGCCGTTTACAAATCGGATGTAGGCCGCAGTCGTGGACCCCGAATCGGGGTCGGAGCGCACCCAGGCGTCGTGAAGTTCGAACGACGTTGCCACGGGTCGCGACTCACGATGACAGGCCATGACACCGAACAACATGACAGCAATGCACGCGGTTGCACCTGAATAACGCGATCTGATCATGCGCCGTGGAGGAGATTACGGATGTCAGAAACGACATCGCTGGTCTTCATCCCGAACGAATACAGCAGTCTGAGGTTGCCGTCCTTGTCCACGACAAAAGTCTGGGAAGGGTGCGTGACCACGTATCCAGACGCAGACCCGGTCTCCTCACGCGCGGACTCCACATGAAATGACTTCTCGATATTCGCGAGAGTGGTCGAATCGGACGTGGCGCCGATGAAATCGGGATCGAAGCGGGACACGTATGCGTGCAGCGTTGCTGGATCATCGCGTGCCGGATCGACGGACACGAAAACAAATTTCACCCTCGACGCATTGTGCCCCAGCTCGGCCTTCACGCGCTTCCAGTCAGAAAGGGTCGTCGGGCACACGTCGGGGCAGTGTGTGTAGCCAAAAAAGATCAGCACGACCGAGCCGTGCTGATCCGCCAGATCGAACTTTCCCCCTGCCGCATTGTTGAGAACGACGCTCGGCGCCATCTCTGGCGGCTCATAAGCGGTTCCATGGAATGCCACCGGTTTGCAGCCAGTAGCCAGGGCCGTAGTTGCGAGGGTCAACGCCAGAAGCACGACTGACCTCAATGACGAATCCGCTCTAAATCGTTGCATAAATGAGATGCCGTGTATTATTCAGTCCGAATGGAGCAATCTGAGGCAGTCGACGCAATAATCATCGGGGCTGGCGCGGCAGGCCTCGCCGCTGCAAGCGAGCTGCGGGCAAATGGCCGCACCGTCGTCGTCATTGAAGCGCGTAGTCGCGTGGGCGGCCGGATCCTCACCTATCGCGATCCGGACGTTGCAGTTCCGATCGAGCTTGGCGCCGAATTCCTGCATGGCACCACCCCCGACACTGATACGATAATACAACGCGCAGGGTTGACTGCGATCGACGTGGTCGGCGACAGCTGGCAGGCGCGGGAGGGCCATTTCCGGAAAACCGGTTTCTGGAAGAAAGTGAATCGCGTGCTGCGGAAGCTGGACGAGCACCGAGTGCCCGACCGAAGTCTTGGAGATTACCTCGCTGAGCACGCCAGCCGAAAAAGGAAATCGAAGCACGCCAGGGCACGTGCACTCGCGTTGGAATTCGTTCAGGGCTTCCACGCAGCGGACGCTGCCCTTGTGAGCGAACGCTGGCTCGCAAGGGTCGCCAATACCTCCGCGGGGAACCCCGGCGATCTCCGTACAGGTCGCCTCCTCGAAGGCTACGACCGCGTAACAGCATGGCTCGCCCGTGACGTGTTCGACGCAGTGGAGTTGAATACCGTCGTTACCAACGTTGACTGGGAGCGCGGCAGAGCGACCGTCATCTGCCGCGACGCTGACGGTTTTCTCCGCACGTTCGAAGGAAGCACGCTGATTGTGACCGTACCGGTTGGCGTCCTCAAGGCTGCGGTCGGTGAGCGTGGCGCAATCGAGTTCAGCCCGGAAGTGCCGGGGATGGTCGAGGGAATGGATGGCCTGGAAATGGGGAGCGCGCTGCGAACCGTATTTGCGTTCACTGAACGCATCTGGGAGCACGGGCTTCCACGGGCGCCACGCAAGAGGGGCGGCCTCACGCAGCTCAGCTTCCTGCACAGCCCCGGGGCGAACTTCCCCGTATGGTGGACGCAATTCCCCGTTCGAACACCTGTTCTTGTTGGTTGGGTCGGCGGCCCTCGCGCAGCGCAGATGAGTACGCAACCAGATACTGAAATAGAGCGTCTGGCCCTCAACGATCTCGCGAGTCACCTCGGGACGACCTACGAGTGTCTCGCCGGCCTGGTGCGCGGTAGCTGGATGCATAATTGGGATTCGGACCCGTTCTCCCGGGGTGCGTACAGCTATCCTGCAGTGGGAGGAAGCGGGTCGGCGCGTAAGCTGGCTCGACCCGTCGACCAGACCATTTTCTTCGCCGGTGAGGCGACGGATACCGAAGGGCGAAGTGGAACCGTGGAGGGAGCACTGGCCAGCGGATCCAGAGCGGCACGAGGAGTGCTCCTGGCACTAGGCGTAGCATCTCTTCCCAATCAGTGAGGTCCATTGGTGCATAGCAAACTCGTAACTGCGTTGATCGTCGTGGCGTGTCTGTCACTTCCGTCGGTCGCGACTGCGCAGAAGACTTCCAAAGCAAAAAAGACTGCAACAGCGACGAAGTCATGGTCACCCGCCGGCGCATGGCGAAGCGTTTACAGCGACCCGTCAGTCCGTGTAGCAGTCGACACGACCCAGACAAGGCGGCAGAACGACGGAACGTACAAGGTTCGCCTCCGGTGGCAGTACGCGAGCAACCAGGCGATCGGGACCAAGCACGCGTATCGCACAATGGTCGATCGCAAGCTCATCGACTGCTCGACTCAGGGCATCAAGCCCGTATCGGCCGAGACGTATGATGCAGTGGGAAAACCGGTCGCCGGCTACGATACGAGTGACACGCAGGTGAGTGAGCTGGACTGGGCTAAGCGGGCGCCGGGAAGCAGCGCCGGAAAGGCGTATGCTGCAGTGTGCGGGGCTATCAGGAAGTAAACGAGCCGGAGGATGGCCGCGCGCTTGAAGCGGCCATCGTCCGCGGCCATTCTGCGTCAGCTAATTGTCGTCGCCATCGACCGACCACGTAGCAGAACTGTCCGCCGTCATCGCTTCACGCAGCGCGTCGGCGGCACCCACTCCGCTCTCGGGATCAAGCCGCAGCTCACCGCTCGCATCGTCGTAGGAGAACAGTTCGGCGTAGCGACCCCAGTCGACGACCGTCTCGAACTGCCGGCGCGCCTCGCCGCCGGAGAACGCCTCTTCCAACTCTTCCATCAGGCGATCCGAGTCGAGAGTTGCCGATGGTGATGCGTCGAGTTCCCGTACGATGTGACGCAAGAGCGACACGTGCGCGAGAGCAAAATGACGGAACATCGCCTTCTCGGCATCAAGCTCCGCGTCAGCAAACTCGACGCCTGGTTGCGTGAGCAGGACCGCGCGATCCTGCAGATCCGCGAAGCCAAGCAAGTCGCTTGCTTCCACGATCGCGAGAACGTCGTCGCTACGAAGTTGCAGATCGCGTGCAAGATCGTGGACGTTTGCGCGGCCGCCGATGCTGGACAGGTACTGCACAAATCCGGTGAGATCGTCGATCCCCACATCGGGAAGCACCTGATAACGCCGTGGCCGCTCCGCGCGAGCTGGCGCACTTGGCTGTCCGACGAGCATGGATGCATCCTCGCCGGGGTTCGTCATGACCCGGTAGATCGCGTCAACAAGATGCTGCCGTGCAGGGCCGTGATGCATGCGCTCGTGCGCCGGCAGTCCAGGCAGCTCAATCCGGATGTGGCCCGGGTTCGCGCCGAAAACCAGAATACGGTCCGCAAGTGTCACAGCCTCGTCGATGTTGTGCGTAACGAGAAGTACCGCGCGCGTTGGCATCGACTTGGAATTCCACAGTTCCTGCAGTTCCGCACGCAACGTCTCGCCAGTAAGCACGTCGAGCGCTGAAAATGGCTCATCCATGAACAGAACTTCGGGCTGCACTACCAGTGCGCGCGCGAATCCGACACGCTGCTTCATTCCGCCGGAGAGCTCTTTCGGGAACGCTTCTTCGTACCCGTCGAGTCCGATCAGATCGATTGCGGCAACCGCACGCTCGCGGCGCTGCTCCACGGGCACACCCGCGGCGAGCAGCCCGAGTTCAACGTTCTGCAGCACCGTAAGCCACGGGAATAACGCAAAGCTCTGAAAGACGATCGCTACGTTGGGGTTGATTCCCGTCAGCTCTTCGCCATGCGATAACACCATCCCTCCCGAAGGCGGCATCAATCCAGATAGCAGACGCAACAACGTCGATTTACCAGAGCCAGACGGACCCAGCAGTGCGACAAATTCACCCGAATGGAGCGCGACGCTCACGCTATCGAGCACGGGAGTTCGATCATCACCGTAGTACTTGTCAACCGATCGAGCTTCGAGTATCACCTCGCCGCGTTCCACGGATGGCGGTGCTTCCATTGCGATAGTCATTACGTTTGCCTCATTCAAGCCGGTAACGCGATTCGGCGACACGATACAACTTGCGCCACACCAGCCGGTTGCCGAGTATCACAACGGCAGCCATCACCAGAGTCGATGCAAGAAGCAGCGCAAAGTTCTGCGCGTCGGCAGCTTCCGCGATCAACGCTCCGAGCCCCGTCGTGCTGATCTTGCGACCCGCAAAGATTACGTATTCCGAAACTATACTGGCGTTCCATGCGCCACCGGTCGCTGTGATCAGGCCAGTGACGAGATACGGGAAGATCGCTGGTATGATGAGCAGCTTCCATTTTCTCCATCCCGACAGACCGTACACGCCAGCCGCTTCCTTCAGGTCCGAAGGAATCGCCATCGCGCCCGCGATCACGTTGAACAGAATGTACCATTGCGTGCCCAGGACCATCAGTGCCACCGCAGCGATGTTGAGGCCGCCCGGCAATTCCAGGAGCACCAGGAGCAACACGGAGAACAGCGCAGTCGCTGGAATTGATGCGATCACCTGTACAAGAGGCTGCAACCGACGCGACCATTTTGGACTCATTCCAACGGCGACGCCGAACGGAACAGTCCACGCCGTTGCGATTATCAGCGCAGCAAGCGTTCGACCGAACGTCGCGAGTGTTGCCACGGCGATCGTCCACCAGGTTCTTCCCGCAAGACCGGATACCGTGTGGAACGCGGCAAGACCGCCCCAGATCACAAGGCCCGATGCCGCGATAATCGCAACAAATCCAGCGAGCACGCGGGCCCAGCGCGGCACCACGAATTTGAATCGTACGAGCTTGAGCGGCTCTCGCGGCCTGTCCAGCGATCTCTCAATCGGCGCAACAGTATGATCATGCAGCCACGCAACCACCGTTGAATTGCGCAACAGATCCAGCATCCACGATTCCGATGCATCGCCGCCCGACTGCTCGAACTTGAACTTGTCGGACCATGCCACCAGCGGTCGCCACAAGACCTGATCCAGCGCCACGATCACCGTCACGAGTGCGACAATACCCCAGATGATTGCGTGCGTGTCGCGCGCATCCGCCGCTGCAGCGAGATACGAACCAAGTCCAGGAAGCCGCAGGTTGTTGGCTCCGAGTACGAACTGTTCCGATGCCATGAGAAAGAACCAGCCGCCAGCCCAACTCATCATGCTGTTCTGGATCAGAGCAATCGCGCCGAACGGAAGCTCCAATCGAGTAAACCGCTGCCAGATTCCGAGGCGATACACATCTGCCGCCTCACTCAACTCCCTTGGTATGGTCTTTAGCGACTGGTGGAAACTGAAGGCGAGGTTCCAGGCCTGGCTGGAAAAAATCAGCAGGATCGCCGCGAGTTCGAGGCCGATCGTGCGCCCGGGAAACGCCGCCGCGAGAGCCAGCACCACTCCCGGCATGAAGGACAGGATCGGAATGCTCTGGAGTATGTCGAGCACCGGTAGCATCACGCGCTCCGCCGCCTTGCTCGCAGCTGCAGCGCGTGCGTAAAGCAGGCTGAATACCAGCGACAGGACGTACGCAACGGCCATTCGCAGTGTCGAAAGCCCCGCATAGAGGGGCAGCTGCGATATCGATGTATCGATCCGGACATTCGGAGATAGCGGCGTACTCCAGCGCGCCGCCGCGCGCGCAATTCCAAACGCGATTGCGGCGACGAAAAGCACCAGCATCACATCCATCCACCATGGCGTCGGCCGTACTCCGCCCCTGCGGTCGGACGCGGCTGCCTGCGCTGGAATGGGCTGTGTCTGAAGCATGGCTGGTGTGGTGGAGCGGGAGAATACCCCAGCGCGTCATGCCGCGTCAACCTCAGGGCAAGCTCGCTCTGGACTTCGAGGCCAGGTTCTGGCGGGACAAACCCTTGGACCACCGAGTGTGACAGATCATATACACGCTGCCGATGTGGCGCGAGTGATGAAATGGAGGTTCAGTATGTCGTGGAAAGGCAGCTTTACAGATCGGGCTGAGAATACGCTCGAATGCACCATGATAGCTTTGAAACGCGCACCAACCGCGCTGGCGACGGCCGAGTTGCTCCAGACAATGGAAGATTCAGGGCCTTCACTAGCGCGCGGCATCCTCACTGCGCTCGAGGTGCACGTCCCTGAGATCCTCAACCGTGCCAACAGGATCGCAGATGAGCGTGGGTCTGAACTTGCTCTCCGCCGTCTGCGCAGTCAGCCGGCGTCTCTTGAGATGATCATCCGGCGCGCCTCCGAAGAAGCCGCAATGCTCGGCCACCGCCGAGTCGGTACGGAACATCTTCTGCTGGCGATGCTGTCTGCACACGATGACCCGACAACGTGCGCGCTCCGGGCAGCCGGTGTGACCCAGGACACCGCTCGTGGAACGCTGCGACGACTTTTGATATCGTGGACTGATGATGGATGCCCGAAGCCACGAGTCAACGTCGCGTAGCCACACTCACGCAATACAAGGAGTTTGCGGCGGCCGGCCTGCTCACGCTGCCTTACGTCAGTTCACGCCGTAGCCTCGACATCAGACAATGCGGTCCGCTACGCTGCGCTTGCAGGGTTGCAAGCAGCTGTCGTCATGACACTGGCCCGAGAGCCGCTATGGCCTGGATTTCGATCAACATCCCATGTTTCAACTCGCCCGTCGGCACGATCGCGCGAGCCGGCCGATGATCTCCCATTATGCGTGAATAAACCGCATTGACTTTTCCCCACAGATTGACGTCGGAAACGTAGATCGTTATCTGGACCACATGGTCGAGACTCGTGCCGGCTGCAATCAGTATCGCCGAAACATTTGCGAGCGCACGACCAGTCTGATCTTCAATATTGCCGGGTGGCCGGGACGGATCTGTTGGATCAATTGGAAGCTGACCCGAGACAAAAACGAAATCACCGTGCACAACCGCTTGTGAATAGTGCCCCGCCGGTGTCGGAGCATTCGGGGTTGATACGAAATTCATTTCTCGTCTGGTTTGAGAGTGATCACTTTCGCGCCCCGCGCGATTCTATCAGTGCTGCGACGAGTCGGACTGCTTCGTCGATTGTGACGCGGCCCGTGTTGAATTGCGCGTCGAATATTGCCGGATCAGTCCACATGTGATGGTAGTAGCGCTGAACGTACGACTGACGTTGCGCATCTATGCGACGAGCGCTCGCAGCGGCGTCAGCCTCCGTACCGCCATCACGCGAAACGATGCGCTGGGCCCTCGATTCGATGGTTCCAGTCAAGCGAACCTGGATCGTCCCGGGCCGGTCGCGAAAGATGTACTGAGCCCCGTGACCGACTATGATGACGGGCGGCGACTTGGCGGTTTCGACGATCACCGCGTGGGCCGCCATCGCTATAAAGTCAGGCGTCATTACCCCGGACGTTTCCATCAGCATCGGAGATTCCGGCGGAGATATCAGTAGCGTCGATGCAATTCTGTCCAACCAACCCGGCGGTTGCTCGTCCCGCCGTCGGACGACACCCTCCTGAAGATTCAGTCGCTCGGCCACCAGCACTATTATTTCGTAGTTGAGCACCGGCCACCCAAGCCGCTCGCCCAACTGCTTCGCGAAGGCACTGCCGCCAGCGCCATACTCGCGTGAAACAGTTACAAGGTCGACTGGCGGTTGCGACATCACGCATCACTCCACGATCTGAGGGTCATTCACCAAACTACCGCGGACCGGGCCATCCGAAAGCACCCTTGAAATAACCCTGCCCGGGCTGTATTAATGTCAGTAATATGTCGCAAAAACCGAAGCGAGCATATTCCAGCCCCCTCCGCGAGCAACAGACCGCCGCAACGCACGGCCGAATAATCGGCGCGGCGATCGCCGTGCTCGCCGACCACCCCGGCGCCGAAATCTCGCACGAAACTATAGCCAGAGCCGCTGGAATCGCGGTCCGCACCGTCTACCGGCACTTTCCGACGCGAGCGGACTTGCTGGATGAAGTCTGGGAGGAACTGGACGAGCGGCTCGGGTTGAGTAGCCTGCCCACCACGAGCAGCGCGGCCATTATCGACTTCGTTCCACAACTGTTCAATCGGCTCGATGCCAATGCGGCCATCGTCAACGCAATCATTACATCCAGCACAGGCCATGAGATGTCGCGCCGCACAGGCGCTCGCCGAGTGCAGGCAATCAGGCAAGCGCTGGCACACGAGACAAATCATCTGGGACAAGCTGAGCGCGATCGCCTGATTGGTCTCGTGCGCGTGCTCACCAGCCCAATGACGTGGCACATTCTGAGTCAGAAAGCTGACATGTCGAATGACGAACCTGCGCTCGCAGTAACCTGGGCGCTGCGGCAGCTATTGTTGGCGACCGAACGCCGTTAGCAATCACAACGTGACACTGCCGCCTACTACAGCCGGTCGCGGCAAGTGGATCATCGCCGCGACAGTCATGATCGGAAACATCATGGCGGTACTCGATTCCAGCATCGTGAACGTGTCGCTGGCCGACATGGCCGGGAACATGGGCGCCACAATCGAGGAGATCACGTGGGTAGTGACTGCATATATCCTCGCCAATGTGCTTGTTATGCCTATAATCGGGATGCTCAGCGCACGCTTCGGTCGCAAACGACTGTACCTGACGGCAATCATTACATTTACCGCCGCCTCGATGCTTTGTGGCATGTCCCACTCGCTAACCACGATGGTCGCCTTCCGGGTCATACAGGGACTCGCGGGTGGCGTCCTGGTGACAGTTCCACAGGCAATTCTGCGCGAGAGTTTCCCACCCAACGAGCAGGGACTCGCGATGGGTATCTACGGCATGGGTATCGTGCTCGCTCCCGCGATCGGGCCAACACTCGGCGGATGGATCACAGATCAATACACATGGCCATGGATTTTCTTCATCAATGTTCCGATCGGCATTCTGAATCTGCTGATGGTGCAACGCATCATTG
>Ga0209483_1000402_pt1 | contig 38557 bp, 30 predicted proteins | sample NGEPerA_FD_184508 | JGI IMG/M metagenome (GOLD analysis project Ga0209483, IMG submission 184508) | Arctic peat soil microbial communities from the Barrow Environmental Observatory site, Barrow, Alaska, USA - NGEE PermafrostL2-A... | ecosystem: Environmental > Terrestrial > Soil > Wetlands >...
GTTCTGGACGGCGTGGCGGAGGCGGCGATTGCGCCAGACGGCAAGACCTTGGTCGTCGCAGCACACCAACCGGACAACACCTATGCCCTGATGCTGTCCTCGCCTCCGGGGGCTCCACCGCGTCCGTTTCCGCAAGCGTCGATTTCGCAGTTGCGCGAGGCCTTCGACTGGCAGTTCGTCTTCCAATTCACCAAGGACGGCAAGTACCTGGGATTGCTCACCGATGTGAGCGCGAAGTCGGAATTCTGGAAGATCCCTATGGATGGCGGCGCGCCGGAGGTTCTTGTTCAGGGCCGCGACATGGGCGAGTTCAGCACCGGCTTTAACTGGCTGCCAGACGGAAGCATCGTGTGGTCTAGCAACTCCAGCGGCGGCGACGGCCACCTGACGCGCAGGGACTTGCGCAGCGGCGAGGACCGGGAAATCACATCGGGTGTCTCGCAGGAGAGGCATCATGCTCTCTCGCCGGACGGCCGCACGCTGGCGTTTCAGACCGGCGAGACTGGCTACGACCTGATCGAGGTCCCTTTGGACGGCACGCCACCTGCCTCCGTGCTGGCTACCGACCGGAACGAGGTGGCGCCGGGTTGGGCTCCGGACGGTGTGCATTTCGTTTATGCCACCAACCGCGACGGCGGGAACGAGATCTGGCTTCGCAACCGGCGAGACGGGTCGGAGCGAATGATCGTTAGCGCGCATGATTTCCCTGATGGCAAGTCCGACGGCTTCCTGGACTGTGAGATTTCTCCAGATGGCTCGCGCGTAGCCTACCGGCGCTTCGCCGGCGCCAAAGTGGAGATCTGGATTTCTTCGCTGGCGGGAGATACTCCGGCGCGCCTGTACAACGATCCACGCAACGTATTTCAGAGGGGGGCTTCGTGGTCTCCGGATGGCAACTGGATCGCCTATTACTCGACCTATAACGGGAAACCCGCAGTGCTGAAGATCCGCGTAGGCGCGAACCATGAGCCGGAATTAGTCGGCTACGCTGCGGATCTCAATCCAGTGCGGTGGTCGCCACGGGGCGATTGGATCGCCTGGAACGACGGCCACAAGCTGGTTCTGGCGAGTCCGGACGGCAAACAGAATCGGATCGTAAGCCAGAAGCAATGGCTGACTTACGGATGGTCGCTGGACGGAACTTCGCTCTATGGGATTGGGGTGACGGAGAACCGCAGGCTGGTTCTGGGGCGCGTCGAGATCGCAAGCGCGCGCGAGGAGGTGGCGGCCGACCTGGGGCCCTTGCCGGCCGCTCTGGACTTAGCCGATCTTCAGGGAGACTTTCCCTACCGGGGGTTCAGCATGAGCCCAGATGGAAAGAGCTTCCTGACTTCCGTTCTCTCAATAAAAGGCGACATCTGGCTGCTGGAGGATTTCGACCGCCGGACTAGCCTGATAGACCGCCTGTTGCGGAGGAGATAAGGGATTGTTTCCGGGTTGTCGGCCACTCGTACATTGGCTCGAAACGGCGTTGCGGTAAACGTTGGATTAGGGTTCCGTCAGGTTGGTCGGTCACCCTTCATTAGTTGTTGTTGTCAGCTCTTGCTGCGCTAATGGGATGCAACACCGCCTCTAAAGTCCCGTCATGCAACCGACCGGTTACATGACAAGCTGGATCCCAGGACTGATACGCCCTCATCCGGGCGCAAAACCGTCTGACCATCCCGGGCTCATTTAGTCCTGGCCTACCTGGTTGGGGTCGTACGAATGGAACAAAGAGCGGCGGCGATTTACGGCGCGTGGCAGACGATTAGACGCGCCGGTCACCATCACCCCCAGCATCGCGAACAGACGCTCTTGCGTCTCTCGCCCTCAGCAGGCACCTCACCAGATCACCAACATCCCATTCCCGGACGAGTGCCAAAGTCCGCATTAAAACCCATAACCGCCGGCTTCCTTCAAGTCCCGCTATCGAAAGTGCCTCGGCCACAGCTTGTCCCCGCTCTCCCGCCATTTCCTCCTCGGCACTTCCGATCAACTCTAACGACTTATGGTCAAACGTACGATGCCCAGGGATTGTGCGAGTTACGCCTATTCAAGAGACCACATCTCAGGGTGGACGACTATGGGCCACCTGATGTCATAATTACTCGAGCTGCGCGACTTGGAGCAGAGCGACCTGCAAATAAGGAGTCCAAATGCCCGTCATAAGTGTGAGATTGCTTCCGGCCTGCGTCGGCGCGCTCGGGATCGTGTTGGGGCTGACCGCCATCTTGGCTGGGCAGACCGGAGGAAACGCGTCCAAGACTGGAGGGCAAGCGTCCCAAAGTGAAACCGAATGGCGGTTCTTCGGGAGTGACGCCGGAGCCACCCGGTATTCGCCGGCCAATCAAATTAATGCCGGCAACGTGGGAAATCTGAGCGTCGCGTGGCGCTTTTCAACAAGGAACTTAGGTCCCCGGCCGGCCACCGGGATGGAGGTCAGTCCGCTGATCGTAGACGGCGTCATGTACACGACCGCGAGCGTGACGCGCGATGTGGTCGCGCTCGATGCGGCCACCGGGCAGCTGCTATGGCACTGGCGACCCACGGGCGACCTGCTGAAATGGAACAACATCATCGACCCGCTTGCAAGAACTTCAGGCCGCGGCGTCAGCTACTGGACGGATGGCGCGGGCGACCAGCGCATCTTCGTCGTCATGGGTAACTACATGCTGGTCGCGCTGGATGCGAAGACCGGGCGACAGGTGACGAGCTTCGGCAAGAACGGTGTCGTCGATATGGTGGAGAACCTAAGGTGGAACGAGCGGCCCGGGTTGCCACGCGATGGCCGGGTAGCGAACACCTCTCCGCCGGCGATCTTGGGCAACGTCCTGGTCTCGTCGATTTCGATGCATACGGGCTCCACCCCGAACCTTCCTGGCGCCTCTATTAACGAACAATGGCCCATGAATATTCCAGGCGACGTGGTGGCTTACGACACGAAAACGGGCAAGATGCTGTGGCGCTTCAACATCATTCCTCGTCCGGGAGATGAGGGCTCTGAAACCTGGCTCACGGCGGACACCAAGACCTGGGATGTGCCGGGAGGCCTGAACCCCTGGGCGAAGGAGCACCCCGAGCTGCGCGAGAAATCGAATCGCTACACCGGCAACGGGGGCTTCTGGGCTCCGGCGACGGCCGATCCGGAGCTGGGCATGTTCTATATCCCGGCGGAATCTCCGACCAGCGACTATTATGGCGGCTACCGCCCCGGCAACAACCTCTACGCCAATTCGGTGATTGCACTCAACGCGAAGACGGGCAAGAAAGTGTGGCATTTCCAAACGACGCACCACGATATTTGGGACTTCGACCCGCCGACCGCGCCGATTCTCGCGGACATCACCGCCGATGGCCGTCCAGTAAAGGCAGTGATCCAGCTGACCAAGCAGGGGTTTGCCTTCGTGTTGGACCGTGCGACGGGCAAGCCCGTGTGGCCCATCGAGGAACGGCCTGTCCCGAAGTCCGATGTCCCCGGCGAGTGGACGTCGCCCACGCAGCCGTTCCCGACCAAGCCGGTCGCGCTCGTGCCGCAGGGGGTGACGGAGAATGACCTAGTCGATTTCACGCCGGAGATCAAGGCGGAGGCGCTTCGCGTAGCCAAGCAGTTCCGCTTGGGGGGCCTCTATGCACCGCCGTCGCTGGCGGGTGGGCCGGATGGAACCAATGGCACGCTGACTGCGCCCTCTGCAGTCGGAGGCATCAACTGGCCTGGCGGCGCCGTCGATCCCGTGGAGGACGTGCTCTACGTCGCCAGTGAGAACACCTTGTACCGCGCCCAAGTCACGCCGGGAACGCCCGGGAAGGGCGTTTTGTACCACGATACTCGCGGTCAATCAGTGACCCCGCCAACGACGGTGTTCGGCCTTCCGCTCCTGAAGCCGCCTTATGGGCGGGTCACGGCCGTCGATCTGAAGACGGGTGAGCGCCTGTGGATGGTGCCGCACGGCAACACTCCAGACTCGATCAAGAGAAACGCAAAGTTGCAGGGCGTACAAATTCCCAATACCGGATCGCAGACCAGAGGCACGGGACTGCTGGTCACCAGCACGCTGTTGTTCGGCGGCGAAGGTGGTGGCAGCCCGATGTTCCGCGCCTGGGACAAAAAGACGGGCGCCGTCGTCGCCGAGATCCAGTTGCCTGGTCCGACTACCGGTTTCCCTGTTACTTACACAAAGGCAGGGCGGCAGTACATCGCGGTGGCCGTGCGGGCTGGCGATGGGGTGGATATCGTGGCCCTCGCGCTTCCGGCGGCGGCACCAGCCACCAGTCGAGGACGAGGAAAACAGTAACGCACCACAACCGAATGGGCACGAGTGCGATGTTCGCGCTCGTGGCTAGCAAACGGTTCCTTTGCAGTTGGGGCGAGGGGTAGAAGAAGATTGCCCCCTCGGCATGGATTCGAACTGGGCAGCGGTCCTTCAGTTGCACACCTTATGTCCAGATCGTCGGCCACTCGGACATGGGCAAGAAACGGCGTTGTGGGAAACGTTAGATTAGGGTTCCGTCCGGAGGGTCCGCCAATCCTTCCATCACTCATTGTCGGCGCATGGCTGCACTAACGGAATGCTCCGCCGCCTCTAAAATCCCTCATTTTCGCGGAAACGGGAGACCCTTTCCCGATTCAGGCGAGATCTTGACCGGCCGGTAATCGTCATCGGTGGTCACCGTCAGTTTGGCCGCCTTGGGGTTTTGGAAAGGCTTGAGCGCGTCGATTGCCTTCCGATAGGCCCGATAGACCGTCCCCTGCCCGAGGCCCGTGCTGCGCGCGATCTGCGGCCAGCTGAAACCCTCAAGCCTGAGCCGGAGGATCTCCAGGACGTTAGTGGACTTTCGTGGCCTGGCCATGATCCGTAGCTGCTGCCGCCGCGGCGCGCTCCCGTTCCTGCCCCGCTCGATCCGACCCAGGGGCTGCGAAGCCCAGGTCCCAAAACTGACGAGTGGCGAGCATGTTCAGCTTTTATCTGACGAACCCCATCGGGCCGCCATGCCGTACGGCGAATCCTGCCGGTGGCCCCTCGAACGGTTTGGGAACCATAACGTCCCGCCCGCTAACCCAGGCGTATTTGAGTGCATCCTGCAGGTGGTCGCGCTCTTTGACTATCTTGCCCTTTTCGTCACGCCGATAGAGCCGGAACTCCTCGCGGAAGTTTGTTAGCGTGCTGAATATCTTTAGCTGCCCCTGCGCGAGCGCCTCGTGGACTTCATAGACCCCAGCCTCGACGGCGTTCTTTGCCGCGGTGATGTTGAGCCCGAGGTCGGTATACATCTGAAAGAGCTGCCGACCGTCGATCTGACTGCGGCCTCGAGCTGCCGGATCGATTACCCCTGGAATCCATTTGCCGGGCCCCATGATCGCCGCGGCGTGGACCGACGGCGTCATCCCCTCCTCGCCAGCGCGGTAATACTCGTGATAGGCGTAAGTGACGCCCGTATCTGGATCCCGGCCGAGCCAAATGGCCGCGGTCCGCTTCCAGCCGACGTCTAATCCGAAGCAGCGTGGCCAGTGCCGCTCGATGATGCGCGGCGGGACGATAACTTCCGACTCTGCGATCGGATAGACCGCGCCGGCGCCCATCTGCGGAATTCCGCGCATGCGGGCGTCGCGCTGGTAGAGCGGAATCTTAGAAATCAGGTCAGCCTTGGCTTCTTCCGTCAGGTGCGGCGCGTCATCCCAGCTGGCCATAACCACGTACGTGTCGGTTGAGGGCATTGCGAGCGGCTGCTGTACACGGTAGAGGTCCATGGCCTCAACCATCAACTCCGTCATGCCCAGCAGGGGTGTGGCCGTGAGGAATACGACTCCTCCGGTGGTGATGGTTCGGATCAGACACTCAATCCAGATCCCCTTCGGGCACTCCTCGTCGAGCCAGATCACATGCAGCTTTTCCGCGGAGAATGAATCGATTCCGGACTCGTAGCTTTTGAAGGTGAGCGTCGACACTCCGCCCGTTGCATGGCGTACGTGAACCGTATCGATCGCGTCGGCGGTTCCCTGGCGCATCCGGTAGCCGATGATTGAATCCGCTGGGATCATGCCCGTTCCGACGCCGATGACTTGGTCAGTTGGCTCGCCCAGCTCCCGCGTCATCTGCCCCATCAGTTCGCGCTGCACCGAGTCTCTAACTTTCGAGGTGGAGAGGCCCGCTGCCCACGCTTTGACGGGATGATTAAAACGTTTGCCGATCCACCAGCCCGGATATTGCCCGGTCAGGTGCAGACTGGTCTCATAACTTCCGGCGGTGGATTTACCGACCTGGTTCCCGGCGATGAGACCCCGCGCACGACGGGATGCCCCGGCCTCGAAGAATTCGAGGTGCCTAGGATACAACTCGCGGCGAAACCTTCCCTTGTCGGGGAAGTAGCTGCAGAGGCGGTTCCGCGCGTTTTCGATAAAGGCTAGGCGGATGGCCCCAGGCGTTATAGCGTCGAGCGACAGGCCCATGTTTTCGGTTCTAGGACTCACGCCGCTGATTCCACGCCTGCGCGCTCCAATTCCTCTAGCTTCTGGTGGGCCGAGGCGATTTCCTCGGGGGTAAATAGCTGGTTCAGTAGAACCGCCTGCTTACGGTCACTGACTTCGGCCTCGATCCGGAGCGGATCTCCCGGCGGCGTCCGCAAGGTCTGTTCCTGCTTGTCCCGCTGGCCGAGATACTGCTTGCCTAGCCAGATATTCATGACGGCGCTGCCTTCGCGGGCCAGCTTGAACTGCTGCCGGCGCAGGCTGATTCGGCCGAGAGCGGCGCCACGATCGATTGCTTCGCGTCCTTCCGGAGTGGCGGCGAGCCGCTCGATCGTCTTGGTGGAGACCCGGAAGAACGTGGCCAATTCTTCATGTGTGCACTGAAGCTCGCAGAGCCGCTCCAGTTGCCTCAGATCGATTTCGGCCTTCGGCCTGCCGCGCGTCTTTTTGAGGGCCTCCCGCCCTTTTTTAATGGAACCCGACAAAATTCACCTCTTCCCGCCCCTGTGACTGTCGCCTGAACCCGAGTTACTGGCCGGTTCTTCATCGGCTCTGGCGGTTGCCACCTGGCGCACCATGGCGTGGATCTTTTCCAGTCCTATGCCATTGAGAACTGCGCGGATATTGAGAACTGTGCAGATCAGGATTTGTTGATTGTGATGCTGATCGAGAAGTGCGCGGATCTTTTCGAGCTCTCGCTGGGCCCGCGGGCCGAGTGTTTTGCCGGCATTGATTTGAGCTTCCAGTTTCGTTTTTCTTTCCGTAATTACCTTGATCGCCCCAGGGACCGCAGCGGCGAGACTTCGCCACGCGCCTGCGCGAATCTCTCGAAGCCTTGCGGCGGATGGTGTGTGGTTGGGCATCATCGGACTCCTGTTGCCCATCCAAAACCCGCATTCGCGGCGGATCGCTCTGGAGTCAGCGCGTCCACGATGCAGCATGATTTTCGTGTGCCCAAATTGTGCCCACGAATTGCATTTTCTGCATTTTTGGCATTTGTGGCCAATCTGAAATCAATAACTTGATTGTTCTCGGTGGGGGTAAGAAGAACGAATCCCTCTTCCTCCGCCATATTGTTACGCGTTTTTTGGGTGGCGGCGATCGGAGTAGTCTACTTCCCGTCGACAGAAAACGCCAGCAGCACGTTGCCGGACATGCCGCCGGCCGTGGGATATCCCGAATTCACGAACAGCATGCCGCCGCCGATGGCGGGACCCGGACCGTCCAGCGCACCGCCATGTCCCGGCACGCCGTTCACCGTCTCGTACGACTGCGCGGTATCGAAGTCCCAGACGATCTTGCCGCCGGCCGATGAGTAGGCCCGCAAGTGGCCATCCACCGATCCGGAAAACGCAACGCCGGGGATCGCGGTGACTGCGGCCGACTGCGCGGGACTGCATCGCGGCTGCTCACCGCACGGCTTAGGAGCTGTATACCAAACGTTTTCGCCGTTATCCAGCCGCAACGCGAACATGCCGCCACCCTTCTTGGGATCGGCATCGGTGGACGTGCTGTAGGTCAGCATAATGCGGCCGATGTCGGACACGGCGACGTACACATTATTCTGGTCCGCCGCCGAGCCCCACTGGACGCCGCCCATCGTACCGCCCTTGCCGACTCGCGTTTGCCACAAAACTTCGCCCTGATTATCGGGATCGACGGCATAGACTACGCCCGACTTCTGTCCCGCGATCAGCGCGCGCTTCCCGTTGGCCAGCGTCACCAGGATCGGCGACGACCCGAAATCGAAATCCGGACCGTTGGATTCGGCGCAGTTGGTTTTGTCGGGCAGCCGGCACGCGGCCGTGTACGCATCCTTCGGCGTCATCTGCCGCGACCATAGAATCTTGCCCGAGCTCAGATCCATGGCGACGAACGCATCGCTCATTCGCGTGGTTGGATCGGTGTAATTGTTGCCGGTGGTGACGTAGACGGCATTACGCCGGGCGTCGATCGCGGGCGTGCTCCACACCGAGACGCCGGAAGGCGCCCAAAGCTGCGCGCCCGCTCTGTTCCTGGTGGTGCGCTGGGGTTCGTCCACCATGTACGTCTTCCAGACCTGCTTCCCGGTGGCTGCGTCCAGAGCGACCACGCTTCCACGGAAGCGGCAGCATTCGTATTGGGGATCCGCGCCGGATGCTTCCTCGCCGCTGCGAATGCCGAGGTAGATCCGCCCGTTGTAGAACACCGGAGAGCTGGTGATCCCAGCGACCGGAAACGCGTCCGCCTTGGTCTTCCAGAGCTGCTTGCCAGTCGTCGCGTCGACGCCGTAGACGTTGGCTTTTCCGTCGCCGAAGAAGGCGATGTTGCTTGTCCCAACGCGGGCCAGGGTCACTGCGCTACGGACTCCCGATTCCGCCTCGAAGAACCAGTGGGCGCAGCCGGTCTTGGCGTCGAGCGAATAAACTTTGCCGCCCGCGCTGCCGACGAAAACGCGTCCTCCCGCGATGGTCGGCTGCGAATAGGCCTGAATATCTCCGGGGAAGGCGAAGGCCCATTTCACCTTGAGCCTCGGGACTTGATCCGCGCCGATTCCTGGCGCGTTCTGGAATCTTGCGTTGCTCGAGTTCCCGCCCCATCCGGTCCACGTGGAACCGGCGAGCGTAAAGCTCGCCTCAGAAGCCGGGCACATCGCTTTCGCCGGAGGCGTGGTCACCAGCGGCTGCCCGATGCGTTTGCCGCTGACGAACTCCGCGACGGCGCGGCGATCCGCCGTGGTCAGGCGGACCGCCATGCTGATCATCGGTCCGGTTTCCATGGCCGCCAGAACCCGATCGGGGGACATGGACCGGAGCGCATCGCGGCTGGGTGCGCGATCGTTGCCGCCGTTATGACACGACGCGCAGGTGCGATCGTAGAGTGACGATCCATCTTGCGCCGATAGCAAGCCTGCCGTTACCACGCACCACAGCGCGACCCGCATTTAGTTAATAGCGAAGCAGTACAACAGGCCCGCGCCGCCCGTGGCGACCAGGTTCTGCTGACTGCAACCCTGGCTCGGATGCACCGAGTTCCAGGATGCATTCGGGCCGCCCATACGGTCTAAATGGCCGAGCTGGGCTGTCCCCGTGCCGCTGCTGGTCCAGTTGTTGCAGGTATGGTCGGCGGCGTCGGTGTACGCGCGCCCATCCGGCTGCGATCCGGTGAGGATATCGTGCTCATTCGGAGTGTCGCCGAAGCCTTTGGCCATCTCGCCTTTTTCCGTGAGCGCCGAGGACTTACTGATGCGATTGCCCATGCGCGCTTGCTCCAGCGTATCGCCGTGCAGCTCGGCGAGACTGGCCGCGATCTGCTGGCCCTTGGCGTTAGCCCAGGGACCGTTCCCGATGCGATCCCGCGCATTCACCGCGCCCGCACCCTGCGTGCTGAGATACGCATGCCACGTGCTGCTGCCGCGTCCGGCCGCCGCCGCGAGCATCTGGCAATGCATGTCCGCTCCCGCCAGTCCGCCCAGGTCGGCTCCTTTGCCTGCGCCCACGCTGGTGACGAAGAAACTCATCGGCGGTGGAGGGCCCCCTTTGCCCTTACCGCCTTTAGCCTGGCCGAATGCGAGCGATGAGGCGCCCAGCAAAAGAGTGAACGCGCCCAGAATGGTTCGAGTGTTCCGCATGATATTCTCCTTATTCCAGTGAAAATGCCAATAAGACATTCCCGAAATTATTTCCGCTGACTGCATATCCGGAGCCTATGAATAACATCCCGTTCACGATGGTGGGACCGATAGAATTTATCGCGCCGCCTTTGGCGGGAACCTTATTCACCGTATCGAAATCCCGAGCCGTATTGTATTCCCAGATAATTTTCCCGTCGGTGGTGGAAAGAGCGTGCAGCACGCCGTCCGATCCCGCGACGAATGCCACCCCGGGAATCGCGCTCACCGCCGCGGCATTGTTCACCCGCGTGCCCGGCTTTGCCAGCGGCGTGTACCAAACCTTTTCGCCCGTGGTGAGCTTCAGGGCCGACATGCCACCGGAACTGAGCCCATAGTAAACGTTGTTATTATCCGCCGCACCGCCCCACACGATCCCGCCCAAACGCGCGAATCCCTTGGCTCCCGGAGGAGGCGGAGGAGCCGCGTTGGTCATCCACAGCAGCGCGCCCTTCTTATCCGGATCGAGCGCAAATACGCGGCCGTCCTTGGCCGCCGTAAGCAGGATTCTCTTACCGTCCGGCAGCGTCTTCAGGATCGGAGAATTGCCGATATCCAGATCCGGTCCAGGATTCTTGGGGCAGTTATCGGATTTGTTGGCGCCACCGCACCCGCCCATGAAGGCGTCGTTTTCCTGGATCTGGTAGTGCCAGAGTTCCTTGCCGGTTTTCAGATCCAGAGCCATAACGGCATCGCTGGTTTTCGCGGCAGGCTCGGTTTCCGCGTCGCCGGTGCCGAAATAGATGGCGTTGAGCTTGGTATCGATGGTCGGGGAGTTCCAGACCGACGCGCCCGCGGGTGCGTAAAGCTGCACGCCCTTGGAATTCTTTCGAACGGGCTTCGGCTCATCCATGACATAGGTTTTCCAGAGCCGCTCGCCGTTGCTGGCGTCGAACGCGACCACGCTGCCGCGCGAGGTACAGCAGGGATAATCCAGGTTCCCCGCCTGAAATTCTTCCGACGACGATACCGGCACATACACCTTCCCGTCGTGGAAGATGGGCGCCGCCGTGATGCGCGCGATAAAGTGATCGTCAGCCCTGCTCGTCCACAATTCCTTTCCGGTTTGCGCATCCAGGCCGTAAACGTAGGTGCGGAAATCGCCGAAGAACACGCCGTACTTGGCCGAGCCTTTGCCCTTCACCGGGCCCACGCTCAGCGCGCCTCGAACGGCTCCCTTCGTCTGGAACGACCAGTAGAGGCAGCCTGTCTTGGCGTCCAGCGAATAGACGTACCCGGTATCGGTGCCGAGAAAAACGCGCCCCGAAACGATGGTCGGCTGGTTGTATTGGGATAAGCCCGTGGGAACACCGAACGCCCACTTGAGTTTCAGGTTAGGCACCTGAGCCGGGGTGAGTCCCGCAGCCTTGGCCGTCTGAAAACGATCGTTGCCCATATCCGAGCCCCATCCGTTCCATGCGGGTCCGGCGGCCGGATCGGACATAGGGGGATTCGCCGCGCAATGGTTGGGCATGTTCGCGGCGGCGCCTTCATTCAAGCTGCCCAGCGGGCGAGCCGACATGAACGTCGCCAGCATGCGACGCTGATCTTCGCTCAAGGCATCGCCCTGAGTCTTCATGCTGCCGGTGGTCAGCGCGGCGTAAATTCGCTCGGGCGACATCTGGCGGATCTGCTCGGGCGATTGCGCCGAGGGAACAGCCGCGTTGCCGTGGCAGCCCATGCATCGCGTCTGGAACGCGGCCCATCCGGATTCGGTTCCGGCCGATCCACCTTGCTTGCCCTGCTTGCCTTTGGCCTGCGGCGCTTGTGCAAACGTGGGGCCGGTCCAGGCGAAATAAGCCGCGCCGGCGGCGGTGAGCAGAGCTGCAACGTGGAGAGTATGTTTCATATTTTCAGATTCCTTGCGATTATTTTGCTTTTCTATTTTACAGCCGCTAATCCTTCACTCATCTCGATATAGGTGCCCCACGGATCGGTGATCAGGCACACCGCCAGGTCCATGTTCTTGGCCTTGTTGTAACCCTTGCCGTCGAGCTTGATGCCCGCGCCGTCGAGCCTCTTGCATTGATCCTGAAGGTTCTTCACTTCGAGTCCGATGCGATCGAACGCCCGCCCTTTGGTGGGTTCCACCGGGCCTTTGGCTTCGACAAAGAGGATGCGGTGGCCGGGAATGTCGGCGACAGTCTCTTTTCCGTCCTTGACCAGCTTGGCGCCGAACCACTTCTGATACCAGGCCTGGGCTTCCTTGACGTTGGAGACGTCCATCTGGATCATCTCGGCGGCCACCGGCGTGGCGATCGCACGGTCTTCCACCAGGCGAACTTTGATCGCGTCCGGCGTCAGCAGGAACGCCCGGTTTTTTGTGGCGCCGGGCATCGGCTTGAAGCCCGCGGCATCCATTTTGGCGAGGGTTTCCTTCAGGTTCTTCACCTTGTATCCGACGTATTCGACCGACGAGCCTTCCGTACCGCCTTTGTTATCGCCCTTGCGCATTAAATAGAGAACGCCCGGGAGCTTGGTCAGCTTCAGCGTGCCGAGCTGTGCGGGTTCGCCGCCCAGCGCGGTCCAGAATTTGTTGGCGCCGTCCAGATCCTTGACGATCATGATGTCGTGGCCGGCCGAGACGCCCGCGGCGTTGGGAGCAGGGAGCTGAGCGAACATCGGCAGCGCGCCTAAGCAAAGAGCGGGCAGAAGGCGTATTTTCATGCTCTCGCAAGCATATCACTCCCACTTGATTTTGGCAGTGGGTCGCGGTTCCTGTTAGAAGCCTGTATTACAGTCTTTAGAGAGGACTCATGCCGAACTCCGCGGGAACACAGGACAGCCAAAGCGTACTGCAAGGTGGCCGCCGAGCCGTCCCGCCGAAGATCGCGGGCGTCCAGATCCTGGAACTCGGCAACGTGCTCACCCGCAGCGGCTGGATGACCGAGCTGTTCCGTAAGGATTGGGACGGCGTCAAAATTTCCCCGCAGCAAATCAACTGGGTGGAACTCAGCCCGAATGGAGTTACGGACTGGCATCGGCATGCGAGCCAGACCGACCATCTCATCGGCGTCGGCGGCGTCATCAAGCTGGCTCTGTGGGATGAGCGCGCCGCTTCGCCCACGCATCAGGAGACCGAGGTCATTCGCATGGGCGCCTTGCGTCCCATCATGGTGATTGTCCCGCCCGGAGTGTGGCACGCGCTGCGCAATGAGAGCGGGCAGCCCGCCGGATATATCAATGTCATCGATCAACTTTACGATTACCAGCGCCCGGACAACTGGCGGCTTACGCCCGGTATGTCTGAGATTCCGGATATTCTGTAAGCGGCAATGAAGACCACCAGTTTGGGCGACGACTTCTGCCTGACGCTGATTACTAATGACGCGGAGTTGGCCGCGGATGCGGACCGCGCGGGCGTAAATCGCATCGGGATCGACCTGGAATATCTGGGAAAGGCCGAGCGCCAGCCCGGCCAGGACACGCGCTTGTCGCACCACGGTTGGGACGACCTGTCGACGATTTCCCGATGCGTCCAGCAAGCGGACTTGTTCGTCCGAATCAATCCGATTCATCCGGGGACCGAGGCGGAGATTGAGACGGCGCTGGAACTCGGCGCGAAAGTGTTGATGCTCCCCAACTTCCGTACAGCCGGTGAGGCCGCCACTTTTATCCGGACTGTTCGAGGCCGCGCGCGCGCGAGCATCCTGGTGGAGATGGCCCCGGCGGTCGTGCGCATTCGCGAGGTTCTCGACGTTCCCGGCATCGACGAAGTGATGATCGGGCTCAACGACCTCCATCTGCAATTCGGCGTCGCGAACCATTTCGAGGTGCTGGCGTCGCCGCTGATCGGCATGCTGGCCGCCGAGGTGCTGCGGAAAGGTCTGCCTTTGGCGATTGGCGGAGTCGGTCGCGTGGGCGATACCGCTATGCCGGTGCCGACGGATCTGGTGTATGCCCAGTATCCTCGCCTGGGTGCGACCGGGGCTTGGCTTGCCCGGTCGTTCGCCAACACAGTTCTATCGCCCGGCGACTTCCAGCCGGCAATTCTCGCGCTTCGCAAGCGGCTCAATGAATGGGCCGCTGCTCCCCTAAACGAGCTGGAACGTGCGCGTGTGGAGTTGGCGCAGAACGCCGCTAAGTGGCGGCCAGCGTTAAGCCGGGCGAGTCACTCGGTCGCATAGGCTGGCTTCGATTACCCGCGCGCGACTGGAAAGTTCGGCAACGTTCCGCACGATTACCCTCGAAACTCCCTTGTGCGGCAATTCCACGGTGATGGCGACCGGGTCTTTGCAGGCGCTCACCAGTTGCTCTCCAATCAGCTCGTCCGTCTTATCCTGCAATGCAGCGATCCCGATCGTGCCGGCATCCACGATGAGATTCAGACGGAGGTGCGGCTCCTGCATCCTCTTCACCGATCCAGGAATCTTGATCGTCGCGGCGTATCCCCACTGTTGCGGCGCGACGATCAGAGCCGTCCCATCCCGGTGTTCGACACTGGCGCCAAGCCACTCGCGCCTGGATCGTATCTTCTTCAATAAGTTTTTCGCGACGATGACCTGCGCCGGTGGATCGAATCGTCGGCGAGTACCTTCAGGGCACAGGAGCGCCGCGTCCAGGACCCGCGTCAGCACGTCTCGCAACTGGAATCGCGCGAAGATGGTTTCGCGAATCGCCTCCCCCACCTCGACAAGGTATCCGGGATTTGTCAAAAAACGCTCGATTTTGGCGCCCAAGTCTTGGTCGTAGGAAACCGCTTCTCCAGCCTCGCCGAAAGCCTGGAGGAAGTCCCGCTTCCGATTGACCAGCATGAATCCGCCGGATGCAAACGCCATCATCGGCTTGTGGCTATATCCGTGGATCGAGCCTGGATTGAAGACGTCGATGGTAATCGTATGTCGCGCCAGCGCGGCCGCGAGCTCGGGTCCAAACGGGATATGGCCGGGAACAGGCGTAAGATTCCGGAAAACGCCCGGCACATCGGTTTTCAAATTGCCATAGCAGGCGATGGGCACCCCGGCCGCGCCAAGCACGTTGAGCCGGAGAGCCGTCTGTGCCCGGTGGACAATCAGCCGGTGCGTAAAATGCCAGAAATAAGTCTGGTCCCGATCGAGGCCCAACAGCTTCCGCATGTCACGATCCATCCCGTCCAAGTGTTCCGCCAGTACATACCAAAGCGGCCGGCCGCTGTCAGGGAGCCAGTCTTGAATAGCTCCCTCCGCGAGGTTTCTCAGCACGGCATGCGGATACGCGGGTGGTTCCTGATAAAAGTGGCCGATGAATCCGACATCCCGCGTGCTGCCATCGTTGAGGCCCGACGCTCGCGGGACGAAACCGGGCAGCGACGGCAGCGACTCCTGGATCACGTGATTCGGGAGCAGGAATCCAAGTTCCTCCATGATTTGCGTTTGTCCGGTATCGGGCGACCAATGGATCAGGCGAGGATGCGTCAAGGATCGCCGCAGCGTTTCCAGCGATCCCATGGCCGAGTCTGCGGGATCCTCAGCGTGCTCCAGCAACTGATCGGCGAACTCCAATGGTGCGTGATCCCACAGGCAGATCGTAGGGATATCGAGAACGTCGGTGAATAGATTGGGCCGCCAGCCATCCCGGCGAGCCGGTAAACGGCAGAGTAGCGCATAGCTGCCTTTGGGAAGCCCGAACGCCAGCTCTGGCTGAAACGCCTTCAGATCGGAGAGCAGGCCGGAGATGCGAGTGACGTCCGGAGGAATGAACGCAGCGACCGGGACATTGAAGATTTCGAAACCGAGCTCCACCAGCGCGCCTCGGTAGATCTCAAACATCGCGCGGGCGATGCCGTGGAACCAATCGGCGGGAGGAACGGTGACGGCAATTCGCTTGACCGGAAACCGATGGGCGTGAGAGGCGGACTCCATGAAGAAAACGGCGGACCGGCATCGTGGAATGCCCACTTGAATGATATCGAAGGGATGGCGCCATGCGGCGCGCACAAGACGCATCCCAGTATTGATATTCTGGAACGCGGAACCCAGGAGGTTTTATGAAGCCGTCAACAATGACCACGATTCTGTTCGGTGCGCTCGGTGCGATAGCCGTGTTTAGCCAGGGCCCACCACCCGCCGCGCCGCGGACGGGGCCGGGCGTGCAGGCGCCTCAGGATGCGAAATATGCGGACCTGATCAAGACCTGCAAGGTTCCGCCCCCTGCGCCTCCGGGCCGAGGCGGCGCGCGCGGCGGACAAGCCAAGGGCGGAAAAGGGCGGGGCCCGGGTGCTCCTCCGGAAGCAGGACCCAAGGAGTACACGGTGATGGCGATTCCCGGTGTCATCGCCGCGGGCCAGCAGTGGAAAGAGATTTGGAAAGTGGAGGGGAACAATGCCGACGGCATCATCGCCACCAAGGATGGCGGCATTCTGCTCGCGCAGAACGATGACAGCAACGTCGTGAAGCTCGATAAGGACGGCAAAGTCTCCAACGCGTATGGCGGCTTAAACACCTCCGGTTCGGTGGCGATGAATTCGAAGGGCGCGCTGTTTGTCTTGAACCGGGGGCTCCATCAATCGATCGAGGAACTCGCGCCGCAGCGCAAAACCCTGGTCAACGAGAACAATGGCGATCCCCTGGATTGCCTGGGCAGCATCCTCAACGATATGACGGCCGACAGCAAGGGCGGAGTGTACTTCACCATGGGCGGCGTCTTTCATTCCGACTCGAAAGGCAAGATCACCAAGTACGGCGAGAATATCAACCCGAACGGCATCGTTCTCAGCCCCGACGAAAAGCACCTCTACGTGACCAACGGCACCACGCTCGCGGTGTTTGACGTCCAAAAGAATGGCTCGCTCACCAACCAGCGCGAATTCGCCAAGTTCGAAGGCGGTGGAGGCGGCGACGGCAGCACCTTTGACTCCGCGGGACGCCTCTACGTGACCAGCACTGCCGGCGTGCAGGTAATCAGTCCGGACGGCAAGAATCTTGGCGTCATCCCGACGCCGCGGGGCGTGATCTCGGTGACCTTTAGCGGCCCGGATCGAAAGACGCTCTACGCCGTGTCCAGAACCGGAAATACGGACTGGATCATCGGCATCCAGATGATCGCCCAAGGCCCGAAGGGCCGCGGAAAGTAAGCCCCAAGGGCCGCGGCAAATAGTCTTCAGCCCTGCACGCCATCGAGCCATCTTGCGCTGCCGGTCTTGAGGGCTTCGGCGAACTGAACGCCCTTGAGCGTGATCGTGTGATGGGCGCTGTCGGTGCGGATGAGGTACCCGCATTCCTTCAAATACCAGAGGCTGAATTCCAGATCGCCACGGGGTGTGTTTAGCAGCGCTTCGAGTTCGCGCAGGTTGAGGCTCGGCTGCTGCGGATGCGAGAATCTCCGGCTGTAGAGCAGGGCCAGGATCTCCTCCCGGCGCCGCATTTCATCCATCACCGGCGGCCCGGATGGCGAAGAACCGGGCACGCCAAGGGCTGCCCTCCGCCGAGCCTCCTGGTGATCGCGGTCATACGCAGCCCGCCGTTTTGGATCGATTAAGACCTCGTAAGCATCTGAAATTCTGCGGAAGACTTCCGCATTGCCGCTATCCAGGTTATCGGGGTGAAAGCGCTGCGCTTGCATGCGATAGACGCGGCGGATGGTCTCAACATCGGCGTTGGAGCTGATCTGCAGAACCTCGTAATGGTCGACGAACATGTGGCTACTCGATTCATCGGCCGAATCGCACGACGTTTTTAGGGCAGACGTCTTTGGAGGGCAGGGCCGGGGCGCTATGCTTGAACGAAAGCTCGCATGGCCGCCCATTCCAGCCTGACTAGCGCGACGCCCGCCCGCACTTCGCAGGTCCGCCGGGTGGTCCGCGTCGCCGCTGGAAACGCCCTGGAAATGTACGATTTCCAGATCTTCGCCTACTACGCCGCCGCCATCGCCATCACCTTTTTCCCCAGCGGCAACGAGTACGCCTCGCTGATGCTCTCGTTCGCGACCTTCGGCGCGGGATTCCTCATGCGTCCCCTGGGAGCGATCGTTCTGGGCGCCTATATCGACCATCACGGCCGCCGCAAAGGCCTTCTCTTCACGTTGGCGCTGATGGCCGTCGGGACGCTCTCGATCGCGCTGTTGCCTGGCTACGTTGCCATCGGCCTGGCCGCGCCGTTACTGGTGCTGGTCGGGCGGCTCCTGCAAGGTTTTTCGGCAGGCGTCGAACTGGGCGGAGTCTCGGTGTATCTTTCCGAAATCGCCACAGCGGGCCGCAAGGGATTTTACGTCGCCTGGCAATCCGCCAGCCAGCAGGTGGCCGTGATGTTCGCCGCCGTGCTTGGGTTAGTCCTTTCGTCGATACTCTCCACGGGACAGATCCGGCAGTGGGGCTGGCGGATTCCGTTCCTGGCGGGCTGCGCGCTGCTTCCATTCTTGTTTATGCTGCGCCGGTCGCTCGAAGAAACCGAAGCGTTCCTCCAGCGCGCGCACGCACCGCAACCCGCCGAGATCGCCCGAACCGTCGCTGCCAACTGGAGGCTGGTCCTGCTCGGCATGATGATGGCGACCATGACCACGGTGAGCTTCTACTTCGTCACGGCGTACACCCCCACGTTCGGCGCGAGTGTTCTGCATCTGGCGGCGTCGGGAAATCTGGTCGTCACGCTGTGCGTGGGCGCGTGCAATCTTCTGGTGCTCCCGCTCGCGGGCGCATTGTCTGACCGGATCGGACGCCGTCCCATCCTGATCGCCTGTACGATTGCGGCGCTCGCGACGGCGTATCCCGCGCTGAGCTGGCTGGTGAGCGCGCCGTCTTTTTCGAGGCTCCTGATGGTCGAACTGTGGCTGGCGTTTCTCTATGCGGCCTACAACGGCGCGATGGCGGTGTATCTAACCGAGATCATGCCGCTGGAAGTGCGCACGTCCGGATTCTCGGTGGCCTACAGCCTGGCGACGGCGCTGTTCGGCGGCTTCACGCCGGCCATCTGCACTTACTTGATTCACGCTACCGGGAATCGGGCGATGCCGGGCGTGTGGCTCTCGCTGGCGGCTGCCTGCGGGCTTTCCGCGGCGCTGATCTTATCTTATAAAGACCTGTCGCATCAGCGGGCGCGCAGCCTGAACCCGCCTTTATAGGACTTCAGCCGCACTTCCGGCCCGCCGCCATTGACCGGCGATCGATATGCCCGGTCCCGCGAGTTGGAAGACGGTATATATCGTCCGAAATCGCTATTCAGGCCGGCTCTGCGTCCGAGATCGGCGTACAGATCGAAGCGGCTGTCGCGGGGCATCCGCAGATCGATGCTGCCCTTGTAGGTGTCGATGGTTATGTGGCCGCGGCTGTCCAGCGGGAACGTGCGGCGGATATCCTTCGAGTCGGCCGCACTCAGAATCCCGGCGGCGGTCGCGATGAGCGGCGGCACATCGAACCTGCAGGCCGGCGAGATCTTCAAGATCCGCGCCGGCAAGATTCACGAGATCGAGGCGATGGGGACGAGCCTTCCGTACGGGATCAAGAGCCCCTGGGAGTAGGCTGAGCCAACACATGGGTTGACAGCCAACCCAAGCGGCTGTATAGTTGGGTCGTATGGCTACCCAAGACCCGCCGAACGAACGAATTGCCTTGCTCCAAGGCACGCTCGACCTGCTGATCCTGCGCACGCTGCTCTTTGGCCCGCAACACGGCCAGGGCGTCGCACGCGCGATTCAGGAGCAATCCAAGGACGTCCTGCTGGTCGATCACGGAACGCTTTATCCCGCGCTTCAGAGGCTCGAGAACAAGGGTTGGATCGCCGCCGAGTGGGGCACTTCAGCCAATAATCGTCGTGCGCGGTTTTACACAATCACCAAGGCGGGCCGCAAGCAACTGACGCAGGAAACCAGTCAATGGAGGCGCCTCGCGACAGCAATCGGGCGCGTGCTGGGGCCCGAGGAGAGCTGATCAAATGTGGCGGAGGCGCAAGCAGCAGGATTTTAAAGCTGAGCTCGAAGCTCATCTACTGCTGGAGACGGATCAGCTCCGTTCAGAAGGTCTAACCCCGCTGGACGCGCAGGCGGCCGCACGTCGCGCGCTGGGAAATCGAACGGCCGCTGAGGAGCGCTTCTACGAATCCTCGCGATGGACGCTATTTCAGCATTTCTTCCGTGATCTGCGCTTCGCCACGCGGGTCCTGCTGAAGGATGCCAAGTTCAGCGTACTGGCGATCCTCGGCCTAGCGCTCGGCATCGGCGTGAGCACCAGTATCTTCGCGGTCCTTGGCCCGATGCTGAAGCCGCACGGCTCGAACGTGCGCGCCTTGGAGGAAGTTCGGAATCCGGCATCCTACGTCGGCTTAGATCGCGGCCCGAGCCGGAATTTCTCCTTCCCCGAGTATCGCTACTTCCAGGAGCACAGCGCAGCATTAGGCGAAATCAGCGCGGAATCCTCTCCCTATAGTCTTGTCCTTAATCCGATTTCGGAGGGCGCCGACGCGGAAGACGTACTGGTGACGTTCGAATCGGCGAACTCTATTTCCGTGCTCGGAATGCACCCCGTGCTTGGCCGAGGTTTTTCCGAGGATGAGGAACGGCCGGGGCCCGCGCCTGTAGCCATGTTGAGCCACAGATTCTGGCAAAGGCGCTTCGCGGGGAGCGCTAATGTACTCGGCAAGATCATCGTCCTGAACGCTCATGCAGTGACGATTGTCGGAATTGCAGATTCCAAATTCCACGAGGACGATACGACTGCCGTGTTTCTTCCCTTGGGACTACAGCCAGTCGTGCTCGGCCCCGGAAACTGGCCGCAAGATTCCGACGCGAACTGGTTGATGGTCAGCGCCCGGATGCGGCCCGGCGTGTCGATGACGCAAGTCCAAGCGGAAGCCGACGTTCTCGGTAGCGCATTCGCGGAAAACGCGCACCCGGGAGCTGCACGTTCCGTGGATTCCCGCGTACTTGTTTCGGCCGGTGGCATCGATCGGCAAACGCAGCGCATCGCCACCCCTGTGACAGTCGCGGTGAATCTCATTGTGGCGATGATCCTGTTCATCGCGTGCTCCAATCTCGCCAATCTTCTGTTGGCGCGCGCGGTCGTCCGACGCCGCGAAATTGGCGTCAGGCTTTCCATGGGTGCAAGCCGCGCGAGGCTCATCTGCCAGCTTCTAACCGAAAGCTTGCTGATGTCCATCGCGGGTGGTACCGTGGGCGTGGTATTTTCGTCGTGGCTGATTAAGGCGGTATCCGCATTGTCGCCCTCCCTCGTGGGAATGGCCTCTGGGGCGGAACTGCACCTGGACCATCAGGCGCTTCTCTACGCCCTTGCGTTATCCGTGGCGACCGGTTTCGCGTTCGGCCTCGGCCCCGCCCTGGCGGCCACGAAAACAAATCTGGCACGGGCCCTTCACGCGGAAGGATTGTCCGGAACCCCCAGTGCGCCTTCGCAAAAGCTGTGGTCTCCCCGCAATTTGTTGGTTGTAGCGCCACTAGCGGTTTCTCTGATGCTCTTGATCGGCGCGGCCGTGTTGGTGAGGGGGATCGAGAACTCACGCTTCGAACCGAAGTTCGATACCTCTCGTGTGATTGGAATGTCATTCAGGCTCAAAGCGCAGGGGTATGACGAGGCCAAGAGTCTGCAATTCCAGGACAACCTACGCGAGCGGCTGAGCGCGATGCCGGGAATTGTTTCCGTGGCGTCCGGGAGCGCTTTTCCGTTCCCGGTACGGGCTCCATTCGGAATATGCTCGCTGGAAGCCGAAGGCCCTGGGATCTTGGCAAATGGCGCCTCGATTTGCGACGCCGTGTCCGCAGGATATTTTGAGACGCTCGGCGTGCCGATCGTTCGCGGACGCGGGTTCTTGCCTTCCGACCGCGAAGGCTCCGAGCCGGTGGCGATCGTAAATCAGGAATTGGCGCGCACCTACTGGCCGGATCAAGACCCCATCGGGAAGCGTCTGCGTCTGGCCAATGGCGGCGCTTCTTTCGTGGTTGTGGGGGTTGCGTCGGATTTGCAGGATCCCCGCGACCAGACCCTTTTCCGCTTGCTACCCACGGCCTATATCCCGTCAGGTCAGGAAAGTCTGCTTTCAGCCTCCCAGGACAATGCCAACGCGGGCCGCAGAGCTTCTTACCAAATAAGCGAGAGGCAGTTTTTCGTCCGCGCGAGCGGCGATCCTGCGAGTGTGAAGACAGCGCTGCGGCAGGCCGTTCGTGCAGCCGACCCCTCACTCTGGGTCGATATTCAGACGATCAAAGAGTGGCTGGAGCCGATCACAGGACGCCAGGAAACGATAGCACTTTTCGTTACGGGCTTCGGAGCCCTGGCCCTGCTGATGGCGTGCGCGGGCATCTATGCCGTTCTGGCTTACGCCGTGAGCCAGAGGACCCGCGAGATTGGCATCCGCATGGCGCTGGGAGCGCAGCGGCTCGAGATCCTTTCCATGGTCATGCAACGAACCCTGGTGTTGATTAGTGTGGGTATCGGGGTGGGCCTGGTTGGGGCGCTCGCACTGAGCCGAATCCTGGTGGCCTCCATCCAAGGCAGTGGAGGACTGGATGCCGGCACGTGTATCTCGGTAACTCTGATGTTGGGCTCGGCGTCGCTGCTCGCCAGCTACTTGCCATCCCGCAAGGCACTGCGCGTGGACCCCGTTCAGGCCCTCCGTTGCGAATGACCAGTTAGACTGGTGAAAGGTGCGCATCTTCATCTCCGCCGGCGAAGCTTCCGGGGATTTGTACGCCTCCAGGCTGGTCGAAGTCCTGAAGGCTCGCCATCCCGAAGCCGAGTTCTTCGGATGCGCCGGTCCGCGGATGCAGGCCGCCGGAGTGCGGCCCATAGTCGATCAGCGGTCGCTGGCCGTGGTCGGCATCGTCGAGGTGATCCCGCATATCCCGCGCATCCTGGGCGAGATGAACAAGCTGGCTCGCACTTGCGCGGCCGATCCTCCCGATGTGGCGATCCTCACCGATTCCCCCAGCTTTCATCTGCCACTCGCCCGGAAGCTGAAACGGCAGGGCGTGCCGATTGTCTACCTGGTGGCGCCGCAGGCCTGGGCGTGGAAGCAGGGCAGGGTGAAGACCATGCGCGCGACCCTGAGCCGTCTTCTCTGTATCTTCCCCTTCGAGGAAAAATTCTTTCAGAAGCATGGCGTTCCCGCCGTCTATATCGGACACCCGTTATCGCGCCTGGCGAAGCCCAAACTGACCCGCGCCGAGCTCTGTTCGAAGTTAGGCGTCCCTGAAGTCTCACGATTGGTGGCACTACTTCCCGGTAGCCGGCATGGCGAGCTAGCCAAACACCTGCCTATCCTGCTCGAAGCCGTCAAGCTGATACGTCAGCGGCATCCGGTGACCTTCGTGCTTCCGCTGCCGGCCGGTTTCGGCCTTGAAAAAACAAGATTTTGGGAACCCGTTCGGGGCGAATCCATCAAAGTTATAGAAGGAAGCACCTGGGATGCGCTGGCCCAAGCAGAGTTGGCGCTGGCCGCGAGCGGAACCGTGACCATTGAGGGCGCCATGTTGGGGACCCCGATGGTGACCTTTTACCGGGTAAACGCGTTAAGTTGGTATTTGCAGCGGTGGCGTGTGCGAACGCCTTTTTTGACCATGGTAAACCTGGTAGCAGGACGGCAAGTGGTTCCCGAGCTGATCCAGGACCAGATGACCGCTGAGCGGATCGCCGCCGAGGCCTGCCGTTTGCTCGATGACGCCGGCGCGAATCAAGAGATGCGGGCGGGTTTAGCGGAAGTGGCGAAGAAGCTGGGGAGCGATCGGGATCCGATGGAGATCGCGGCAGACTGGGTGGACACCGCGAACAGTGCACGTTGTTCGACTGAGGGCCAAGGTGGAGAAACGGTTCATGCCAGTTAAGCTTTTGGGTTCGATTGCGCTGGCGGCGACGCTGGTGGTTCAAGGACAGTCCCAGGGGTTCGGACCGGGCCAACCTCAGCGTCCACGCATGGACGTGGACAGCTACACGATTGACGCGCAGGTGGATCCGAGTGCTCAGACCATCCGGGCGACGGCCAAAGTCAGCTTCACTCCGCTGGAAGACGCCACCAGTCTTTCTTTCGAGCTGAACAACGCCCTGACTCTGGATAGCGTGACCGACGATGCCGGCCGGCAGGTGCCCGCGTCGCGAGTCGCGCAGGACATGACGGTCCGGCTGAGCCTGGCGGAGCCGATGCCCAAGGGCAAACCGGCGACTCTGACGTTCGTGTACGGCGGAAAGCTGACGGGCGCGGAAGAATCGCCCGTGTGGGGCATCAAGTTCGCCGCGATCCATCCTGACTTTGCCTATCTGATGTATCCGGCACGATGGTTCCCGGTGAACGACTATACCACCGACCGTTTCACGACGGATCTGAAGGTGACCGTGCCGTCCGGTTATAAGGTCATCGGCAGCGGGACCCAGACGGCCGACCTCGCCGCGGATGGAAAGACCACGGTGCGGTTTCAATTTACGAACCCGTCTTTTCCAGGTAGCTTCGCCATCGTGAAGGGCGATCCGGCCGTCATCGCTTCGGGCGGCGCCAATACGTCGCTCTATTTCCGGGAGCGGAAAGATATGGCCGGCGCCTACGGCCAGGAAATCGGCCGCGCGATGGAGTTTCTGAGCGGCGTATACGGTCCGCTGCCTAACCAGAACCTGATCGTGGTCGAAACCGAGGCGGGGACGCCCAACGGCTATTCCGCGCCGGGCATCCTGTTTCTTTCGCCGCGGGCGATCGGCTCGGAAGTGAACACGAAGCTGGTGGCGAACCAGGTATCGCAGCAGTGGTGGGGAGCTCTGGTTTCGCCCACCACGCGCAATCATATGTGGATCCAGAACGGGATGGCGCGCTATGCCGAGTTGATGTACACGGAAAACATCAGCGGCGCCGGCGCCATGCAAGAGCAGCTCCACGACACTTACGTGGAAGCGCTGACGGTGGAGCAGCCTCCGCTGATCCAATCGTCCCGGCTTGAGGATTATTCGCCGGAATTTTGGGCGGCGACGGCGGGCAAAGGCGCGGCGGTGCTGAACATGCTCCGCTCGATCCTGGGCGATGAAAATTTCTTGAAGTTGCTGAAGGCCGTGCCCGAGCGCTACGCATGGAAATCGATCAACACCGATGAGTTCCAGAAGGTGGCCGAGGAGATATCCGGCCAGAGCCTCAATTACTTCTTCCTGCAATGGATCGAGTCGAGCGGCGCGCCGGAATTCAAAATGGAATGGACCATGTTCCGCGTCGGGTCCAAGGGATTCCGCGTGAACGGAAAGATCTCGCAGGATCTCGACACGTTCCGCATGCCGGCGACTTTGCGGATCGATACCGAAGGCAATCCCGAGGAGAAGAAAGTGGAGATTTCCGGAACGTCTACCGATTTCGCCGTGGAAACGTTCGGCAAGCCGAAGGACGTGGTCCTGGATCCCAAGGGAGAGCTCCTGCGCTATGACGACGACATGCGCGTAGCGGTCGCGATCAAGCGTGGCGAGCAGTTCATGGAAGTTAGCGAGTACGTCGAAGCCCTCAATGAATACAAGAAGGCGCTGGACGTGAAGCGCAACAGTTCGCTGGCGCACTACCGCACCGCCGATGCGTACTTCCTGCAGGGCAACTATCAGGCTGCCGCCAACGAGTATCGCGAGGCTCTTTCGGGCGATCTGGAGCCCAAGTGGACCGAAGTGTGGGCGCACATCAATCTGGGCAAGATCTATGACATCACCGACCAGCGGGATCGCGCGGTGAATGAATACAAGCTCGCGCAGCGCACCAAAGACAACACCCAGGGCGCGCTCGAAGAAGCCCAGAAGTACATCACGGCGAAGTACGAGCGTCCGCGGAACACGAATAACTAAGGTCGCTGAAAAAGGGGACAGACTACTCTGTCCCCTCCCGCAAGCTCCTGATTTCCCGTACAAGCGTGGGAGTGGACAGAGCGGTCTGTCCACTTTTTCTTCTCAGTGGCCCTGGGCTTCCAGGAACCGCTCCGCTTCGATGGCGGCCATGCATCCCGCGCCGGCCGCGGTGATGGCCTGCTTGTAGACGCGGTCCTGAACATCGCCTGCATGGAACACGCCGGGGATGTTGGTGCGCGCGCCCCCGTGCGAAAGGATGTATCCGTCCGGGTCGAGATCGATCTGCCCCGCGAACGGCTTAGTGTTGGGGATGTGGCCGATGGCCACGAAGAAGCCGCTCACGTCCTGTTCCCAAATCTTCCCGGTGTTCAGGTCGTGCAGCTTGACACTGGTCACCGTGTTCTTGCTGACGTCGTTGATATCCTCGACCACGGTGTTAGGCAGCCACTTGATCTTGGGGTTGGCGCGCGCCCGATCCAGCATGATTTTGGAAGCGCGGAAGTCCTCGCGGCGATGGACCACGGTGATCTCGGCGCCGAAGCGCGTCAGGAAGTTGGCTTCCTCCATGGCGGAATCGCCTCCGCCGACGACCATGATCTTGCCATCGCGGTGAAATGCCCCGTCGCACGTCGCGCACGAAGAGACGCCGTGGCCGATCAGCTTCTGCTCATTGGGCAAGCCCAGCCAGCGGGCCGACGCGCCCGAGGCGATGATGAGCGAGCGCGTCTCGATCCAGACGCCGTCCACGTTGATCTTGAACGGCCGCGCGGAAAGATCGGCTTCCGCAACGGTGCCCCACATGTATTCGGCTCCAAAGCGCTCAGCCTGTTTCTTCATGTTCTCGACCAGGTCGGGGCCGTTGATGCCCTCCGGAAAGCCCGGGAAATTTTCGACTTCGGTGGTGATCGAAAGCTGGCCGCCGGGCTCGTGGCCGATGACCACCAGAGGTTTCAGGCCGGCTCGGGCGGTATAGATCGCGGCCGTGTTTCCGGCGCACCCGGAGCCCAGGATCATTACATTGTGCGGCAACGTGTTCATCAGGTTTATGGTAACAAGCGGCGTATCCGCCCCAAATTAGGGCAAGAACGTACTTGACACACCCATGTCTTTATGAGATACTTTATTCATGGAAACCCCGAAAACATTGGCCGAAGCGATCATTTACTTCGCCAATCCAGACAACTCGTTGCAGTACCTTGCGGCGAAACGTTGGCCCAAGGGTGTTGAGTGTCCTTACTGTGCGGCGAAGGAACCCATGTTCCTCTCTACGCGGCGTATCTGGAAGTGCCGCGCCACGAAGTGCCGTAAGCAGTTCTCCGTTAAAGTCGGCACGATCCTGAACGAATCTGCTATCGGTATCGACAAGTGGCTTACCGCCATGTGGCTGGTGTCCAACTGCCGCAACGGAGTAAGTTCCTACGAGATCGCCCGCGATCTGGGCGTGACGCAGAAGACAGCTTGGTTCATGCTTCATCGGATTCGTGAAGCCATGCAAGACAAAACCGCAACCAAGCTGGCCGGTGAAGTTGAGGTTGACGAATCGTTCATCGGCGGCAAGGCTCGCAACATGCACCGGGGAAAACGAGAGCGCGTTATCACTGGTACCGGTGGCAAGGACAAAGCTATTGCCCTTGGAATGGTTGAGCGCGGCGGTAAGGTCAGGACTTTCGCCGTTCCGAACCGGCGCAAGCATGAACTTCACGGGAAGGTTCGCGAGAACGTTAAGGCCGGCCGTCGCCTGACATGGGACAAACTCACCGGTAAGAACCTTCCAGAGTAGGGGAAGGGTGGCCCGAAGCGGCAGCGACGTGGGAAAAAGCCGAAACGCTAATTCGGTTTCTTCTTGACCAACTTCTTGCGCTTCGCAGCGGCAATCCTTTTCTTCGGCTTCACGCGCATCAGAATGCCAGTTAGCCGGTCGAAGTTTTCGAACTCCGAACCCTTGGGTTCCGGTATCGCAATCTGCGTTCGTGCTCGCACTCTGCCCCCATCGTCGTATGGTGTTCATGGCTTGTCAACCTTGGTTACGTCCGCCATCATGTCTAGGACTATTTGCGAAGGGATCAGTTGTTCCTCATCGCCCACAGAGCTTTCTACAACAGCTACCACCTCGCCCTTAACGTTGAATACTGGAGCGCCGCAGTAGCTCTGCTTAAATGGCAACGTTGCATAGATCCTATAAGTTGTTTCTCCCACCGGGGAAGAGAGTCTAGTAACTACGCCCTCATGCAGGGAGAAACTTGGGATCTGTCCGAGTTCTAATCCGAATGAAAACACCTTATCTCCGATGTTGAGAAATTCGCTAGAGATTACCGGCGGTCTGCGGGTATCTGGAGCGTCTCCATTGGGCTGGAGTTTTAGTAGGATCAATCCCTTGAGTTTGGACAGGATCTTACTCCCAATCGAAACAGACCCCAGCAAGAAAAACCCCTTGCCACGCGAGGTTAATGGTATGGCGACCGTGGGATCTGGTCTATTTGACGATTGCGCGCAGGCAATGACATGCCACTGATTATCAACAAAAAATCCAGTACCGGAATAGTGGTTTTCAAGTGGCGAGCCCAGGGGGACTACAACTGGATCATCAGTAAGGCCAACTGCAATTGCCTGCGCTGCTTTCAGTATCATCCCAGTAGCGTTATCGCGGCGATACTGATTAATCACTGCATAGGCATCTACTGAACCAATGGTAAGTGACAGCATGAGAACGCCGATGATGCGCACCCGAACAGTCTTATGCGGAAGCGCATGCTTCAGGAGGGTCCAGTCACACACGCCGAGAATTACCAGATAGACCGAAAGTGAAATCGTCCAGTTCACATCCACACCATTTGCCTGAAACAGAGGAATAAGGAACGTCAGAGCGATGCCCAGAATTGCGGAGAATAGTTGCCAATCAGGGCTTGGAGCACTGACAATACCGTCTGTCGGAGGCGGTCCAGATGGAGGTTGAACAACTGCGGAACTGACGGGATTGGCCGGACTTCCAGTTCCCGCACTCCTGCTACTCCCAAGCTTTCTCTTGTAGCCACGGGGCCGCCTGCCCCTGGATTGGTTGCGACACATCCACCCAAGTCTATCTCAAGCTGGGTGTGTGAAGTAAGTTCTTGCCCAAATTAGATGTGCCGGGTACCCAAAGGACTCACGGCGGCCTCGGCGGGTTGGTCGTGTTTGGCGGGCAAAGGCATCTTCCTCAGCGCAAACGCGATAAAAGCGGCGCACAACGCCAGCACCGCGCTGCCATAAAACACCGCGTTCCATGATCCCGTGCGTTCGAAAAGCAGCGCGGCGATCCCGCCGCCGATGATGGAGGCGACGCCTTTGGTGCTGTACATGAAGCTGTAGTTGGAACTCGCGTTCTTCGCGCCGAAGAAATCGGCAGTCACCGAGGGGAAGATCGAGTACGTCTCGCCCCAGGTGAAGAACACCAAAGCCAGTGAAATGATGAACAGCGGTCCCGATAACTTCCCGATGGTCAGAACGCTCGCCAGGCACAGCGATTGCAGCAGGAACGCGATGATCATGGTTCGTTCGCGGCCCAGATGGTCGGAAACCCAACCCCAGAAGAAACGTCCTGCTCCATTCGCAACTGCATTGAGCGACAAAGCTGTGGTTATGAAGACGCTCCCGATGCCCAGGCTTTTCCCCACCGCCGACGCATTGGCTGTGACCATGAGTCCGCCCACGCCCATCATCAACATGGCCAGATAGAGAACGTAGAACTGCGGCGTCTGGAGCATTTCGATGGAGTTGAAGTTTTGGTCGTGGCTGCGAGCTTTGGGTTTTGCTGCCGTGGCCGCCACTGCGGGTGGAATTCCCGACATGCCCACCACCTGAGCGGCGACAATAATCATCAAACCCTGAAAGATCCCGGTGTAAAGGAAAGCCGCTTTGTAATCCTGGACCCGGATGATGTGGGCCATCACCGGAATAAACAGGCTGGCGCCCGCGCCGAATCCCGCTGCGATGGTTCCGGAGGCCAGACCGCGCTTATCGGGAAACCACTTGAGCGCGACGCCGATGCATCCACAGTAAACCATGGCCGCGCCGAGCCCTGCGAGCGCATAGGACGCGTACAAGGCGGTGAGCGAGTGAACCTGTCCCAATCCCGCCCATCCCACGCCGCAGAAAACGCCCGCGATGGTCATCAGCACGCGGGGACCGCGCTTGTCGATCATCCATCCGCACAGAGACATGGCCCACGTTTCGAGCGTGATGAACAGGGTCCAGCCCCATTGCACTTCGGAAAGCTTCCATCCGGTGGCTTTGGTCAGCGGACCCGTGAACAGTGACCAACCATACTGCAGGTTGGCGATCATGATCATCGCGGTGACGGCCGCGCCCAGTCGGATCCAGCGATTCAGAGACGAGGGTTGGGGCGTGTTTGACGGACCAGACTCCGACTCGGGCGGAGGCGAAACCTGAGAGGAAGAAGGCGAGGCAATATACGAGATTGCAAGGCCCGTCATGACTCCGAGTAGAGCGCCCGCCAGCATGTAGTTAAAAGCAACTTCGGCCGCTGGTTGGAGCAGAATGTCGAGTCCCCTTAGCGAGGCCCCTCGAGTCAGGACGTCTCCGAAAGACAGTAGGGGGTTAGTTCCGATTAAGTATCCGGCTATGCCTCCAACCAGTCCGCCGATGATGGCGAGCCCAGGCCCACCTCGGGATTTCACTTAGTCCACCTCATATACAGATTGTAAAGTGCCCTAGGAAGGTCGTCGAGCTTCACTTCGTGTTCTATAGTTAAATGCATAACAAAAAGTGTACGCCCTCAGAGCGCAGCGTGAGGAGGTCCGGTTTTAGCCGCCCAGCAGGCTGCCCGCCCCAAGGCCGCCCGACTGTGCGAGCTCGCCGCCACTGACCTTTTTGCCGTCCTCGAACTTCGCTCGGACCACCTCGATCGTGCCGCCCTGAGCCGTGACCTTGAAGCTTTTGTCGGTGACCCCGGTGACCTCGCCGATCTTCCCAGGCACGTCGGCGAAACGACGGAAAAGCGTCTTGCGCACATCGAAAATCTGGAGCTTTTTGCCGTTGAACGTGGTCCACGCGCCGGGCGCGGGGTTGCAGCCTCGAATCAGGTTGTAGACGTGGTCGATCGGCTTGGCCCAGTCGATCTTCGCCTCACCCGAACGGCACCAGCCCTCGTAGCTCGCGCGCGATTCATCCTGCACCGTCTCCGAGTGTTTCCCGGCCAGCACCAGATCCGCCGCTTCGAGCATCACCTGCACGCCCATCGGAAACAGGCGATCGAAATAAATCGTGCCCAAAGTATCATCCGGACTGATCAGTGTTTTCTTCTGGAGAACAATCGCGCCTTCGTCCAGCCCGTCTGACGGCCGGAAGATGGTCAGCCCGGTTTCCGTATCGCCCTTGATGATCGGCCAGTTGATCGAGCTTGGGCCGCGGTACTTGGGCAGCAGCGATGGATGATACTGGATGGTGCCGTGCTTCGGAATCTTCACGAATTCCTGCGGCGCGAACTGCAAGACGAACGCCATGATGCCGAGATCGGCGCCGGCGTCCTGCATGGCCTTCGCGGCTTCCGGGTCCCGCAGCGATTTGAACTGGTGGACCTTCAGACCTTTTTCCTGGGCGGCGGCACGCAGCGCGTCGGGCCTGGCGCCCTCTTTTTCCGGAGCGCAGAACACCGCACCGACCTCATCGCCGCGAGAGAGAAACGCTTCCAGTACCGCCTTGCCGAAATCCTGCTGCCCGACAATCGCGATTCTCATGGTGACTATTTCGTCTTCGGCGGCAGCGAAAATGCGCCCGCCGCTTTCTTGGCCGCGATGTCGGCGTCGCTCATGCCCAGCACTTCTTTGAGGATCTCGTCGGTATGCTCGCCCAATGTCGGCGACCGCTTGATTTTCGCCGGCGACGCCGAAAGCTTGATCGGCATGCCGACGTTGAACCACTTGCCCCGCTGCGGATGGTCGAGCTCGACGTACATCTCGCGTCCCTTCACGTGTACGTCGTTGGCCAAGTCCTCGGTGGACATGATCGGGCCGCACGGCACATCCAGGTCGTTCAGAATGGCCATGAGTTCGCGCTTGGTGTAATTCGACCCGAACTGATCGAGCAGCCGCCACACCTCGTTCTGGTTCTTGCGCCGGTCGGCGATCTTGGCGAAACGCGGATCCGTCGCCAAGTCCGGCAGTCCGACATCGGGCCCGATGCGTTTGGCGAGCCCGTCCCACACTGCTTCCTGCACCACCACATACAGGTAGTCGTTGGGGCCGCCGGGCTTGCACTTGACGGCGTTGCCGAGCTGGCCGCCGCCGGAATCGTTTCCCGCGCGGGGCGTCGTGGTCAGGCCTTCGGTTGGCACGGAGTACTCCGACAACGGTCCGTGAGTGAGCCGCTGGTGATCGCGCCACTTCACGCGGCACAGGTTCATTACCCCATCCATCATGGCCACTTCGACGTATTGGCCCTCGCCGGTGCGATCGCGCTGATGCAGCGCGGCGAGAAGCCCGATCGCCAGATGGAGGCCGGTTCCCGTATCGCCGATTTGCGCGCCCGTAACGTACGGCGGACCTTCCGGAATTCCCGTGGTGCTCATCGCGCCGCCCATGGCCTGCGCGACGTTCTCATACGCCTTGAAGTCGGCGTACGGACCGGAGGAGCCGAAGCCCTTGATCGAACCCATCACAATGCGCGGGTTGATTTCGTGGATCTTCTCCCAGCCGAACCCCAGCCGGTCAAGCACTCCGGGACCGAAGTTTTCCATGATGATGTCGCACTTCTTCAGCAGTTCGACGAACACCGCCTTGCCGTCGGGCGACTTCATGTTCACCGTGATCGAGCGCTTGTTGCAGTTCAGCATGGTGAAATACAGGCTGTCCGCGTTGGGCACGTCGCGAAGCTGGCCGCGCGTCGCGTCGCCGGCGGGCGACTCCAGCTTGATCACGTCCGCCCCCATCCACGCCAGCAGCTGCGAGCTGGTTGGCCCCGCCTGCACGTGCGTCATGTCGAGAATGCGGACTCCCTTGAGTGCTTCCATCTATCTGTCTGTCTCCTTGATTACCGTGGAGCAGGCTTCAGCCTGCAACGGGGACTTTTAGTCCCCGGTCTACTTGTACATGGTCTGATTCGACGTGCCCGAGGAATAAACATCGCGATTGATCACGACGTCTACCAGCGCCGGCACGCCCGAATCGCGCGCCTTTTCGAGCGCGGGGCGGATATCTTCGGGCTTCGTCACGCGGATGCCGAATCCGCCCATGGCCTGCGCCAGGTGGTCGAAGCGCACATCGCCGACTACGTTACCGATGTCGCCGCGGCCGGGATACTTGCGCTCCTGGCCAAAGCGGATCTGATTCCACGACGAGTTGTTTCCGATCACGCCCACATACGGTAGCTTGCGATGCACCATGGTGATGAAATCGAAACCCGTCAGCGTGAACGAGCAATCTCCGTACAGCACCACGACGTCGCGCTGCGGCTGTGCGAACTTCGAAGCCATCGCAAAGCCCGTGCCGACGCCCAGCGTGCCCAGCGGACCCGGATCCATCCAGCCGCCCGGTTTATGCGGCCGGACAATCGAACCGGAGAACGTGACGATGTCGCCGCCGTCGCCAATATAAACCGTGTCCTCCTGAAGAAATTCGTTGATCTCGTGGCACAGCCGCACGGGATGGATCGGGACTTCATTCGCTGCGATGATCTTGTCGTTTTTGCCCTGTGCTTTGGCCTCGTCTTCACGCAGCATCTGGAGGAACGGATCGTGCTTTCCGGTTTTATCGCCGGGCGAGGCGGCGCACATCGCGTCGACAATCGTTCGCAGGTTCCCTACGAGTCCGAAGTCGAAGTCGCGGTTGTTGCCGACGTTCTTGTAATCCATGTCCATGATCACGATCTTGGCTTTTGGATTCAGGCGCCGGCCGTAGCCCATGCGGAAATCGAGCGGCGTGCCCGCCAGGAGGATCACATCGGCGTTGTCGAACGCAGTCTTGCGCGAGGGCATGAAAGCGTACGGATGATCGCGGGGCAGGGTGCCGCGAGCCGCCCCGTTGACATAGATCGGCATATTGAAATGCCGCGAGAACCGGTCGATCGCGTCGTGCGCGCGGCAGGTCCGCGCCTGCGTGCCGAACAGCGCCACCGGGCGCTCCGCTTTGGCCAGCAAGTCTGCGACTTGCTCCACGATCTTGGGGTCGCCGATGAAGTCGGGCGCTCCGCCATCGGATCCCTTCACGCGATAGTTCTTGGGATAACGAACCTTGGACGCTTCCACTTTTCCGTCCATCACATCGTGCGGAATTTCGAGAAACCCAGGCCCGGGGGCACCGTTGTACATCTCTCGGAACGCTATGCCCATCATCTCTGCCGTGCGATCGGTGGTCATCACCAGCGACGCGAACTTGCTGATGGGCGCCATCATCTCGGTGTGACGCAATTCCTGTAGTCCACCCATCCGGTACTGCTTAAGGGGTGAATTGCCGCCGATCAACAGCATCGGGCTTTCGGCGCGATACGCATTCGCCATGCCGGTCACGGCGTCGGTGGTGCCAGGACCGGCCGTGACCACCGCGCAGCCCAGTCCAGTGATGCGAGCGTACGCGTCGGCGGCGTGCGCGGCCACCTGCTCGTGCCGCACGTCGACGATCTCGATGCCTTCGTCGATACAGCCGTTATAAATGTCGACAATGTGCCCGCCGGAAATGGTGAAGATGTGCTTGATGCCTTCCTGTTTGAGCATCTTGGCGACGATCTGGCCGGCGGAAATCATCTCCGGTGCGGCGTCGGTTTTCACATCGGGTACGGGTTTAGTAGCGGTTTCCATGGAAATCTCCTCAGTGCGGGGGCAACTGATGATGTTAACAAATTCCTGGAAACCGCCGCCTGCCGCGGGACCATGTTAAAAAGGGGTCAGACGACATTTTCACTCCGATAAGGGAGCGTTGATCCGGCTTTGTGGCGCACGCACTCCTGCGTGCCGCGTCGAGACTCTTCTCGACGCTCGTTCGTAACGGGCTGGCTTTTGGACCTGTACCTTAAAAAGAAGCAGGCCTCGGTATGGCAAGCCTGGATTGGCGCCTGGGTGTTTCGCGATACACGGCTGCCCATTGCCACGGTCATCGGGAACCTTGAGGATTGGAGCGTCGAAGAAGTGACGGAGCAATTCGACGTGACGCGGGAGCAGATTACAGCGGTGCTTGAATTTGTGGCGCACGCACTCCTGCAAAAATGGGGACTGCCTCCGATTTCGAAGAACGTATGCCGACTTGTCTTGGATACGCAAATAAGGTGTCAGACACCATTTCCGCCCTTGCCACGAGTCGTTTGACACGACCCAGGAAGGCACTTACACTGATCGGCATGGAAGAAATCGGCACTCGCGTCGGCAAGAACGCCGAGCAGATGGTCGAGGAAGCGGTGGACCCGATGCTGGAGTATGACGAGCGTTTTATTGCGGCTGTCGAGGAAGGACGCTCCTCCGCCCGGCGCGGCGAGTTGTTGGAGCACGATGAAGTCGTCGAACGCATCGACCAGTTACTTCTCTGACCTGGTGGGGCAGGCTTTCAGCCTGCGCTGGGCTTTTAGCCCGGCTTCGACTTTTGGCGGATATCCTAAAAGTAGGAGGCTCTGGTATGGCAAGCATGGATTGGTCGCAATGCTCCGCCGTGGAGAGCATTCCCGGCAAGGTGAGTGGCGCCTGGGTGTTTCGCGATACACGCTTGCCCGTTGCCACGGTCATCGAGAACCTTGAAGATTTGAGCGTCGAAGAAGTCATGGAGCAGTGCGACGTGACGCGGGAGCAGATCGCAGCGGTGCTTGATTTTGTGGCGCAGAGCCTGGAAGCGTCGGCGCCGACGGAAGCTTCCATATCGGTCGATGCTCATTCTCTATGACCACGGAGCGCCACAGGGCGTTGCCGGAGCTCTTCGCGGCCACTCCGACATCACAGGATTGGCTTACCAATAGCGATTTGTTAAACGTACCGACCGGGCCTCGAGTTGAGCCCGCTGTGGGCAAGGGGGTGTTCCAGTGTTCGAATCGATCACCATCAGAAGATTAGTCGATACCGATGGTCTTGATTTTGGACTTCTGGCCGAAGCGCTTCTGTTCTACGACAAAGTAAATCTGGTAGTAGACTCCGCCCAGCTTCAATCCCTTGTGCGGGTCAGCGGTCACGAAACCCTGCGGGAGTTATTCGACATGGAAGCGTTGTCCTTGACCTACCTGGAAAACATTTTCGGAGTTCGTACACTAAATACGGGAACGAGTAACGAGGTCCACGACTTTGTCCTGGTCGATTCGGCTAGGCACCATCTGCAGAATTTCCTTCCGCAAGTTTTGAAAGAGGCGATTGGTAAGGACGGCAAGGCCCGACGCGTCGCGGAGCAGTTTAAACGCCACATCGCTTCGTCCAGCTACACCCACGCTCTAAATAAAGAGGCGTTGGAAGATATCCACAGTCGTGATTACGTTTCCCAAGCGATTTCGAAAATCGTTCAACACCTAGCCCCAGAATACCCCCTCCCAGATCCGTTCATTTTTGAAGTCACGGCAGAGGAAGGCAATCTTCGCGTCAAAACTAATTTGGAGTTCACCTCGCTCAACGACGTGTACCATCGACGCGTATCGCCGAAGCATTCAACATTGACTGTGGCCTATCTTTTGAGATTTCTTCAGGACGCAAGGATGGACCTACAGATCGCCTCGATGGTTAATTCCGAGTTCGCGATTTCGCAGACTAACGCCGTCATCATAAACACGCGAATTGAGGACGGCATTCGAAAGCGAATCAAGAGCGAGGAGAACCTCAGGCTTTTCCAGGAATTTGTATTTGATGATGCCCGCGCCCTTAGAGAGGCGATCAACAGCCGTGCGCGAAATATGCAAGATGTGGTATCGCTCGTCGCATCAGCGAAACGATTTCGGAAATGGGTTACGGCGCAGCCAGAGAACGCCGATCTAAGGAAAGCGTATCTCTCTGAAGTAAGCAAACTGGGATGGACTGAGAAACTTCCGGTCAAAGCAGTTAGATGGGGCTTGTTTACCGCCGCAGATAAGGTATTGTCCGTTGTCGCTGGGCCACTCGCGAGTATGGCAGGCGGACTCGGGCTCAGCATACTCGACACGTTTGTGATCGACAGGGTTGCGCAGGGATGGAAACCTAATCACTTTGTGGAGGGTCCGTTGAGGGAGTTCATTAGGCCAATTGGACGGTAAGAGCTTCGAATTCGACTCCAGTGTAGAGTAACCCGGGAACGCGGAATGCGACTCAAAGCTGCCCTCTTGAGCGCCCCATTTCAAAGCGTCTTTCCTATTTTCCATGAAACCTTGCACACCCGAGAACCATCTGCTAGACTGAATCCAGTCCTGCCAGGCCGCTCCCCAACGGGAGACCCTGCCAGGGAGCAAAGAGGCCAGCAAAAAAAAGTTGGTTTTGCCCCTTGCGCAGCGGACCAGGGTTTGGTAGATTAGCAAATGGCAGTATGTGCAAGGCGACTTGTGCCTGCTGCGGGGTGTGTGGGCAGCGCGGTAGAGGGTTTCTATCGGCCAGCCTTAAAACTGAAGAGGTTCTTTCAGCTTCCCTAAGTTTCCTTTGGACGCATGCTTTTTCGTCCTGGGCTGTGATTGTAAGTTAGTCCAGCCTGCGTGGCAGCGTTCATTTAAAGGTTTAGCATACAGCGGATATCTTGCTGTGTGCGCTGGAATGTAAGTTGTTCCAGTCAAAAGTTTCGAGGCCGGCGTCCTACGGGCTTTCGCAAGATCGCCCGGGCCGTTGAGACCCGCAAGGGTTTTAGCGTGGGGCGTGCAGATCTTTGACAATCTGGTTGGATGCTAAGTAGAAGAAGCATCACGGCGTTTCCGCAAGGGAATGTCGGGGTGCAATTTCGTCAGTAACTTGAGTTCAAGACCGAAGTGATCTAAAACATCGGTGGTAGGTTCGGCTTTCCTTAAGCTGGATCTGCCCCAAACGGTTCAAACGAGAGTTTGATCCCGGCTCAGAATCAACGCTGGCGGCGCGCTTAACACATGCAAGTCGCACGAGAAAGCAGGAGCAATCTTGTGAGTAAAGTGGCGTACGGGTGAGTAACACGTGGATCATCTACCTTCTAGTGGGGAATACCCCCGGGAAACTGGGGACAATACCGCATAAGCTCGTAAGAGGAAAGCAGCAATGCGCTGGAAGAGGAGTCCGCGGCTGATTAGCTAGTTGGCGGGGTAATGGCCCACCAAGGCGAAGATCGGTAGCCGGCCTGAGAGGGCACACGGCCACACTGGCACTGAAATACGGGCCAGACTCCTACGGGAGGCAGCAGTGGGGAATCTTGCACAATGGAGGAAACTCTGATGCAGCGACGCCGCGTGAGCGATGAAGCCCTTCGGGGTGTAAAGCTCTTTCGACGGGAACGATAATGACGGTACCCGAAGAAGAAGCTGCGGCTAACTACGTGCCAGCAGCCGCGGTAATACGTAGGCAGCAAGCGTTGTTCGGAATTACTGGGCGTAAAGAGTGTGTAGGCGGTGTTCCAAGTCTGGTGTGAAATCTCCCGGCTTAACTGGGAGGGTGCGCTAGAAACTGGAATGCTAGAGGATGGGAGAGGTAAGCGGAATTCCTGGTGTAGCGGTGAAATGCGTAGATATCAGGAGGAACACCTGTGGTGTAGACAGCTTACTGGACCATTTCTGACGCTGAGACACGAAAGCGTGGGTAGCAAACAGGATTAGATACCCTGGTAGTCCACGCCCTAAACGATGCATACTTGGTGTGAGCGATTCATTTCGTTCGTGCCGG
>Ga0209483_1000403_pt1 | contig 38506 bp, 35 predicted proteins | sample NGEPerA_FD_184508 | JGI IMG/M metagenome (GOLD analysis project Ga0209483, IMG submission 184508) | Arctic peat soil microbial communities from the Barrow Environmental Observatory site, Barrow, Alaska, USA - NGEE PermafrostL2-A... | ecosystem: Environmental > Terrestrial > Soil > Wetlands >...
GTGCAAAGCGATGGCGCGACCGCGCTGTTGGTCGCTTGCGATACTTTTCGCGCGGCGGCTGTCGAACAGCTCAAGCTCTGGGGCGAACGGCTAAAAGTTCCAGTGATTTCCGGCGCATCCGGGGCCGACCCCGCGTCCGTGGCCCACGACGGCCTCGCGGCGGCGCTCGCCCGCAAGGTCGATTATCTTTTTGTTGATACCGCCGGGCGTCTGCATACGAAACATAATTTGATGCAGGAATTGCAAAAAGTGCATCGTGTCATGCATAAACAATTACCCGGCGCGCCGCACGAAACATTGCTCGTGCTCGACGCCACCACCGGCATGAACGCCTTGACCCAGGCCCGCGAATTCAACAAAGCCGTGCCCGTGACTGGTTTAGTCATCACCAAACTCGACGGCACCAGCAAAGGCGGCATGGTCGTGGCCATTCAAAAGGAACTGGGCCTGCCCATTAAGTTTATCGGTTTGGGCGAGAAGCCCGAAGACTTGCAGCCCTTCGACGCCAAACAGTTTGCCGAGGCGCTTTTTGAAGATTCGTGAATGGACGAAACGTATCTCAATCTGGCTTTGCGTCTGGCCCGCCGCGGGTTTGGGCGCACTTCGCCGAATCCGATGGTCGGCGCCGTCCTGGTTAAAAACGGACGCATCATCGGAGAAGGCTGGCACCACCGCGCCGGTGAACCTCACGCCGAAATCGAAGCGCTTCGGAGCGCGCGCCAAAGCGCAAAAGGCGCCGCGCTTTTCATTACTCTTGAACCCTGTTGCACCCATGGACGCACTCCGCCTTGCACTGACGCCATTATCGCCGCCGGCATCCAGCGCGTCGTCGTAGCTGCCTTGGACCCGAATCCGGCCCATCAGGGAAAGGGTCTGGAAATTTTAGAACGCGCGGGTATTTCGATCCAGAGCGGCTTATGGGCGGAACGCGCCCTGCGACTCAACGAGGCGTTTAACCACTGGATCGTCCACCGCACGCCCTTTGTTACCGTCAAAGCCGCGATGTCCCTCGACGGCAAAATCGCCACTCGCGCCGGAGAGTCAAAATGGATCACCGGCGAGAAGGCCCGCGCTTACGGCATGACTTTGCGGGCCGGTGCCGACGCCATCCTCGTGGGCGTCAATACCATTATTCACGACGATCCGAACTTGAACATTCGCAAGCCCGGGTTCCAGGACAAAGCTCTGCGCCGATTTATCCTCGATCCAACTGCCCGCACTCCTTTGCGCGCAAAAGTCGTTTCCGGGGATCTGGCCGCTTCGACGACGATCGTCGTGACAAAATCGGCCGCGCCCCTTCGCGTGGCGGCCTTGCAACGCCAAGCGCAAGTGCTCAAGGCTCCGCAGCGAAACGGTGGAATCGACCTGCCCTGGCTGCTCCGCACAATGGGCAAAGACAATATCAGCAGCTTGCTGGTCGAAGGCGGCGGAGAAACCAACGCCGCGTTTTTGGAGCAGCAGTTGGTTCATCGGGTGGCGTTCTTTTATGCTCCTCTCGTCCTGGGGGGTGATGCCGCTCCCAAAGCAGTCGGCGGCGCGGGCGTCGTCCAGTTGAAAGACAAGGTGGTCTTGCAGGATGTGGAGTGGCGTCAACTGGGGCCGGATTTACTATTGACTGCCCGGGTCGCTCCCGCACCATAACTCCCACCGTTGAACTATGTTTACCGGAATCATCGAAGAAACGGGCCGCATTGAAACGATCACGCCCAAACCCAGGGCCATTGAACTCGTCGTTCGCGCCAAAATATGTGGCCGTCAAGTAAAAATAGGCGACAGCATCGCCGTCAATGGCTGCTGCCTGACGGTGGAACGCATCACCTCGCGCGGCGCGGCCAAACTGCTGCACTTCGCCCTCCTGGCCGAAAGCTGGAAACTCACCAACTTCCAATTTGCTCGTCCCGGCTCCCTGGTCAATCTGGAGCGCGCCCTCCGCGTGGGCGACCGGCTGGGCGGCCATTTTGTGAACGGGCATATTGATGGCCTTGGGAAAATCGTCCGTTCAGAGCCGTCCGGCAAGGATCACATTCTCGAAATCAGCGCCTCGCCATCGGTGCTGCGTTACATCATTGGCAAAGGCTCGATCGCGGTGGACGGCATCAGTCTGACGGTGGGGGCAGTGCGGAAGAAAAGCTTCGAAACGTGGATCATTCCGCAGACGCTTCAAGTCACCGCGCTGGCTGAACGCCAAGTCGGTGACGCCGTCAATCTGGAAACCGACCTGATCGGCAAATACATCTGGGCCTTTTCAGGTGCTGACGGAAGCGATTGAGTATCTCCCTCAATTATGAAGTCAAAACGAAAGACCTGTGCTTGAGGATACGTTTTCCGCTTGCAGAAGTCAGGCAACTGGCCGCACTAATGCTTGATGCAAACTCCCTTCGGCAGCGGTTTGGTTCTAAGTCCGTATGCCGCTTTATTGCTGCTGGCCGCGAGCGCCACCCAGTTGGCCGCAGGAGACAGACCGGCGGATTACGCGAACCCTTTGGTCGGGACCGCTCCGCTGGACGATCAGCAATTAATTGGCAATGCGCCTCCGCCGGGTGAGGAGATTTACACGGGTTTCACGTCTCCCGGAGTTGCTCTGCCGCACGGCAATGTCAATGCCAGCCCTGTCAATAAAGATCTCGAAGTCGCCGCGGGAAATCACGGCATTATTTATCCCTATACCTATCCGCGCCGGACGATGATGGGATTTTCCAGCATGGTCCCGGGAATGATGCTGATGCCCATTGTGGGCAACTGGACGGTTCCACCTGACCGCAGCTATGCCTCGGTTTACAGCAAGGCGAGTGAAAGAGCCTCTCCCGGTTACTACACGGTTTATTTTCCTGATCATCGCGTGCAAGCCGAGTTAACGACGACCCGGCGAACCGCGCTCTACCGATTTACGTTTCCCAAAACCGACCAGGCCGCCGCCCTTTTGGACTTGGGGCCGGGGGAGGCCAGCATTGAGGTATTCGGGGATCACATTATTCGTGGACGGACGGCGGGCGGCGGACGGAGGGGCCGAAGCCCGCGATTTTTCGTGGCGGAATTTTCCAAGCCGTTTTCCGCCTTTGGCACTTTTAAACAAAATGTTCCCTCGGTGGATCGAGGCCGCGTCAGACGCGATGACCGGGTCACACCCAATGCGCGCGCGGAATCGGGAAGCTACGCCGGCTGCTATGTAAATTTTTCCACGGCTGAACACGAAGCCGTCATGGTCAAAGTTGCATCAGGCGCGAGTTTCGAGGCGGCGCAAAGTTTGCTCTCGGCGGAAGACCCCAACTGGGATTTCGACGCGGTCAAACAACAAGCCGAGGACGCCTGGAACGAAAAGCTTGGCGCAATCGAAGTCAAAGGCGGCACAAAAAAGGAAAGGACGCTTTTCTACTCCACCCTTTACCATTCCCTGGACAGCCCGCAATTGATCGCAAAAAAGGGCGAACCATTCCGTGGCTTCGATGGCCAAACCCGCACCGGCGACTATGACCGCTACAGCGTCGTGCCCTTCTGGGACACAGGCCGCGGCCAGATCGTATTATTGACACTAATTGAACCCGAATTGAAGGCGGACATTCTTCGATCCCATCTGGAAATGGCGCGAGAAACGGGCTTTATGCAAACCTCCTTTCACGGCGACAATGCGGTCTGGATGTATCTCGGCGATTGGGAGCGTGGCATCAAATTCGATTACGCAAGCGTCTATGAATACCTGCGCAAGAATGCCATGGATCCGTCCGGCCCCCGCCGAAACCTGGCCGAGTATTTGCAGAAGGGCTGGATACACGACATCGTCGTGGACAATCCCAGCCCGCCGTATGCGGATGGCAATGCGGGCGTGGCCAAAACACTGGAATACAGTTGGGATGACTATGCGATGGCTCTCTACGCGCAGAAACTCGGCAAGCAAGAAGACTATCGGATGTTTTTGGCTCGGGCGCACAATTACACGAATGTCTTCGACCCCTCCATTGGCTTCATGCGGGGACGCAACGAGGACGGTTCATGGATTTCACCCTTTGACCCCCGCGAGCCCTATTATAATTTTATGATGAAGGAGGCTTCCGGCTGGCAAACGTTGTGGCTTGTTCCGCACGACGTCCAAGGGCTTATTGAACTTTTAGGCGGTCGCGGTGCATTCACCAAGAAGCTCGATGAATTCTTCACCCTGCCTTATCACCCCAAAGGGATCGCTCGCGACATCACGGGAATGCTTGGGCAATATTGCCAGGGAAATCAGCCTGACCAGCAAACCGCTTATTATTACGATTACGCCGGTCAACCGTGGAAGACCCAGGAACTGGTCCGCAAAATCTTACGGCTGATGTACGGAAGCGACTTCAGTGGCTTTGCCTTTCCCGGAATGGACGACCAGGGATCGACGTCGTCGTGGTACGTGTTGAGCGCGTTGGGATTTTACACCGTGAATCCCGCCCGATCAGAATACATCATCGGCAGCCCGATCTTTGACGAAGCTACGATTCATCTCGGGCGCGGCAAGGACTTCGTAATTGTCGCCCAAGGCAACTCGGCAGAAAACATCTACATCCAATCAGCCACGCTCAATGGCAAATCCTTAAACAAGCCGTGGTTCACGCACGACGACATCGCCCAAGGTGGCAAGCTGGTTTTCAAGATGGCCTCCACGCCCAATAAAAATTGGGGCGCTGCGCCGGAAGACGCGCCGCCATCCATGTCCCGCTAAATTCAGAAGATCGTGAGTTAAAAACTCACCATCCGGCCATTTTAAATTCCTCAGAATCGCCTAGTGTAGTGTCCCGGAAATGACTAGACATATAAAAATCGTGGATTACGAGGGAAATGGCCCGAACCAACGAAGCCGTCCTCTGATAATATGTCTAGTTAATTGCGAGACACTACACTAGTTTAGCGGGGTGTTATTTTTCATGCGATATTTCTATGTTCGCGAACTTTAATCAGGATGTAGCCCAGCACTGTGTAAATTACGGCGTTTACCATAAATGCGAGGTGGATCCATCTACCCATGGAAATTAGAGGGTCCACGCCAAAAAGCCTGAAAAAGGCGACCGCTGGAGTCATTAGCAAAGCGTTGATATAACCGGATCAGTTCTTTTTCAAAAGACTTAAACGTCGCGTCGGCTGTCATCAAGCCGAGATTAAACACGGGCAGAACGTGTGTCAATTGTCAGGCAAATCATTTGGCTCGGGCGTGAGGACAATCAAACCAAACTGATACATGCACGCTACGCTTTCGGGGGAATTGCCGGCGGTTTGATGTCCTGTTGCAAAGCCCATTTTCGATGCGCTTTAATGACGCTCTTGCGAAGAATATCACGCGATATATTCGGCAGGCGTTCCATAACACCGTCGAGAAGAGCCTCAAAAAGCCAGCAAGCGCTCTTCTGCCTCTTTGTCGTTTGAAGCGGACACTTTTTCGTAAGCGAGAATCAGCGCTTCCAGCTCGCTGTTCATCTCGGGAAGGCTTGCTTCAAAATTTGTTCGGCTTGAGCGTCCGAAAGAGTGTTGTCATGGAATGTGTCGTACGCGTCTTGCAGTTGGCGCACGCGCACTTGGAGTCGCGACACCAAATCTGGTTCATTGAAATCAGGATCGGCAATAAAGGTGTTGCAGAAAAGACTGTGCCGGATCGCCAAGGCTAAGGCGGTTTTGTGCTCTGCCAGTTGCGTGGGCGTTGGTTCGCGGAATAAGAAACTGCTTCGGTGGATGTCCAGCAGGCGGTCCATCCAGTCAAACCATTGTTCCGTTTGTTGAATAATTAGGTCGTGGGCTTGCCGTTGAATGTCAGGAACTCTGCTGTCGGAGATAACCGCGTTCATGCCATAAAGAAACACCTTTAGGAAGTCTTTGGCAATGCAGAACCGACGAAATTTCTATTTGATTATGTCTTGAAAGATTGCCCGTTTCGTCGAAATCTTACGCCGGTGAATCGCCAATCTGCCATTTCGCTTTATGGCTAAGGGTCTTTTTGAAAACTTCAAAAAGGCTTTGGGTGAGGAATTTTGGCCGCAGCCTCGTCTCGCTACCGTGCTGTTCGCCACGCTGATTGCGGGCAACCTCCTTGCGCAGACGCCTGCCGCTGGTTCGAGCATGGGTGAGTATGTTTCCGGCCTCTTGGGCCAAATGACGCTGGAGGAGAAGATCGGGCAGTTGAACTTGCTCTCGACGGGTTTTGATACGACGGGGCCGGTTGCCAGCCAGAATGTGGAAACCGCCGTCCGCAACGGATCGACCGGCGGGGTTTTCAATCTCTATACCCCAGCGCGGGTGCGAAAGTTGCAGGAAGTGGCCGTCGGCCAATCGCGCCTGCATATCCCTCTTTTGTTTGGCTATGATGTCATTCATGGGCACAAAACTATTTTTCCCATTCCGCTGGCGCTCTCTTGCACATGGGACCCGGAGTGGATCGAGAAAAGCGCGCGGATGGCGGCGGATGAGGCCAGCGCCGATGGGGTGAATTGGACCTTCTCGCCGATGGTCGATATTGCCCGCGATCCGCGGTGGGGCAGAATCGCCGAAGGGGCGGGCGAAGACCCTTACTTGGGAGGAGTGATCGCCCGGGCCATGGTGATGGGCTACCAGGGGAGCGACTTGGCACAGTCCAATGCCGTGCTGGCGTGTGTCAAGCATTTTGCTTTGTACGGAGCAGTCGAAGCCGGTCGCGATTACAATCCCGCGGACATGAGCCGGCTGACCATGTTTCAGTACTATCTGCCGCCCTATCAAGCCGCTGTGGAAGCAGGCGTCGGCAGCGTCATGGCCTCGTTCAACGAAGTGGAGGGAGTGCCCGCCACCGGCAATCGCTGGCTTTTGACCGACCTGCTGCGGCGGCAGTGGGGGTTCAAGGGATTTGTGGTCAGCGACTATACCGCCATCAACGAAATGACGATGCACGGAATGGGAGGCGTCCCGCACGATGCCGCGCTTGCCCTCAAAGCGGGCCTGGACATGGACATGGTGAGCGAAGCGTATGTCAAGTATTTGAAGGATCTGGTGTCGGGAAATGCCGTTACCGAGCCGATGATTGACGCCGCCTGCCGGCGCATTTTGGAGGCCAAATACAAGTTGGGACTGTTTGTGGATCCTTACCACGGTTGCAGTGACGCGCGGGCGGAGCATGAAATACTCACCTCCGAAAACCGAAAATTCGCGCGCGACATAGCCGAGCGTTCATTTGTGCTGCTGAAGAACGACGCCGAAACCTTGCCGCTGAAGCGATCGGGCGTGCTCGCTTTAATTGGCCCCCTGGCCGACAGCCGCCGCGATGTGCTGGGCCCGTGGAGCGCGGCCGGAGATTGGAAGCTGGCCATCAACGTCCTGGACGGCATCAAGCAGGCCGCCGGTCCATCGCTATCAATCGTCCAGGCGCGCGGCGCAAATCTGATCGATGACCGCGAGCTTTTGGAAACTCTCAATGCCTCGGGCGCGAGCATCGTTCCAGACAAGCGTTCGCCGCAGGAGATGATTGCTGAAGCCGTGCAAGTCGCCAGCAACGCCGATGTGGTCGTGGCCGTGCTGGGGGAATCTTTTGCCATGTCTGGCGAAGCGGCCAGCCGCAGCGAAATTGGTTTGCCCCTCGGCCAGGAGGAACTCCTCAGAGCCGTGCAAAAAACCGGCAAGCCCATTGTCCTGGTTCTCATGAACGGGCGGCCCTTGACCTTGCCGTGGGAAGAGAGCCATTGCAGCGCGATCCTGGAGACGTGGTTCGCCGGAATGGAAGCGGGCAATGCGGTGGCGGACGTATTGTTTGGCGATTACAATCCATCGGCCCGGCTGACTACGACCTTCCCGCGGAGTGTCGGTCAAATTCCTCTTTACTACAATCACAAGAACACGGGGCGTCCCTATAACGGGAATCCCCGCGTCCGATACGAATCCCGCTACCTTGATGTGCCTAACACGCCGCTCTATCCCTTTGGGTTTGGATTGAGCTACACCAGTTTTTCCTACAGCGACGTCAAGTTGAGCAAGAACGCTCTTAAAGGAGATGAGACATTAGTGGCCACGGTTGATGTCACCAATACGGGCAAGCGCGCCGGTGAGGAGACAGTGCAGTTATACATCAGCGAGCCGGCGGCCAGCGTGACCCGAAGCGTGGAGGACTTGCGCAGTTTCCAAAAGGTCACTCTCGAACCGGGCCAGAAACAAGGGGTGACCTTCAACATCCGCCCGCAGGACCTGAAATTCTACAATAGCGACTTAGTGTATGACTGGGAAGCGGGATCCTTTGTGATTCGCATCGGACCGAACTCAAGCCAACTGAAATCGGCCACGGTTCGTTGGGAAAAATAAGAAGCGGAAGCCGGCAATCGTTCAGGGCAAAAAAACGGCGGCGGCGTTTATCCGTTGCTTGACATCGCGCGAGAACGTTTCACCCTTTGGCCAATATGCAAAAGGCAAAGGTTTTTCGGACAGTTTGTTTGACCGTGTCAATGTTGTGGTGCATGGCGGATCTTTTTTCGGCCGAGGCCGAGGTTCGGTTGCCCAAGGTCTTCGCCAGCCACATGGTCCTTCAGCGGGAAATGCCATTGGTGATTTGGGGCTGGGCGCAACCCCATGAAACGGTCACTGTAACCCTTTCCTCCGCCACCTCGCAGGCCCAGGCCAATGAGCGCGGCGAATGGAAGGTCACCCTGCCAGCCATGAAAGCCGGCGGACCCTTTATACTCAAAGTGACGGGTTCCAGCACGGTCGAGTTTGACGACGTGATGATCGGCGAGGTGTGGTTGTGCTCGGGCCAGTCCAACATGGAAATGGGAATGAACATGGTCCAAGACGCCCAAAAGGAAATTGCCGAGGCTGATGAGCCCGATATTCGCTTGCTGCTGGTCGCGCGAGGGTGGGCGCCGTTGCCGCAAACTAATATTGACGCCGCATGGAAGCCCTGCTCGCCCCAAACCATCGCTGAGGGAGGTTGGAATGGTTTTTCCGCCGCCGCCTATTATTTTGGGCGTGAGTTGCGCCAAAAATTGGGAGTAACCATTGGGCTTATTGAATCGAGCTACGGCGGGACGGTCATCCAATCGTGGACTCCGCCGGAAGGTTATGCCGCCACGCCTGCCTTGAGCCATGAGTATGAAAGGGTGCAGTTGGCGGATCCCAACACCTCGCGCCACGAGCAACGGCTCAAGCGAATCCTGGATGAAACGCAGGAATGGCTGGCTTCCGCGCGCCAGGCGCTGGCGGACCGCAGCCTCGTCCCGCCCATGCCAGTGTTCCCGGCGGAATTGCTCCCGCCGCATGATTTGCAAAATCCGACCGCCCTTTACAACGAGATGATTCATCCGCTGCTTCCCTTCGCCATGCGCGGCGCCATCTGGTATCAAGGGGAATCCAATCTCAGGGATGGGATGCTTTACGCTGACAGAATGAAGGCGCTCATCAGCGGTTGGCGCGACTTGTGGCATGAGGGAGATTTTCCGTTTTATTTCGTGCAGATTGCGCCTTACAATTACGGTGTGGATCCGGAAATCGAACCGGAATTGTGGGAGGCCCAAGAGGCGGCGGCGGACTCCATTCCCAACACGGGTATCGCGGTCATTAACGACATTGGCGATCTCAAGAACATTCATCCGAAAAACAAACAAGACGTGGGCCATCGGCTCGCCCTTCTGGCTCTGGCCAAGACCTACGGCTATAAAGACCTGGAATGTTCAGGACCGGTTTTCAAGTCGTTGACTATCGAGGGCGACAAGCTGCGCGTCAACTTTGACCACGGCGAAGGGTTGGCCAGCCGCGATGGCCAGCCGCTGGACTGGTTCGAGATGATTGATGCGGACGAAGGAGGCTTTGTGAAAGCCGAAGCGCAAATCGACGGATCGAGCGTCGTTCTTTCCTCACCGGAGGCGAAACATCCAGTGGCGATGCGTTATGCCTGGAGCATGTTAGCCGAGCCGAATCTCATGAACAGCGCCCGCTTGCCAGCCAGTGCATTCCGCGCCGGGGTTGTGCCCAAACGCGATCTTCTGCTGCTCAAGGTCCCGGAAGCCAAGGATTATCGCCTGGTCTATGACTTGGACCTTGGGCAACTGGCTGGGACCATCCATTACAACACCGACAAACATGAAAACATCGCGCAGTCTTTTGACCGCATTGCTTACTTCGTGGAACTAGAGCACGCGAACGGGAACACCCAATATGTGTATGTCTCGATGGATGCGTTCACCGGTGATTTGGGAAAAATCGGCGTGCCGACGGTGCGGTCCGGCGCGCATTTCCAACAGAACGTCACGAACCTGAATGTTTATTCCAACGTCAAGGAGATCAAGGCTGGCCTGGGTTTGGCCGGTGGCAATATCGAATTTTGGCCCAACAATTACGACCCGGCCAACAGCGCCGGCGTGCCGCACGCGTCCGGGGAGGTTTACGATTTTGGCGATCAGCCCACCGAGCCGGCGGATGGATACGGCTCGATGCAGGTGCATAACCACGACGCCAAACAAACTCTTTTTGCCATCAATCATTGGCGAGAAGGCAGCAAGGCCGACTTGGGCATCGGAAACCAACCCACGGGAAGCCCGGACTGGACCTTTGCGGCCAACGCCGGAACCTTCAAGGTCAAACGCCTTCGCGTGTTGGTGCGATGCCGATAAGGACGCGCTGACCCAGACAGCCCTTTGTCGTCGGACGAATACGGCGTTGTAGCCGGCCTGACTTTGTGGCATTCTAGCGGTGTTAAAACAATGCTGAGCAAACCGGCGCATTTCGCCTATGAACGATTTCGTCAATTATAAGAAGCGGAGTGTTGCCCTTCCGCCCGGCTGCGAGAACCTGCTCGATGTATTACAATCTCTCGAAGAGCAAAAAGCTCAGCAGCAGGTCCTCGCCAGATTGCGTGCCGCTACGATGGACGACAAATCCGTCACAGGAAGGCTCTTGGAGATCGGGAAATATGTAGGGCTGGTTTTCGAGTCTGGCGCGATAATATTCACGTTAACGATCACTCCGCCCGACGAGCAGCTTACCTTGACAGTTTACCGACTGGAAAGCGGCTCCGTCCAAGCGTATATAATGTTTCAAATGGATTCGCGCTATGAAGTGGCCGTGTGGGATTTTTTGGCGCGGCGAGGATTGAAAGCGCCCGAGCACTCTGCGCTGCCAGCGACATTTTACCCTGGGGTACCCGTACAAATTACTTGCGACATTGTCCCAATGCCAAACTGTGCATCGATTCTCTCCGAACTTATCGCAGACTTATTCCGCAACGTCTGCGAAGGGACAGAGGACACCGCATTGCATTTTACTTATAGCGAGGTTTTTGCGCACCCCTAACTATTTCGCTCGAACTGCAAGAGAATCACGCCATCGCCGCAATCGCGCCGCGCAGGAAACCGGCGCATTCCATGACGTAGGGCTGCGGGTTGTCTTCGTGAGCCTCGTATTCGAGGCCGACGTGATACGGAAATTTTCGCGCGATCAGCCCTTTGAGCACGCCGACGATGTCGATGACCCCGTGGCCTAGTTCTGTCGGCTTGCCGTCCTTGGCGGCTTTGGTTTCGTCCTTCATGTGCAAATCGTGCAGACGGTCGCCGCACCGGTCGATGCACTCCACCGGATCCACTCCGATGCGCACGGTGTGGCCGATGTCCATGCAGACGCCCATGAGCGGGTCCCGGTCTTTAATCATCGCGAGAACATCCAAGGGCGACGGGTAGGTCTTGTCCGTCGGGCCGTGATTGTGGATGGCAATGAGAATATTGAATTCCTTGGCCTTTTTCTCGACGGTATCGAGCGCGTCCGGCACGGGGCTGCAAACAATGACCGGCATCCCGGCGTCTCTGGCATATTCGAAGATATGCTGAATGTCGGCCTCGTCGTTTTTCATGTAAATGACGCCGCCGCCCATGAGCTTAAGCCCAGCGGCTTCGATCTTTTGCCGCGCCGCCTGCCGTTCCTCGGTGGTGCTTTTGAGCGGCAGATGAACATCTTTCAAATTGATATACTTGAAGCCCGCCTGCTTGGTCATGGCGATAGCCTGGTCCAGACTGAACTTGCGGTAAGTATAAGAGGCGATGCCAAGTTTAAGCCCTCCATCCGGGTCGTGTTCCGGCTTGGTAACGGCGGCAAAAGCGCTGCCGCCCAGCTTGGCGGCGGCCAAAGCGGCCGCCGAGCCGAGCAGACTGGTCTGGAGAAAACGGCGTCGGTCAATGCGTGTGGGTTTCATAAGGTATCGCTATTCCGAAGAGCATCTTCATAGAGTATCGGATTCGTTCTCAGGGTCAAGACGCCAAAGAAATCCTAAATCTCAGCAAACGGACTCCAAGGATTTCAGCGGACGAATCGCTGGGACCTCGTTTATTCCTCGAAGGACGACAGGCCGTTTCCGAGTAGTAATCCGTCGTTTTAGCCGGTCCTCGCCAAGATGTTCATCGGGCCTAAGATTCGGCCGGAAATTTTGACCGCAGCCTTACCTGTCAATAACTAAGGCTGGAATAGCCTGAAAAATAAATTCCCGCTCTTCGGCAAGGCAATGACGGTCCTTTTAATTGCGCCGTTGGTCGCGACAGGGAAGGTCGATTGCCCTCAGTTGGCAGAGGTTAAATTTGCGTTAGTCTGGAGCGTATAGCCACTCGCCAGAGCGGTCCACGAAATCGCCAATGTATTCGAAGCCGTCAGCGTAACGGCCAAGGTGGGAGGCAGGAGTGTTTGAGTTAGGACGGTCAGCGTGCCCGCTCCATAGTTCGCCACAATCAAGTCGAGCAAGCCGTCGCCATTGAGATCTGCTGTTGTCACCGAGGGGTATTCACTGTGTTTACCAATCTTATCTGAAGATCGCGAAAGGAAACAGTTTGGGATCGAGGCCCTGTTCAAACAGGTGCTTGAGCAACGAATTTTGTTTATCTTTTATTTGCCTGGAGTTTAGCGAGGCTGGTGGGACAAGTGCTGTCCATGTGGGAAATATTTTCGAGGAATTCTTTATATTGCCTTCTTCCCTGTAAATGGGCAAATATAGTGCAGATTACCTCATGAACCGATACGAATTTTACCTTCGCATCACGTCGGATCAGTATCTGGACTATTATCGTGGCACAGCCCGGCATGTTGTGGCTCGCTGCACTGCTGGACAAAATGTTCAGTTTCCGGCGTCATTGCTCCAACAGTTTGTAACCCAGAATGGAATCTCCGGACATTTCGCGCTAATCTGCGACGAACACAACCAGAATTCCAGACTCGAACGGCTGAACCCATCATGAACGCGCGAACTCTTCTCCACACCACCATCATGCTGGCTGCGCTGGTCTCCTTGGAACAGCTTCCCACCTCGGCGTTGGCGGCAGATTCCACCCAATCTCAGTATTACGAACTGCGGGTTTACAGCACCAAGTCAGAAGAGCAACAAAGGCTGGTCAGCGATTATTGGCAAAACGCGGCGATTCCGGCCTATAACCGAATGGACATCCATACCATCGGCCTTTTCACCGAATTGCAAGACTCCCTCACCAACAAAATATATGTCCTCATTCCTTACGATTCACTGGAGGTCTTTGCTGCCATCCCGGCCCGACTTGCTGCCGATACCACTTACCAAGCAGCAGCAGCCGATTATATGGCGAGGTCAAAATCCAATCCGGCGTACGAACGGATTGAAAGTTCCCTCAATGTTGCCTTTGACGGCATGAAAAAACTGGCCGTGCCCTCTTCGTTGGCGGAAAAGAAGCCGTGGATCTTCGAGTTGCGCACCTACCAAAGTTCCAGCGAAAGCAAGGGCATTAACAAAGTCAAAATGTTCAATAGCGGTGAGATTCCCTTGATGCAAGAGGTCGGATTGTGCCCGGTTTTCTTTGCCCAGACTTTGGTCGGTTCCCAAATGCCCAACCTCGTTTACATGGTTTCAGGGGAAAACATGGGCGAGCATAAGAAGCATTGGGAGGGGTTTTTTGGCGCACCGGTCTGGAAGAAATTAATCGGCGACCCCCAATATAAAGGCAATGTGTCGCGGGTCATCAGTATCTTTCTCAAGCGTCAGGCGGGTTCCCAGATCTAACGACTGATGAGTCACAGAAGCCATCCACTTGATCTCCGCAATTGACTCCCAAGCCTTACCCGGTTTAAGAATTCTCCCATGAATATCAGTGATTTAACGACCGATCAAATCCGGCGCGTTATCGAGGTAAGGAAAAAGATCGAAAAACTGCAAGCCACGGTCCACAAACGGGTCGAGAAACTGCAAGGCAAGATCGAATCAATTGTGGATGGTTTTATGCCGCCCCCACTCGTCGCCATTAAAAAGAAGAAGCGGAAGATGTCCAAGACTGGGAGAGATAAAATCGCCGCTGCTGCCAGAGCGAGGTGGGCAAAGGTAAAGGCGGCGGGGAAGAAGAGCCTATAAGCTGGCATGAAGCTACCGATTTCCAACATCGCCGCAATCGTGAAGAGAGCATTTCCCTCCAAGCGGTTGTTCACGAAAATGTATGTTTTGCGACGAGGCTCATATCGCATTCCCTCCAATATCAGTGCGGCGCCTGCATTCCGGGCATCATCATTCACCTCCGCTGTTTTGTCGTAGGGCTGGAACGCCTTCACCGCGTCTTCGTATTTCCGCCCACGATTTAAAAGAAAACTTGCTTCAACCTCATCCGGGTTTGTTCGACTGCCTGGGAGCGCCATTTGCTCACTAATAGCGCGCTAGTGCGCAGGTTATTCCAACATAGATTTCGCTGGATTCAAAACGAATGGCATAAACGGTGACTCCTGACATGGGAAATAAAAATGGAGCGAGCGAAGGGATTCGAAACCGCTCCAGCTTCCCAGCCGATTCTTATGAAAATCGGCGTAATATCGCATGAATCAACGATTAACACATCATTCGCATTTTGGCTAGAGCGAAGATTCACCCCCTTTTCCCGAAGCTTGTTTGTCATACCGCGTCATGCAAGAACGCTGTAAGCGTCTGCGTTGAATAATGCCTCCTGCGCGCCGGATTGCTCGCCTTGGTGCATAGATGGTGCGGGGGCCTCGTGCCCACGGAATTAGGGGAAATCTTCCATTGCTATTGCTCATGGCTGTAAGTCACGTTCACCTTGCACCTTGCACTAATACGGCAAACCGACAACAGTACGCTCATGGCCCGAAGTATCCCGAACACCCCGACAGGCAAGCTCTTGATCAGCAAATCGAAGTTTCTGTGGGGAAGCCAATGCAAGAAGCTGCTCTGGTACGCCTACAATGCCAAAGACCAAATTCCAGAGGCATCGGCGACGCAGCAGGCTATTTTCGATCAGGGCCATGAAGTTGGCGCTCTGGCCAAAACTCTTTATCCTGGCGGCATCGAGGTCAGCGCGGGCGCTGTCGACTTCAACCAAGTGCTGCGGAATTCACTGGAAGCCACCAAGGCCAGAAAGCCCCTGTTCGAGGCGGGATTCGTTAGTAACAACGCTTATGCCCGCATGGACATCTTGAATCCGGTTGACGGCGACGCGTGGGACATCATTGAAGTCAAATCGAGCACTGAAGGCAAGAATGTCAATCTATCCGACCTCGCGTTTCAGGCTTTCGCTTGCACTGGCGCGGGACTGAAAATCCGCCGTCGCTGCTTGATGCATGTCAATCGGGATTACGTGCGGCGCGGCGCGGTTGATCCGAAATTGTTCTTCAAACTAACGGACGTTACCAAGGATGTATCCGCCCTAACGTAGAAAGCTGAACCACCGCCGACTCAAAAACATCCGATTGCAAACCGCAGCGATAACGGCGGTTGGCTCCGGCGGCTTGTTAGGTGAAGGTCGGTCGTGGTTTAGTAAAACCCCAACGACCTCCATAATAAACTCTCTCATAACGTTGTTGTGCCATCGACGGATTGATGAACTGTGCCGGTCGCTGAAAATGTTCGTAAGCCAAGCATAACTGAAGTGATGCCTCCAGAGAATCCACGCCGCCTGTGCCGGTGCCGAGGCCAGGACAAGCCAAACAATTTATCTTCTGCGACGCGGAACGGTTGTGACGGTGGACGGTGGTGAGAACAGCCCACATAGCGACATAAACGTGGTCTGTGCCTTGTATGTTCATAGGCACGCGCATCGTCGGGGCATGAGCGACGAACGGATGCGTTGGGTGGTCTGTGGGCACGAGGATGCAGGTGCCAACAGGCTGCTCACCTAAATAGTCATCCAGAATCTGCTTCTGGATGCGCTCCATCACATGATGTCCGAAATAGCGAATCACCGCCAAGTCCATGCCGGCATCCATCAGCCCAAACGAATTACCGGCAGTGACGACACAATCAAACGATGGCAAATCCTCAAAACGGCCACAAACAATCTGAACCTCTGGATGCGAGCGAAACTGCCAGCGAAGTACATCGCTGAACTCTTTGCCTCTATCTATAAGAATCAGTCGCATAGTTGCTAGCGTTAGTCACCTAACAGTATTATTCAGCCGCACCGTGCGGCACGAATTTTTTCATGATTTTAATCGTGTTTTAGACTTTCTCTTTCGTCGAGAACAATTTTAGCTAGTATTAAGCCTCCTTTTCCCCCATCCTGAGAGCGGCAGTTTTTGCTTCCACCTTCATCCAATTTCGGCGGACAAGCCGGCTTCGCTCCCGGCTTTCCTCAGACTCCGCTCTGCAAAACCGCGGCACTCGTGTCGCCCCTGATTTTAGCCTCCTCGTAAGACGTGGTAAAGGTCGTGAAGTCAATGGCGACCCACACCGGCCCTGTTTTCATTTGAGCAGCGCGTTGAAACCCGCCTGCTCGAAGTGACGATCAGCGGTCAGGACGTCTGTCAAACCACGTTCGCGTATGACCAAAATCGAACTGCAATCTGTCGGTGTCCACTCTTTGTCCGCATGTTGGTGATATAGCTCGAGTGCTCGATCGAATAATTCGCGGGAGGCGGGAATGATTTCGCAAGCCGCTGCCTGTCGAAGATGAAGCACGAACTCGCGCAACCGCGGACGGCACTCCGATTTGGCCAAGGCATCAGCCACTTCCATCAAGACCAAGTCGGAGGTGAGGATGGAGGCACGAAAGTTGCGAGAGAAAGCCACTACACGGTCATGATGCTGATCACGGCCATTGAGCCGCGCCACAAAATAAAAGGCGTCAGCGAAAACGACTCTCATCGGCCCGCATGACCGTGAACGTAGTGGTCGATATTGGCTGCCAAGTCGGTGGGAAGATCGTGGGCTATGCCGTCAAAATCCTTGAGGGTTTCCCAAAGAGTGGGCGGCTGGTCCTCCACAGGTTCTATGCGGACCACCGTGCCGGAAGGCCAGGGGATGTTGGCCGGAAGCACAATTTTTCCGTGTTCAACTGTGGCCGTAATGCTCATGCCCAAAAGATAGCATCGGGCAGGCACGGACGGCAACGCTATAATCGGATCTGCTTGCAAGCCATTCAGGGTGCCGCCGACTTGGCCAATATTTGATCGGCCTGTTGCTGAGTCACCTTCTCGCAAAGGTCGTCGTTGACCATGACGACGGGCGCTGTTCCGCAACTCGCCAGGCACTCGACAAATTCGACGGTGTATTTGCCGTCTTTGGTGGTTTGCGGGCCGTACTCAGCGCTGTTCAAGCCGAGCTTCTGGCAAAAGTGGTCGCGCAGTTGATGGCTGCCGGCTAAGGCGCAGCTTAGTGTCCGGCAGACTTTGATGTGGTTCTGGCCCGCCGGCGCTTGCCGAAACATCGGGTAGAACGTGACCAACTCATAAATGTTCATCGGCTGCAACTCGAGCTTGCTGGCCGTCCATTCCATCGCTTCCGGCGAGATGTAGCCGAAGCGCTCCTGGATGGCGTGGAGAAACATGAGCGACGCGCTCCGCTTTTGCGGATAGTGCGTCAGCATTTCGTTCAACTCGCGCTCCAAATCGTTGGGAACGGTGAAGCTCATCGGTCGCATTCCCCCATCACGAAATCGAGCGAGCCAAAAATCGCCACCGTATCGCTAATCATGTGGCCGGGCATCAAGAAGGGCAGAATGCTTAGGTTGACAAAAGACGGCGCGCGAATTTTCAAGCGGTGCGGCGTCCCGCCTCCCTGGCTGTTGATGTAGAAGCCCAGTTCGCCCTTGGGATTCTCGGCCGCAAAATAAATTTCACCCTTCGGCGCGTTGACGCCTTCGGTGACCAGCATAAACTGGTGGATCAGTTCCTCCATTCGGGTCAGCACCTTATATTTCGAAGGCAAAACGGTTTTGCCATCCGGCACATTGACTGGGCCGCCCGGCAATTTATCCAGGCACTGCCGCAACAAATGAACGCTCTGCCGCATCTCCTCGATCCGCACCAGATAACGGTCGTAGCAATCGCCGACTGAGCCGGTCGGAACCTCGAAAGTCAATTGGTCATAGACCAAATACGGATGCGCCTTGCGGAGATCAAAGTCCACCCCGCTGCCGCGCAGGTTCGGGCCGGTCAAGCCATAATCAATCGCCATCTCGCGCGAAATCACGCCGATGTCCCGCATCCGATCGACAAAAATTTTGTTGCGGGTCAGCAGCTTCTCCGTTTCGTCAATGTTAATGACGACTTCGCCCAGGAACTTGCGGCATTGCTCGACCCAGCCCGGAGGCAGGTCGCGGGCCACTCCGCCGATGCGCGTATAGGAGGTCGTAAAACGCGCGCCGGTCAAGGCTTCGATCAAGTTATAAATCGTCTCGCGCTCGGTGAAGGTAAATAGAAAAACCGTCAGCGCCCCGACGTCCATGGCCATCGAACCCAAGCCGAGCAAATGCGCCGAGATGCGGGCCAGTTCGCAACAAATCACTCGAATGTATTGACAGCGCTCCGGCAACTCGCGGTCGATGCCCAGCAATTTCTCCACCGCCAGCGCATACGCGACGTTGTTGGCCAGAGGGGCGAGATAATCCAGCCGGTCCGTGTAAGGGATGAACTGGGTGTAGGTCATGTTCTCGGCAATCTTTTCGTCGCCGCGATGAAGGTAGCCGATGTCCGGCGTGGCCTTGGTGATGATCTCGCCGTCGAGTTCCAGCACAATTCGCAGGACGCCGTGGGTCGCGGGATGCGACGGCCCCATGTTCAGCACCATCTTTTCGCCTTGAAGATCGGGCAACTCCTCGTGCGCGCCTGCGGGCAGCGGAGGCGACGGCGCGATGTTCTCCAGCAAAGCCGCCGAGCGCGCCGCTGTGTCTGGGACCTGGATTTCTTGCGTGGCCATGCTCTATTTTTTCTTCACCGTGCCCGGCCCATGCGAATGGCCGTGAACGTCTTTGATGTCCTGACGCCGCTCCAAACGAGCCGTCAACTCCACGTCATCCGATTCCGGCACGCGAACCCTCGGCTCTCGAGCCGTGCTGTCCTTGCCGCCCGCAATCGTGACGAACGGCCCGCCATCCAGCGGCGCGGAAAAAGTAAAGGCAATCTCCGGCAAAACAGTCGGCTTGCCCGCCAGCGGAAAATCTTTGCGCAACGGAAAATACGGATAGCCTTCCCACATCAAAATCCGCCGCAAATCCGGATGCCCTCGAAAGCGAATCCCCATCATGTCGTAGATTTCCCGCTCGTGCCAATCGGCCGTGCGCCAGACGCCCGTCACCGTCGGCAACTCCGACACTTCCTCGCTTACATCGGTTTTCAAACGCAAATGGCAATGATGTCCGTAGCCGTAAAGGTGATACACCACCGTCCAACGCGGATCATTCCCGTAATTATCAACGCTGCTGACATCCACCAGGTAATCAAAGCCCATTTCCTTCTTCGCGTGCGCGCACACCTCGGCGATGCTATTGGCATCCGCCAGCGTCACGGTGATTTCGCCGCGAAACTCCGCCGGATCGGAGATCAAATCCCCGAACCGTGTTTTCAACTGTTGAGCGAGTTCGCGCGTCGGCATGGAAAAATCCTAAAGCAACGGCCCGTTCAGGCCACCCGTTTTTGCAAGGAGGCGAAGGGTTCCCGAGCCACTTTCCCCTGCAATTTGATCAAGGCATCGAGCAACGCTTCCGGCCGCGGCGGACACCCCGCCACATAGACATCGACCGGTACAATGCGATCGACCCCTTGCAGCACCGCGTAACTGCGATACATCCCGCCCGTCGAAGCGCACGCGCCCATGGCAATGACCCACTTCGGCTCCGCCATTTGCTCGTAAATCCGGCGCAACGCCGTGGCCATCTTATACGTGACCGTGCCCGCCACGATCATGACATCCGATTGCCGCGGGGAAAACCGCATGACTTCTGAGCCAAAGCGGGCAATGTCGAAACGGCTGGCCCCGGCGGCCATCAATTCGATGGCGCAACAAGCCAGGCCCATCGGCATGGGCCAGAGAGAGTTTTTGCGGAACCAATTAATGGCGGAGTCAAGGCGAGTATGGACTACATCGCCCTCGACCTTCGAGTTGTAGCTGATTTCAGTATGGGTCTGCATGATGCATGGTGTGCCTTAACCTCAACCACTTGCCCAACCACTAAACATCCGAACCGAAACGCTGGCAAGCCCTTTGTGAAATTTTTCATGAGGCTATGCCTAGCTATGCCTCCCGGGAATTGACTCCTGAGGTTTGCATGGCTTATGGTGTAATCCACGTATGAACGTTACTTTTGAACTTCCCCCGCCTGTCGTGGAACGCCTGCGATTTCATATCCCCAGCGGGGAACGTTCCAGATTTGTGGCCGATTTGATTTCCAGAACGCTGCGCAAGAAAGGCAGTACATTGGCCCAGGCCGCCCAAAAAGCCAATTCTCTTCGCGCTCTGAATCGCGACATGAAAGATTGGGAAGCCTTGAATCAATATGAAGATTGAGCGAGGGGAGATCTGGTGGGTGAATCTTGCAACTTTTTGATGTGACTCGAAAGGGGTGTGCGATCGATCATTTCCGGGTATGCGAGGCGGATGCGCCGGGGTCATTTTCGAGGCGGAGTTGGACTTTGGCCCAGCGAGCGTCCCAATCCTTCCACGTCTCCTCCCAATACTCGCCCGTGAATTCCTTGCGGGCGGCGGGCAAGAGCGGGCGCAGTTTTTCCAGTTCCTTTGTGGCGGCGGACGGGTCGTTCCATTGCAGGTAGGACTCGATTAAGTTCAAACGGTTTTCCGGAGAAGTGGGACTTACTTCGACGGCGTGGAGCAGATGTTCTTGCGCCTTGGCGCGGCTGCCCAGGCTGATCGGCCAGCCGGGCGCGTCGCGGTAGAGCAGGCCGAGATTACGATCCGGCCCGGCGTAGTCGATTGTTTTGTCGAGGGCCCGGGCGGCGCTCCATTCTTTTTCCATCTGGTGGAGCAGCGGCAAAGCGCCCAGTTTTTTGGTGCGGGCCAATTCGGCGATGTCCATCCCCAGATAATAATGGGCGGGAGCCAGGGCTGGCCGGTGGTCAATCAGTTTTTGGCAGGCTGCCATGCCCTCTTTGGCCAGGCGCTCGCGCTCGTCATCGTCGCGGGCGTATTCCGCGCGATCAAAGCAGGCCCGGCCCAATTGCCATGCCGCCTCGTCCTCGTCGGGATGGGCGGCGTAACGGGCCACAGCCGCTTCGTAGTTCCGTGCGATGATCCCCGGCACGCCTGCGGACTGAGCGGGCAAAGCCAGAACAAGGCAAAGCAGCCATAGATAAGGGGCGAACTTCATGCATCTGATCCTGCTCCTAATATAATCCCTTCCAGAGGATTAAGATTAAGATTACGATTACGAGTAAGATTAGGAAAAGCCATCTAAAAATGGGTTCTTATAAGATTTCATAAGGTTTTACCTTACAAGAATAATTGTTGCCAAGCCGGGATTAGTTCTTATAGTTCCAGCGTGAGAGTTGGTTCCACCATCAAATGCCTGGCACTGGCGTCCGTTATTGCGGTCGTCGGCACGGGCTGTAGCGGCGTGGCCACTACCCAGAGTTTTTCACCGCTTATGTTCTTTTTGCCGGGATTGGCCGAAGCCAAACCCATTCCTCGACAAGTAGTTCCGCTCGCTCAACCCGGGGCAACGACGCAAGTTGCGTTTAACATGGATTTGATCCATATAAATTAAAATTATGCGATTTCCACTCGCGCTGACGGCGAAGATCGCCGCCCATATTGTCAAGCACAAGCTTTCCCGGACGCCAAAGTTCGCTTTGGTCCTCCAGCTTGAACCCTTGCACACCTGCAACCTTACCTGCACCGGGTGCGGCCGCATCCGGGAATACTCCACCAGCCTCAAAGATATGATGCCGCTGGAGGATTGCCTCGCTTCGGCGATAGAATGCGATGCGCCCATGGTGTCCATCTGCGGCGGCGAGCCGTTGATCTATCCCAAGATCGAAGAACTGGTCGCCGGGTTGCTGGCCCAAAAACGCATCGTCTATGTCTGCACCAACGGCATGTTCATGCGCAAAAAAATGCGCGATTATATGGCCGCCACGTACAACCCAAAATCCGAGACGATGCTGGCCAAGTTGCTCGAGCAAAAGCTGATTTCCGAGAAAGACGCCGAAACCGTTCGCAAAGGAAAGTCCGACGGCCGCCCCGTCATCCGCCCAACCAAATGGATGTACTGGAACGTCCACGTCGATGGCTTGGAATACACCCACGACTTGATTGTCGAGCGCGAAGGCGTTTTCCGGGAATGCGTCGATGCCATCCGCATGGCCAAAATCCTCGGCTACCAAACCGCGACCAATACGACGGTTTACAAGGAAACGGCCGCGCAGGAAATCAACGACATGTTCGAGTTCTTCTCCTCGCTGGAAGTCGATGCCCACACCATTTCCCCCGGTTACGAATATGACGCGGCCAAAAAAGACATGGTCAAGCGCCTGGACAAACAGCCGGAAGATTTCTTTTTGACCCGCAAAATGACCCGCGAAAAATTCGCCAAGATCCAGGAATGGGGCGAACGTTTCACGCTGATCGGCACGTCGGTTTACCAGGAGTTCCTGGCCGGCAAACGCGAAATGACCTGCACCCCTTGGGCCATTCCCACCCGCAACGTGCGCGGCTGGAAAGCCCCCTGCTACCTCATGACCGATGGTCATTACGCAGGCTACCAGGAAATGTTGACCAAAGTCGTTTGGGACAAATACGGAGTGGTGGACGGCGTGGCGCGCGATCCGCGTTGCGAGAATTGCATGGTCCATTGCGGCTACGATCCCAGCGGCGCCCTGAGCACCAATCTGCGCGACACCTGGATCAACATGAAATATAATTTCAGCCCCAAGCCCAAGCCCTACTACGAGGGCCGCTCGGTCAACGCCTTCAATGGCGTGTCCATCGGCAAAGGCCACTTGGCCGAAGCCAAGGCGGCGATCAATGCCAAAAATGGCGGCGCTTGCGGCACGGGCGACACCACCCAGCGCGACGAATTGCTGGCGAAAATCGGCAAGAAATCAGAGGCCTGATTAACGGCTTCATTGGCAGCTTTCGGTAAAACATGAAAACATTGTTTCTTTCTCCTCCCAGCTTTGACGGGTTCGACGGCGGCGCAGGCTCACGCTATCAGGCCCGCCGCGAAGTCACTTCCTTTTGGTATCCCACCTGGCTGGCCCAGCCCGCCGCGATGGTGCCCGAGAGCAAGCTGCTCGATTGCCCGCCCCACGATATTGGCGTCAAGCAATGTTTGGCCGAGGCGAAAAATTTTGACAACGTCATCATCAACACTTCGACACCCTCGTTGAAGAACGATTGCAAGGTCGCCGAGGCCATCAAGCAGCAACGGCCGGACACAAAAATCGGTTTTATCGGCGCTCACGCCGCCGTCCTGCCCACCGAAACGTTAAAATCGTCCTGGGCCATCGATTGGGTGGCGCGCAAAGAATTCGACTTTACCTGCAAGGAAGCCGCCGAAGGTCGCCCCCTCGCCAGCATCGACGGACTTTCCTATCGCAATGCCGAAGGCAAGGTCATTCACAATCGCGAGCGCGAACTCATCACCAACATGGATGTCCTGCCCTGGGTGGTGGACACCTATAAACGCGATCTCCAGATCGAGAAATATTTCATCGGCTATCTGCTCCATCCCTATCTTAGTCTTTACACCGGTCGCGGTTGCCCGGCCCAATGCACCTTTTGTCTGTGGCCGCAAACCATCGGCGGCCACAAATACCGCGTCCGTTCGCCCGAAAATGTGGCCGGCGAAATGGCCTACGCCAAAAAACTTTTCCCGCAGGTGCAGGAATTCTTTTTTGACGACGACACCTTTACCGCCAACCTGCCCCGCGCCCGCGAGATCGCCAAGAAACTGGCACCCCTGGGCTTGACCTGGTCCTGCAACAGCCGGGCCAACCTGGATTACGACACCATTAAATCCTTCAAGGAATCGGGCCTGCGTTTGTTCCTCGTCGGCTACGAAAGCGGCAACCAGGAAATTCTCAACCGCATCAAAAAGGGCATTCAATTGGAAGAAGCCCATCGCTTCACCAAAGCCTGTCACAAAGCGGGCGTGGTCATCCACGGCACCTTCATCCTCGGCCTGCCGGTCGAAACCCGCGAAACCATCGAGCAAACCATCCGCTACGCGATGGACCTGGACGTCTTCAGCATCCAGGTTTCACTGGCCGCGCCCTATCCCGGCACCGAACTTTACGAAATGGCCCGACAAAACGGCTGGTTCGCCAAAAAAGACAAGACCGACATCGTCCACGACGACGGGTTCCAACAAAGCTCCCTCGAATATCCGGGTCTGGACAAAAATGAAATTTTCGAAGCCGTCGATCGTTTTTATCGCGCCTACTATTTGCGGCCCAAGCCCATATTACGCATCATCAAAACGATGTTGGAAGACAAAGACATCTGTGTTCGCCGCTGCCGCGAGGGCTACGAATTTTTCAAAAGCCTGCGCCAGCGCAAAGTGGACCTCGCCGCCTCGCGCGCGGTGCAGTCGTCCGCCGCGGTGCCAGCTTAAGATTCGGAAGGCTGAAGGCTAAAGGCTGAAGGCTAAAAGAAGTCGGAAAGCGGCGCGCACTGCTGGATGCATAGTCTATTTTTCACCTATGCCGATTTGCTTCCATGCGATTACTCGGTAAGCGCCTGCTGGCGCGCTGGGGCGTGAAACTTCGCCAATCTTTTTTCCGGCATCCCATGAGAGCTTGATAGCGGGGAGGGAGGGTTCGGCGGCGCCGTCGTCTTCATAGAGGATCGCCGCCCGATGGCCGTCGCCATAAATCTGCGCGGTTAGGTCCCAACTTTGCAAATCGTCGGTGTGCAATGTCGGCTGAGCCAGCGGAAGGACGGTCCCGGCTTTGACGAAAAGAGGGATGCGCTCGAGTGGGACCCGAACTTCGATCTCCTGGTGTCCGTGATGCGGCTCTCCGGTCCAGAAGTCATTCCACTCCCCGGGCGGAAGGTAAACCGAACGCGTCGTGTCGCCATTATCGGAAACAGGCGCAACGGGCCTTGAATCCTTTCCCGCGAGGTTGCCTTTTCCCGCCACAATAATCGGAGCAACCAGCAAGCCGCCGCCCATGATATATTCGTCGTCCACCGTGCGGGAGCGTGGGTCGTCGGGAAAGTCCATGACCAGCGCGCGGCAGGGCGGCAACCCTTCGCGATGATAACGGACGAAGGCGGCGTGCAGCCAGGGGATGAATTTCATGCGCAGTTCCATGATCGTGCGGCATTGCGCCTCGGTTTTTTCCCAGCCGGGAGCGAAGCGTCCGGCATTGTTGTCGGCGCGGTTGACTTGTTTCCAAGGCGGATTGCGAAGATACCAGGCGTTGACCATGGCCAGAGGGGAAAAGGCCGCGCTCTCCAATCTGCGGATCAGTTCGATGGGGTTGGCGCAATCGCGCACCTCGGGCGCCCAGAGCAGGCCGGAGAAGCTGGCTTGCGCGATGCCGTGAACGAATTGTCGGTGGTCATACAGATCGCTGTAAAGCGCGTAGGGATACGGCGTTGCCAAAGCCCCCGAGGACCGCACCAAGCCGTAAGTCCGCTGCCCCCGCTTCTCGAAGGCTTGGGTCAGCGCATCCTGGTAGCGCAATCCGAAAAGGCTGTGCATCTGCTCGCCATCGGCGCCGGAAGGGAAGCGGCTTATCTCGGGAAAGGACCAATTTCCGGTGAAGTCTGAATTGTCGCACTCGTCCCCCTTGTAACCCGAGACGCCGAGCGCCACATGCTCGCGCTCATGGAAGCCGGCGAAAATATCGCGCGCCTGGGGTAGAAGAAAATCTGGAACGATGCCGCCCCACACTTCGTAATCGCCGGAAAATGGCAGCAGCGCGGAATAAATGGGCGACGAGGGAGCAACAAAAGCGTGCTCCCAAAGGTTCAAGCGAAAATGGAGCGCGGCCAGTTGGTTTAGCATGACGCCCGGTGTTGTGAAATTCGTGCTCCAAACATACGAGCAGGGATAGGAGTGGGTTTGCCAATGGGGTTCCAAGCCCAAAACATCGCACGGCATGCGTTGTTGGCGGAACTCCGCCGCCAGGTTCAGGACATTTGACTGCGAATAATCCGCTTGCCCCCGGTACCAGAAGCCCAGCCCCCAACGTGGCGGCACCGGGCCGCCGCCCGAAAAAAGATTGTAGCGTTGCACCGCTTGCCGCAGCGTCGGACCGCCAAAGACGTAAACATCGGCGCCGGCCGCTTCGGGAATTTCGACGAGGACTTCGCTGGGGGCCGCGCGGCCGGACGCAACCGGTTTCCGCTTCTTGTTGTCCAGATAAAACGTGGCATAACGCGCCGTGTCAACCAAAACTCCATAACCTTGCGTCGTGACGTAAAAAGGGACCGGAGCGTGCGAGTCGCCGGTATCCATGGCGGGATCGGCGTTGACCCGCAGCCGCTTCTTGAGGCCGCGCTGCTGGAAGGATTGGAGTTGCAGGCCCAAGCCGTAAATCATTTCGCGGGGTTCCAGCAGCGCCTCGACCAGAACGCCCCGCTCGGAAATACTGGCCGTTACATCCACGGGGCATTTCGCCACTTTGGGCAATTCGGCCAACCCCTCGACGGCGGGCCGATAATGGCGGGTTTTGACCGGCGTGATTTCTTCCGGCGCGCCAAAAGTAAACCGCCAGACGCCGGGAAACACTTCCTCCGGTCCGGCCGCGCGAGCCGGGCAAGCCGGCCCGAGCGCGCTCGTTAATACCATCAAGACAATGGTCCATGCCGATAATTTCATATACGTACGTCAGAAACCATCATTGCGCCAACCCTGATTCGGGACAAAGGAAAATTAATTTTCCCAGTTGAATTCTTGGCAGACTTGTCGGGAGGATTGGTTTCCGCCGCCGAAGCTGAAAAATAAAAAACCGCGAGAATAGGAACCCCGAAGGTTCTCACGGCACGAGGCCGAATTTTGCTCACGGCGCCTGCAATCTCACAGCAATCGGCAAATTTGTAAAGAGGTAACTCCGCCAAGCACAACTCGGGGTCATGTACGGTTAGATTGCATCTCGCCAACAATAAATAGCCAATTTAAATATTTGACAACAATGGCGTTCAAGGGATATGACGGTTGGCCTATGAAATGTCTTATCCCAGGATGCGGAAGCAACGCCACCGATTATTTTGGCGTTCGCCTGCGAAAGCCCCCGCAGGGCAACGCGGTTTGGGCACCGAATTGTGAAGTTTACCTATGCGATGTCCACGCGGTTCAAGGCGTAAAGGTGACGATCTTCATAGAACAGACGGATGATCGTACGGTTGAAACTCGCGTTGCCGGAATCGCGCCAGGCTCATTACCATCGCCACAGAGAGCCGTGGTGACTAGGATGGGTATCACTAAGAGTGCCTAGAAGCCGGGGCCTCACTGGAATGCTTCACCAGAACATCCCAAATAGTGAGATTATCCGGGCCGCAAAAGTGCTTTCTAAATAATTCCGTGAAGGCGTCAACGACAAGTTCATATTGAGCCAGAAACACCGCATTGCGATCTTTGGCGTTATGCCCAATCGGTTCAACGATTTTGATGTAAAACTCCCGGTCATCGGAAATGAACTGCCAAAACCGTTGACCGCACAACTTAAGATAATCGCCCTTGGCTTCGCTGTTCTCTGCCTGTTTTCCGTAGCAACCAGCCATTGACGCACCGCACAGGCAGGGCGTCTTTATTTTGCCGATAGACTTTTGGCGCCGTCTTAAAATCTGTTTTCATTTTCTCGATGTGGCTGCTGTTTCCCCATGCCGGACCAGATTTGACGGCCACAAAATAACGGATGCCAGCCTTGTCCATTTCAATATCCACGCCTGTTGTGCTGGACTTCCCTTTTGCTCCCTGTGCCTCTTCCGCCGTAAAGACCGCCAGTCCTTCCAAAGATCCTCCCAGCATAGTTTCCTCCTGAGAGGACAGAAAAGCGTCCAGAATCGTTTTGACTAGATCACGCGGGGTGGAAAGCTCCTTTGCCTTGAGCAAATAAGGGTTCTTCCTCGATAAGAGATTGAGCCATTGCAGTTTTTTCAGCTTGTCCAATTTTGCTCGGTGGAAGTCTGGAATGCGCTGAGTGACGCACTCCGTTATTTCCTCTTGGGTGATTGTTGCCATTTTGCGTCCCTTCTGTTTCCTGCAAGTAGCCCTTGGCGAGGGTCACATATTCGGCGAGCTTGTCTATGCCAACTGAATTTCGCCCTAACTCATACGCTGCGATATTTGTCGTGCCAGAGCCGGTAAAAGGGTCAAGCACCCAATCGCCAGGGGCCGTAAAGAGTTTAATGAACCACTCCGGCAGGGCCTTTGGGAATGTGGCCGAATGCCGTTTATTGCCGCATTCGGTGGCGAAGTGAAGGACGTTTGACGGATAGGCCATATCCCGCCCAATCCAGTTTGAAATCTTTTTGCCGAAGCCGCTTTCGACGTGCGAATTATCCCGGCGCTTGTCCGTTTCGGAGAGGTTTTTCAACCGGGCGTGTCGCCAGTCCCCCATCGGGACCATTACCGCCTCTTGAAACATTTTGAAGTGGCGCGTTTTGTTGAATTGCAAACATCGCTCCCAAGAATCACGGAATCGGTTCGGCCATTTGCCGGGGTGACAGTTCTTTTTGTGCCAGAGATATTCCTCCGTCCAAAGCCAGCCCTGTTTCCGCAGAGCCAGAATCAATTCCAAGACGTAAACATGCCGCTCCCCTGCCTCTGCCTTTTCTTTGATATTTAGAACAAAGCTGCCCGTCGGTTTCAGTACCCGCAGAAACTGTTCGCTCCTAGCCAAAAACCATTCTACATATTTATCCGGTTTTATGCCGCCGTAAGTTTTGTTGCGCTGGTCGGCGTATGGGGGTGACGTGACGATAAGATCAAAGGTTCCATCCTCAAAATGACGCAACACCTCGCGGCAGTCACCTTGAATAATATCCGTATTGACAGTAAAGCTCATAAGAGGACTTTCTGATTTTGGGTTAAAAAACTCAAGCGATTGCATGAAAATCTTACTGACAGTATCCACAAGCAGTTGAAAAAAACTTATTCGCAAAGTTATTGTGCGGCTTATTAACGCCTCGGCGCACAGTTTGTTCACTGAGAAAGGCAGCACGGAAGCGCTTGATTTTAAAGGCGATCTATAGAAGAAAGTCGTAATCATTGCTTCCTCCGATTGTTTTTAGGTTTAAGAGAAATTCCACAGTTTTTCAAATAGTCTTGGTTGTGCCAAATCCATTCTCGAATGATCCCATACGCCACCTCGGACTTATTTTTTCCACGGACGCCGACTGGCGACAACTCTTCAGGAACGCGGTCTGTGGTTTCGTCCACGTAAACCTGGAGCTTTTTCGTGCCTGCGTCGTTTCTCGGATTCATCAATGGAATCTTCTTAGACTCCGTATAGGATTCTAATTAGACTCTGCCGGATGTAAAGCCAAAAAACACTCTTGGCGCGATCACCCAAATTGGTGAGGGGTTTGGTGGGGTCTGTGTTTTTAAGAACCGCCAAAGAGGTAGCCAGATTGGTAACGGTTTATGAAAAAGCCACCAACAAAAACGAGCGGCGGTTCAATTTGAAGCCAAGAAACCCGTAGCACAGGGCACTTTTCACGTTTCATAATGGTCATGATTAGGATACCTACACACTGTTTGATATATGCCAGTTTCTACGAATTGTGTTGCCATATTCTATGATATGCCGTATTTATATAAGCGATGAAAGAAGCGGAACAAAATGACGAGGGTCCAAGAAGTGAAGCGGCTTATCCGGCTTATGATTTAGGCGAAGCCCTGAGAGTGGCAGAAGCAGTCCGCGATTTAGGTGGCGGCAATGTGCCTGTGCCCAGAGGTGAAATCGCTAAGCATCTGGAATATGCGGAGAATGGGCCAAGCTTTTTCCAGCGGGTTGCGGCCGCGCGCTCCTTTGGCGTGATCGCAGGGCGGGGTTCTTATTCTTTGACCGAAATCGGAAAAGAGTATTTCTATCCGACTATCGAAAACGGGCAGAAAATCGCGGGCGTGAAAATGCTCTCTTTCCCGAAGTCATTTAATATTTTGGTTAAAAAATTCGATGGGCTTAAGCTGCCAGGCATTGAGATGCTCGGTAATATCATGCACTCAACAGCGAATGTGCCGCTCAGTAAAAAAAGCATTTTGGCGGGGTGTTTTATTCGTAGTGCTCAAGCAATTGGCGTTATGGACACCAGTGGGGTTTTAAGCTGCAAGCCGTTTGAGGATGTTGGCAAGAAAGTATCGGAGGGGATTGCTAGCGGAAAAATCCCCAAAGAGGTTAATCTTGACAATGCCCCAGAGGATTTGAAGTCAAACGACCAAAATAGCAAATCTGACCAACACACAATTTATTTGAGCGCAGACAAACAGCGCATGGTGAAGCTGGTTGCGCCTTTAACAATTTCAAATGCGGAATATCAGCGTATTTGCAACTGGATTAAAGTAGCGCTGATTGTGGAGGACGAAAAATCACAATGAAGAATTTACTGATAGAGAGCGGGACAGCGCGGCGAGCGTTTGGGGCGGCCAGCATGACGAAGGCGAAACCCATCACCGCTCTCTATCAGTACCAAATTTCGGGAACGGGTGTGGGGCTGACCGGCCTTAATACGAACGTTTGCGACTCATAAGCGCAAGCAACCACACCCTTATCCCAAATTTTAACTGCCCCGTGGTGCTTCTAACACCACAGGGCGCAACAAAAGCGCAGCGTGAACTGCGTTCGGTCGCCCATCGCTAGGTGCAGACTTGACGATAATTCACGTTGCCCGGAAAGGCAAGTTGAAAAATTGTCAGTTGAAAAATTGTCATTCCCGCTCTGGCCCGTGTAAAAAGGCGGTGCACTTCAAAAATCGAAACGGTGTCGCGCAACCGTGGTTTTGCAGCCGCTGCGGGAAATACTCGTGTGAATCTCAGCCTGTGGAGGGCGTGAGGATTGACCACGCAAAGACGGTGCAAATCGTCGAACTGCTGGCAGAGGGGCTTGGCGTTTGTTCCACGGCCAGGGTGACGGATTGCCGCCCGGAAACAGTGTTGAACGTCTTGCAAACGATTGGCGCGAAGTGTGAGGCATCGCACGACCGTCTAGTTCGCCATATCCAAACCGGTTCAATCCAGATTGACGAGCTTTGGGCCAAGGTCTATTGCTCCCAGAAAAACGCCCTGAGTTTGACCAAGACAAGGGAGATCAGTCCATGTTTCTGGGGCTGGCAACCCGCGAAAAGTTAATCATCAGCTATCACACTGGCAAGCGGGGCGAGGACAACACAGATGTTTTCGTAAAAGATTTGGCCCGCTGGATTGACGGTCGTATTCCAATTCTTGTAAGATTCACTCGACTATGGGCTGCACCCCCGCCGTGGCGTTGAAACTGGCGGGGGAAACGTGGACAATCGAAAAACTCATTGCGGAAGCTCCACTCTAACCGTACACGACCCAACACGGATATTGGAATTCCGCCACTGGTCCGCCGCCGTTTGCACTGAATCACCCTTTTCGTTTTGACCGGGTTATTGGGCCTGGCGCGGCTTGCGCGCGCTTGCGCCAGCGGCTGGGAGTGACGCCGGCATTGCGGCGAAATAAACGGGAAAAATAGTAGGCGTCCGCAAAACCGGTCTGCGCGGCGATCTGATTGACAGGCAGGCGCGTTTGGGCGAGAAGATTCTTAGCGCGGATCAGCCTCATTTCCAGGATGTATTGCCGGGGACTGGAGCCGGTATGCTGGGCGAAGATGCGCCGAAACCAACTGTAGCTGATGCCGGATTGCCGGGCCAAGCCTGTGAGATCAATCCTGGAATTCAGCGACAGGTGGATGGCCGTGATCGCCTTTTGCACCGACATTTGGCTGACACCGCCGCTGGCGGGACTGGCCTGCTGCGCGGACGAGAGCAACCCCAAAATATGCATGGTGGCCCCTGCCAAAATCCGCTGGAGCGCCGGCCGCTTGGTCTTGGCGGTTTCGAGCATATCGGAAAACAACATCAGCAATACGTCTTCCTGTGCCGTTCTTAAGACGGGATTTTCCCGCTTAAAAAGGCCGAACTTGATCCATTGTTCGACGATATTGCCGTCAAATCCAATCCAATGTTCATGCCAGCCCGTTGCCGCATCGGGCATATATCGGTGCCACATCTTCGGAAACAGGAGCATCACATGCCCGGCCTCGACCCGGTAACGTTTTTTTCCCTGGAGAGTTTCAAACCATCCTCTGCCCTTGGAAATATAAACGAGCATGTAATCTCGAATGATCCGGCCTTTGTCCCAATCAAAGTCATATCCCGCCGGGTGTCCTCGCGGCGGATATTTGGTGTGGGGCGGAATGTTGGCCTGCCCGACGGTCGTGACGCAGATTCCCCATTTTCGGTCCCGCCCGGTGACAGAAAAGTATTGGAAGTAATCTCGACTCATCGCTCAACTTGCCCGGTTCACATGAGCAGGTAAATATTCGAAATGGAGGATGTTCTTTTTCCCATTGCGGTCAAATAAATATTTCGCCGCGATGGTTCGGAAAATCCGGCCGTCACGGCAGCGGAGCGCGAGATCTTGGCGGCAACTCCTGGTCAAAAAAAGCGGCTGGGCGGCTTGTGTCAAAAAATGCAAAGATTCGGGCATTGCGTCCATTGTTTATCTTTTTGTTTTCGGTAAAGATCAACTGCGTCCAAAATATTACCAAGCATTACCAATGTGCGATTGAGCCTGCATGTGCATGTTAATGCGACACTATCGACAGCAAATTATGAAGACACCCACTTCGCGAAGAGCAACCACGAAAACTTCAGGGAACCCGTGCCGCCCCGCGGGCAAATTTCGCCGTAGTTTGCGGTTATTGACGATTATTTCCGCGTGCCTCAGTTTGAATGCCGCCTTGATGGCTGCACCCGTTACCGTTCCAGACTCCTCCTTTGAGCAGTCCGTTTTTCCGCTGACTACTAATGCCATTCCGGCGGGCGGCACCGGCTCGGTTTTCAATAACGGCCTTATCCCGCTTTTTTATTGGTGGGGCACAGGATTTGCGTCCCAGACCGAAACGGACAGTTCCTCTTTCACTTATTCATATCCCACGGAGTATATCCAGGATATGAGCTCAACCAACGGCCCGGCCCTCTTTCCTTTGAATCCGAATGGCACGCTGATTGCCCCGGCCGACGGCACAAATTACCTGGTGCTGGGAGGCAGCGGTGATGAGAATGTGTGGCAAGATATTGGCCCGCTCCAATCCAACACGGTCTATACCCTCACGGTCGCGGTGGGGCTGGACCTTGACAATGGCTATCTCCCGGCCGACGGAACCACCGGCTACGGCGGAGGAACCGCTTTGATCGCGCTGGTCAAGGGAACTCAAATCTATGATATTTTTGCGCCGGGCGCCATTATTGCGTCGCTGCAGGTGAGCAACTCGGCCTATACCTTGGGATCCTGGGTCGATAACGTTCTGGTCTTTACCAACGGTTACCAATCGGGCGGTGATTTGACCATTCTGCTGCGAGGCACCGGCGGCTTTGCAGTTGACATGGACAACATTCGTTTGGACGCAACTCCATTGACCTTCACCGCCGTCCTGCCGACTGCCACGACGGATCTCGGTGTCGCCACGAATGTAGTGTATCAGGGCACTCCGGTGACTTTGAACGAAAACCCGGTCGGAACAGGAACCTTTACCTACAAATGGCAAACGGACAGCGGGACAGGCGGGGCCACTTGGACCCCCATTCCCGGAGCCACCAGCACAAATTACGTGGTGAGCACCGCCGCCATCAATCCCGCCACCCCGGTGAAATACGAAGTGATTGTGACCAACGGCAGCAGTGTTTCCACCAGCCCGCCAGTGACTTTGACCACTGTGGCCAGCCTGCCCGTCCTGGTGATCGACACTTTGCCTTCCTCCGGCTCATTCGATGTCGTTGGCAGCGCGGTTGCCTTCAGCGCGGTATTTGACGGCAGCCGTCCCCTTACGTATCAGTGGCAATTCAACGGAGCGAACATACCAGGGGCCACCAATGCGGTGCTTTCGCTTCCGCTGACCACGGTGAGCCAGACCGGCGCTTACGCTTTGATCGCGTCCAACTCTATCAGCACGGCCATGAGCACGCCGCAGACCTTCACCGTGAACGCGCTTCCACCAGCCACCAATAACGTCATCCTCGCCGAAGCCATGGAGTGGGGATCCTTTTTCAATACCCTCGGCTATGGCGATGCCTTCAATCCAACCTGGACCCTCGCCCCGAGCAACATCCTTGCCGGAATCGTGCCCAGCGGCAGCATCGGGATTTTCACGGATTCCGGCTGTGGCGGCCTGCCTGTATTGACTGACGGCAGCTTTGCCGGAATTTCTCCGCCTGACAACGGCAGCATTTGTTTTGCGTCGGCCGGCAATGGCACCACAACCAACGGGTTAGGCTATTCCATCACCTACACGCTTCCTCCCACCACCTTGGGCGGCGGATGGACGGTCACCAACATCACGTCCTACGGCGGCTGGTCTGACGACGGACGCGAGCAGCAGAGTTATCAGCTTTCTTATTCCAGCCCTCTGGCGCCGACTAATTTTAGCGGCGTGCTGCCATGGGCTTCTTTCACTCCCCCCAATCCCGATCCCTCCGTCTATGGAAACGGAGTGGCCACTGCGACTAAAATGTCGATGATTCCGGCCAACGGGGTGCTGGCGAAAAACGTTGCGGCAATACAACTCAATTTTAACTCCCTGGCGGCCGGGCAGTCGCCCAAAAACGGCTGGGAGGGCTACGCTCAATTTCAACTGTTTGGCACTCAGTCCACCAATCTCCCGCCGGCGATCACCCAGGGCATCACTCCATCCTCCGGCTCGGATGTCGTGGGCAGCGCGGTCACCATTAGGGCAGCCTTTGCCAGCACCCAGCCGCTGACTTATACATGGCTGCACGACGGCGCTGTGATGCCGGGCCAAACAAATTCTTCGCTGACGCTGACAAACTTGCAACTGACTGATACATCCACCAATCTGGGCTACGTCCTCCAGGCATCCAATAGCTTGGGCGTTTCATCGACCCAGCCCTGTTCGTTTGTCGTCAACCCGGCGCCGGGCCAGGATGGAGCCGGCATTATCGTTTCCGGCGCCAATCAGACGGCTCTGGGCGGCCTATTCACCCCAACCTGGGCTTTGCAAACCAACAGTTTGCTCGCCGGCCGCGGGCCCTTCGTCTATGCCGGGAATGTCTCCGATGGCTCAGCCGGCACCGCCGTATTGACCGATGGCCAATTTGGCACAGTGGGCAATAACGTTGACCCCAGCGCCGCGTCTCTTGGTTACACGGCAGGCAGCGGCGGCACGTATCTTTACTACATGCTTCCCCCTTCCACCAACGGCTGGGACATCACGAGCATTGCCAGTTACGGCGGGTGGAGCGATACGGGCCGTAACCAGCAGGAATATGCCATCTACTACGCCACTATTGCAGATCCGTATAACTTTATAGAGTTGGACCAGATGTCAACGTATGTCCCTCCAGTTCCCGTCAATGGCCCGAATGCCACTCGTGTAATTTGGACGTCAGGCGTCGCGACTCCGCTCGCCCAAAACGTTGTGGCGATCGAGTTCGACTTTTCTGTGCTGCCCGAGGTGGAAAATGCCTGGGAGGGTTACAACGAACTTCAGGTCTTCGGAACCAACTCGACCTCCGTCGCGGCGGCCGTGCAACAAGCGCCCATTGTGGTGACCGATATCGCGCCTGGCTACGGCGCCGATGTCGCCGGGAGTCAGGTGACCTTCACGGCGGCTTTCAGCGGATCAGCCCCTATTTCGTATCAATGGCAGTCCAACGGCGTTAATATTGCGGGACAAACAAATACCACCCTGACCCTCACCAATCTGACCACGAACATGACGGGTGGTTATAACCTCGTGGCATCTAACGCTTCTGGCCCAAACTCGACCAGCGTGGCGCAATTCACCGTCAACCCGGCGCCGACGGCCACCAACGGAATTCTTATCTCAGGCGCCACTCAAATCGATTTCAATGGGGGATTGGGACTTGATCCCACGAGCTTTACTCCCACTTGGCCCATTGTGCCTGGCAGTTTGATTGCTGGACAGCTTCCCAGCACGGTTGGGCCTGGTAACTTTGCTGACGATGGAAATGGGGCGGGCGGCGTACGCGTATTGACCGACGGTATTATCGGTGACTTGATTGCCGGCGGCGCAGTCACCAACTACGCCACTTGCGGCTCGTCAAGCGGATTAGGGACGTTCGTGACCTACACTCTTACTGGATCCGCCAGCGGTTACAATCTCAACAGCATCGTGACTTACGGCGGATGGCCCGACTATGGCCGTGACTGGCAATACTACACGGTTTCCTACTCGACGGCGGCCAGTCCAACAGTCTTTCAAACATTGGGCCAGGCGACTTTTCAACTGCCGCAACTGCGCGCGGGCGCTGCTCCCAACGCCGGCCGGGTCACTTGGACCTCCGCCAACGGCGCCCCCATGGCCAGCAATGTCGCCATGGTGAAATTTGACTTTACGACCCCCGCCGGCCAGGAAAACGGCTGGCAGGGTTACTCCGAACTGCAGGTGTTCGGAGTTCCGTCCTCGTCATCCACGCAGACGCCGCCGACGATCACTTCCAGCAAGCTTTCAAATGGCAATTTGATCGTGACTGCGACTGGAGGCATCCCCAACGCCGCTTATGCCTGGTTGACCGCGACCAACCTGACCACGCCCCTGTCGGCCTGGACCACCAACACGACCGGAACGTTTGACGGCAGCGGCAATTCCTCCAGCACGATTTCGATCACGCGCTCGGAGCCGCAACGCTACTTCCGGCTTGTTACTCCATAATGGGATAATGCGCAAAATGCGAAAAGGTTTGACTGGACTTGAATGCCCACTAAAGTTACATTGGTTCGCCCTCAACGACCTAATAGCAATAAAAGCTTATGAAAGTATTTCGCTTCAAGGAATCGCGCGACTGCGGACGTCGTGGTGAAGGCGAGGCCTTCACTTTGATTGAACTTTTGGTGGTGATTGCCATCATTGCCATTCTTGCCGCCATGCTGCTTCCAGCCTTGGCGAAGTCCAAAAGCCAGGCCCAATCCATGAAGTGCCTGAACAACACCAAGCAATTGGCGCTCGCCTGGGTCATGTACATGACCGACAACAAGGGCTATTTGGTCCCCAACACCCCAGGTGCGGTGGACAACGACGGATCTTCTGGAGTGGCATGGACTTACGGCGACATGGCGACTCCGGCGGACCAGATCAACCCCACCAACGTCATGAAGGGCCTGCTCTACACCTACGCTCCAAACCTCTTCATCTACCAATGCCCCTCCGAAACCAGAGTTATCAGCTCTGGAGGAAAGACTTACGCCATGGTTCGAAATTACTCCCTCAGCGGCCAAATGAACGGCGGCACCGTCGAAGATAATTATTTCATTCCCAATGTGAAAGAAACCGATATCGTCCATCCACCGCCCTCTCGAGCCATGACGTTCATTCACGAAAGCGACATAACCATAGACGACGGTTACTATGCGATCGACGTGCTCGATCGAGAATGGCAAAACTTGCCAGGGATCCTGGACTCAAAGGGCGACAACCTTTCCTTCGCCGACGGCCATTCCGAGCACTGGAAATGGCTTGTAAAAAACACATTGACTCTTTCCGTTCCCTGGCAAACGGCTCTTAATCCCAAGGATGCGGACTTTGATCGTATGGCCGCAGCCTATTCCACATCCACATACCAACCGTAGCAGCCGGCGGCTGACGGGCGCGTGATTCATAAAGACCAGGGGCTTTCCGGGGGCAGTCTCATTAAGCAGACTGGCAAAGACGCTTCGAGCAGTTCAATGGGTCCGCAAAAGTAGCGGTTCAAACCGTCAATGGGTGACCCCTGCGGCCTGCTGCCTCATCCGTGCCGCAAAAAGCGGCCGGTGAATTGCCAGGAGGCTCTCGGCCGGCCCCTCCGCCTTTTATGCTTTGCGCAACGGAAAGGACTTGCTATTGACTGCTGGAGAAAACCGGCGATGCCAGACTCCAACCCATTGCAGCCCGGCCAAAAATTTGGCAATGGACGTTTTGTCCTCGTTCGTTTCCTGGGGCGCGGCGGCATGGGCGAGGTCTGGCTGGCCCAGGATGAGCGCCTTGACGAGCCGGTGGCCCTCAAGTTTCTACCCTCCGAAGTGCGGGCTGATCCGGTCGCTTTGGATGATCTGCGCCGTGAAACAGCCCGCAGCCATAAACTGACCCATCCGAACATCGTCCGCATCCATGACCTGCACGAAGACGCGGATGGGACGGCCTTTATTGTCATGGAATACGTGGG
>Ga0209483_1000406_pt1 | contig 38354 bp, 39 predicted proteins | sample NGEPerA_FD_184508 | JGI IMG/M metagenome (GOLD analysis project Ga0209483, IMG submission 184508) | Arctic peat soil microbial communities from the Barrow Environmental Observatory site, Barrow, Alaska, USA - NGEE PermafrostL2-A... | ecosystem: Environmental > Terrestrial > Soil > Wetlands >...
GGCGGCGGCGGAGCTTTCGCGCTTTCCGGGGTCGGCGGCGTCGGCTTCTGCGGCGGCGCCTCGGCCGCGACCGGCTTCTTCGCGGGCTGCGGCGGCGTGAAATTGCGCATCGTCGCCAGCGTCTTCGGCCCGATATTGACGAGTTCGACCACGATCGGCTGCTCCTCGTCGATCTTGCGCTGGAAGACCGAGGGCAGACCGAGAATGATTGCCGCCGCCACCAGAAGGTGGAACAAGCCGGAAATAAATAAGCTGCGCCTTTCGGGCATCGCGTAAGCCAACTCGATTAACGCCGGGGCGTCCTATTGTTGGTCGGCGTGGCCCCCGGCAGCTCGGCAATCAGCGATACCTTGTTGAAGCCGGCCGAACTGACGATGCCCATCACCTGCATGACGCGGCCATAATCGATCGCCTTGTCGCCGCGCACATAGATGGAGGCGTTCGGATTGTTGTTGGTGATGGCGATGAGGCGCGCGCCGAGATCGCTCGCCTCGATCTTGCTGTTCTGCAGATAGACGTCGCCCTTGGAATCGATCGAGATGACGAGCGGTTCCTTGGGATCGTTGATCGACGGTGCGCGGGTCTGTGGCAGATCGACGGGAACGCCGACGGTCAGAAGCGGCGCCGTGATCATGAAGATGACGAGCAGAACCAGCATCACGTCCACCATCGGCGTGACGTTAATGTCGGACATCGGCCGATAGCGCGCCGGCTTGCCGAGCCCGTCGCGGGTGCTGGTAAAATTGACTGCCATCGCTCAGCTCGACTTTTCGTCGAGCTGGCGCGACAGAATGGCGCTGAACTCGGTGGCAAAAGCGTTTAGCCGGGCGGCGTAACGGCCGAAATCGGTCGAGAAGGTGTTGTAGGCGATGACCGCCGGGATCGCGGCGACCAGCCCGAGCGCCGTGGCAAAGAGCGATTCGGCGATGCCGGGGGCGACGACGGCGAGACTGGTGTTCTTGACCGCAGCGATCGACTGGAAGCTGTTCATGATGCCCCATACCGTGCCGAACAGCCCGACGAAGGGCGCGGTCGAGCCGACCGTGGCGAGAAACGGCATGAAGCGCTCGAGCCGCTCCATTTCGCGGCCGAGCGTTATCTGCATGACGCGATCGACACGCTCCTTGAGGCTGGCGCGCATGCTGCTGCTCTCGAGGAGGCCCTTGGCGACGCTGCGCCGCCACTCGCGCATCGCCGCGGCGAAGACAGCGGACATCGGGTCTTCCGGCCGCTCGCCGACGTGATCGTAGAGGTCATCGAGCGAGCCACCCGACCAGAAGCTCTCCTCAAAATGCTCGGCGTCGCGGCGGAGCCGACGAATCTTGCCGATCTTGTCGAAGATCACCGCCCACGACCAGAACGAGGCCGCCAGCAGGAGAAACAGCACGATCTTGACGATCGTGTCCGCCTGCAGAAAGAGCGTGAAGATCGAGAGATCGTGAGGCACGGAGCCGCCAAGGGCCAGCTGATCGACGGGCGTCGAGGGGCTGGCGGCGATATTGGCGGCGTTGTCGACGACGTTACCTTGCATGAGTTTTGACCATCTTCGGGGTTATGGGAGAATTATGTGGCGTTTGCGAGGCATCGCTGAGCCCCATCAGGGCGGTCGCTAAATTTTCCGGCAGACGCGCCGGCCGGCCGGCGGCGCCGAGACAGGCGACGAGAACGGAAAGCCGCGCCAGCACCGTCTCGCCGCGGCAGATCTCCTGCACGAGGTCGAGGCTGGCGCCGGCAACGCGCGCGACGCGGGTCAGCACGACGAGTTCGTCGTCGAGCCGCGCCGGCAGCAGGAAATCGGCGGTGACGCGGCGCACCACCAGGCCGTGGCCGCTGTCGCACCGCATCTTTTCGTGCTCGATGCCGGCGGTGCGCAGCGCCTCGGTCCGACCGCGCTCGGCGAATTTGAGATAGTTGGCGTAATAGACGACTCCGCCGGCGTCGGTATCCTCGTAATAGACGCGTACCGGCCAGCGATGAAGGTTGGCGCTCATGCCTCCTCCTCGCCGGCGTCGAGTAGATCGAGCTGCCCCGCCGCGGGCCGGATCGCGTCAACGCCAACATAGGCGAAGCCGGAATCGGTCAAGACGCGGCCGCGCGGCGTGCGCTGCACCAGCCCCTGCTGCACCAGATAGGGCTCGATTACTTCCTCGATGACGTCGCGCTCCTCGCCAAGCGCCGCGGCCACGGTATCGGCGCCGACCGGACCACCGGCGTAATTCTTGCCGATGCACAAGAGATAGCGCCGATCCATGGCATCGAGGCCGTTGCCGTCGACCTCGAGCCGCTTCAGCGCCTCGTCGGCGATCCGGGCGTCGACGCGCTTGGCGTTGGCAACGGCGGCGAAATCGCGCACCCGCCGCAACAGCCGGGAGGCGACGCGCGGCGTGCCGCGCGAGCGGCGCGCGATCTCCGTCGCGCCCTCGCCGCTCAAATCCATCGCCAGTACGCGGGCGCCGCGCGCCACGATCTCGGTGAGCTCGCTCGTTTCATAGAAGGACAGTCGCAGCGGAATGCCGAAACGTTCGCGCAGCGGCCGGGTGATGAGACCGGCGCGGGTCGTCGCGCCGATGAGCGTGAAAGCCGGCAGGTCGATGCGCACCGAGCGTGCGGCCGGCCCCTCGCCGATGACGAGATCGAGCTCGAAATCCTCCATCGCCGGGTAGAGTACCTCCTCGACCGCGGGCGACAGCCGGTGGATCTCGTCGATGAACAGCACGTCGCGCGGCTCGAGGTTGGTCAAGATCGCCGCCAGATCGCCGGCGCGCTGGATCACCGGGCCCGAGGTCGCGCGGAAGCCGGCACCCATCTCGCGGGCGATGATCTGCGCCAGCGTCGTCTTGCCGAGGCCCGGCGGCCCGGAGAGCAGCACGTGGTCGAGCGCCTCGCTGCGCGAGCGCGCCGCCGTGATGAAGACTCCGAGGTTATCGCGCAGCGCTTTCTGACCGATGAACGCATCGAGCGTTTCGGGCCGCATCGAGATTTCGGCGTCTTCGGGCCGGCGGTCGGCGGACAGGATTCGCGGCGCGTTCATCGCACCAATTCCTTCAAGCCGGCTTTGATGAGCACATCAAGCCGCGCCGCCGGTCCGAGCCGGCGCGCCGCCTCGGCGATGGCGCCATAAGCCTCGCTCTTAGGATAGCCGAGATTGACCAGCGCCGAGACCGCGTCCACCGCCGCGCCCTCGGGGGTCGCCGCCAGCGACGGCTCGGGCGCCAAACCGGCGGCCTTGTCCTTGAGCTCGATCATGATGCGGCCCGCTAGCTTCGGCCCGACGCCGTCGGCGCGGGTGATGGCGCCGCGATCCTGCGCCATGATGGCGGTAGCGAGTTCGCCCGGCGCCAGCGATCCGAGGATCGCCATGGCGGTGCGTGCGCCGACGCCCTGCACCGTCGTCAGCAGGCGGAACCAGGCGCGCTCCGATTCATCGACGAAGCCGTAGAGATGGATATGGTCTTCGCGCACATGCGTCTCGATGAAGAGTCGGAGCGGCTCGCCGCGAATTGGCGCGCGCGTCAGCGTGCGCATCGAACAGAACACGTGATAGCCGACGCCATTGACGTCGACCACCAGACTCTCAGAGCCGGTCTGCTCGACGATGCCGGAAAGCATGGCGATCATTCTCGCACGGCCTCGCGCGGTGCGGCGTGCCACAGCCGGCGCGTCGTCGCGTGATGCGCATGACAGATGGCGACCGCCAGCGCGTCCGCCGCATCCGCCGTGGCGTTGGCGCCCGGCAGCAGCCGGCGCACCATCAACGCAACCTGCCGCTTTTCCGCATGCCCGACACCGACCACCGATTTCTTGATCAGGTTCGCTGAATATTCGAAGACCGGGATGCCGCGTTCCGCCGGCGCCAGCAGCACGACGCCACGCGCCAAGCCGAGCTTCAAGGTCGAAGCCGGGTTGCGGTTGACGAAAGTTTCCTCGACCGCCGCGGCATCGGGAGCGTAGCGGTCGAGCAGGACCGAGAGTGCGCGAAAGAGCACGGCGAGGCGCGCAGCCAGGGTGCCATCCGTGGCCACCGAGATCACCCCCGCAGCGACGTGGCGCAACCGGTTGCCATCGGCGTCGACGACGCCCCAGCCGGTGTGGCGCAATCCAGGGTCGAGGCCAATGAGGCGCATGGGCGGGGAGACGGCGGTCCGGCGGTTCAGGCGCTCAAGCGCGCCAGGACGTCGTCGGACACCTCGAAATTGGCGAACACATTCTGCACGTCGTCGCTATCCTCCAGCGCCTCGAGAAGCTTGAACAGCGCCTCCGCCTCCACGCGACCGATGGGAGCGCCGGCCTTGGCTCGCCATACCAGCTTGGCTGCAGCGGCCGGACCGAATTTCGTCTCCAAGCTGTCGCGCACGGCATTGAGCGCCTCGACCGAGCAAATCACGAGGCGCTCCTCGCCGCTGTCCTCGACGTCGTCGGCGCCGGCCTCGGCCGCCGCTTCGAATAGCGCGTCGGCCGGCACCTTGACCTCGGGATAAGTCACCTGACCGACACGGTCGAAGAGAAAACTAACGCTGTTGCTTTCGCCGAGATTGCCGCCGGCCTTGGCAAAGGCGGCGCGGATTTCGCTCGCGGTGCGATTGCGGTTGTCGGTGAGCGCCTCGACGATCACCGCGACGCCTCCGGGGCCATAGCCTTCGTAGCGCACTTCCTCGTAATTCTCGCCTTCCCCGCCGCCGACGCCGCGCTTGATCGCGCGCTCCAGCGTGTCGCGCGGCATATTGGCTTCTTTCGCGGCGGCGATGGCGGCGCGCAGACGCGGATTGGTGTTGGGATCGGGCAATCCTGATTTGGCGGCGGTAGTGAGTTCGCGGATGATCTTGGTGAAAACCTTGGCGCGCTTTTTATCCTGCGCGCCTTTGCGATGCATGATGTTCTTGAATTGGGAATGCCCGGCCATTTCAGATCGCTAGCCATGTGATTGCGACCCGAAACCATACCATATCGGGAGAATCAACCGCATCCGCGTTGAAATTTCATCCAACGCGCGGCGCGCGCGGTCTAGCGACGAAAAATGGCAGCATTACGGCGCGGCCGGCGTCGGCGCTCTCGATTCGAATTCCTGGGGCCAACTCGGCGCCAGCTTGCCGCCGAGTCGGATCGGCGCGAGGCGCTGCGCCAAGCCGGTGGTATCATCGGTTTCGACAACGGCGCCGCATAGGGTCGCCTCGCCCTCCGCCACCTGCAGCCGCTCACCCGGCATCTTACGGACGAATCGCGCGATCGCCGCCTCCTTCTGCATGCCGATCACCGAATCGTAGTCGCCGCACATGCCGACGTCGCTCATGAAGGCGGTGCCCTTCGGGAGGATGCGGTGATCGGCCGAAGGCACATGCGAATGAGTGCCGAACACGGCCGAGGCGCGGCCGTCGCAGAAATTGCCCATCGAGGCTTTTTCGGAAGTCGCCTCGCCGTGAAAATCAAGCAGGATGGCATTGACCGAACCGAGCGGGTGTTCGGTCAACAGCTTGTCCATGGCGGCAAACGGATCGTCGATCGCATCCATGAAGAGCCGCGCCATGGCGTTCGCGATCAGCACCGTCCGGCCATCGGCAATGCGGAAGATTCCGTGACCGTGACCGGGCGTGCCGGACGGGAAATTGATCGGCCGCAGCAGCCGCGGATCACCCGCGATGTAGGGAATGATCTCGCGGCGGTCCCAGACGTGATTGCCGGTGGTGATCGCGTCAGCGCCGGCGGCGTAAAGCTCCGCGCAGATCTGATCGGTGATGCCGAAGCCATGCGCCGCGTTTTCGCCATTCACCGCGACGAAATCGAGCGCCAGTTCGCGCCGCAGGCGGGGCAGATCGCGGACGACCGCCTCGCGCCCGGACCGACCGACGACATCGCCGCACAACAACAAACGCATGGGCCATGCCGATCATGGATAGGGAAGAAAGTAAGGATGGAGCCGCTTGGCCGTCGGCATTGACGAACCCTCGTGGCCCGCTTACGCAGGTGGGAGCCATATACCAAAGCCACGGCTCTGGCAGGGACAGCCCCCGAGGTGTCATTATCGGCCCCGGGGTTTCATGCGCCTAACGAACCGCGCAGCCCCATCCTCTTCCTATATGTGTGCTGCTTCGAGCCTCGCCGCAACCGTTTCAATGCGCAAGGCCAGTCTTTCGATGCCGCCGGCCATCGCTGAATCGTCTTCCGCCGCGGCGGATTGCGGCCGTCCCTGGGCGCGACGCAGCGTTTCCCTCGCTTCGGCCAGCTCATCGGCGAGCATCAGCGACGCCATCACCAGGAGCCGCGCTTCGCCAGCCTGGGGCGCATCCTTGGCAAAGCTGACCACCGTCGCATCGATGGCGCGAGCCAGTTGGCGGATGCGCTCCTCTTCGCCCGCATCGCAGGCGATGGCGTAGGCGCGGCCGTTAACGGAAATCGTCACCTGGGGCATCAGCCCTCCAAGACCCGGTCGAGACGATGGAGCACCGCGTCGAGGCGGGCGGCGACGTCCCCGCTCGTCTCGCCTGCCGCGGCCGGCGCGGCGGCCTGGGCGTCGACCGCGCGGGCCGCCGATTCGAGCCGGCTTACCGCCTGCTCCAGCCGACGTACCGCCTCGTCCATTCTGGTCACGACTCGATCCCCTATATCTTGAGCCGAGAACCTTAAGCCGTTCGTAAACGAATCGTCAATGCGGGCCAGGACTTATGTTCCGTTCCGCTAATGAAGAATTAACCATTAAAATGTCTTATAATCCAACTAATGGCGAGAAAACGGAGCCCGAAACAATGACCGCTAGCGCCCACTGGCAGCTCGACCGGCTCTCTCCGGAAGCGCGCGACGCTGCGGAGATCGCCGCGCAAAACGCCCGGGTGCCGCTGTCGCAATGGCTGGGCCACCTGATTGCCGAAACCTGCACCGCCGAAGGCGTCGTGCTCGCCGCCGAATCGCCGCCGCGCATGGTAGCCCCCGTCAATTTCGCGCAGCCGGCTTTCGCCCCCCCTCCCACGCTGCCGATGGCGCCGCGCGTCGTGCCGATGGCGCCGCCGCAACCCATCATGCCGGCGCCGCAAACCGTGCCCTTCCGCCCCGCCGCGGCCCAGCCTTTCGTGCCCCAGCCTGCGCCGCCGGTCATGGCCCCGCCGACACCGTTCCGTCCGACGCCGGTACTGGCGCCGCAGCCCGTTATGCCGCCCATGGCGACCGAGATCGGCCAGATGCCGCTGCCGTTCAACGCCGCCACGCTCATCCTGCCGCCGGGCGCGCTCGAGCCCGGAACTACCGGTACGCGCAACGACGAGGCCGACGCGCCCGAAGCGCTGGTCGCCGCCATCGCGCGCGAAGGCTTGCGCCAGCCGATCCTCGCCCGTCGCAAGCCCGGCGAAGACGGCCGCTACGAGATCGTCGCCGGCCGCCGGCGCTGGCGCGCCGCCAAGCGCCTCGGCATGACGCAGATCGCCGTCGTCGTCACCAACATGCCCGATCCGGAAGCGGTGCTCTCGTCGCTCTCCGAAAATCTCGGCGAGGGCAATCTCTCGCCGATCGAGGAGGCACGCGCCTATCTTCGCCTGTTGACCGAATTCTCGCTCGACCCGCGCGACGTCAGCGGCGCCGTCGGCCGCGACATGCCGCATATCGTGCGGACGCTCCGCCTGATGGGCCTGCCGCCGCGCGCGCGTGATCTGATCGCCACCGGAAGGCTGACGCGGGCGCACGCCTATGCGCTGCTCGATCAACCCGATCCGGAGCGCGCTGCCGACCAGATGCTGGCCGAACAATCCGGCGTCGATGAGGCGTTGCGCCGCATCGCAGCCGTTCCGATGGGGACGCGCCCATGATGCGCGAAATTCCGGATAGCTGGGCGACGGTCGAACTCGACGCCACGATCCGCATGCTCGCCGAGCGCGCCGCGCGGCTCGCCGGCATGCCGGTCGAACAATGGCTCGAACGGGCTATCCGCCGCACCTGCCCGCAGGCTTTCCGTCCCGCAGCCCCCGCGCCGATTCCGGTCCAGGCGCCGCCGCCGCGCGCCCTCGATCAATCGCTCGCCGACCTGATCGCCGCCGCGCGTCAGCCGCATCGACCGACCGAACCGAAGCCGATGGCGCCGCCACGTCCTGCGATGATGCCGCCGCCGACGGCCTATCAGCCCGAACCTGCGCCGCGGCCGATCCGGCCGATGGCGCCGCTCCCCACACCCGACAACATTCCCTTCGGTGCCCCGGCGCAGGAACCGCGCCTTGCCGACCCGTCGGTCGCGGCGCCCATGCCGCGCCGCCGCCGTGACGCCAGCGAGTGGGTCGATGAGGCTGTCGCGCCGCAGGCCAACGAACCGCATCCTGGCGAACCCGAAGCATCGCCGGCGCGTCGCCAGGCCGCCACCTTTGCCGGCGAAATGACCGATTGGCGCCAGCGCGAGGAGCGCCCGGCCCGCTTCGGCGCCCCGTGGCCAACCTTCGACGATCGCCTCGAGCCCACCGACGAACGCGGCAGCGGTTACGACGAGCCGCTCGAACTCACTCATCCGATCCGCGCCAAACGCTCCAAGCGCCCGCTGTTTATCGCTGTTGCCATCGCGCTTGCCGTCACCCTGGGCGCGCTCGGCGCGCAACGCATGATGACGGCGCTCGGCCGGCGCGACACCGCCTATATGCCGACCGTCCCGACGGCACCGTCGCCCGCCAGGCCGCAGCAGCAAGCCGCGCTGACGCCGGCGCCGCAGCAGGCGCAAGAACCGCTGCTGCCGCCCTCGCTGGTTTCGCCCAACGTTCCGACACAGCCGACGACGCAGCCGATCGTGACGCCGCAGCCTGTGCCGCAGGCGGCCACCGTCGCGCCCAGCATGCCGGTGGTAACGCCGCCGACGATGCCGCCGCAGCCTGCGATGGTGCCCGCACCGACCCAATCTCCGCCGGTTGTCGCCAGCGCGCCGCCGCAGCCTTTGACCCCGATGGCCAACACCGTACCGACGATGGATACCGCCGTCGCGGCGGCGCCGGAGCCGCCGCCTCTGCCGGCCCGCAAGGTCGCCGTGGCGAAGTCGCCTGTCACGCCGGCGACGCCCGTCGCGCCGCCCAACGCCGTCGCGGCGAAGAAGCCTGCCGGCGACGTGCCGCAGGATCCGGCGAAGCTCGCCGGCTGGCTCGAGGAACGAGTCAAATCGGGCGACCCCGTCGCCGAATATCGTCTGGGCGTGCTCTATGCGCTCGGTCAGGGGGTGAAGCAGGATTACGCACATTCCGCCCAGCTGTTCAAATCGGCCGCCGATGGCGGCGTTGCCGAGGCGCAGTACAACGTCGCGGTCATGTACAGCGAAGGCATGGGCGTGCAGCGCGATCCGGCGCAGGCGGTCCAGTGGTATCAAAAGGCGGCGGCGCAAGGTAACGGCAATGCCGCCTTCAATCTCGGCGTCGCCTATTCCAACGGCAACGGCGTGTCGCAGAACATCGAAGAAGCCTCGCGCTGGTTCCGCCGTGCCGCCGCGGCCGGCGTCGTCAATGCGCAGTACAATTTAGGCTTGCTCTACGAACGCGGCGAAGGCGTGCCAGCGTCGTCGATCGAAGCTTACGCATGGTTCGCCGCCGCCGCCGCCCGCGGCGACCAGGGCGCGGCACAGCGCCGCGATCATCTGGCCGCGACCTTCTCGCCCGCCGACCTTAAGCAGGCCGAAGGCCGTGCCGCGCAGCTGCAGAAGACGATCCAGACGGGCAACGCGGCCCCGGGCGATCAGAAGACCAACGCGGCCGCGCGCTGAGCGCGGCGTTTCCTAGAGCAGCTTTCCGCTTGCCACCCACCAGCCGGGAATTTCGCCGGCGATGCGCCGCGCCGTTTCGTGCGCCGCATCCGGCGTCGCAAAAAGCCCAAAGCAGGTAGCCCCGCTGCCGCTCATCCGCGCGAGCAGCGCCCCCTCGCCGCGCGCGAGGCGGGCCAGCACGGTATCGATCTCGGGCACCAGACCGCGCGCCGCATCGGCCAAATCGTTGCGCCGGTCAGCGAGCCGCCGCACCAGGGCCGCCGCATTGGCCGACGGCTCGGCAAAACGCGCCGGTACCGAATAGGCGCCCTGCCGTGCCTTGAATACCGCGGCGGTCGGCAGCGCGCGGCGCGGATTCGCCAGCACCACCCAAGTCGCCGGCAACGGCGGCGCCGGGACGATTTCCTCCCCGACGCCGCCGAGCCAGCAGGTCTTCCCGAGCAGACAGGCCGGCACATCGGCGCCGAGTTCGAGCGCCAGCTCCTGAAGACCCTGATCGTCGAGGCGTGCCTGCCAGAGCTCCAGGAGCGCGCGCAACGCAGCGGCCGCGTCACTGGAGCCGCCGCCGATGCCGGAAGCGACCGGCAGATTCTTTTCGAGCACGATGCGCACCGCCGGCACGCGGCCAAGCCGCCGCGCCAAGCCCTCCGCCGCGCGCCAGACCAGATTCGAGGGCGGCACGATTCCGGCGAGTTCGGACGCGAAAGGTCCGGTGATGTCGAGGGTCAGCGCCGCGGCCGGCTCGACGCTCAGCCGGTCGCCGATATCGGCGAAGGCGATCAGGCTGTCAAGCCGATGAAAACCGTCGGCGCGGCGGCCGACGACATGCAGATATAGATTGAGCTTGGCGGGCGCGAGGCGCGGGCGCGTCATCCGGATCAGCCGCCGCTCAGCTCTTCTCCGGCTGGCCGGCGAGGCCGCGGTCGAGCTTGCTCTCGATGCTCTTGATCTCCTCGGCCTCAGGCTTGAACTGGAGCGCGCGGCGCCACTGATAGCGCGCCTCCGCGAGCCGGCCGTTACGCCAATAAACGTCGCCGAGATGATCGTTGATGGTCGGATCCTCCGGCAGGAGTTCAATGGCCCGCTCCAGCACTTCGGTGGCATGGCGGAAATCGCCGAGCCGGTAATAGGCCCAGCCGAGGCTGTCGACGATGTAGCCGTCATTCGGCCGCAGCTCGACGGCGCGGCGGATCATCTTCACCGCATCGTCGATGTTCACCCCCTTGTCGATCCAGGTGTAGCCGAGATAGTTCAGCACCAACGGCTGTTCCGGCTGGAGCTCGAGCGCGTGCTTCAGATCCGCTTCGGCGCGCGGCCATTGCCCGGCACGCTCATAGGCCACGCCGCGGCTGTAGAAGATGCGCCAGTCGCGCGCTGCCGGATGAGGCAGGCGCTGGACGGCGCGATCATAAGCCGCGGCCGCTTCGGCAAAATTGCTGTGCGCACGCAGAATGTCGCCGAGTTCGACGAGCGCCTGCGGCCGGTCAGGCAGCGCCGCGGCCATCGCCTCGAGCCGGCGCTCGGCCTCGTCGGTGCGGCCCATGGCATCGAGCACGAGCGCCGTGCGCAGTCGCCCCGACACGGCAAAGGGAGACCCCGGCGCGATGGCGGCGTAGATTTCGAGCGCGTCCTCGTTCTGATCCTGCTGCTCGCGGATTTCGCCCAGCAGAAGCTGCGTCAGCGCGAAATCGGGCTTGAGGTCGAGGGCCAGCCGCGCGTAGACGATGCCGGCATCCAGCGTCTCGGGCTGGTTCAGCAGCGCGGCGAGGTCGAAGAACGCCTCGGCGGCGCCATCGGCGGGCGATGCGATGGCGGGCGGCGGCACGATCCCCTGATCGAGTCGCGCCAAGCCGGCGCGCGCGACATCGGAATCGTCGATCGGGACAACGCTTTCATACACCGCGCGCGCCGCCGCAGTCCGATGATTGCGCTCGTAGAAATTTCCGGCGAGCTCGGCGACGCGCATGGTCGGCGGCGTCTCGGCGGCAACCAGCTTGCGATAACCGGCTTCAGCCTTCGCTGTCTGGCCGGTGACGTCGGCGATCAAGGTGTCGTGCAGATCCTTGAGCGGACCGAGTCCGCGCGTCTCGCCCATCAATGTCAGATCTTTGCTCGCCTGGACGTTTTGCCCGCGGCCGGCATCCGCCCAGGCGAGGAGCAAGGGCACGGCATAACGCTGCGCGCCGTCGCGCGGCACGGATGCCGCCTGCTTCGCGGCGACGGTGAAATCTCCGCTCTTGATCGACTGTTCGAGCACGGTGAGCGCGGCGAGACCGCCCTGGCCGTCCCGCGCGACGATGCGGCGGGCAAGCGGCGCTGCCTCGTCGACGCGACCTTCCGACAGGCGCAGCGCGAAGGCGCGGCGGATCAGGCCGTCGTTATCGGGATCGGCGGCCAGCGACCGGTCGATGAAGGCAGTGGCGTCGGCGTAATCGTGCTCCTGCTGCGCGTGGCGCGATGCGAGATAGCCGCCCAGCGCGGTGCGCGGGATCATCGGGCCCGAATCCGCCGCGACCGGGGCGTCTTCGGATTTGCAGCCGGCCAGCGTCGCCAGCCCTGCCGCCAAGAGCGCGCCGACCGCAATGGCCGAGATTTTCCAACCGCTATGCACGGCTGGACACTACACCCGGCGCGCGCGCCGATTCATCACATATTGGGATAGTTCGGGCCGCCGCCGCCCTCGGGCACCACCCAATCGATGTTCTGCGTGGGATCCTTGATGTCGCAGGTCTTGCAGTGGATGCAGTTCGCCGCGTTGATCTGCAACCGCGCGGCACCGGCCGCATCCCGCACGATCTCATAGACGCCGGCCGGGCAATAACGCGTCTCCGGCGAATCGTAGAGCACCAGATTCACCGCGATCGCCTTGTCCGGCTGCTTGAGATGGAGATGCGGCGGCTGATTTTCTTCATGGCTGACGCCGGTGAGGAACACCGAGGACAGCCGATCAAAACTCACCTGGCCGTCCGGCTTCGGGTAGGCGATGGGCGCCGATGCGGCGGCGCGGCAAAGCTGCGCGTAATCGGCGTGCTGCCGGAAGGTCCAGGGCGCCTGGCCGCGGAACAGATAGGTATCGATGGCCGCATAGACGAGGCCCGCCCAGAGGCCCCAGCGAAAAGCGGGGCGGACATTGCGCACGCGGTAGAGTTCGTCCCACACCCAGGAGGCGCGCAGCGCCGCCTTGAGATCGGCGTTTTCGCCCGCGAGCCGTTTGGCCACGATCTCAGCCGCGACCATGCCGGATTTCATCGCCGTGTGGCTGCCCTTGATCTTCGGCACGTTGAGGAAGCCGGCGGCGCAGCCGATCAGATGGCCGCCCGGGAAGCTCAAGCCGGGAATCGATTGGAAGCCGCCCTCGTTCAGCGCGCGCGCGCCATAGGCGATGCGCCGGCCGCCTTCGAACAGCGGCCGGATCGCCGGATGATTCTTGAAGCGCTGCAACTCCTCGAACGGGTTGAGGAAGGGGTTCGCGTAATCCAGCCCAACGACGAAGCCAACGGCAACCTGGTTGTTTTCCAGGTGATAAAGGAACGAGCCGCCATAAGTGCGGGCATCGAGCGGCCAGCCGATCGTATGCACGACCTGGCCGGGCCGGTGCCGATCGGGTCGGATTTCCCACAGCTCCTTGATGCCGATGCCGTAGCTCTGCGGATCGGCGTCGCGGCGCAGGTCGAACCGCGCCTCAAGCGATTTAGTCAGCGAGCCGCGGCAACCTTCTGCAAAGAGCGTTTCCGTGGCGCGCAGTTCGACGCCGGGCTCGAAATTGGCCGTCGGCTTCCCGTCCTTGCCGATGCCCTTGGCGCCGGTGGCGATGCCGGCGACTCGGCCGTCGGATTCGTACAGCACCTCAGCGGCGGCGAAGCCCGGATAGATTTCGACGCCGAGCGACTCGGCCTCCTTAGCGAGCCAGCGGCAGAGATTGGCGAGGCTGATGACGTAATTGCCGCGGTTGCGCATGGGGCGCGGCGTCGGCAGCCGGACGGCGCGACGCGCGGTGAGGAGCAGAAACCGGTCGTCCCGCGCCGGCGTGACCAACGGCGCGCCGCGCGCGCGCCAATCCGGAATGAGCTCGTCGAGGGCGCGTGGCTCGAACACCGCGCCCGAGAGGATATGGGCGCCGACCTCGGAACCCTTCTCGACGACGCAAACCGCGATATCGCGGCCGGTCTCTAAGGTGAGCTGCTTCAAACGGATGGCCGCCGCGAGGCCCGCCGGCCCCGCACCGACGATGACGACATCGTATTCCATCCGCTCGCGCTCCATGCGGCAACTATAGTGGATGGTCGCCGGACAGCGATGCTAGCTTTGACCGATGCAGGATCGTCCAGACGCAGCACGGCTCCTCGCCTGGCAAGTCGAGATGGGCGCCGACGAAGCGACCGGCACGGTGCCGCGCGACCGTTTTGTCGCCCGGCCGGCGCGCCCGATTGCGTCAGCTTCGGCGTCGACGTCGGGCACCGTTCCGCCGCGCCCCGCTGCGCGGACGGCCACCGTCGCTCCCGCGATCGAGGCGCATAGCGCGCTGCTGGCAGCGGCCCGGCAACTCGCCGAGTCGGCATGTGACCTGGCTGAGCTCAAGCGAATCGTCGAGCGATTCGATGGCTGCTCCCTCAAAAAGACGGCGACCAACACCGTCTTCGCCGACGGGCAGCCAGGGGCTCCCATCATGCTCATTGGCGAGGCGCCGGGGGCGGATGAGGATCGACTCGGGCGCCCCTTTGTCGGGCGCAGCGGTCAGCTTCTCGACCGAATGCTCGCAACCATCGGCGTCGAGCGGGCGACCAACGCGTATATAACCAACGCTCTGTTCTGGCGGCCGCCCGGCAACCGCAAGCCGACGCCCGAGGAGACCGCCATCTGCCTGCCTTTTGTCTGGCGTCACATCGCGCTTGGCCGACCAAAAGTCGTTATTTTATGTGGTGGAACAGCCACTTCCGCGCTGCTCGGCCGGCCTGAGGGAATTACCCGGCTGCGCGGCCGGTGGATCGATTTGGCGGTACCGGGCGTTCTTGAAGCGGTGCCCGTGCTGCCGACCTACCACCCGTCGTTTTTACTTCGTTCTCCCAGCCATAAAAGTGAATCATGGCGCGATCTATTATCGATTCAGTCAAAACTGGACGGGCTCTAGTAATATTCGAAAAGTAAACAGCATCTGTTAGACATGATCACAGCGGAATAAATCATCCTGTGGATCGTTCAACTTTAATCTTGCCAACCCACCAGGCGATAGTTTAAGGCGTCCGCCATGAACGGCTGGAGACGTGGGGTTCGGTCGAACAAGACTTGTGCTGCGATTTTCGTTACTGCCTTTTTCGCGGCAACATTGTTCGCCACTCCGAGAAGTTCCGCTGCGGAGATTCAAACCGCCGCCTGGATGCCTGGTGGCGAGCTGCGCCATGAGGCAGCCTTACCGCACGTATTGGCGACTGCCGACGCGGAACGCTACAGGTTGATTTTCCTTCTGGAAGGTTCTGGCCAATGGGAAGCCGCCGACCGGGAGATCAATGGCCTGAAGGACCGGCTGTTGCTCGGCCATGTCCTGGCGCTACGCTACCTGCACCCCCGCTATCGCGTCACTTATGACGAGTTGGCGCATTGGCTCGATTCCTATGCCGACCAGCCGGACGCCAAGGCGATTTATGCCCTGGCGCAGAAGCGCGCCCCCACCGCGGCGGCCGAGCCGGTCAAGCCGGTTGCCGGCACCCTCGTGCCCCAAAGCATGGAAGAGGATTTCGGGCCGCGGCCACTGAGCCGCGCCGAAGGCGGCAATGGAGGCGAGCCGGACGCGCATTGGCAGAAGGGCCTCGCCGCCTGGCGCGAAGGTCGGTTCGACGAGGCGGCGACGCATTTCGAGGCGCTGGCGAAGACGCCCGGACAATCGCCCTGGACGGTTTCGGCGGGCGCCTTCTGGGCGGCCCGCGCCGAGCTCAAGAACCGCCGTCCCGAACATGTCGCCTACTGGCTCGGCATCGCCGCCGAGCGGCCGCATACATTCTACGGGTTGATCGCGCGCAAGCTGCTGGGCGTCGATGCCCTCTTCAATTTCGACGGTGAAAGCTTCACCGACGTCGACGCGCGGGCGGTAACCGGCATGCAAGGCGGCCGCCGCGCGCTCGCCTTCCTCGAAGTCGGCGATTACCCCTCCGCCGAGGCGGAGTTGCGCATCCTGGCGGCGCGTGGCCCCACGCCGCTGCTGCGCTCGATCACCGCGCTCGCCGACCGCGCGAATTTACCGGCCTTGAGCCTGCAGCTCGCGTCGATGCTGGCGGTGCGGGACGGCCGCAACCACGATCACGCGCTCTATCCGGTGCCGCGCTGGACGCCCCATGGCGGATTCAGCATCGACCGCGCCCTGATCTTCGCCGTCATGCGGCAGGAATCGCTCTTTGCGCCACATGTGGTGAGCTATGCCGGCGCGCGCGGGCTGATGCAGCTGATGCCGGCGACGGCGCGTTCGATGGCGCAGCAAAGCGGCGAAACGCTCGACGACCGCCGGCACCGCCAGCACGAGGAACTCGCCGATCCCGAGACCAACCTGACGCTGGCGCAGGAGTACATCAACACCCTGCTCAAGGACGACCATATCCAGGGCAACCTGCTGCTCTTCGCGCTCGCCTATAACGGCGGGCCGGGCGCGTTGCAGCACTGGATCGCGGCGATGCCGGGCTGGCGCAGCGATCCGCTGCTCTTCCTCGAAATGACGCCGGTGGCGCAATCGCGCATCTACACCGAACGCGTGCTGACCAATTACTGGATTTATCGCATGCGCTTGCGGCAATCGACGCCGGATCTCGATGCGCTTGCTGCGGGTCAATGGCCGACCTATACCGCTCTCGATCAACACGAGCCGAGCGGTCGCCATGTCGCCCAAAATCAATGAGACGCGCCCCTTCCTGCCCGTCAACATCGCGGTCCTGACGGTCTCGGACACCCGCGACGAAGCCTCCGACAAATCCGGCCGCACGCTTGTCGAGCTGATCGAGGCGACGGGGCACCGCGTCGCGGCCAAGCGCATCGTCAGGGACGATCAGCGTGACATCGTCGCCGCGCTCAGGGGCTGGATCGCCGATCCGCAAATCGATGTCGTCATTTCGACCGGGGGGACCGGCGTCACGGGTCGCGACATCACGCCCGAGGCCTTCCAATCCGTCTACGAGAAGGAGATCGACGGCTTCGGCGAGCTGTTCCGCCACCTCAGCTATCAGAAGATCGGTACCTCGACGATCCAGAGCCGCGCCACCGCCGGCGTCGCCGGCGGGACGTATCTGTTCGCGCTGCCCGGATCGCCCGGCGCCTGCCGCGACGGCTGGGAAGACATCATCAAGCACCAGCTCGACAACCGGCAGCGGCCCTGCAATTTGGTCGAGCTGATGCCCCGCCTCCAGGAACATCTGCGCCGCACCCCGTAGGCCGCAACTTCCGCGCCGAGTCGCGGATTCCTTCGGTATGGATCGTTTGACCCCCGAGGAACGTGTTCTTGATATGTTCACTGAGCGGACATATGATATCGCCATGGACGACACCTCTCATGGTCTCGGCCCCTTGGGTTCCCCCCGGCCGCACAAGGGGCGCGGCGCAGTCAGCAACGCCACCGGGCGTTACGAGCCGGAGAAACGCGAGGGCTTCGACGACGGCTGGGGCATCGCCGACGAGCCGCCGCCGAAGCTCGACACGGTTTATGCGCGCGACAGCACGCGCACCATCATCACGCGGAACGATTCGCCGGACATTCCCTTCGACCGCTCGATCAATCCCTATCGCGGCTGCGAGCACGGCTGCATCTACTGCTTCGCGCGCCCGACACACGCCTATCTGGGATTGTCGCCGGGCCTCGATTTCGAGAGCCGCATCTTCGCCAAGCCGGACGCTCCGGCGCTGCTGGCGGCGGAGTTGAGCAAGCCCTCCTATCGCTGCCGACCGATCGCGCTCGGCACCAACACCGACCCCTATCAGCCGGCCGAGCGCAAATTCGGCATTATGCGCGGCATCCTCGAGACGCTGTACCGATTCAAGCACCCGGTGACCATCGTCACCAAATCGGCGCTGATCGAGCGCGACATCGACCTCCTCGCCGCCATGGCACGCGAGCAGCTCGCCGCAGTCGCGCTGTCGGTGACGACGCTCGACCGCAAGCTCGCGCGCGCCATGGAGCCGCGCGCCGCGACGCCGGAGCGTCGGCTCGAGGCGATGGCGGCGCTCGCCAAGGCGGGCGTGCCGACATCCGTCATGGCGGCGCCGATGATCCCGGCGCTCAACGATAGCGAATTGGAAGCGATCCTGGAGCGCGCAGCCGCCGCCGGCGCGCTCGGCGCCGGCTACACGATGCTGCGGCTGCCGCTCGAAGTGGCGCCGCTCTTCATCGAATGGCTCCACGCGCACGCGCCGAACAAGGCGAAGCATGTCATGTCGCTGGTGCGCGAAAGCCACGGCGGCAAGGACTACGACGCGCAATGGGGCAAGCGGATGGTCGGCAGCGGCCCTTATGCCGAAATGCTGCGCATCCGCTTCGAGACCGCTTGCAAGCGGCTCCAGCTCAATCTCAGCCGCGGCCGAATCTGGCGGCTCGACACGACGAAATTCTTAGCGCCGCCCAAATCGAAGGCACAGCTCAGCCTGTTCTAGCGGTCGCCCTTCTTCTTGTCGGGCTTGTGGCGATAGATGAACCGCTGGAGATGCCAGAGCTCGAAGCTTGCCGCGTTGTTCCGCCGATTCGTGAAAAGGACGGCGGCGTCGGCGACGGCTTTCTTGTCGTTCTCCGCGGCAAGGGTTTCCACAGCGAAGATCGAACCGTCTTCGCGGACAAAATAACACCGATAATTAGGCATAAGATATCCCGCCCCGGTATCTGGGATTTCACGTAGTCCCTTTTGTTATTTTTATGGGGCTGACGGTTTTGCGCCGAGCGTACTGAATGTCACGCTGACGATTTCTCACCGGCGCACATCGCGTCACGGCCGGTGTTGTCCGGACACTAGCCGTTAACCCACATCAAGGGAAGTCTCGTCTTTTCCCGACGATTCGCTCCTTGTTGCGACATCGGCTTGTTGTCTGGGGGTGGGCATTGGTGTCTTCTGTCGCCATGCCCGATTTTGCGCTCGAACGGGAATGCGGAGGACTCGTCTGCGGCATCGACGAGGCTGGCCGCGGGCCGCTCGCCGGTCCGGTGGTCGCCGCGGCGGTGATCCTCGTGGCCGCGAGCCTGCCGCGGGGCTTGCGCCACTGCATCGACGATTCGAAGAAGCTCGACCGCGCGGAGCGCGAAAACTATGCCGAGCAGCTGTGGCGCTGCGCCCGCATCGGCATCGGCGCCGCGTCGGTCGGCGAGATCGATCGCATCAACATCCTGCAGGCGTCGCTCCTGGCGATGCGCCGTGCGCTGGCGGCGCTGCCGGCGGTACCCCAGCTCGCGCTGATTGACGGCAATATCGCGCCGGAGCTGCCCTGCCCGTCGCGCACGGTGGTCGGCGGCGACGGCCTGTCGCTCTCCATCGCCGCCGCTTCGATCATCGCCAAGGTGACGCGCGACCGGCTGATGCGGCAGCTCGCCATGCGCTATCGCGGCTATGGCTGGGAAACCAATGTCGGCTATGGCACCGAGGCGCATCGCGCGGCGCTGCTCACACTCGGCCCGACGCCGCATCACCGGCGGTCTTTTGCGCCCTTGCAGCTTGCCTTAGAGTTAAATTCTAGCGAATCCGACTAACCCATTGACTCCACAAACTTATTGACACCACGACTCGGCATCGGCGATGCTCCGCCGATTGGGGTTCGGGCGCCCACGCGCCCGCGGCGGGGAGCCGAATGGGGGAAACGCGCGTAATTCCCGGCGATCCGCCGGGCGATTCGACCGGCGAGTTGCTGGGCGAGGTCCTATGCGGCGACTGCGTCGAGCTGATGGCGCGACTGCCGGAGAGCTCCGTCGATCTGATATTCGCCGACCCACCCTACAATCTGCAGCTCGGCGGCGAGTTGCATCGGCCCGACCAGAGCCGCGTCGCCGGCGTCGTCGAGGCGTGGGATAAATTCGCCGATTTCGCCGCCTATGACCGCTTCACGCGCGACTGGCTAAGCGCAGCGCGCCGCTTGCTGAAACCCGATGGCGCATTGTGGGTCATCGGCTCCTATCACAACATCTTTCGCGTCGGCACGATCCTGCAGGATCTTGGATTCTGGATGCTGAACGACATCGTCTGGCGCAAGACCAACCCGATGCCGAATTTCCGCGGCCGGCGCTTCACCAACGCGCATGAGACGCTGCTGTGGTGCGCCAAGTCGCGCGACAGCCGCTACACCTTCAACTACCAGGCCATGAAGTCGCTCAACGATGACGTGCAGATGCGCAGCGATTGGCTGTTTCCACTCTGCGCGGGCCCCGAGCGGCTGAAGGGCGGCGACGGCAAGAAGGCGCACCCGACGCAGAAGCCCGAGGCACTGCTCCACCGCCTGCTGCTCGCCGCGACCAAGCCGGGCGACCTGGTGCTCGACCCGTTCTTCGGCACCGGCACCACCGGCGCGGTGGCGAAGCGGCTCGGCCGGCGCTTCATCGGCATCGAGCGCGACAAGGAATACGCCAAGATCGCGCGCCAGCGCGTCGCCGCGATCGGGGTCGCGCCGTCCGAGCATTTGGCGACGGCGGAGAAGCGCGGCGAGCCACGCGTGCCGTTTGGCGCCTTGATCGAAAGCGGATTGTTGAAGCCGGGCGACGTGCTGTTCGACGCCGCGCGACGCTGGACCGCCAAGGTACGCGCCGACGGCACCGTGATCTCCGCTGAGACCAAGGGCTCGATTCACAAAGTGGCGGCTGAAATTCAAGGCGCCACAGCTTGCAACGGCTGGGCGTTCTGGCATGTCGACGTCAAGGGGCGGCCGGTATCGATCGACGTGCTGCGCCAGAAATTCCGCGCCGAGGCCGGCTCGGGCGCCTGACGGCGGGGGCGGGCGCCCCTTTCCGCGCCCAGACGATGACCTTCTTCATCACCGTCGGCAGCGCGTAATCCTTGAAGCGGTCGGGCGCGACCCAGATGCCGTGCCGGCCGGGGCGGCCGGGGCGGCCGGGGACAGACGCCGTCAGGATGCGCAGCTCAAGATCGAAATGCGTGAAGCTGTGCATCACGACGCCCGCAACCGGTCGCCAGCGCGCCCGGAACGGCGCCGCCCGCGCCGCTTCGGCGTCGCGCCACGGCGACGCCCGCCAGGCGGTGGAGGGCACTTCCATCATGCCGCCGAGCAACCCCTTTTCCGGCCGGCGCCGCAATAGCACCCCGCCACCGGCGCCCAGCACCCAGAAGACGACGCCGTAGCGCCGCGGCTTGGCCGGTTTGGCGCGCCGGCGCGGCAGGCTTTCGGCGATGCCGAGCGCACGCGCCCGGCACGCCGCGCGCCATGGACAGAGCGGGCATTTGGGCTTGCGCGGCGTGCAGATCGTCGCACCCAAATCCATCAACGCCTGGGCATAATCGCCCGGCCGCGCGATGGGTGTGAGTGTTGCCGCAAGCGTCCGCAATTGCGGCTTGGCTTCCGGCAGCGGCGTCTTCACCGCCGCGAGGCGGGCAATGACGCGCTCGGCATTGCCGTCAATCGCCGAGGCCTGGTGACCGAAGGCGATGGCGGCAATCGCCGCCGCGGTATAGGCGCCGATGCCGGGCAGCGCGCGCAGACCCGGCTCGGTGTCGGGGAAGCGGCCGCCTCGTGCCGCGACGTCTCGCGCGCAAGCGTGCAGGTTGCGGGCCCGTGCGTAATAGCCCAACCCCTGCCAGGCATGCAGCACGTCGTCGAGGGGGGCGCGCGCCAGCGCCGCGACGTCGGGCCAGCGTGCCAGAAAGTGGGCGAAATAAGGTCCGACCGTCGCCACAGTGGTCTGCTGCAGCATGATCTCGCTGAGCCAGATGCGATAGGGATCGGGCGTCTCGCCGGGACGCACGCGCCATGGCAGGACGCGGCGGTGCCGGTCGTACCAGGCAAGGAGCCGCCCCGGCAGCACGACGCGCAAGGGATCCGGAATCGACGGGAGCGAAGTCACGCCTTATCCTGCCATGCGCGCCAGCGGGAGGCGACATGACTGACAAGCCAGCGACCCCGAACAAGCCAGCCGGCTTCGGCACGGACCGGCGCGGCGGCATGCGCGCGCTGGCCGCCAATTTGCCGGCCATCGCCCGGCCGGTGCTCGGCAAGCGTGGCTTCGGCGAGGCCCAGCTCGTCGCCCAATGGCCAGCCATCGTCGGCGAGGATTTGGCGCGGAACCTCATGCCGGAGAAACTCAGCTTCGCCGGGCGGCAGCGCCAGGACGGCACGCTGCGCGCGCGCGTCGAGCCCGCCTTCGCTTTGATCGCGCAGCACCGTGAGCCGCAGATTCTCGAGCGCATCAACGCTTTTTTCGGCTACCGCGCGGTGGCCCGCCTCGCTTTGGTGCAGGGGCCGCTGCCGCGCGACGCGCGGCGCGCCGCCCCCCCGGCGCGCCCGCTCGACGCGGCGGAGCATTCGGCGCTCGATCAGCGCCTGGCCGGGATTGAAAACGACGCGTTGCGCGACGCGCTCAAAAGCCTGGGGGAGAAGATCCTCGGCGCGCGCAAATCCTGAAGGAATCCGCGACTCGAATGCTGTGCTTTGCTTGAATTGGCGGATAACAGGCCCTAGCATCCGGCCGAAGTTTCAGTGGAGTCGCGTGTATGCGGAAGAGTTGGCTGTTTTTTGCCGCGATCGCCGTCGCGACATCGCTCATTGCCCCCGAGACGGCGCGTGCCGAATTGCCGAGCATCCAAAGCGACGATCGAATCCTCGGCGATCCGAAGGCGCCGATCACGATCTTCGAATACGCCTCGCTCACCTGCCCGCATTGCGCCGCCTTCGACGAAGAGACGCTCCCCAAGGTGAAGGCGGAATGGATCGACACGGGCAAGGCCAAGCTGGTGTTCCGCGACTATCCGCTCGACCAGTCGTCGGTGCTCGCGGCGACGATCGCGCGCTGCTTCCCGAATGACAAATTCTTCCCGTTTATCGATACGCTGTTCAAGAGCCAACGCAGCTGGGCGATGTCCTCCAATGTCAAAGGAGCGCTGGCGCGCACCGCACGCCTCGGCGGCATGAGCCAGGATGCGTTCGACAAATGCACCGCCGACCAGAAGCTGGCGGACAGCGTCACCGTTTCCCGGCTTATCGCCCAGAACCGCTACGGCATCGATTCGACCCCGACCTTCTTCGTCAACGGCGTCAAGGTCGTGGGCGATCTGCCGTATGACGAGTTCGTCAAATACCTGAACGGCGGCAAGGCCGAGGCGATTCCAGGGCCGACAACTCCCGCTGCGAGTACGTCAACGGCCGCGATGCCGACCGCAAACGACGACGCTCAACTCGGGTTGCTGGACCGCGTCAAGCGGTGGTTCGGCACCATCATGTCGCGGACCTAAGGCAAAGCCCGGTCGTGCATTTCGCCAAGCTTCGTCTCAACGGATTCAAATCCTTCGTCGATCCGACCGAACTCGTCATCGAGGCCGGCGTTACGGGCATCGTCGGCCCGAATGGCTGCGGCAAGTCTAATTTGGTCGAGGCACTGCGCTGGGTCATGGGCGAGACCTCGGCCAAGCGGCTGCGCGGCGGCGAAATGGACGACGTTATCTTCGCCGGCACCACGACGCGGCCGGCGCGCAACATCGCCGAAGTCATGCTGCAGCTCGACAATGCCGCGCATGATGCGCCGCAGCCCTATGATGCGCTGAACATGATCGAAATCGGCCGGCGCATCGAGCGCGGCGTCGGCTCCGATTACCGCATCAACGACCGCGAGGTGCGCGCGCGCGACGTACAATTGCTGTTCGCCGACGCCGCGACCGGCGCGCATTCGAGCGCCATGATCAGCCAAGGGCGCATCGGCGCGATCATCACCGCCAAGCCGGTCGACCGGCGCGGGCTGCTTGAAGAGGCGGCCGGCATCTCGGGGCTCCATTCGCGCCGCCACGAGACCGAGCTGCGGCTCAAGGCGGCGGAAACCAACCTGTCGCGTCTCGACGACGTGCTGCGCACGCTCGAAGCCCAGCTCGAAGGGCTGAAGAAGCAGGCGCGCCAAGCGCAGCGCTATCGCCGACTGTCGGATTGGATTCGCCGCGCCGAAGGCATGGTGCTGCATCTCAAATACCAGGCGGCCAGCGTCGAGCTCGCCGCGACCGAAGAACGCCTGCGCACCGCCGAACGAACCGTCGCCGAGCGCGCCACCGCCGCCGCCGCCGCTGGGCGCGAGCGCGAGACCGTCGCGGCACAGCTGCCGGCGCTGCGCCATGCCGAGGCGGTGGCCTCCGCCGAATTGCAGCGCCTGACCCTGGCGCGCCAGGCGCTCGAGGACGAGGAGCGCCGCATCACCGCGGCGCGTCACGCGGCCGAGGCCCGGCTCGAGCAACTCGCCGCCGACATGACGCGCGAGGACGAGCTTGCCGCCGATGCGAGCTCTGCCCTGGCGCGGCTCGCGGAAGAGCGCCAGTCGATCCACGCCGCGCAGGAGCAGGAACGGGCGACGCAGCTTCGGGCCGTGGAGACGCTGGCGCGCATCGAGGCCGAGGTCGCGACGCTCGATGCCGCGCTGACGCAGGTCACCGAGCGCGTAGCGGCCGACGAGGCGCGCCGCGCGGCGCTTAACGGGCGCCTCCATGAATCATCCGAACGCCTGACCCGCCTCAACGAACGCGCGAAAGAGCTGGCGCATCATCGGGCGGCGCTCGATGCCGAGGCGAACGCCTCCGGCGTCGGCCCCGAAACGCTCGCCGCGGTCCGGGCGGCCGAGTTGGCAGCGGAAGAAAGCCGCATGGCGGTCGAGACGGCGGAACAGGCCTTGGCCGATGCGCAAAGCGCCGAGGCGGCGGCGCGCCAACCGCTCGAAGCCGCCGAGATGCGCCGCAACGCGCTCAAGGCCGAGGATGAGGCGCTGGAAAAGCTCCTGGCACACCCCAACGCCGGCGAGTGGGCGCCGATCGTCGATTCGATCCAGGTGGCGCACGGTCTCGAAGCGGCTCTCGGGGTGGCGCTCGGCGACGATTTGACCGCGCCGCTCGATGCCGCGGCACCGGCGCATTGGCATCCGCTTGAGGATTACGCCGACACGCCGATCTTGCCGGGCGGCGTCGCGCGTCTTGCCGACCAGCTTCAGGCGCCTGCCGCGCTGAGACGCCGGCTGGGCCAGATCGGTCTGGTCGACAATGCGGCGCAGGGTGAACGCCTACAGCCAGAATTGCGGCCGGGACAGCGGCTGGTCAGCCGCGACGGCGGATTGTGGCGCTGGGACGGCTTCCGCCGCGCCCCCGGCGCGGCGGTCGCGGCGACGCAACGTCTGGAACAGCGCCACCGGCTCAACGAGATCGGCGGCGAGCTGTCGGCGGCCGAGGCCGAGGCGACAAATCTGCGCGCCGTTTTCGTCGCGGCGCAGCAGCGAATCCGCGAGCGTGCCGAAGGCGAGCGACAGGCGCGGCAGCATGCCCGCGCCGCGATGGATATGCTAGCCGACGCGCGAAGCCGCGAAGCCGAACTGGGCCGCGCCGCCGCCGCCATCGTGTCGCGCCGCGCCGCGCTCGACGAAGCGGCGCAGCGCATCCGACTCGATCAGGCCGAGGCCGAGGACGAGACGCAATCGGCGCAAGCGGCGCAAGCGGCGCTGCCTGATCCGGCCAAGGGTCGCGAGGAAGTGCAGAACGCGCGCGGCCGGCTATCCGAACGCCGCGCCCTGCAATTGGCGCATCAGGGCGAGCACGACCGGCTGAAGCGCGAGGCCGAGGCGCGGAACGAGCGTCTTGCCGCCATCGGTGTCGAGTTCCAGTCCTGGCAGCAGCGCGCCGATGCCGCGCAACGTCAGCGCACGACGATCGAAGCGCGACATGTCGAAATTCACGCCGAGCTGGAGACGCTCGCCAACCGCCCCGCCGAGATCGCAGTCGAGCGCGAGCGGCTGGCGGAGACCATCGCCGGCTCCACGGCGCGGCGCAATCAGGCGGCCGACGCCCTGGCGGCAGCCGAAACCCGCCTCACCGAGGCCGAGAAGACCGCGCGCGCCGCCGATATCGCGGCGGGCGAGGCGCGCGAGGAGCGTGTCCGCGCCGAGGGTGTGCGCGATCAGGCGAATATGGCGCGCAACACCGTCGCCGAGAGCATCGCCGAGAAGCTCCAGGCCAAGCCCGAGGACGTGCTGCAGGCCGCCGGCATCGAGGACAAGGAAGAATTCCCCGACATGGCCGCGGCGACCACCCGGCTTGAGCGCCTGTTGCGCGAGCGCGACAATATGGGCCCGGTCAACCTGGTCGCCGAAGCCGAGGCGATCGAGGTCGAGGAGAAACTCACCGGGCTCAACCGCGAGCGCGAGGATCTTATCGGCGCCATCGCCAAGCTGCGACAGGGCATCGCCGCGCTCAATCGCGAGGGCCGCGAGCGGCTGCTGGCCGCCTTCACCCAGGTCAACGAGCATTTCGGCAAGCTGTTCGTGCGGTTGTTCGGCGGCGGCAAGGCCTATCTCACGCTCGACCAGGGCGAGGAGCAGGATCCGCTCGAGGCAGGGCTGGAAATCATGGCGAGCCCGCCGGGCAAGAAGCTCCAGAGCCTGTCGCTGCTCTCGGGCGGCGAGCAGGCGCTCACCGCGCTGGCGCTGCTGTTCGCCGTCTTCCTCACCAACCCGGCGCCGATCTGCGTGCTGGACGAGGTCGACGCACCGCTCGACGACGCCAATGTCGACCGCTTCTGCCGCCTGGTTTCCGAAATCTCGCAGAACGGCGATACCCGATTCCTGATCATCACCCATCACCGCCTGACCATGGCGCGGGTCGACCGCCTTTACGGTGTCACCATGGGCGAACGCGGCATTTCGCAGCTCGTCTCGGTCGACCTGCAGAACACCGAGCAATTGCGGCGGACGGCCTAAGCCCAATCGTACCGGGGCACACCCCACCGCGGCCTTGCGTCGCTTGACACCCCATCCCCCGCCTCTTAGAAGTTGCGCGCCTTTCCGGTGCCGACGCTGATTGGCGCGCGTTCGCACGGCGGATGAACGAAATCCGCCGCGCTTTCCAGGTAATTGCCATGGACGACGATGAGGCACGCAAGAGCCTCAAAGAGCTCGGCGACCGGCTGGATCAGGCGCGGCGCGCGGCGCCACGGGATGCGGCGCGAACGCGTCCCGATACCACGACGGGCGCCAACAGCGCTTTGGGCATGGGCGTTCGGATCGGCGTCGAGTTGGTGGTCGCGGTTGTGGTGGCGGTCGGCATCGGCTGGGCCATCGATAGCTGGTTCGGCACCAAGCCGCTGGCGATGGTGGTGTTCTTCTTCCTTGGCGTCGCGGCCGGCATGTGGAATGTCTACCGTGCCGTCACCGGCATGGGCATGAAAGTGGGAGCGCGGCGCTCCCGGGACGAAAGCCAGAGCGCCGATTGGGACGACGAGGATTGATGTGAAGATCGAACTTCATCCGCTTGAGCAATTCACCATCAGGCCGCTGGTGCCGCTGCACCTCGGCAAGCTCGACATTTCGTTCACCAATTCCGCGCTGCTGATGACGCTGACCGTGCTCGCAATCTCGGCGGTGGTGATCCTGGGCACGCGCAAGGAAGCGCTGGTGCCGGGACGCTGGCAGTCGCTCGGCGAGATGGGCTACGAGTTCATCGCCAAGCTGATCGACGACACGGTCGGGACCGAGGGCCAAGCCTATTTCCCGTTCATCTTCACGCTCTTCATGTTCATCCTGTTCGGCAACCTCCTGGGGCTGGTCCCTTACGGGTACACCTTCACCGGGCAGATCATCGTCACCTTCGCCATGGCGGCAGTAGTGTTCATCGGCGTCACCGCGATCGGCATCTGGCGGCATGGCTGGCACTTCCTCAGCTTCTTCGTGCCGAAAGGCGTGCCGGTGGTGCTGCTGATCCTGCTCGTGCCGATCGAGCTGCTGTCCTACTTGATCCGGCCGTTCACGCTGTCGATCCGGCTCTTCGCCAACATGCTGGCGGGCCATACCATGCTGTCGATCTTCGGCGGCTTCGTTGGCGTAGTCGGCCTGTTGGGCCTGATCCCGCTCGGCGTCGACGTGCTGTTGATCTTCCTCGAAATCCTGGTCGCGGTGCTGCAAGCCTATGTCTTCACCATCCTGACCTGCCTCTATCTGAACGACGCCATCCACCTTCACTGAACCTTCAATCGCACCTTCAACCTCTGGGGAATTCATTATGGAACCTGAATCCGCAAAATTGATCGGCGCCGGTATTGCCTGCATCGCGCTGGTCGGAGCCGGTATCGGCATCGGCAACGTGTTCTCGGCGCTGATCACCGCGCTGGCGCGCAACCCGGCGGCGCAGGTCACGCCCTTCGCCTTCCTCGGTTTCGCGCTCGCCGAGGCGACCGGCCTGTTCGGCCTCGCCATCGCCTTCCTCATCCTCTTCGTGTTCTAGGACAGACTAAAAACCGACAGGCGCCGCGCGATGCCGCAATTCGATATCGCCACCTTCCCGCCCCAGATCTTCTGGCTGGCCGTTACTTTTCTCGTGCTCTATCTGGTGATGGCGCTGGTCGGCTTGCCACGCGTGGGCGGCATCATCAAGCGGCGTCGCGAGCACATCAGCGACGATCTCGACAAGGCGCAGCGCATGAAAGCCGAGGCCGAGGCGGTGATCGCTGCCTATGAGCGGGCGCTGGCTGAGGCGCGCACCAAGGCGCAAGCGACGATGCGCGAGACGATGGAGCGCCTCAACATCGAAGCGGCCGAGCAACAGAAAAAACTGGCCGAAAGCCTGCACGCGGAAACCGCCAAGGCCGAGCGCCGCATCGCCGAGGCCAAGACCCGGGCGCTCGCGGGGTTGCGCGGCATGGCGGCGGAGGTGGCGCAGGCTGCCGCGGCCAAGCTCGCCGGCGGCGCCGTCGACAGCGGCCGCATCGGCAACGCGATCGACCAGGTGTTGAAGGAGCGCGCCTGATGGAATTCCTGCACGAGCTCTTTGAGGATTCCGAGTTCTGGGTTCTCGTCGCCTTTCTGATCGCCGTCGGGTTCCTGATCTACAAGGTCCGCGGCATGGTGACCGGCGGGCTCGACCAGCGCGGCGCCAAGATCAAGGCCGAGATCGACGAGGCTTCGCGCCTCGCCGAGGAGGCGCAGCAGGCGCTGGCGCGGCACCAGCGCCGCCAGCGCGATGCCATCCAAGAGGCGGAAGCGATCATCGCCCAGGCACGCGATGAGGCGTTGCGCGCCGCCGAGGAAGCGAAGCGTGAGCTCGCCGCGTCGCTGGAGCGCCGCAAGCGCATGGCCGTGGAAAAACTGGCGCTCGACGAGCAGAAGGCTGTTCAAGACGTGCGCAACACCGCCGTCGACGTCGCGGTCGCCGCCGTGCGGCACGTCCTCGCCCACGACCTTGACGCCAAGCGCCGCGCCAACCTGACCGACGAAGCGATCGCGGCCCTGCCCGAGACGCTGCACTAACAAAAAATCGCTAAACCCCGCCCGGACCCGCCGCCTGTTCCGGCGCGAGATAAGCCATGCCCAGCGCCTGCGCCACCGCCGGATGGGTGATGCGGCCAGCCTGGATATTGAGCCCGGCGCGCAAATGCGGATCGTCGGCCAGCGCCAGGCGCCAGCCCTTGCCGGCAAGCTCGATCACGAAGGGCAGCGTCGCGTTGTTGAGCGCGAAGGTCGAGGTGCGCGCCACCGCGCCCGGCATATTGGTGACGCAGTAATGGATAACGCCTTCCTCGACATAGGTCGGGTCGGCATGTGTCGTCGGCCGGCTGGTCTCGCAGCAGCCGCCCTGGTCGATCGAGATGTCGACGATCGCCGAGCCCGGCCGCATGCGCCGCACCATGTCGCGACTGACCAGCTTGGGCGCGGCGGCGCCCGGCACCAGCACCGCGCCGATGACGAGGTCGGCGGCCAGCACTTCGCGCTCGATATTCTCCAGCGTGGCGTAGAGCGTATGGAGCTGCGAGCCGAATTGCAGGTCGAGCGCGTAGAGCCGCGCCAGCTGCCGGTCGATGACGGTGACATGCGCCTCCATCCCCATGGCGACGCGCGCTGCGTTGGTGCCGGCGACGCCACCGCCCAGCACCAACACGCGCGCCGCCGCCACGCCCGGTACGCCGCCGAGAAGGATACCAAGGCCGCCCTGCTCCTTTTCCAGACAGTGTGCTCCGATCTGGATCGCCATGCGGCCGGCGACCTCGCTCATCGGCGCCAGCAGCGGCAAGCCGCCGCGCGAATCCGTCACCGTCTCATAGGCGATGCAGGTGGCGCCGGATTTCAGCAGCCCTTCGGCCTGCTTCGGATCGGCGGCGAGATGCAGGTAGGTGAACAGAACCTGGCCGCGGCGCAGCAGCGGGATCTCTTCGCCCTGCGGCTCCTTCACCTTCACCACCAACTCGGCTTTGGCGAAGATTTCCGCCGCGTTTGCGGCGATGGCGGCGCCCGCCCGCCGGTAGTCGTCATCCGCGAAACCGATGCCGGCACCGGCGCATGTTTCGACCAGGAGCTGGTGGCCATGATGCGTCAATTCGCGCACGCTGCCGGGCACCAACCCGACGCGATATTCATGGGTCTTGATCTCGCGCGGCACGCCGACCAACATCGCTTCAGGCCCTCATATCCGAGCTTCCATGAACCGCCGCTCTCTCCTGCTTGTGCCCCTCATGCTCGTCGTCGCGCGACGCGCTTTCGCCCATTCCTTCGCGCTCGGCGCCATCGAGATCGGTCATCCCTGGGCCAAGCCCTCGGCCACCGAAGCGGCGGCGATCTTTATGGCCCTCGGCAATACGGGCGACAAGCCCGACCGCCTGATCGGCGGCACGACGCCGATCGCCGCACAAGTCCTGTTCCGCGACCGCGGCGGCGAACCGCTTGCATATTACGATCTCAGGCCGAAGCGGCCGGTGGCGCTGCGCCCGGGCGGCCGCTATATCGCATTGCATGGCTTGCAGCGGCCGCTCGCCATCGACGACCGGTTTCCGCTGACGCTGCGCTTCGCCGAGGCGGGCGCGATCACCGTCATGGTGCTGGTCGAGCCTGGACCGGAGGAGCCGACGCCGCCGACGATGCGTTGAGCAGGCGCAGCACCTCGTCGGCGATCGGCAGCGACGAGGTCAGGCCCGGCGATTCGATCCCGTAGAGATTGACCAAGCCGCGAATGCCGTGGCTTGCCGCGCCCTGGATGAGGAAATCGGCGTTGGGCTCGTCGCGCGCGCTGATCTTCGGGCGGATGCCGGCATAGCCCGGGGCGAGCGCGCCGTCCGGCAGGCCCGGCCAATATTTGCGGATCGCGGCATAGAAGCTGTCGCCCCGCCGCGTCTCAACCGTATAGTCGACGCCGTCGATCCATTCGGTGTCGGGGCCGAAGCGGCCCTGGCCGGCAAGATCAACCGTGTAATGAACGCCGAGGCCGGCATGCTCCGGCGCGGGGTAGACCAGCCGGCGGAATGGCGCCTTGCCGGCGAGCGTGAAATAGACGCCGCGGCAGTAATAGTCGTGCGGGATGGTCTCGGGCGGCACACCCTTGAGCCGCCGCGCGGTTTGCGGCGCCCAGAGCCCGGCGGCGTTCACCAGCATTTCGCAGGCGAGCTTCGTCGGCGATTGGCCGCCGATCTCCAGCACGAAGCCGCTGTTCTCCGCCTTGCCGCCGAGCATTTCGGCACGCAGCGCCAGGCGGGTGCCGGAATCCTCCGCCTCGCCCTGATAGCTCAGCATCAGGCCGTGGCTGTCGATGATGCCGGTCGAGGGCGACAGGAACGCGCCAGCGCAGACGATTGCCGGCTCCAATTCACGCGCCGCATGCTCATCGAGCAATTCGAGATCGTCGACGCCGTTTGCCCGGGCCCGCGCGATGACGTTCGCCAGTAGCGGGATCTCGTCGGCGGCGGCGACCACCAGCTTGCCCACCCGCTTGGTCATGACGCCGCGTTCGGCGCAGTATTCATAGAGGCGCTTGCGGCCCTCGACGCAGAAGCGCGCCTTGAAGCTGCCAACAGGGTAGTAAAGCCCGGCATGAATGACCTCGCTGTTGCGCGAGGAGGTATGCGTGCCGATGGCGCGCTCCTTCTCCAGCACCAGCACCTCGCGGCCGGCGAGCGCAAGCGCGCGGGCGATGGCGAGGCCAATAATTCCAGCGCCGACGACGACGCATTCGACCTTGTCGATCATTGCATGGCCATCATGCCCGGGTTGACGACACGGCGCGAGGCCGACAAGCTCCGCCCCGCATGTCCACTCGCCGCCTGTCGCCCGCACGCTCGGCCCAATTCGCGGCGCTCTACCCTTATCTGCTGCTGACCTTCTGCATGCTGTGCTGGTCGGGCAATTGGGTGCTCGGCCGTGCGGTGCGCGACATCATGCCGCCGGCGGCGCTCACCTTCTGGCGCTGGGCGATATCGGCGGCCTGCCTGGCGCCGCTGGCGATTCCCCGCCTCCGGGGCAAGGGAGCGCTCCTGAAGCGGCACTGGCGGCTGATCTGCGGCCTGGGATTTCTCGGCGTCGGATTCTTCCAGGTCGCGGTCTATACCGGCCTGCACTACACCACGGCCATCAACGCGGTTTTGATGAACGCGGCGGCGCCCCTCTACATCATCGCCATCGCCTGGCTGCTGGACGGCGAGCGCGTCACGCCGCGCCAATTGCTCGGCATGATGATCTCGTTCCTCGGCATCATCGTCATCATCAGTCACGGCGATTTGACCGAACTGCTGCGCCTACGCGTCAATATCGGCGACCTCATCATCTTCCTCGCCATGCCGGCCTGGGGACTCTATTGCGTGCTGCTGCGGCGCGTGCCCAAAGCGCTCGACACGATCGGATTGCTTTTCGCCATCAACGTCGTGGGGGTGATGATGGTGGCGCCGTTTTATGCCGCCGAAAGCGTCTTCATCCGCGCGCCGGAATTGACCTGGCTCGCGGCCGGTGCCGCACTCTATATCGGTATCTTCGCCTCGTTCATCGCCTATATCTGCTGGAACAAGGGTATCGAGCTGGTCGGGCCGAACAAGGCGGGCTTCACGACGCATCTGCTGCCGGCCTTCGCCACCGTGCTCGCGGTGATGGCGCTCGGCGAAAAACTGCACATCTTCCACCTCGTCGGCATCGCCGTCATCCTGTTCGGAGTCATTCTCGCGAGTACGTCGACGCGCAAGCCCGCTTTCGCGGCGCCACCGCCCGACTGACGCGGCGTGGATTCCTCAGGCCTTGCCGTAACCGCCGCCGCCCGGGGTCTCGATCACAAACACATCACCGGCGCGGACCTCGATCACCGCCGTGCCGCCGAATTCTTCACGCGCGCCGGAGGATCGCTCGACCCAATTTCGCGCCAGCGCGCCCGGCTCGCCGCCCGCTAGACCGTAAGGCGGCACCCGGCGGCGGTCGCCGAGCATCGCCGCGGTCATTGCCTCGCGGAAGCGGATCCGCCGCACGACGCCGTCGCCGCCGCGCCACCGCCCGGCGCCTCCCGAGCCCCGGCGCAGGGCGAAACTTTCGAGCAGCACGGGAAAGCGCCATTCCAGCACCTCGGGATCGGTAAGGCGCGAATTGGTCATGTGGGTGTGCACGGCGCTGGCCCCCGCGAAGCCAGGCCCGGCACCGGCGCCGCCGCAGATCGTCTCGTAATACTGATAGCGGTCGTTGCCGAAGGTCAGATTGTTCATCGTGCCTTGCGCCGCCGCCATCGACCCGAGCGCGCCGTAGAGCGCGTCGGTGATGCATTGCGAAGTCTCGACATTACCGGCGACCACCGCGGCGGGATAGCGCGGGCTGAGCATCGAGCCCGGCGGAATACGAATCTCGATCGGCTTGAGGCAGCCGCCATTCATCGGGATTTCATCCTCGACCAGGGTGCGGAAGACGTAGAGCACCGCCGCCTTGCACACCGCTTCGGGCGCATTAAAATTGGTCGGCAGCTGCGCGCTGGTGCCGGCGAAGTCGACGATTGCGCGGCGCGCTTCGCGATCGATCGCCACCTTGACGCGCACCGTAGCGCCCGAATCCATCTCGTAGGCGAATTCGCCGTCGGTGAGGCGGCCGAGCACGCGGCGCACCGCTTCCTCGGCATTGTCCTGAACGTGCCGCATATAGGCCTCGACGGCCGCTTGGCCGAAATGGCGCACCATGCGGTGCAACTCCTGCGCGCCCTTGGTGCAGGAGGCGACCTGCGCCTTGAAGTCGCCGAGATTCTGCGCCGGGTTGCGCGCCGGCCACGCGCCGCTCCGAAGCAGCGCTATGGTCTCCGTCTCGCGGAATTTGCCGCCGTCGACCAACAAAAAATCGTCGATCAGCACGCCTTCTTCCTCAATGGTGCGGCTGAGCGGCGGCATTGAGCCCGGCGTGATGCCGCCGATATCGGCCTGGTGGCCGCGTGAAGCGACATAGAACAGGACCTCGCCAGCGCCCGCCGCATCGTCCTCGGCGAAGACCGGCATGATGACGGTGACATCCGGCAGATGCGTGCCGCCGTTATAGGGCGCGTTCAGCACATAGACGTCGCCCGCCCGCATGCCGCGGCCGTCGGCCCCGTCGGCCCGGGCGTGGATGATCGTCTCGACGCTTTCGCCCATCGAGCCCAGATGCACCGGCATGTGCGGCGCATTGGCGATGAGCGCGCCGCGACGGTCGAAAAGCGCGCAGGAAAAATCGAGCCGCTCCTTGATATTGACGGAATAGGCCGTGTTGGCGAGCACCACGCCCATCTGCTCGGCGATCGACATGAAGAGATTGTTGAAGATCTCGAGCATCACCGGATCGACATCGGTGCCGATGGCGGTGCGCGCGGCGCGCGGCTGCGCGCGCTCCATCACCAAATAACGGCCGCGGTCAAGCATCGCGCGCCAGCCCGGCTCGACCACCGTGGTCGCGGTGTCCTCGCGGATGATTGCCGGCCCCGCGACCGACTGACCCGGAAGCATCGCGCCGCGGTCATAGATCGGCGCCGCATAGGTCTTTCCCTCGGCGAAGATCCCGACATGGTCGAGCGGCAGGGGTGCGGTACCGGAAGGCGCCTCGGCATAGAGACGATCGTCGGCGCGGCCGGCCAGGCCGATTGCTTCGACGCCGACCGCCTCGACCACGACCGGCTTGTCCGCGGCGACGAAGCCGTAGCGCTGCCGATGCATGGCAGCAAAGGCCGCCTGCAGCGCGGCAAGGTCGCCGTATTCGATCACCAGGGGCACGTCGGTGCCCTCGTATTTGAGATGGGCCTTGCGCAGCACCGTCATATCGCCGGCGGCGATGCCTTGCGCGTGCAACTCGGCGCCGGCTTCATCGGCGAGTTCGGCGAAGATCGCCTCAAGCCGCGGCAACAACCCCGCGTCGAGCCGCGCCTCGACGGCACGCCCGCGCAAGCTGCGCAGATCGGCGAGTCCCATGCCATAGGCCGACAGCACGCCGGCGAGGGGATGGATGTAGATGCGCTTCATGCCGAGCGCATCGGCGACCAGGCAGGCGTGCTGGCCGCCGGCGCCGCCGAAGCAGCACAGCGCATATTCGGTCACGTCATAGCCGCGCTCGATCGAGATTTGCTTGATCGCGTTCGCCACGTTTTCGACGGCGATGCTGACGAAGCCCGCCGCGACTTCCCGCGGCGAACGGCGGTCGCCGGTCTGGACAGCGATCTCGGCGGCAAGCTCGATGAATTTCCGCTCCACCGCCTCGCGATCGAGCGGCTGGTCGCCGGCTGGCCCGAAGACCTGCGGAAAGTAGCGCGGCTGGATCTTGCCGAGCATCACATTGCAGTCGGTGACGGTAAGCGGGCCGCCGCGGCGGTAGCAGGCCGGCCCCGGATCGGCCCCCGCCGAAGCGGGGCCGACGCGATAGCGCGCCCCGTCAAAGGAGCAGATCGAGCCGCCGCCCGCGGCGACGGTGTTGATGTGCATCATCGGTGCGCGCAACCGCACGCCGGCGATTTGCGTCTCGAAGCTGCGCTCGAACGCGCCGGCATAGTGCGACACGTCGGTCGAGGTGCCGCCCATGTCGAAGGCGATGATCTTGTCGAAGCCGCCGAGCCGCGCCGTCGCAGCGGCGGCGACAATGCCGCCGGCCGGGCCAGAAAGGATGGCATCCTTGCCCTGGAAGCGGTGGGCATCGACCAGCCCGCCATTCGACTGCATGAAGAACAGCCGCCGACCTTCGAGCGCTGCCGCGATCTCGTCGACATAGCGGCGTAGGATCGGCGAGAGATAGGCGTCGACCACGGTGGTGTCGCCGCGACTCACCAGCTTCATCAGCGGGCTGACGCGGTGGCTCACCGAAACCTGCGCGAAGCCGATCTCGCGCGCCAGTTCGGCGACGGCGCGCTCATGCGCCGGGTAGCGATAGCCGTGCATGAAGACGATGGCGGCGCTGCGGGAACCGGCATCGTAGGCGGCACGCAGCGCCGTCGTCGCCACCGCCAGGTCCGGCGCCTGCAGCACATCGCCCTGCGCCGTGACGCGCTCGTCGATCTCGACGACGCACTCATAGAGCATCTCCGGCAACACGATACGCCGCTCGAACAGCTTCGGGCGATTCTGGTAACCGATCCGCAGCGCATCGCCGAAACCCTTGGTCACGACGAGTACCGTGCGCTCGCCCTTGCGCTCAAGCAGCGCGTTGGTCGCCACCGTCGTGCCCATCTTGACCGCGTCGATGGCGATGCCGTCGAGCCGGCCCCCCGGCGCCACGCCCAAGATGTCGCGCATGCCGGCGATGGCAGCGTCGCGGTAGCGCCCCGGATTCTCCGAGAGCAGCTTGCGGGTGACGAGCGCGCCGTCCGGCCGGCACGCCACGATGTCGGTGAAGGTACCGCCGCGGTCAATCCAGAACTGCCAGCCGGCCATGCGGAAACTCAGCCGCCGAGCAGTTGATGCGCCAGATCGTTGAAATCTTGCGCGTTGAGGTCGAACTGACCCGCCGCGACCTGATGCGGCTTGCCCTTGGCGCCGAATTCGAGAGGCCGCGCGACGAAGGCGGTGCGCAAGCCGGCGCGCGAAGCACCTTCGAGATCGCCCGGATGCGCCGCCACCAGCATCACCGCGGCGGGATCGAGCCCGAGCAGGGCCGCCGGCAGGAGATAGGCCTCGCGATCGGGCTTGTAGTGGCGAACGAGTTCGGCCGAAAACACGACATCCCACGGCAAGTGACCGTGCTTCGCCAGATCCACCAGCAGCGACACATTGCCGTTCGACAGCGTGCCGATGACGAAGTGGCGCTTCAATCGGGTGAGGCCGGCGACGGCATCGGGCCAGGGATCGAGTCGGTGCCAGGCGCGGTTGAGATGATCGGTCTCGGCGTCGCTTAGGCCCTTGAGACCATATTTGGCGACGAGGCCGTCGAGGATCATGCGATGGAGCGCATCGACAGGGGTCCAGGGCAGCTCGCCCTTACGCACGCGATCCATCGCCGGCGGATAGCTCGCGCGCCAGTCGTCGGCGAATTGGCCCCAATCGGCGATGAGGCCCCGGCTGCGGCCGAGCGCCGCCAGGTCGCGGACGACGCCGCCGCGCCAATCGACCACAGTGCCGAAGACGTCGAAGACGAGCGCCTTCACGCCGGCGAGATCGCGCGCGGTCATGCGGCGTCGGTTCCGCTCAATGCGCCGGGCCGTGATCGCGCGGCGCGGCGTGGTTGTGACTCTCGCCGCCGCGGCCCGGAATGGCCAAGAGGCAGAGCGCAATGAGAGCGGTGCCGAGAATGAAATAGATCAGCCCGAAGGCAAAGGACATGCGGCTCTCCGATTGGCAGGTGGCGATGAAACCACCCGGCGCCACGATGCGCAAGGCCGTGGCCGCGCCGGCGGCCATCCGTTAGGCTCGCGGCCGACATGAAGCTCGTCGAGCGGCCTTCGCCCAACCACGAACCGCGCCCCGGCGCGGTGGATATGCTAATCCTTCATTACACCGGCATGCCGACCGCTGACGAAGCCTTGGCGCGCCTGACCGACGCCGCGGCGAAGGTCAGCGCGCATTATTTGATCGACCAGGACGGCACAATCTTCCGGCTGGTGCCGGAAGAGCGCCGCGCCTGGCACGCCGGAATCTCGTGCTGGCGCGGCCGGCGCGACATCAACGCCGCCTCGATCGGCATCGAGCTGGTCAACTCGGGCCATGAATTCGGCTATCGGCCTTTTCCGGAGGCGCAGATGCGGGCACTCGGAGAACTCGCGCGCGACATCGTGGCGCGCCATCCGATCCCGCCGCGTCATGTGCTCGGCCATTCCGACGTCGCCATCGGCCGCAAGCAGGATCCCGGCGAACTCTTCGATTGGTCCCGGCTCGCCAGCGCCGGCATCGGATTGTGGCCGGATTTCACGGCGGCGAGGCCGGCCGGCGATATCGCGGCGCTGCAGCGCGACCTCGCTGCCTTCGGCTATGACTGCCCGCTATCGGGCGTCCTGGATAATCAGACGCAAAACGCGGTGATGGCCTTCCAGCGCCATTTCCGGCCCGCCCGCCTCGACGGCGCGCCCGATGACGAAACTCGACGGCGCGCGACCATCCTTGCCCAGTCGGTTTGACTTCGCCGGCGCGTACCCATCTTATGTCACCGCCAGACGGCCGGATGGCCGCTCTCCGCCTTCGGGCGGGGAGAGGAAAGTCCGGGCTCCACGGAAGCACGGTGCCGGATAACGTCCGGCGAGGGCGACCTCAGGGAAAGTGCCACAGAAACATACCGCCGAGCTCCTTCGGGAGCGGCAAGGGTGAAATGGTG
>Ga0209483_1000407_pt1 | contig 38261 bp, 41 predicted proteins | sample NGEPerA_FD_184508 | JGI IMG/M metagenome (GOLD analysis project Ga0209483, IMG submission 184508) | Arctic peat soil microbial communities from the Barrow Environmental Observatory site, Barrow, Alaska, USA - NGEE PermafrostL2-A... | ecosystem: Environmental > Terrestrial > Soil > Wetlands >...
GGCACACTCCGCCGGGCACACCCCGCCGGGCACACCCCGCCGGGCACACCCCGCCGGGCACACCCCGCCGGGATGACGCGGGAAGTCGGAAAGGAGAGCCTCGATGGCAGACGTTCGAACATTCCAGCCCGGCAACTACCGCTTCGTTTCGCACGCTTTCCAGTATTCCGGCGGGGTCGAAGCCTTGACCGGTTACGCGATCGAGCGCGCGCGCTTTGCCAAGCCGGCGAGCCTTGCCGATGGGTTCGCCGCGGCCGAGGCGCACATGGCGCGCCTGGGCCGGCCGCCAACCGCGTTCTGCGCCTGCGAACTGCGTTCGCCGGGCCAGTTCACCGACCAGGGTTTTATCGACTTCAACCGCCTCTACGTGCAGCAGCTGGCGGCGTGGGGCATCTTTCACGACGAGGTCAATCCGGTCGCGCGCTCGAATGTCTGCCCGGAGATCAACCCGCCGTCGGAGCCGAGCTTTTACGCCTTCTCCTACACGGTTCCCGGTCATGGCGGGTTCGTCGTCGCCGGCAGCGGCGAGGCCGGCGGCGCCGAGGGCCCCTACGGACCGCGCATCGTCCGCTTTGGCGACACCTCGCCCGACGGCATGCGCGACAAGGCGCGTTTCGTGCTGGGCGCGATGGAGACCCGGATGGCCGCGCTCGGCAAAGACTGGGCCGACGCCACCGACACCCAGCTCTACACGATCTTCGACATCCATCCGCATTTCGCCGACGAGTTCGTCCGCCGCGGCGCGGCGCCGGGCGGTCTCACCTGGCATTATTGCCGCCCCCCGGTACAGGGCCTCGACTACGAGGTCGATGTCCGCGGCGTGGCGAAGGAGCTGGTGATCTAGGGGCGCGCGCGAAGAAAATCGGCCGTCTCCTCGGCCAGCCGCCGGGTCTGCGCTTCCTCCCAGTTGCGGCCTCCGAAGAAGCGGCTCGCCTTGAGGCGCGGCCCGTCGATGCCGTCGAGGCAGCGCGCGTTGACGCTGATCTTGTCGGGCTGCGAGCGCGGCACGTAGAACGCGTGGATGCCGCAATGCGAGCAGAAAGTGTGCTGCGCCACGCCAGTGAGGAAGGTGTAGGTGGTCAGCGCTTCCTTGCCCGACAGCAGCTCGAAATCCGCGGGCGCGGTGACGAGGTGCAAAATTCCCTTTTTCGTGCATATCGAACAGTCGCATTCCGACAGCCGGTCGAGATCGACCCGGGCGCGGAACCGCACGCGGCCGCAATGGCATCCGCCTTCACGGGTTTCCATCATCGCCTTCCTCCGTCGCGTTCGGGCGAGGTTATCACGCGGCGCATTCCGGCACCTATCGCAACGAGGCTGCGTCCGCCGGGCGAAACTGCGCTACAATGGCGGCAGGAGCGCAGGGAGGCTCGCCATGGCAAAGCTCGTTGTCGGCATGGGCACCTCGCACACGCCGATGCTGAACGCGCCGCCGACCGATTGGCCGCGCTTCTTGGAGCGCGACTCGAAGCGCTCGAACCTGCTCGATACCGACGGCAATCCGACGACCTACGAGGCGCAGCTGAAGCGCGCGCCGGCCGAAATCGCCGCGCAGATCGCGCCGGAACGCATGCAGGCGCGGCACGCCGCGGTCGAAGCGGCGATGTCGCGCCTCGGCGACTATCTGCGCGAAGCCCGGCTCGACACGCTGATTGTCGTCGGCGACGACCAGGACGAGCTCTATCACCCGGAAAACATGCCGGGCATCCTCGTGTATTACGGCGCGACGATCCGCAACCTGCCGATGACGCCGGTGGCGAACCCCGATTGGGGCTGGCGTGCCAGCGCGCGCTGGCACGAGGAAAGGGCGCCGCGCGACTACCCGGTGGATGCGAGCCTCGCGCGCCATCTGATCGATGCGCTGATCGACCGCGAATTCGACATCGCCGCCTCCGACCGCGTGCCCGCCGGCGCCGGCGAGGGTCACGCGATCGGCTTTGTCCACCGGCGGATCATGAAGGACATCGTGCCGGTCGTGCCGGTGTGCATCAACACCTACTACCCGCCGAACCAGCCGACCCCGCGGCGCTGCTACAAATTCGGCCAGGCGATCCGCAAAGCGGTCGAGAGCTTCCCCGGCGATATCCGGGTCGGGGTCATCGGCTCCGGCGGTCTCTCGCACTTCGTCGTTGACGAGGCGCTCGACCGCGGCTTCCTCGACATGCTCCGCCGCAAGGACGCGGAGGGCATCCAGAACCTGCCGCGCCGCTTGTTGAATTCCGGCAGCTCGGAAATCCGCAACTGGATTTGCGTCGGCGGCGCGGTCGAGCACCTCGCCCTCGAATGGTCGCATTACGAGCCGGGCTACCGCACCCAAGCGGGGACCGGCACCGGCCTCGGCTTTGCGTTTTGGTCATAAGGAAAAATCCCATGCGCCAACAAGACAGCGACGATCTGGTCCGCGTCGGCCCCGGCACCACGATGGGCAATTTGATGCGGCAATACTGGCTGCCGGCGGCGATGTCGGCGGAGCTGAAACCCGACGGCGAGCCGATGCGCCTGATGCTGCTCGGCGAAAAGCTGATCGCGTTCCGCGACAGCAGCGGTCGCGTCGGAATCATGGACCAGAAATGCCCGCATCGCTGCGCGTCCTTGTTCCTCGGGCGCAACGAGGAGAACGGCATACGCTGCGTCTATCACGGCTGGAAATTCGACACCGAGGGCAATTGCGTCGACATGCCGAGCGTCCCGCCCGAGCGCGACTTCAAGCACCTCGTCAAGGCCAAGGCCTATAAGGCGGTCGAGCGCAACGGCCTCGTCTGGGTCTATATGGGCGAGCGCAAATCGGCGCCGCCGCTGCCGCAGATCGAGGCGACCCTGCTGCCCGAGGCCGACGTCCAGATCCAGTTCGTGCAGCGCGAGTGCAACTGGCTGCAGGCGCTCGAAGGCGACATCGACACCTGCCATTTCGGCTTTCTGCACGGCGGCGGCATCAATGCCGACATGCTGCCCGACGACGCGCTGCTGCGCCACACGGTGACCAACCGGGCGCCCGACTACCATGTCGCCGATACCGATGTCGGCACGATGTACGCCGCCTTCCGCGACGGCGGGCCGAACCAGACCTACTGGCGCTTCGCCAATTTCATGCTGCCGTTCTGGACCCAGACGCCGCAGGGCAAGTTCGCGACGCATTTGCACAACCGCGCCTGGGTCCCGATGGACGACGAGCACACGATGTTCGTCAGCCTCAGATGGCGCCAGGAGCCGGCTTTCGTCACCAACGACAGGGACGGCAAGCTGATGCCGGGGTTCGGACGGAATTTCGACTACCTGCCGGACACCACCGACTGGCATGGCCGCTGGCGGCTCAACGGCCGGCCCGACAACGACTGGCTGATCGACCGCGCGGCGCAGGCGCGCGGCGGCAACTTCACCGGCATCGCCGGCATCCACCAGCAGGATCAGGCGGTCACCGAAAGCATGGGGCCGATCACCGACCATTTGTGGGAGCATCTGGGCCCGAGCGACATGATGATCATGCGCACCCGCCGCCGGCTGCTCGCGGTGGCGCGCGCCTTCGCCAAGAACGGCGCGGCGCCGCCGGGGGTCGACGACCCCGACATCATGTACCCGGTCAGGAGCGGCGATTTCGTCAGCGAAGCCGGCCTCGAATGGCGCGAAGCCTACGATCGCCAGATGCAAGCTGCAGCCCGACCGCTGCAGGAGGCGGCGGAGTAGTTAGAGCAGAAGCCATCGAGGTTCGATCACCCCACAGCCGTCATCACCGGGACAAGCCCGGTCATGACGAGAGAAGGGCGTTTCGATCCGGCTGGATTCTTGCTCTAGGTACGCTTCTCAGCGTACAAGCAAGGACGCCTGTTGGCTGAAATAGGCGTCTTCCCAGGGAAGCTTGTCAACGGACGGCAGGTAACCGCGAGCGCGATAAAGCGCCTCCTCCACCGGCACGCCGATGCCGTCGTCATCGACCCTGACATCGTTGGGACGGCCGCCAACGCCTAGAATTCGATATATGCCTCGTCTCATGTTCCGCTCCCTGCCCTGCCACCCATATGGGAACGCGGCGGCCGGCGCGACACCCCGGCAAGGCGGCTAGCCTAATTTCAAGCTGGCGGTACTACTTCGTGATTCGGCGTAAACCCGTGCGCTGACGCAACCCTTAAGCCACTGCCGCCGCTGCGATCACGCGCTCCTCGCCAGCTTGCCCGGCGCCGCGATCGCGGCAAGGACGGCCTTGACGCTCGGCGCGGCTTCGAGGGTTTCCAGCATCTGCTGCAGCCGCGCGACGGAAGCAGCCGGCAGGGCGCGGCCGGCGCAGTTGACGAATTTCGCGGCCAGCGCGCCGGCCGGGAGCGGGTTGTCCGGGCCGCGGCCGAGCGCGGCCCCGACCTTCTTGGCGATCGTCTCGCCGCTGTCGAAGGTCACCCGCACCTCGGCGCCCAGCGCCTCCTCGTTCGCGGTGCCGGCATCGGGGTGCGGCGCGGCGTGGATGCGGGCCATCAGCGCGCGCACAATCGGGTCGTCATAGGCCTTGCCCTCGAAATCCTCGAGCCGGATCTGCCCTTGCAGGGTCGCGCGGGCGAGGCAATATTGCACGCTGAACTTGGCGTCGAGCCCCGATTTGGGATCGGGCCGGTTGGTGTGCGCGAGACGGCGCGGATGCGTCCAGGTGTCGATGCGCACCACCTTGTCGGCCGGCATCGCGTGCTCGCCGCGCAGCGCCAGCAGCGCATCCAGCGCCGGGTGGGTGCTGCCGCAACTCGGATATTGCTTGATCGCCGGGCCGGGTTGGACGACGTCGTACGGGCGGCCCCAATCCCGCAAGATGGCCGCGGCGTCGAAATTGCCTTCGCCGTTGTAGACCAAGAGGAACCCTTGCGGGTGCTCGAGGGCGGCGTTGTTGGCGGTGAACCCGCCCTGCGCCAGCAGCGCCGCGAAAAGGCCGCTGCGCGCGGTGTGGCCGACATGGAGCGGCTTGGTCATCGTGCCGAAATTGGCCTTGATGCCGCTGGCGAGCGAAGCGGCGATGGCGAGCGCCTGCGCGGTCTGCGCCGCGTCGAGCCGCATCAGGTGGCAGCACGCCGCCGCGGCGCCGAACACGCCGAGCGTCGCGGTCGGGTGCCAGCCTTTTTCGTAGTGATGGAAATGGACGCCGCGCGCGATCCGCGTCTCGGTCTCGAACCCGGCGACATAGGCGGCGACAAACGCCCTGCCGTCGCAATCCTCGGTGTCGGCGAGCGCGAAGAGGGCCGGCAGGATCGGCGCCGACGGGTGGCCGCCCAAGGAATTGCTGACATCGTCGAAATCGAGCGCATGCGCGGCGGTGCCGTTGACGAGCGCGGCGTCGAGCGGCCCCGCCCGCCGGTCGCTGCCGAAGATCAGGCAATCGCCTCGCGTCTCACCCACCGCCAGCGTCTTCTCGACGATGCGCGCGCATTCCTCGTTCGCTCCGGCGAGCGTCACGCCAACCGTGTCGAGGATCGCCGCCTTGGCCCAGTCGACAGCTTCCTTCGGCAAATCCGCGTAGCGGATCGCGACGATCTTCTCGGCGATTTGTTCGATGAGGGTCATGCGTTGTTCTCCCCCAGGGTTCTCTCCCGGCAACTTCGCACCGGCGCCAGCGTCCAATTCTGGCGCAACATGACTGCCGCGAAAAGCACCAAGCGGAAATCGGGGGCATCGCGGCCGAGCCTGGCGGTCAGCCTGATGGGCCGCGTCGGATATGCCGCGCGGGGGACGATCTACCTCCTGATCGGCATCTCGGCGGGGCGGACGACGCTCGACCCCGGCCATCGGCCCGGCGGCCTTACCCAGTCGCTGAAGCTGTTTCAGCACTATTGGGCAGGCGGCATCGTTCTGGTGCTGCTCGCCTTCGGGCTGGCCTGCTTCGCCGGCTGGCTGGCCGTCGCGGCGGTCTATCGCCGCGACCATCCCGGCCGGGCGCACTACGCGCTCGTCGCCGGCATGCTGGGCGATGCCGCCGTCTATGTCGGCTTTGTAGGCAGCGTGCTGGGGATGCTCTTCGGGGCGTGGTCCGGGGGCGGCGACGACGAGCTTCAATCGTGGATCGGCTGGCTTGTCGGCGGCGTCCCTGGGAGAGTGCTGGTCGGCCTTGCCGGCGCGATCGTCTGCGGCTGCGGCGCCGGGCTGGTCGCCTGGGGAGCGTTCGGCGACATCGAGGGCCCGCTGGAACTGCCGCCGGCGGAAAAGCGCCTGGTCCAGCCGATCGGGCGCTACGGCACGGGCGGGCGCGGTGTGGCGATCGCGCTGGTCGGGGTTTTCCTGGTCATCTCCGCGATACACAGCGATCCGCATGATGCGCACGAGCTTGGCGGCGTCCTCCGGGAGCTGCGCGGCTTCTCCTACGGCGCCGCGGTGACCGCGGCTTTCGCGCTCGCCTTTGTCGGCTCGGCCATCTTCGATTTCGTCATCGCCGGGTTCCGGCGCTTCAACCCGCGCGATCCGTGACCCGCCCGGAAGCTAGTCGGTGCCCTTGCGCACCAGCCCGTTGACCAGGACCGGGCCGAGGCGGACGGTCTGCAAGAAGGCGCGGCCGTTGTTCGGGCAGATTTCCTCGCGATAGGCATAGGCGTCGCCGATCACATCCCAGGCGAACCAGATGACGCCGGACAGCCCGAGGAACAGAATCCCGAACGGCGCCAGCGGATGGACGCTCACCGGATTTTCGAAAAACCCGAAGAGCGCCAGCAGGAGCGCCGCGGCCGTGCAGAAGATCCTCGTCACCATGAATCTACTGTCGGGCTTTTCGCAGCTCAAGGCAACCGCGCGGCAGCTGTCGGGCTCACGCCACCTCGAACAGCCCGGCCGCACCCATCCCGCCGCCGACGCACATCGTGACGACAACAAGTTTGGCGCCGCGCCGCTTGCCCTCGATGAGGGCATGCCCGACCATGCGCGCGCCCGACATGCCGTAAGGATGGCCGATCGAGATCGCTCCGCCATTGACGTTGAGCCGGTCGTGCGGGATGCCGAGCCGGTCGCGGCAATAGAGCACCTGGCAGGCGAACGCCTCGTTCAATTCCCACAAATCAATGTCGTCGATCTTGAGTCCGTGCTTCTCCAGCAGCTTGGGCACCGCGAAGACCGGGCCGATTCCCATCTCCTCCGGCCCGCAGCCGGCGACCGCGATGCCGCGATAGAGGCCGAGCGGCGAGAGCCCGCGGCGCTCGGCCTCGCTCTCCTCCATCAGCACCGCGGCCGAGGCGCCGTCCGAGAGCTGCGAGGCGTTGCCGGCGGTGATAAAGCGGCCCTCCTTGAGCCGCTGCCCGTCCTTGAACACCGGCTTCAGCGCGGCGAGGCCTTCGAGATTGGTGTCGGGCCGGTTGCCTTCGTCCTTGGTCAGGGTGACGGCTTTCGACGAGACCTCGCCGGTGTTGCGGTCGGCGACCAGCATTGTCGAGTTCATCGGCGCGATCTCGTCGTCGAAGCGCCCGGCCTGCTGCGCCGCGGCGGTGCGCTGCTGCGAGCGCAGCGCGAACTCGTCCTGCGCCTCGCGCGAGACGCCATAGCGTTCGGAGACGATCTCGGCGGTCTCCAGCATCGTCATGTAGAGCGCCGGCATCGCCTCGACCAGCGCCGGGTCCTGGCCGCGGAATTTGTTGGCATGCTCGTTCTGCACCAGCGAGATCGATTCGACCCCGCCGCCGACCGCGACAATCATGCCGTCGTCGATGATCTCCTTGGCGGCGGTGGCGATCGCCATCATCCCCGACGAGCATTGCCGGTCGAGCGACATCGCCGCGACCGTCGCGGGCAGCCCGGCGCGCATCGCCGCCTGGCGGGCGATGTTGTAGCCCTGGCTGCCCTGCTGCACCGCGGCGCCGATGATGACGTCGTCGATCTCGCCGGGATCGACCCCGGCGCGCTTCACCGCCTCGGCGATCGCGTGCCCGGCCAGCGCCTGCGCCTGGGTGTCGTTGAACGCACCGCGATAGGCCCGGCCTATCGGCGTGCGCGCGGTGGAGACGATGACGGCACGGCGCATGGCGTTTCTCCCTCGGTTCGGATTATTCGGCCGCCACCTCTGGCTCGGCCGCAAGGACGATTGATAGGATCAGATCGCGTTTGTCGGAGGCGTGCTGGAGGTCATAGCCGACCGGCTCGCCGTCTTCGCCGAGATCGAGCATGACGTCGGTCTCGATCTCGCGCGTCCGGCGGGCGGGCAACGGACGCAGCTCGATATAAAGACTGTCGGTTGCCTTGTCGTATGAGAGCTTCATCCGTAATCCTCGTCGAGAAACGCGTTGTGTACGGTTTCTCCATCGGACAGTAGCACGACTCGCAGATAGCCGCCGATGCTCGGGGCGTAACCCCAGAGACGAATGCGTCCGTCCGGTTGCACTTCCCGGCGGTCGGGTCGCCGCATCACCCGGCGGATTTCCAGGGGATCCAGGTAGCCGCGGCGCGAAAGTACATCGAGGGCAAAATACCGCGTTCGCCAGAACGGCGGCGGTGGAAGGCGCCCTGTATCGTCGGGCATCGCGCCTCCAAGGCGCTGGTGGGCGCGGTAGGGATTGAACCTACGACCCCACCCGTGTGAAGGGTGTGCTCTCCCGCTGAGCTACGCGCCCCTGGCCCGCGGATGTCGGCCGGGTGCGGCATTTAGGCGGGGGGTCGCGGAGGTGTCAAGGCAGGGTCCTGCCGTGCGCGGGGCTGCAAATTGCGCTCCCGCCCTAAAACGGTCCGGGTTTTGCTGCTGGATCTCTTATGGCGACGCTGCCTTTCCCCCTCAAGCCGGCCATTGCCGGTGCGCTGCTGCTTGCCGCGATCCACCCGGCGGCGGCGGACGGCGTCGTCGAGATGAGCTTTGAAGGGTTCGGCCCTGCCGGGCTGCACCTGATGACGACCCACACCACTATCGAGGAAACCGCGGCGTCCTATATCATCCGGGGCGATTTCGAGACCGCCGGGCTCGGCGCGCTCTTCGTCAACGTGGCGAACCGTTCGGTGACGCAGGGCCGCCAGGCCGCGGACACGCCGCATCCCGTGACCTTCGACAGCCAGACCGATCGCAACGGCGTCCTACAGCATCTTCGCGTCGATTACCGGCCGGACGGCATGCCGAGCGGCAGCGTGACCCCGCCGCCCCAGGAGGCGGTGACACCGATCGACACGCGTCAACTGACCGGCACGGTCGACAACCTCACGGCCTACCTGTTGCTCGAACGCCAACTCGGCCACGGCGGCGGCTGCGCGCTCAAGGTTCCGGTGTTCGACGGCCGCCACCGCTACGACCTGCGGTTCAGCGACGCCGGCCGCTCGGTCTTGTCGCCGGTCGAAGGGCAGAAATTTTCGGGACCGGCGCAAGCCTGCCGCATGGTGCGCGACGAGATCGGCGGCTTCTATGTCGACAAGCAGCACGAGGAGGGCGCGTCCGCCGGGACAATCTGGTACGCGCCCCAGTTTTTGCCGGGCGAGCTCGCGGTGCCGGTGCGGATGAAGATGGACACCGAGATCGGCGGCGTCACGGTCTACCTGTCGCAGCTGCGCGCGAAAGGCGTCTACCTGCGCCTCATGGAGTAAGACCGAGGCTGTCGAGCGCGCCCGGCAGCTCGTCAAAACGGTCGAGCACCTTTCGCGCGCCGAGTTCGGCAAGCGCGATTCGCGCATAGCCATAGCTCATCAATAGCGCGGGGACACCGGCGGCGTTGGCGGTAGCGGCGTCGACCTCGCTGTCGCCGATCATCGTGGACCGCGCGACGCTGCCGCCGAGTTCGTCGACAAGGCCGGTCAAATGGCCGGGATCGGGCTTGCGCACCGCGAAGCGGTCGCCCCCGGCGACGCCGTCGAACAGCCCGTCGATCGCGAACCCGCGCAGCACGGCCATGGTCGCACCCTGCAATTTGTTGGTGCAGATTGCGGTGCGATAGCCGCGCCGCCGCAGCTCGACGAGGGTCTCGCGGACGCCTGGATAGAGCCGGCTGTGGCGGGTGGCATTGGCCTCGTAGAGCGCGATGTAGTGCGGCAGGGCAGCCCTGGCTTCGGCCTCCCCGCCGCCGCGGGCGGCGAAGCCGCGGATGACCAGCGGCGCCACCCCGTCGCCGACCATCGGCCGCACTGTCTCCGGCGACAGCGGCCCATAGCCGTGCTCGTGTAGGACTTTGTTAAGCGCATCGCACAAATCTGGCACGCTGTCGACGAGCGTGCCGTCGAGATCGAAGACGAGAAGGAAGTTGGCCATCACCGTGAAGTTTGCGCTGGCGCGTTCATATTCCGCAACAATCTGTGTGTTGGCAGCGGCAGGGGCGCATGCAACCCTGCCGCGTGGTTGCGCTTGGGGCACCGCGAGCCGCCATCCATGAGTCCATCGAGTTCGAAATTCGCCGCCATCGTCCTCGCCGCCGGCGAGGGCACAAGGATGCAATCCTCGGTGCCGAAAATCCTGCACGAGGTCGCCGGCCGGCCGATGGTGCTGCATGTCATGGCGGCGCTTGGGGAACTGGCGCCCGCCGCGACGGTGGTCGTGCTCGGTCAGGGCGCGGACGCGGTCGCCAGGGCTGTCGCGCCGGCGGCCGTCGCGATCCAGCACCCGCCGCGCGGCACCGGCGACGCGGCTCGCGCCGCGCGCCCGGCATTGGCGGCGGCGCTCGGCGAGATGAGCGATGTCGTGATCCTTTACGGCGACACGCCGCTGCTGCGGACCGAGACCATCGCGCGGCTGCTCGATGCCCGCCGCAGCTCGGGCGCCGCGATCGCCGTCGCCGGCATGCGCCCCGCCGATCCGGCGCCCTACGGCCGCCTCGTGCTCGGCGCCGATGGCGGCCTCGAGCGCATCGTCGAGGCCAGGGACGCGACGCCGCAGGAGGCCGCGATCGCGCTGTGCAATGGCGGCATCATGGCGGTCGCCGCCACGCATCTCTTCGACCTCGTCGGCCGGCTCCAAGACAGCAACGCCAAGCGCGAATTCTACCTCACCGACATCGTCGCCATCGCCCGCCGGCGCGACCTCGCCGCGACCTATGTCGAGCTGCCGGCGGAGGAAGTCGTCGGCGTCAACACCCGGGCCGAGCTGGCCGCGGCCGAGGCGCTGATGCAGGACCGGCTCCGCCGCCGGGCGATGGCGGCGGGGGCGACCCTGATCGCCCCGGAGACGGTGTTCCTCTCGGCCGATACCCGGCTCGGCCGCGATGTCGTCGTCGAACCCCATGTCGTCTTTGGCCCGGGGGTCAGCATCGCCGCCGGCGCGCGCATCCGCGCGTTCTCGCACCTCGACGGCGCCACGATCGCCGAGGGCGCCATCGTTGGCCCCTTTGCCCGGCTGCGCCCCGGCGCGGTCCTGGAGCGCGACGTGCATGTCGGCAATTTCGTCGAGGTCAAGGCGACCCGGCTCGGCGCCGGCGCCAAGGCCAGCCATCTCTCCTATCTCGGCGACAGCGATATCGGGGCCAAGACCAATATCGGCGCCGGCACGATCACCTGCAATTACGACGGCTTCAACAAGGCCCGCACGACAATCGGGGCGAACGTCTTTATCGGCTCGAACACCGCGCTGGTCGCGCCGGTATCGGTCGGCGACCGCGCCTATGTCGCGACCGGCAGCGTCATCACCGCGGACGTGCCGGCCGATGCGCTCTCGATCGCCCGCGCCCGCCAGGTCGACAAGCCCGGCCGTGCGGCGCAACTGCGGGCCCAGCTGCGGAAGGCGAAAAAGTAATGTGCGGCATCGTTGGCATCATCTCGAACAAAACCGTCGCCGGCGAATTGGTCGAAGGGCTGCGCCGCCTCGAATATCGCGGCTACGATTCGGCCGGCATCGCGACGCTGATCGACGGCCGCATCGAGCGCCGGCGGGCCGAGGGCAAGCTCGACAATCTGGTGGCGCGGCTCGCGCGCGAGCCGATGCCGGGCGCCATCGGCATCGCCCATACGCGCTGGGCGACGCACGGCCTGCCGATCGAGAAGAACGCGCACCCGATCGCCACCGACAAGGTCGCGGTCGTCCACAATGGGATCATCGAGAACTACCAGGCGCTGCGCCACGAGCTGACCGGGCTCGGCTACGCCTTCCACACCGACACCGACACCGAGGCCGCCGCGATCATGGCGACCCGCTATCTCGCCGAAGGGGCGACCCCGGCGCAGGCGGTGGCAAAAACCCTGGCCCGGCTGGAAGGCGCGTTCGCCCTCGTCTTTCTCTTCGCCGGCGAGCACGACCTCTTGATCTGCGCCCGGCGCGGCCCGCCGCTGGCGATCGGCTATGGCGAGGGCGAGATGTTCGTCGGCTCCGACGCGCTGGCGCTGGCGCCGCTGACCCGCAGGATCGCCTATCTCGAAGACGGCGACTGGGCCGTGGTGACATCGCGCGAGGTCGCGATTTTCGATCACAAGAACGCCAAGGTTAAGCGCCGGGTCTACGACACTGCGGTCTCCGGCGCGCTCATCGGCAAGGGCAATTTCCACCATTTCATGCAAAAGGAGATCTTCGAGCAGCCGGCGGTGATCGGCGACACGCTGCACGCGATGATCCACCCGACGACCGGGACGATCCACCTGCCCGATTTGCCGTTCGCGCTTGGCGATCTGCCCAAGGTGACAATCGTCGCCTGCGGCACCGCCTATCATGCCGGGCTTGTCGCGAAATACTGGCTGGAGCGCATCGCGCGCGTGCCGGTCGAGGTCGATATCGCCTCCGAGTTCCGCTACCGCGCGGCGGACATGCCGAAAGGCGGGGCCGCGATCGTCATCTCGCAATCGGGCGAGACCGCCGACACCCTGGCGGCGCTGCGCTACTGCCGCGAGCAGCGGCAGAAGATCATCGCCATCGTCAACCAGCCGGAGAGCTCGATCGCACGTGAGGCCGACATCGTGCTGCCGACCCTCGCCGGCCCCGAAATCGGCGTCGCCTCGACCAAGGCCTTCACCACCCAGCTTGCCGTGCTCGCGGCGCTGACCGTGGCGCTGGGCCGCGCGCGCGGGACCATCGACGAGGCCGGCGAGGCCGCATTCGCCCATCAGCTCGCCGAGATCCCGGCGCGCGCCGCCGAGGTGCTGAACCACGACCAACGCATCCGCGAGATCGCCGGCGAGATCGCCAAGGCGCGCGACGTGCTCTATCTCGGCCGCGGCAGCGCCTATCCGCTGGCGCTCGAAGGCGCGCTGAAATTGAAGGAGATCAGCTACATCCACGCCGAAGGCTACGCCGCGGGCGAGATGAAGCACGGCCCCATCGCGCTGATCGACGACAACGTGCCGGTGATCGTGCTGGCGCCGCCCGACGACCTGTTCGAGAAGACCCTCTCCAACGTCGAGGAGGTGATGGCCCGCGGCGGCCGGGTGGTGATGATCTCGGACGCCGCCGGGGTCGCGCGGCTGCACGACCGCCTCGCCTTCGGCATCGCCATCCCGCATTGCTCGCCGTTCGTCGCGCCGCTGCTCTACGCGATCCCGATCCAGCTCCTCGCCTACCACACCGCCGTCGTCAAAGGCACCGACGTCGACCAGCCCCGCAACCTGGCGAAGAGCGTGACGGTGGAGTAGTGGAATTTCCGCCGCTGAGGGCTACAGATCGAAGCTCGCTTGCGGAGTCTCTCTTAGCTCGCGGCCAGCCCGACGGAATGCGGCGCCGGTATCGATTACCGGGATGCGCGGCCGGGTTCCTTTCAACGCGTCTTCGATCGTGATGATCTGCAGCCGGGGGTAGCGACCGAAATCGTTCTCGTAAAACCCGGCGGCTGCCGCCTCAGCCTCCATCGGCCGGGTCGGACGGTTCAAGGTCAAAAAGATGCCGATCGGCGCCTTCTCGCGCTCCAGCACGCCCTTGAGGTCGCGGACCATCGGCACGCCGATGTTCTCGCCGCCCTTGACGCTGACAATGGCGCGCTCTGTGGTCTTGGCGTCGGCTTTGAAATAGATCAGGCCGTCGATGCCGCTGTCCGCGCCTTTCTTTTTGCCGGCATAGGGTTGCGCATCGATCAGCGACAAGGCCCACCACTGGAACTGATACTTGTCGCGCAGCGCGAGGTCGCGCGCGCCCTCGTAATCCTTTGGCGTGCCGTGGACCTCGAAGACGATGCCGGGAAAAGCATCCTTCAGCCGCCGCTCGATCAACGAGATCGCCAGATGGGTGATGTCGATGCCGATCCACTGCCGCCCGAGCTTTTGCGCCGCATGGACAGCGGTGCCGCAGCCGCAGAACGGGTCAAGGACGACATCGCCGGGATTGGATGAGGCAGAGATAATACGTTCAAGCAATGTAACAGGCTTTTGAGTCGGGTAACCGAGGCGCTCCTTTGCCTGTGAGTTCACCGGAGATAAATCGTCCCAGACGTCGCCCATGACGACTCCAGGCATCTCATCAAGATAACGTTTATAACGCGGTACTGCGTTCGCTCGCGGTTGGACGATCCGGCCTTCGTCTAGCAAGCGCTGCATACGTTCTCTAGAAAATTAGCAAGCGCTGCATACGTTCTCTAGAAAATCGCCAAAAACGGATAATGCCCATTACTTCGTAAGATGGATTGCCCTTGGCAGCCCCGCCGGGGCCGGTCATATCCCAAAGACCGAAACGTCGTCCCTCCGAATCAGTGTATGGATATTTACTCGAGATGTAGGCATCATCGTATTTGGAAAACACGGCGAGCAGTTTTCCTCCCTCGCGTGGAATTTTACGATAGTAAAAGATGGTGTCGTGTAATCTTGGCCAGTGAGTTGCGCCTTGTACATGGTCGCTTTTTCCGCTTGTTCGTTTCCAAACGATCTCATTAACGAATTGTTCTTTACCAAATGTTGCGTCAAGCATTAGTTTCAAATAATGGCTCGCGGTCGGATCGCAGTGCAGATACAGCGACCCGGTCGGTTTCAGCACCCGATGCAATTCCAGCAAGCGCACGGCCATCATCGCGAGATAGGCCATCATGTCGTTCTCGCCGAGAAACGAGCGCATTGCCCGCAGCAGGTCGGCGGCATTGGTGTTGCCGGAGCGCAGCACCTGATCGAAAGCGTCTTCCGCTTCTTGACCCCAATGCCAGGTATCCTCGAACGCTTCGATCTGCGCTTGCGACTGCGTCCCCGCCGGCGAGCGGAACAATACGTTGTAGGTGGCCTGCGAATTGAACGGCGGGTCAAGGTAGATCAGATCGACGCTCTCGCTGGCGATGCTATCGCGCAGAACGTGCAGATTGTCCCCATAATAGAGCGCGTGCGCCATGGTCGGCCGTTGCTCGGGATGGCGCGCCAGCGATGCACGCATGACGCGACCTGTGCCGCTCGGATACTCCCCCAATAAGAACATCTAGCGAACGTCGTCAAGCGCTTTGTTTGCGCCGCCGCATCTTGCCAAAGGCCGGGGCGGGCCGTACCTATCCTCATAAGGCCCGCCCCCCGGGCCGCAGGCTGAGGGAGGTCGGCGATGCAGCTTCAAGACCAGAAACTCTTCCGCCAGCAAGGCTACATCGATGGCAAGTGGGCCGACGCGCTCAACCGCGGCGCCATCCCGGTCACCAACCCGGCGACCGGCGAAGTGCTCGGCACCGTGCCGCGCATGGGCGCCGAGGAGACAAGGGCGGCGATCGAGGCGGCCGACAAGGCGCTTCCCGCGTGGCGCGGCAGGACCGCCAAGGAACGTGCGCAAATCCTCAGGAAATGGTTCGACCTCATGATGGCGAACCAGGAAGACCTCGCCCGGTTGATGACCGCCGAGCAAGGCAAGCCCTTGGCCGAGTCGAAGGGCGAGATCGCCTATGCCGCCGCGTTCATCGAGTGGTTCGGCGAGGAGGGCAAGCGCACCTACGGCGACACCATCCCGGCGCACGGCGCCGACAAGCGCATCGTCGTCACCAAGGAGCCGATCGGCGTCTGCGCCGCGATCACCCCGTGGAATTTTCCGGCGGCGATGATCACCCGCAAATGCGGCCCCGCTCTGGCGGCCGGATGCACCATGGTGGTGAAGCCGGCGAGCCAGACGCCGTTCTCGGCGCTGGCGCTGTGCGAACTGGCCGAGCGCGCCGGGGTGCCGGCGGGTGTGTTCTCCTGCGTCACCGGCAGCGCCGGGGAGATCGGCGGCGAGATGACCTCAAACCCGACCGTGCGCAAGCTGACCTTCACCGGCTCGACCGAGATCGGCAAATTGCTGATGGAGCAGTGCGCCGCGACGGTCAAGAAAACCTCGATGGAATTGGGCGGCAACGCGCCGTTCATCGTCTTCGACGACGCCGATATCGAGCAGGCGGTCAAGGGCGCGATCGCTTCCAAATACCGCAACGCCGGGCAGACCTGCGTCTGCGCCAACCGCATGCTGGTGCAGGACGGGGTCTATGACGCGTTCTCCAAGCGTCTTGCCGAGGTCGCCGGCGAGATGAAGGTCGGCGACGGCACCGGCGCCGGCGTGGTCATCGGTCCGCTGATCGACATGAAGGCGGTCGAGAAGGTCGAGAGCCACATCGCCGACGCGCTGCGGAAAGGCGCTAAAATCGTTATCGGCGGCAAGCGCTCGGCGCTCGGCGGCAGCTTCTTCGAGCCGACCGTGCTCAGCGGCGTCACCACCGACATGATCATCACCCGTGAGGAGACCTTCGGACCGGTCGCGCCGCTCTACCGCTTCAAGGACGAGGGCGAGGCGATCAGGATGGCGAATGATACGGAATTCGGCCTCGCCGCCTATTTCTACAGCCGCGACATCGGCCGCATCTGGCGGGTCGCCGAGGCGCTCGAATACGGCATCGTCGGGATCAACGAAGGCATCATCTCGACCGAGATAGCTCCCTTCGGCGGGATGAAGGAGAGCGGCATCGGCCGCGAGGGCTCAAAATATGGGATCGAGGACTACCTCGAGATCAAATATCTCTGCATGGGCGGCATCGACCGGTAGGCGGTCGGCGAGCGCCGGGATAACGCCGGGTAACGGATCGCAACTAATTAACCTCACTTACCTGGAAGCCGCTCGATCAGGGCCATCGCTGCGTGCGGCGCGCGTACCTTGGCGCCGTTGATGAAGTAGACGAAGCAATCGCGGCCTTCCTTGGCGTGCGCCTCGAAGCGCTTGGCGATAGCGGCGAGCTGTTCGGGCGAGTAGCCGGTCGGCTCGTCCTCGGCGCAGCGGCGCAGGCGGGCGTAGACGAAATCGGCGGTGACGGCGTCGAATTCCGGCACCTTGGGGTCCTCGACCCAGGCGATCGCCGCCTCGTGCTTTTCCATCAGTCTGGCGAAGGCGGGGGCGGTGAAGCTCTCGTTGCGCACCTCCAAAACATGCCGCAGCTTGCGGTTGCCGAGGCGCTTGGGCAGCGCTTCGAGAAACGCGGCGACGTTGCCCGCGTCGAATTGCAGGCTCGGCATGAACTGCCAGAGGATGGGCCCGAGCTTCGACCCCAGTTCGACCATGCCGCTGGCGAAAAAGCGCTCCATGAACGGCGCCGCGGTCGCGAGGTCGTTGCGGTGGGTGATGAAGCGCGAACCCTTGAGCGTGAACACGAAATCGTCGGGCGTCTCGTCGCGCCAGCGTCTGTAGCTGGCGGGGGTTTGCAGCCGGTAGAACGTGCCGTTGATCTCGATCGCGGTGACGTGGCGGCTGGCATAGGCCAGTTCGCCGGCCTGCTTTACGCCCTTCGGGTAGAACGTGCCGCGCCACGGCGGGAACACCCAGCCGCCGATGCCGGTGCGGATTTTGCCCTGTTCACTCATCGGGCTTGCTCATAGGGGGCTCGCTCATCGCTTCAGCACAAGAAAATCGGGGGGACGGCGGGTTTCCCAGCCGTCGCGCTCCAGTTCGGGCACATCGTCCGCCGCCGCCGGGTAGCCGAGGCAGAAATAGCCGGTGAGGCGCCACGCTTCCGGCACATCGAGCGCCTCACGCACCGCGGCGGGATCGAGGATCGAGACCCAGCCCATGCCGATGCCCTCGGCGCGCGCGGCGAGCCACAGCGTATGCACCGCGGCGACCGTCGAATATTGGACCGTCTCGGGCATCGTCAGCCGCCCGAGGCCGCGGCCCTGCTCGGTGTCAGGATCGGCGAAGACCGCGAGCTGGCATGGCGCGTCGTCGAGCCCGGCGAGCTTCAACCGGGCGTATTGCGCGGCGCGGCCGGGGGTTTGCGCGGCGAGCGCGGCGGTGTTGCACGCGGCGAAATTGGCGCGGATCGCAGCGCGCCGTTCGGGCGCGTCGACCAGCGCGAAGCGCCACGGCTGGCTCAGCCCCACCGAGGGCGCCAGGCAGGCAATAGCGATCAGGCGCTCGATCGCGCCCTCCGGCAACGGATCGCGCCGGAAACGGCGCACGTCGCGCCGCCACGCGAACAGCTCGCGCAGCCGGGCGCGGAAATCGGCGTCGAACTCGGGCGCGCGCTGGGAGATGGACGACATGAGTTCTCCGTACGCGCGCCGGGCCGCTCGCGCAACCGTCGCCGGTGATTGCACCCGTGCCCCCGGCCCGCCTAAGCTGATCGCGTCACATCCGGGCAGGCGCAGCGTCGCCCGGCAGCAGGAGGAAAAACCATGCCGGTGAAAGCAGGTGTCATCCGCGCCGGGTCGCGCCAGACGCGGCGGGGCGCCGCGGAAACCTTTAGCGGCGTCGTGTTCCAGGACCCGGTCGTCGTCGCCGAGGCGCCCTCGCGCATGGGCGGGTCGGTCGTCACCTTCACCCCCGGCGCGCGCACCGCCTGGCACAGCCACCCGGTCGGACAGACGCTCTATTGCCTGTCGGGCATCGGCCGCATCTGCTTCAAGGGCGAGAAGCCGCAGGTGCTGAACCCTGGCGACGTCGTCAACATCCCGCCCGACACGCAGCACTGGCACGGCGCGTCGCCCGACCGGCTGTTCGCGCACCTCGCGCTGTCGGAAGCCGGCGAGCAGGGCCAGGGCACGGCCTGGGGCACCCACGTTTCCGATACCGAATACGCCGAGCCGCCGACGGGCTGATATTCGTGCGCTACTGCTCGGCGGTGTGCGCGGCGGCGAGCTCGGCGAGGCTGGCGAAGCGGAAATCGTAGCGCGCCGCGGCGTCGGCCGGCGGGGTCGCGCCGCCGCCGGCGCCGTGGCGCCGGTCGATCCAAGCCGAGCGAGCCCGGCGCGGTTGGCCGGGGCATGGTCGTGGTAAAGGCTCTGCGCGACATGCAGGATGTCGCCGGACCGGTGGCCGCTTTCGGCGAGCCGGTCGAGCAGATAGCGGAAATTACGCGGATCGGGCTTGTAGGAGCCGATATCCTCGGCGGTGTGGACCGCGTCGAAGGTCACCCCGAGCCGCTTGTTGCTGGCGGCGAAACCGGCGCGATCGACGTTCGACAGGATCACCAGCCGGTAGAACCGCTTGAGGTAGGCAAGCGCAGCCGCCGAGTCCGGAAACGCCGGCCAGTCGCCGACCGAGCCGCCGAACCTCTCGGCTTCCGCTGTGTCCGGCGCGCCGCCCCAGTCTTCGGCGAGGCGGCGATGCACGCGCGCCAGCAGCCGCGAATAGACGAGACTTGGCGTTTCCCGCTCCAGCAGGCTTTCGGCGGCGCCAAACGCGGCCAGCGCCGCGTCGCGCGGCGGCGGGTTCGCGCAGCGCGCGACGAGCGGCTGCAATGCCTGCCAGATGCCGCTCTCCCAATCGATCAGCGTGCCGTAGCAATCGAAGCTTAGCACCGAAAAATCGCCAAGGCGCATCGCCGTCCCCCTTGTCGTCTTTCCTCGTTACATTCCCCTGGTCATATTCCTCTGGCAGAGCCGAGCGCGGCACCTTACCCTTGTCCGTCAATGCGAATGACCAACTTTCCTTGCGAAGTCGACGTCGCGGTGATCGGCGCCGGGTCGGCCGGGATCGCCGCGGGGCGACGTCTCGCCGCGGCCGGCGGGGTGTCGGCGCTGGTGCTGGAGGCGCGCGAACGCGCCGGCGGGCGCACCTGGACGGTCGAGAAAAACGGGTTGCCGTGCGATCTCGGCGGCGAATGGCTGCACTCGGCCGACCGCAATGTGCTGGCGCCGTTGGCCGAGGAGCTCGGCTTCGCGCTCTACCATCGCCGGCCCGATTGGACGACTCGGCTGCGCAACAGCGGCGCCAGCCTTGACGAAGAGCAGGACTGGGTCGCCGCGCGCGAGGCGCATTACTGGGCGATCCACCGCGCCGCGCGGCAGCCGCAAGACCGGCCGGCGGCGTCGGTGCTGACGCCGGGCGGGCGGTGGAACGCCCTCTTCGACGCGACCAGCACCTGGGCCAACGCGGTTGAGCTGGAAAAGCTCTCGGTCAAGGACAACGACCGTTACGAGGACACCGGCGTCAATTGGCGGGTGCAGCGCGGCTACGGGACGCTGCTCGCGACGCTGGCGAAGAGGCTGCCGATCGCGTTCGGCGCGGCGGTTTCGCGGATCGACCATCGCGGCCGCGACATCGTGCTCGACACGGCGCGCGGCCGGGTGCGCGCGGCGCGGGCAGTCGTCACGGTGCCGACCGCGATCCTCGCCGGTGAGGATTTGACGTTCGATCCGGTGCTGCCGCGCAAGCGGGCCGCCGCCACCGGTCTGCCGCTCGGGCTTGCCGACAAGCTTTTCCTCGGCTTCGATGGCGCGATGGCCGATCTCGACGAGACCGGCGACGTCTTCCTCGTCGGCTCGACTGCCCGGCGTGAGACGATGAGCTATCAGGTGCGGCCGTTCGGGCGGCCGGTCATCCAATGCTTCTTCGGCGGCGACTTCGCCGCCGGGCTCGAGCGCGAGGGTATCGCGGCGATGGCCGCCTTTGCCGCCGACGAGCTTGCGGCGCTGCGCGGCAACGACATCCGCAAGCAGTTGACGCCGCTCGCCGCCTCGTCATGGCGCGCCGACGAATTCGCCCGCGGCTCCTATTCCTACGCCAAGCCCGGCCACGCCGCCGCCCGCGCGGCGCTGGCCGCGCCGGTCGATGGCCGCATCTTCTTTGCCGGCGAGGCGACGTCGCCTAATTTCTTTTCGACCGTGCATGGGGCCTACGAGACCGGCGCCAGGGCGGCGCAAGAGGCGCTGTCGAGCCTCAAGGAGAAGGCGGCGTGATTGGCTGGCTGCTGGCCGCGGGGTTGCTCGCCATCGGCGGCAATTCCGACATTCGCGGCGCCTGCGATTTGTGGTCGGCGCGGGCGCAGGAGGCTTATGCCTACGCTGCCGCTCAGCCCGAAGCAGGCGTGGCGAAACCGGTCCAACCGGATAATCCGGGTGTGCTTTACGCCAAGGCTTCTACCGCGGTTCGGCATGCGCTCGGCGCTGCCTACCGGGCCGCAACGCCGGCCGATCGAGCCGTGCCGCAACCAGCGCTACCGGGCGATCCCGGACCGCTTTACGCCTCCGGACCGCTTTACGCGCCCGGACCGCTTTACGCGCAGGCGTCGATTGCCGTTCGGCAGGCGCTCACCGGCGCTCTCGACAGCTATCGGACCGCAATGCGGGCCGCTCGAGCCCTGCCGCAACAAGCCCCCGCCGATCCCGGGGCGCTTTACGTCCAGGCGTCGATCGTCGTTCGGCATGCCGTGGCCGAGGCCCTCGGCGGCTACCGCGCGGCGATGCGGGTCGAACCGGCCGCGCCGCAGCGGGGGCCGCAATCGGGCGATCCCTTGAAGCCGCTGATCACCGAAGCGTCGAACCGGTTCGACCTGCCGGAGCTGTGGATCCGCGCCGTGATGCGGGCGGAGAGCAACGGCGATGCGGCGGCCACCTCGCCCAAGGGGGCGATCGGGCTGATGCAGGTCATGCCCGGCACCTACGCCTATCTCAGCGATCGCTACGGTCTCGGCGACGATCCCTATGCGCCGCGCAACAACGTCCTCGCCGGCAGCGCCTATCTCCGTGAAATGTATGACAAATACGGCGTGGCGGGGTTCATCGCGGCCTACAACGCGGGGCCCGGCCGCTACGAGGATTCCCTCTGCCGCGGCTGCACCCTGCCGGACGAGACGAAACGCTATGTCGCGTCGGTTCGGCTGGCGATCGGCGAGGTCTTGTTCGGCCATCCGGAGTCGCGCTTTTACGAGCCCATCGCGATATCGTCCCACGGAGCGCTGCTGCTCGGACGAACCGGCAAACCGATGCCGGTCGCCGAGCGGCTGGCCTTGCACAGCCTGGTGGAGAGAGCCGCCAAGCGGGCCGCCGGCGCCGCCGCGAAATAATCTTCGCTCGCTAAGCGGCCGACGGCCGTTCGTTGACAGCGATGACGCGGATGCCGTTGGCGTCGATCCGCATCGTGCTGAGCGAGGCGGTGGCGACCTCGATCCGGCCGTAGAAGTCGAGCGGCATGCCGAGGGCGAAGACCAGCGCGGCGCGGATCACGTCGCCGTGGCTGACGACGACGACGCTGTCCTCGGGGTGCGCGGCGCGCATCTCCATCAGCGCCTCGACGACGCGGCGCTGCACCGCGCGCATGGTCTCGCCGCCGGGAATGCAGGAGAGGCTGCGGTGCGACGCCCATTCCGGCCAGAGCGGATGCTTGCGCACCTCGTCGAAGGTCAATCCCGTCCACTCGCCGAAATCGAGCTCGCTGAGGTCGTCCAGCACCGTGACCGGCAGCGACAGGCGCCGGCTGACGATGCCGGCGGTCTCCTGGGCGCGCTCCACCGGGCTGGCGTAGATCGCCGCGATCCCGGCGTCGGCGAGCCGGCCGGCGGCGGCTTCGGCCTCGGCGCGGCCGCGCTCCGACAAGACGACGCCGGGCATGCGCCCGGCGCAGATGCGACCCTGCACCGCGTGCTCGCCGTGGCGGAGCAGATGGAAAATGGTCATGCGCGCATCATTCGCCGATCGCGCGTCGGCGCACAAGTTGCCGCCTAAGGGTGCGTGTGGTTCGAGATGGGCGCTGCGCCGCCCTCACCAGACAATGCCTTTGGATGGCATCAAGAAAGCCGTCATCCTGCGCGACTGTGAAGCTCGGGCCAGACATACAAGGAGCCCGCGCAGCTTGCGTCTCGAAGGACGCAAGAAATGTCGCAATTCCATGCATACTCTTGCGGGTGACGAGGGGGCTGGCTGTAGATTTCGGGCAGATATCAGCGAAAACAGCCAAGCGAAGGGAGCAAGACCATGCCCGATAACTCGCGCTGGAAACGCCGCCCCGCCGGCTCGACCTGGGGCGATTGGGGGCCCGACGACGAGTTGGGCCGGCTCAACCTGCTGACACCGGCCAAGGTCAAAGAGGGCGTCGCCGAGGTCAGGGAAGGCAAGGCCTTCTGCCTCAGCCTGCCGCTCGATTATCCCGGCGGCACCGTCGTCAACGCGCGCCGTCACCCGCCGCGGCTGATCGCCAACAGTCGGTGTGCGACTCCAGGCCAACGGCCGACTGCATATCGAGGCTCCGTTCGGACTCGGCGATTTGTTCGCGCTGCGTCTACGGCCCAACCCACGGCCCAGACAACGGGCTTCGCCCGAACCTGCGCCGATGTACGCCGCCGCTGGCCCGAACTGACGGTGGAGGCTACCCCATCGTCGAGTTGAAGGCGCCGCCGTCGAGCAGCAGATTCTGGCCGACGATAAAGCCCGACGAGGCGCCGCAGAGAAAGGCGCAGGCGTCGCCGAATTCGGCCGGGTCGCCGACGCGGCCGGCCGGGGTCGCCGCGCCGCGCTTCGCCAGCTGCTCTTCGAACGAAATATTCTGCCGCCGCGCCTCGAACTCGATGCCGGAGCGCAGCCGGTCGGTGAGGAACGGGCCGGGCAGGAGTCCGTTGATCGTCACGTTGTACTTGGCGACCTGCCGCGCGAGGCCGGCGCAGAACGCGGTGAGGCCGGCGCGGGCGCCGTTCGACATGCCCAGATTGGGGATCGGCGACTTCACCGAGCCCGAGGTGATGTTGACGATGCGGCCGAACTTGCGCTCGCTCATGCCGTCGACCACCGCCTTGATCAGCATGATCGGGGTCAGCATGTTGTTGTTGACCGCCTTCTGCCAATCCTCGACCGACCAGTCGCGAAAATCGCCGTGCGGCGGGCCGCCGCAATTGTTGACCAGGATATCGGGGTTGGGGCAGGCGGCGAGCGCGGCCCGGCGGCCTTCCTCGGTGCCGATGTCGCCGGCGATCGCAGTCACCGTGGCGCCGGTTTCCTTGCGGATTTCCTCGGCAGTCGCTTCCAAGATTTCCTTGGTGCGCGCGGTGATGACGAGGTCGACCCCGGCGCGGCCCAGCGACATCGCGCAGGCGCGGCCCAACCCCTTGCTCGCGGCGCAAACGATCGCCTTGCGGCCCTTGATCTTCAGATCCAGCATGTCGTCCTCCCGCCGGCGGCAATAAGCCGCGATGCGGCTGTTATAGCGCAGTCCGCCCGCTTGGGCAGAGCGCTGCCGCGCCGACCCGCGTGGAACGCAACCGGGCCATGCGGCAATTTGCGCTTGCGAATTATTCCTATCTCGACATAAATTGAGAACGATTATCACTTGCGTGCGTCTGTCCTCATGCGTCTCTTGCCCGCTGCCTTGTTCCTGCTGCTCGCCGTCGCCGCGCCGGCTTTGGCCGACGACCCGGTGGTCGCCATCGCATTGAAAGACCACCAGTTCGTGCCCGCCGAGGTGCCGGTGCCGGACGGGGTCAAGGTGCAGCTGCTCGTCAAGAACGAACAGCCGACGACCGCGGAATTCGAAAGCAACAGTCTACATCGCGAGAAGATCGTCACGGCCGGTGGCCAGATCACCGTTTTTGTCGGGCCGCTCGATCCCGGCAGCTACGAATTCTTCGACGATTTTCATAATTCCACCCGCGGCCATCTGGTAGTGAAATAGGCACGGCGCCGATGCTTCCCACCGCCATCATCGTCTTCCGCGAGGTTCTCGAAGCGGCGCTGATCGTCGGCATCGTGATGGCCGCGAGCCGCGGCGCGCTCGGGCGCGGGCTGTGGGTGTCCGGCGGGGTCGCGGCCGGCATCCTGGGAGCGCTTGGGGTGGCCGCCTTTGCCGCGACGATCGCGGCGGCGGCCGAGGGGATGGGCCAGGAACTGTTCGACGCCGGCATTCTGTTTGCCGCGGTCGGCATGCTCGGTTGGCACAATATCTGGATGAGCCGGCACGGCCGGGAGCTCGCGGTCAGCGCCCGGCAGCTCGGCGACGAGGTGCGCTCCGGGGCGCGGCCGCTCTGGGCGCTGGCGTTCGCGGTGGCGCTCGCGGTGCTGCGCGAGGGCTCGGAGATCGTGCTGTTCCTTTACGGGATCGCGCTCGCCGGCCAGGGCGGGCCGCTGGCGATGGCGGCGGGCGGGATGATCGGGCTGGCGCTTGGCGTCGCCGCCGGCGCGGCAATCTATTGGGGGCTGGTCAGCATTCCGATGCGGCTGTTGTTCACGGTCACCAGCTGGCTGGTGCTGCTGCTCGCCGCGGGCCTTGCCTCGCAAGGCGCGGCGTTCCTGATGCAGGCCGATCTGCTGCCCGCGCTCGGCGGCAATGTGTGGGACACGTCGTTCCTGCTCAGCGACCAGAGCCTCGCCGGTCGCATCCTGCATACGCTTATCGGCTACACCGCACAGCCGGCCGGCATTCAGCTGGTGTTTTACGGCGCGACGCTGCTGACGATCGGCGGGCTGATGCGCCTCGTGGGCTCTGGCGCCGACAGGCCTGCCCCGCCCAAACGCGTAAGCCTCGCCCCCGGCGAATAATCCAAAATTTTTTTTGGGAAATCTAGATAATGCGTCGCATTCACATCTTCATGAGCTCAACTGCCGGTCGGGCTTTGTCAAGCTTGTTGCTAGCAATTGGCACCCTGTCCCCGGCGCTGGCCGACTTCAAGGTACATCTGCCCGACGCCGAGACCGGCGAATTCGAACTCGAAGAAGTCGGCAGCTACGGCCGCAGCGGCAACAACGACACCACTAACGAACAGAGCTTCGTCCACGAGCTGGGCTATGGCATCAACAATTTTTGGCACGCCGAGCTCGAATTCGAGACCAACCGGCCAGGCGGTCCGAGCAATCATTTGAAATTCGATCAGCTCACCTTCGAGAACCAGTTCGTTTTTGGCGAGCGTGGGCAGTATTGGCTCGATCCCGGTTTTTTCATCGAATACGGTCACGGCATGCTGGCCGGAACGCCTGACGAAACCACCTTTGGGCCGACGCTGCGCAAGGAAATCTGGGGCACCGCCAATACCGTCAACATCTTCTTCGAGAAGGAGCTCGGCTCCTTTGCCTCCGGCCGGACCAATTTTCTCTATGCCTGGGAAACGCGTTTCGAGACGGGCTGGATCGTCGAGCCCGGCTTCCAGGCTTATGGCGAGGCGGGCCCGTTTGGGCACTTCGCGCCGATCGGCCAACAGGACCATCGGATTGGCCCGCAGCTCTTCACGCAAATCAGCAGCCTCGGCCCCGGCACGTTGAAGATGAACGGCGGCGTGCTGTTCGGACTCACCCCCGCAACGCCCCGGCAAACCTTCCGCTGGCAGCTCGAATACGAACTGCATTTTTAGCGGCCGGGCCGTTAACCACGAATTGCGCACTTCTATACGGCATTTTATGTATCGTCAGCCGCAACCGGCCGCCCTCAAGGCTGGGGGAGGACGATGTGCTGAGCGGGTTGCGCGTTGCTTTCCTGATCGCGGCGATCGTGTTGCTGTTGGTGCTTCCGTTTGGCGAAGCGAGCGTGTTGATCGCGTTGTTCGTCGCGGTCGATCTCGCCGCCGCCGCGCTGCTGCCGCGTCCGGCCGCGCCGCAACCGGCGAATATCGTGCCGAGCGGCAAGGACGCACGAACCCTGGCCTTGCTGCGCCGCACCGTGCCCGAGCTGCGGATGCGCCGGCCGGCGGCGACCGTCGAAGCGCAGGTGCGCTGGCGCGCGGCGGCAGAAGCGCGCCGGCAATTCCGGGTGATTTCCTGATTACAGCTCCGGCAGGAGCGTCCAGATCCCGAGCGCGATCGACAGGATCACCGCGCCCCAGCGCAGCGTCCTGAGCGAGACCCAGCGCGCGAGCTGGCGGCCGAGCAGCACGGCCGGCAGATTGGCGGCGATCATCGCCAGCGTCGTGCCGGCGACGACCGGCAGCAGCACCCCGAAGCGCGCCGCCAGCGCGGCGGTGGCGATTTCGGTCTTGTCGCCAAGCTCGGCGATGAAAAAGGCGCATACCGTCGCTCCGAACACCCCCAGATGCCCGGTGCGCACGGCGGCGCCGTCGTCGTCTTTCTCGGGCAGCATCGCCCACAGCGCGACCGCGAAGAACGACGCGGCGATGATCCAGCGGAGCCACGGCCCGTTGAGTTTGACGCCGATGAAATAGCCGAGCGCCGCCGAGGCCAGATGATTGATCAGCGCCGCGACGAAAATACCGGCCAGAATCGGCACCGGGCGATGAAAGCGGCTCGCCAGCATCAGGGCGAGAAACTGCGTCTTGTCGCCGAGTTCGGCGAGGGCGACGAGCCCAAATGAGACAAGAAAGGCTTCCATCGGCAGCGCTGGTCATAGCCCAACGCCTTGCCGCTGGGAATAGCCCGAACGTCGCGTTCGGCACGGGATCCGAGATCGCGATCGGCTGTCGCCTACCCCTGCGCGGCCAGCGCCAAGTCGAACAACGGGAGCAGCGTCGGAAAGGTCGGATAGCGGCCGGCCTCGATGTCGGCCCGGCTTGCCCAGGCGCAATCGGCGGCATCGTCGGCGGCGATGCCCTCACCCGCTCGCCACATCCCGCGCACCGCGATCAGCGTGTAGTGGAACTGCACCCGGCCCTCGTCGTCGCGGCTGATCGCGTCATGGATGTCGAGCCAGCCGGCGGGTTCGGCGGCGACGCCGGTCTCTTCGCTGAGTTCGCGCATCGCCCCTTCGGCGACGGTCTCGCCCAATTCAAGCACCCCGCCGGGAAACCCCCAGCGCCCGGCATTGGGTTGCTGCGCGCGCTGGACGATCAGCGCCTTGTCGCCGCGCAGGACGACCGCGAGAACGGCGACGATCGGCCGGTCGGGATAGCGCCGCGCCGCACGCCGCGCTTCAAGATCGGCGGTGGTCGGTTCGGTGGTGGTCGGTTCGGTGGTGCGCTGTTCGCTCATGCGGCGTCCAATCCCACTCCAGATGCTGTGGACATTTATCCGAGCCACAAGATTATCGCGGCAATGGTTGTGACGGCGAGGCAGTTTTGAACAAGTGTCCTCCCCGCGACAGCGTACCCAGGGACGCTGGTCGCCGGGGAAGTCCCCGCAGCCGGGCTCGGTGGGCCGCCGCGCATCCGGGTCTGCCGGACGCTTCCGAGGTTGCGCCCGCGACGGGGCCGAACCATGCTGCGATCCGCCAGCGGGAGACGAGGATGTCGCGCAGGTCGTCGCTCTTGGTGTTCGGTTGTGTCGTCGGGCTCGGGCTTCAGGGGTGTATCCTGATCAGCGCAGTTGCCGGATGCAGCTTGGAGTCGGCGAATCAAGCCGGCGGCAGCGTGACGAGGGTGACCGAATTCACCGAAGCCGGAGCGATCAGCCTCGCCGACGAGCATTGCCGCCACTATGGCCGCGTCGCGCAGGTAACCGGCCTGCAATTGGCGGCGAGCCGCCTAATCTTCGACTGCGTCGCGCCGTGACCCCCCGAGAGCCGCCGCGGCCCCGCCACTGGAGCGGTGAGGCCCCGCCCGATGTCGCCGTGATTCGTACCTTTATGCCTGGTCTCCTCGGCACTGAAGCCGACGCCGTCGCCGAGCTCGCGGCGGCCCTGATCGAGAGAGGCTTGATCGACCAGCGCGCGCTGGAACGGGCGCGGCGCGGCGCGGCGGAAACCGGCGGGCGCTTCGACCAGGTGCTGACGCAGCTCGGCCTCGTCAGCGAACGCGTGCTCGCGGAGGCGCTGGCCGAGCTGGTCGGCGCGCCCTTGGTCACGGCGACCGATTATCCCGACGCTCCATTGTTCCCCGACCAGCTGAAGCCGCGGTTTTTGCGCCGATCGCGGACGCTGCCGATCGCGGCGGAAAACGGTCGCGTCGTGCTCGCCATGGCCGACCCGCTCGACAGCTTCACCCATGCCGCCGTCGCCGAGGTGCTGGGCTGGCCCGTCGCGGTCGCGGTCGCTGTTCCGATCGAGCTCGATGCGGCCTTCGAACGGCTCTATCCGGACGCCGCCGACCGCGATAGCGGCGATACCCGCCTCGGCGATGTCGAAGCCGAGGCGGAGCCGGTGGAGGGGGATGCCGAACGGCTGCGGGACCTCGCCAGCGAGGAGCCGGTGATCCGGCTGGTCAACCAGCTGATCGCGCGCGCCGTCGAAACCCGAGCCTCGGACATCCATCTCGAACCGTTCCCGGATCGCCTGCGGGTGCGCTACCGCTATGATGGCGTTCTGCATGAGTTCGACTCGCCGCCGGCGTCGCTGCAAGCTGCGGTGATCTCGCGGGTTAAGATCATGGCCCGTCTCGATATCGCCGAGCGGCGGCTGCCGCAGGACGGCCGCATCAAGCTGACCGTGCGCGGTCACGATATCGATTTCCGGGTTTCGACGATGCCCTCGCTTTACGGCGAGACCGTCGTGCTGCGCGTCCTCGACCGGACCGCGGTCGAATTCGACTATCAGAAGCTGGGGCTCACGGGCGACATCCAGCGCGGCATCGAAGCCGCCCTCGCGCTGCCCAACGGCATGATGCTGGTGACCGGGCCGACCGGCAGCGGCAAGACGACGACGCTTTACACCGGCCTCCTGCGGCTCAACTCGGTCGCGCGCAAGATCGTCACTGTCGAGGACCCGATCGAATTTCAGCTTCCCGGCATCAACCAGATCCAGGTGCGGCCGCAGATCGGGCTCAATTTCGCCAGCCTGCTGCGCTCGATCCTGCGCCATGACCCCGACATCATCATGATCGGTGAAATCCGCGATCTCGAAACCGCGCAGATCGCGGTGCAGGCGGCGCTGACCGGGCATCTCGTGCTGTCGACGCTGCACACCAACTCCGCCGCCGCGACGGTGACGCGGTTGCGCGACATGGGATTGGAGGACTACCTGCTGACCGCCACGCTGAAGGCGGTGCTGGCGCAGCGGCTGGTCCGGGTCCTCTGCCCCCACTGCAAGGCGCCGGTCGGCGAGCCGGCGGCGCTGATCCGGCGGTTCGCGCTGGAGCGCTTCCAGCCGCCGGCGGCCATCCGCCTGTTTCGCCCGGTGGGTTGCCCGGAGTGCCGCGGCACGGGGTATCGCGGACGCCGGGCCATCGCCGAGTTGCTGCTGCCCAACCGCAGCATCGATCGGTTGATCTTCGACGGCGCCGACCAGACCGCGATCGAGGCGGCCGCCGTCGACGGCGGCATGCGCACGCTGTTCGATGCCGGTCTGCTCGCGGTCAGCGAAGGCGAGACGACGATCGAGGATGTGGTAAGCTGCCTGCGAAGCGAAGTCTGATCGCGTCGCCTGGCGGGCGTTGACCGCGTCCCGGCGGCGCGAGAGCATAGACCCCGAAATGCCCTCCTTCCGCTGGTCAGCCCTTAACGGTGGTGGCGACGTCGTTCGCGGCGTGATGGAGGCTGACGACCGCCAGGGCGCGATCGACCGGCTGCAGCGCCAGGGCCAGATCGTGCTGCGCGCCGAACTCGACGGCCGGCGCCGAAGCCTTTGGGGGCTGCTGCATCTCGAACCGGGCGCCAGGCGCGGCCTCGACAAAGCCGCTCTCGGCAATGTTACCGGCGAGCTCGCGATCATGCTGAACGCCGGTCAGGACCTCGATCGCGCCTTGCGCTTTGTCGTCGACACCACCGCAAAGCCCCGCCACCGTTCGATCCTGACTGGTATCCGCGACAAGGTGCGGGGCGGCAGCTCGCTCGCAGCGGCCCTCGCCGCCGAGCCGCGGAGTTTCCCCAGGCTCTATGTCGGCCTCATTCGCGCCGGCGAGGCCAGCGGCGCCCTGGCGGCGACGCTGGGCCGGCTCGCCACGCTGCTCGAGCGCGAGCGCGGCCTGAGCGCCAGCGTGCGGTCGGCCCTGATCTACCCGGCGCTCCTCGTCGTCGCGGCTACGGCGTCGGTCGTCCTGCTGCTGGAATTCGTCTTGCCGCAGTTCAAGCCGATCTTTGAGCAGGCGGGGGCGGAACTGCCGGCCCCGACGCGGGTCTTGTTGGCGCTCGGCGACGCGATCGGCGCGCTCGGGCCGTGGCTGCTGATCGGGTTGCTGATCGCCGGGCTTGTCGCGCGGCGAATGCTCCGGCGGCCCGATGTTCGGCTGGCAGCGGATGGGCTTCTGCTCCGCGTCCCGGTCGTCGGCCGGCTGATGCGCGAGACTCTCGCCGCGCGCTTCACCCGCACGCTTGCCATGCTGCTGCAGAATGGCGTCGCGCTGATACCGGCGCTGAGCATCGTGAAGGACGCCCTCGATAATTCCGCCGCGATCGCCGCCGTCGAGGCGGGAATGCTCTCGGCTAGGCGCGGCGCCGGCCTCGCCCGTTCGCTCGGCGCGGGCGGCCTCTTCCCACCGCGGATGATCCAGCTGCTTTCGCTTGGCGAAGAAACGGCCCAGCTTCCCGAGATGGCGCTCAAGGCGGCCGATATCCATGAGGCGCAGGTGCGCCTGATGGTCGAGCGGCTGATCGCGCTGATGATCCCGACGATCACGATCGTGATGGGCCTCCTGATCGGCGGCATCATCGTCTCGCTGGTGACGGCGATGCTGAGCCTCAATGACCTGGTGGTGTGACCGACGCCTGCCGGCGGCTTCCGGCAGGGGCGGCAGCGACGGTTTCACCTTGATCGAGCTGCTTGTCGTGCTCGCGGTCTTGGGTTTGGCGGTGGGCCTTTTCGCCGGCCACAAGCCGCATTGGAGCAGCACCCTCAGCCTCAACGGCGCTGCCGCGGACCTTGCCGCCGGATTGCGGCTCGCGCGGTCGGAAGCGATCGCGCGCGACCGCCCGGTCGAACTCGAAATCGATGTGCTGCATCACCGCTACCGGGTCGCCGGCGCGCCCTTTCGCACAATTCCCGCCGATTTGTCGCTCCGGCTGCAGACCGTCGAGGGCGAGCGGCGGGGCGCCGGCGCGGCTTCCATCCGGTTCAATCCCGACGGCAGCTCGACGGGCGGCGGCATATCGCTGGCGGATGGACGCCGCCGCGTTACGCTCGCCATCGATTGGCTGAACGGGAGGGTCCGCATCGCCGATGCGCCCTGACCGCGCCGCCGGATTTACGTTGCTCGAGGTCGTCATCGGCCTCGCGATTGCCTCGCTCGCGCTGATCGCGTTGTTCGAGGCCGGCAGCGAAGGGTTGTTTGCCGTCGAGACGACGGGACGCGTCAAGGAGGCGGTGCAGCGCGCCCAGTCTCATCTCGCCGCGATCGACGCCGGCGGCGCCTTCGCCACCGGCGAAACCGCGGGTAACGACGGCGGCGGTTTCCGCTGGCGAATACGCACCCGGCCGATCGCGCTCCAGCAGGGCGGCGAAGCCGAGGACGCGCCCAGCCTGTTCGCCGTCGAGATCGTCATTTCCTGGCGCGAACGCGGGCGAACGCGGTCGGTCGCGCTCGCCAGCCGCCGGCTGGCCACGGCCGCCGGCAGCGAATGATGGAGCGGCGCGCCGAGCACGGCTTCACCCTGCTCGAGATGCTGGTCGCGCTGGTCGTGCTCGGGCTGCTGGTCGCCGGTCTGGCGCAAGGCGTGCGGACCGCGTTCTCCATGTGGTCCGTCCAGACACGCCACATCGATCAGGCGGCCGAACTCGACGGCGCCGGGCGGGTCATGCGCGCTCTTCTGAGCGGCATGCAGCCGATTTCCCCGACGGGTTTCGCCAGCGGTGCCGCGGAAGCTCCGGTGATCGCCGGCGACGCCAGCCGCCTCTATTTTGTCGGCGACCTTCCCATGGGATCGGGAACGAGCCGGCGCGCCGACATCACTATTGAGCTGCAGCGGGGACGCGTCGTCCTGCTCTGGCTGCCGCGCGACAGCGGAACGCCGACCGGACCGCCGACGGCGCCCGGCTCGACCGAGCTTGTTCGCGGCGTCGAGTCACTGGAATTCGCCTATTGGCTTCCTGCGCCGGCGGAGCACGGGGGCGGCTGGCTCGTCCGGTGGCGCGAGCCGGCACTTCCGAAACTCGTCCGCGTCCGCCTGCAATTCCCAATCGGCGACGGTCGCCATTGGCCCGATCTGGTCGCGGCCCCGTTGCTGTGGACGCCGCCGGCGGGGTCGAGGAGCCCGCCCGCAACCTCCGAGCACTGATCGTGCTTTCGCTGTGCGGTATGGTTGGATAATCTTGGCCGCGCAAGGGGTATGCGTTCGTGAATCTGGTGCGCCAATTTCTCAACTGGTGGTTTGGTCAGCTCGAGGGGCTTTTTCGTTCGGGTCTGCGCGAATCGGGATCGAGCGTCGCGGATGCAACCGTGATAGCGCCGAACGGCCCGCTGTCCCAGCCGATCGGCAGCGTCGCGATCAGCTCGCGGCGGGACAACAAGGAAACCCCGCTCGGCCGGTTCGATCTCGCCGCCGCGACCCTCGATGAGCTGGCGCATCCGCTGGCGGGGCTGACGGTGCTCCGCCTTGCTGAGGCTGATATTCTGGAAAAGACGGTGGTACTGCCGCTTGCCGCGGAGCGCCACCTTAGCGAGGTCCTGGCTCTCGAGATGGACCGGGAGACGCCGTTCAGCGCGGACGACCTCTTTTGGACCTATCGGGTGGAAGCGCGCGATCGACAAACCCGCCGGCTGTCGGTGCGCCTGGCGATGGTCCCCCGCGCCAAGCTCGCCGGCCTGCTTGGCGCTCTTGCGCGCGTCGGCGTCGTCCCCGCCCGGGGGGAAGTCGCGGCGGGGACGGGTCGAGGCTGGAATCTGCCGCTCGGCGACGCCGCCGGGCGCGCGCGCAATTGGGGTGATGGACTCTTCTTGCCCGCCGCCGCGTGCTGTGCGCTTCTCGGTCTCGTCGCGGTCGCGCTTCCCTTCGCGCGGCAGGCCGCCGCGTTTGCCGCGGTCGACCGCGAGATCGCGGCCGGGCGCTCGCAGACCGCCGAATCCGAAACTCTGCTGGCGGAAATCGCTCAACGCTCCGCGGCCATCAAGCTGATCGAACGCGAGCGCGGCAAGACCGGGAGGCTGCTGGAGGTCCTCGCCGCGGCAACCCGGGTTCTTCCCGACAACGCCTTTCTGACCGAGATGACCCTGCGGCAGCGCAAGATTACGCTTACCGGCCGGTCCGGCGCCGCTGCCCGATTAATCGGCGCCCTGGCGGCGGACGGCTCGTTCCGAAATCCCGAATTTGCCGCCCCGGTGACGCGGATCGAGCCCGCCGGAGTGGAGATCTTCACCATCACCGTGGAGGCCGGGCCGTAGCCTCGTTGGAAGCCCTGCCGACCGGTCCGCGCGGCCGCGTCTTGGCAACCGCCCTACTCTTGGGTGCCCTGACTGCCGCCTATTTCTGCGTGGCCGCGCCGTTGCTTGAGGTTTATGCCGCACACGAATCGCTGCTGGAAGATCGTCAGGTGCTCGCATCCAGGCTGGCCGCTGCGGCGCAACGGATGCCGGCGCTGCGCGAGCGCGTCAGCGTATTGCGCGCCAGGGCCAGCGAAAGCCGGCTCGGCCTCGATGGGGCGAGCGACGCGATCGCCGCCGCCGATCTGCAGAGCCGCGTAGAGGAATTGGCGACCTCGATCGGCGCTGGCATCGACAGCAGCGAGGGCCTTCCGCCCGAAACGCGGGACGCCTTTCGCCGCATCGGCATCCGCCTTGCGATCACGGGCCCATACGAGACCCTGGTGAATTTCTTCGCGGCGCTCGAAACGGCGCCGCCGCCGCTGGTCGTCGACAATGTGCGGATCACCGGCGGGTTGACGAGGGCGTCCGCCGCGGGGCCGGTCCCGCTCAGCGCCAGCCTCGAAATCTACGGGTTCCGCGAGGGCGCGGGATCGGAGACCGCCGACCCGCGGGGCAGCGCCGCGATGAAGGGCGCACCGTGATGGCGGTGCGAAGATCGATCCTGGCCCTGATCGCCGGCAGCGTCCTGTTCGCCGCGCTGATTGCCGTCGAATTGACCGCCGGGCCGCCGGCGGCGACGGCTTTGGCCGTCGCACCGCAGCAGAGCGACACCAACTTGAACTCCGACTCGCCGCATGCGCCGCGGAGCGATCAACTCGTCGCCGCGGCGCTGACGCGCCCGCTGTTCAGCGTCACGCGGCGGCCTCCGGCCGAGACGGTTTCGGGACCGGCCGATAGCGGGCTCGCCGGAGCGCGGCTCACCGGCATCGTGATCGCACCGGACAGGCATCTGGCGATTTTCGCGGTCGGCGGCGCCAAGCCGCTGGAATTGTCGGAAGGCGAAAAATTGAGCGGCTGGCAGATCGACGCCATCGCGGCGGGCGAAGTCTCCCTGAGCGGGCCGAACGGCAACAAAACCCTGTTGCCGACACTTGACCCGCTGCTCGCGCCCGCGCCGCAAGGGCAAATTTCGGGCTTGGGTCGGCCCCGCCCGGCCCCTGCAACCGCGGCATCGGCCGGGACTGGACAACGCGCCGGGCCCCGCGTTCCGGCGCCTGCGGCCCTTGGGGCGAGGCGGTCGCCATGACGGCGGCGATCCTCCGGCGATCCTTGGCCGGCCTGCTCTTTCTGACCGGCTGCGATGTCGTGTCCGAGCTGCCGGTCGTGCCGCTCAAGCAGCTCACCGGCGAGCCGACGGAAGCGCGGCGGAACAGCGTCATTCCCGGCGATCCGGGCAGCCGTCGCGAGTTCGACGCTCCCGGCCGGCCCGCGCCGCCGGTGGTTGCGCTCTCCGCGCCAACGGGCAGCGGCGGCGCTCAGGCCGGCGATGTCACCCTCAATTTCGCCGATACCGATATTCGCGAGATCGTCCGCACCGTTCTCGGCACGACGCTGAAGCTGAACTACACCATCGATCCCGCCGTGCGGGGCACCGCGTCGTTTGAGGGCGCGACGCCGTTGAACCGCTCGCAATTGCTGGCGACGCTCGAAACCCTGCTCAACCAAAACCACGCCACCGTCGTCGAGAAGAACGGCGTCTACCAGATCGTGCCGATCGCCGTGGGGGTGGCGACCAACGCAATCGCCGGCGCCAGCGAGGCGATGGCCGGAACCCAAATCGTGACGTTGCGCTATGCCTCGGCCGCGACCTTGGCGAAGCTGCTGGAACCCTATGTCGCCGAAGACGGCAAGATTACCGCCGAGCCGGGGCGCAACGCGCTGATCGTCAGCGGCGACGCGGTGGTGCGCAAAACCCTCGTCGACCTGATCGGCGCCTTTGATGTCGACTTGCTCGCCGGCCGGTCCTTTGCCTTGTTCCCGGTCGGTGACGGCAACCCCGGCCAGCTCGCCGCCCAACTCGAAAAGCTCTTCCTCGCCGAACCCGACGCGCCGCTCGCCGGCGTGGTCCGCGTGCTGCCGCTGGATCAGGCGAACATGGTCCTCGTCGCCACCTCGCAGCCGCGCTACATCGCCGAGGCGCGCCGCTTTTTTTCGCTTACCAATCGGGCCGCCGACGCGACGACGCGGGTATGGCATGTCTATTACGTGCAGAGCGGTCGGAGCGCCGACCTCGAAAACCTGCTTCAGCGCGCGTTCACGCCGAACCGGGTCACCGGCGGCGGTTCCGGCCAGGAAGGCCGTACCGCGCCGGGGACCGCGGCCCTCACAATGAATAGCCAGGGCGCGGGAACCGCCGGCGGCGGCGCGTCGGGATCGCTGCTGCAAAACCGCGGCGCGGCCATCGGAACGGCGGCCCTCGCCACGCCCCTCGCGCCGGACAATTCGAGCGCGGCCGGTCAGCCCTTGTCGGGCGCCACGCAGGATGAAGAGCAGCGCGGCGAAAAAGGCATCCGGATCATCGCCGACCATCGCAGCAACGCTTTGTTGATCTACGCCAACCCGGCCGAATACACCGTCATGGAAGGCATGCTGCGCAAGATCGACATCATCCCACAGCAGGTGATGATCGAGGCGACGATCGCCGAGGTCACCCTCAACGACGCGCTCTCCTACGGAACGCAGTTCTATCTGAAAGACCGCCTCGCAAGCACCCTGACCCAGGGAACCCAGGCCGGCGTGGCGAATTTCGCGGCCAATTTTCCCGGCTTCGTGCTGACCGGCGGCTCGCATGTCGCGATCAACGCCTTGGCCCAGGTGAGCAAGGTCCGGGTCCTCTCGTCGCCCGAGGTGATGGTGCTCGACAACGAGGCGGCGCGGCTGCTGGTGGGGGAACAGGTGCCGGTCATCACCGGCAGCGCGCAAAGCACGCTCTCGGCCGGGGCGCCCATCGTCAACAATGTCGACTACCGGGAAACCGGGGTGATCATGCAGGTGACGCCGCATGTGAACGCCGGCGGCCTCGTGTCGCTCGATATCGGCCAGGAGGTCAGCGACGTAGCCGCGACCACGAGCTCGACAATCGACTCGCCGACCTTCAACGAGCGGCTGATCCGCACCCGCGTCATCGTTCAGGACGGCCAGACCGTCGGTATGGCCGGGTTGATCCGGGACAACGATTCGCGGGGAAATTCGGGTATACCGTTTCTCAAGGACATTCCGCTTCTGGGCTTCCTGGCCTCGTCGCAGAACGACACGCGGCAACGAACCGAGCTGCTGGTGCTGATCACCCCGCATGTCGTGCACGATCAGCGCGGCGCGCGCGCGCTGACCCGGGATTTGCGCAACCAGCTGATAAACGCCCAGTCGGTCCCGGAAGAACTCAACAGCCAGCCTTTGTCGGGCCTGGCAAATCCGCAGGGGCGAAGCCGCTGACCCTGTGCCCGCGTTCGCTCATTCCCGAGGGCGGCGACGGAACCCGCGGCTTTGTTCTTCTCGTCGTGCTGTGGACGCTGGTTTTGATCGCCTTCGTCGCCGGCCATCTCGCGGGAAGCGGACGAAGCGAAGCGCAGGTCGCGGCCAATCTCATGGCCAACGCGACCGCCGAGGCCGCGGCGGACGGCGCGGTCAACGAGGCGATCTTCAATATCCTCGACCCGCGCCCCGATCGCCGCTGGGCGCTCGACGGTACCGCCCACGAACTGACGATAGGCGACGCCCGCATCGTCGTGCGTCTTGCGGATGATAACGGCCGGATCAACCCGAACCGCGCTTCGCCGGCGCTCGTCGAAGCGCTGATCGAGGCGAGCGGCAGCGACGCGGAAACGGCGCGGGGCCTCGCGAACGCGATCGCCGAATGGGTCGGCACCGCGACGGTCTTCCGTCCGGACAGCGACATCGTCGCCGATTACCGGGCTGCCGGTCTCGATTATGCGCCGCCCGGCCGGGCGGCGGAGACGATCGACGAACTCGGCCGGATCGTCGGGATGACGCCGGCCGTGCTCGCGGCGATCCGTCCGCATCTGACGCTGTTCGGACCAGCCGTGCCGGATGTCGCGCGGGCCGATCCGACGGTGGAGGCCGCCCTGACGCTGCTCGCCAAGCGGAGCGCCGGTTCCGGCCAACCCGACCGGCCGGCGATCGTCCCCTATCAGCAGCGGCAGACGGCTCGCATCACCGCGACCGCCTATGGCCCGCGCGACATCCGGCACGGCTGGTCCGAAC
>Ga0209483_1000408_pt1 | contig 38206 bp, 37 predicted proteins | sample NGEPerA_FD_184508 | JGI IMG/M metagenome (GOLD analysis project Ga0209483, IMG submission 184508) | Arctic peat soil microbial communities from the Barrow Environmental Observatory site, Barrow, Alaska, USA - NGEE PermafrostL2-A... | ecosystem: Environmental > Terrestrial > Soil > Wetlands >...
CCGTAAAGCGCGTGGATCGCGGCGGCGTCGGCGCGGCGACGAAAAAGCGAGGCGAGCGGCATGCTGAAATCCGGCCTGTCCGGCATTGAACAACGGGTCATTTGAGAGTACAACGGCTCGTCGGAGCGGGGATGTTATTCCAATCAGGCCATCGTGATTTTTTACGTTGCGCGGCATCTGCCGCGGGGTTGCTGTTGCTCGCGGCCTGCCAGCCCACCATCGACCAGCGCGGTAATCTGCCAGAACAAGACCGCATGGGCCAGATCGCTCCGGGCAAAACCGACAAGGCGACGGTGACGTGGCTCCTCGGCTCGCCGTCGAGCGTCGCCGCCTTCGACATGAACACCTGGTACTACATCAGCCAGAAAACCGAGAACCTGGCGTTCTTCCGCACCGAGCTGCTCGATCAGCAGGTGGTGGCGATCACCTTCGACTCCGACGGCGTCGTCAAGGACATCGCGACCAGGAAATTCGCCGACCGCGAACTGGTCGAGCCGGACCCGAATGCGACGCCTTCCGCGGGCCGCGAATTCTCGTTGATCGAGCAATTCCTCGGCAATTTCGGCAAATACGTCGACAAGAACCGCACCAACAAGGGCGGCAGTCCCTGACGCGGCAGCCGCCGCACCTCAGTGCGCGGCCAGCATCGCCAGCAGCAGGATCGCCACGATGTTGGTGATCTTGATCATCGGATTGACCGCCGGACCGGCGGTGTCCTTGTAGGGATCGCCGATCGTGTCGCCGGTCACCGCGGCCTTGTGCGCGTCGGAACCCTTGCCGCCGTGGTGGCCTTCCTCGATGTATTTCTTGGCGTTGTCCCAGGCGCCGCCGCCCGAGGTCATCGAGATGGCGACGAAGATGCCCGTGACGATGGTGCCCAGCAGCATGGCGCCCAAGGCGGTAAAGCCCGCCGCTTGCCCGCCGATCGCCGAGATGACGAAGAACAACACGATCGGCGCGCCGACCGGCAGGAGCGACGGGAGGATCATCTCCTTGATCGCGGCGCGGGTCAGCAAATCGACCGCCCGGCTGTAATCCGGCTTCGCGGTGCCTTCCATGATGCCCTTGATCTCGCGGAACTGGCGGCGCACTTCGATCACTACCGATCCTGCCGCGCGGCCGACCGCCGTCATGCCCATCGCACCGAAGAGATAGGGCAGCAAGCCGCCGATGAAGAGCCCGATCACGACATAGGGATCCTGCAGCCGGAAGCTCACATCAAGCGTCGGGAAGTAATGCGCCAGGTCGTTGGTATAGGCGGCGAAGAGCACCAGCGAGGCCAAGCCGGCCGAGCCGATCGCATAGCCCTTGGTCACCGCCTTGGTGGTGTTGCCGACCGCGTCGAGCGCGTCGGTGATCTTGCGCACGTCCTTCGGCAGATCCGCCATTTCGGCGATGCCCCCGGCGTTGTCGGTGACCGGGCCGTAGGCGTCGAGCGCCACGACCATGCCGGCCAGGGCCAACATCGTCGTCGCGGCCATGGCGATGCCGAAGACGCCGCCATAGAGATAGGAGACGAGAATGCCGGCGCAGATCACGACCACCGGCGCCGCCGTCGCTTCCATCGAGATGGCGAGACCCTGAATGACGTTCGTGGCGTGACCGGTGAGCGAGCTGTTGGCGATGCTCTTCACTGGGCGATATTCGGTCGAGGTGTAGTATTCGGTGATCCAGACCAGGAGGCCGGTGACGGCGAGGCCGGTCAGCGCGCAGACGAACAAGCCGCCACCGGTGACCGAGCCGCCGGCGAGATCGACCGGCTTGCCGAAGCCGATCAGGTACCAGATCAGCACGCCGATGCCGATCGCCGAAAGCACGCCGGCGACGACGAGGCCCTTGTAGAGCGCCTGCATGATATTGCCGTTCGCGCCCAGGCGGACGAAATAGGTACCGATGATCGAGGTGATGATGCAGACCGCGCCGATCTGAAGCGGCAGCAGCATCATGACGTCGCGCATGTAGCCGCTGAAGAAGATCGCGGCGAGCAGCATGGTGGCGACGATGGTGACCGCGTAGGTCTCGAACAGATCGGCCGCCATCCCGGCGCAGTCGCCGACATTGTCGCCGACATTGTCGGCGATCACGGCCGGGTTGCGCGGATCATCCTCGGGAATGCCGGCTTCGACCTTGCCGACGAGGTCGGCGCCGACATCGGCGCCCTTGGTGAAGATGCCGCCGCCGAGACGGGCGAAGATCGAGATGAGCGACGCGCCGAAGCTGAGCCCGACCAGGGCCTCGAGAATGGGGCGCGGATTGTCGATCGGCAGGGTTGCGCGCAGGAACATGTAATAGAGCGAAACGCCGAGCAGGCCCAAGCCCACCACCAGCATGCCGGTGACGGCGCCGGCACGGAAAGCGAGGTTGAGGCCGGCGGCGAGGCCGCCGCGCGCGGCCTGCGCCGTGCGCGCATTGGAGCGCACCGAAACATTCATGCCGATAAAGCCGGCCGAACCGGAAAGCACGGCGCCGATCAAAAAGCCCAGGCCGGTGCGCCAGCCGAGCGCCCACAGCAGGACGACGAAGATGACGATGCCGACGACGGCGATCGCCGTGTATTGACGATTAAGGTAGGCGCGCGCGCCCTCCTGCACCGCGGCCGAGATTTCCTGCATGCGCGCATTGCCGGGATCGGCCGAGAGCACCTGCCGGCTGGTGATGATGCCGTACAGCACCGCGATCGCGCCCGCGGCGACAACCGCCCAATAGGCCATGCTCATGTCGGAAATCCTCTGAAAATCGCTTGGGTCTGGGAGAAAGCGCGCGGAACATGCCAGAACGGCAGAGCCGAGGCAACCCGAAGGGAGTGCCGACTCGGCCTAGCCGAAATGCCGATATCCGGAGCGATCCAGCGTAATTTCCCGGCCGGCGGCATCGCGGATGCGAACGCCCTTGCCCTTGTCCAAGCGGCCGATTTCCGTGACCGGTACGCCGAGCGATTTGCCGAGCGCCAGTAGCCGGCGTCGCGCCGCCGCGGGCGCGGCGAAGACCAACTCGTAATCGTCGCCGGACGTCAGCGCCAAGTGCCGCCGCTCGGGCGCGGCGCCGATCAGCGCGCGCGCCGGCCGCGACAGCGGCAGCAACGACGCGTCGATCATCGCGCCGAGGTGCGAGGCCTTGCAGATATGGCCGAGATCGGCGACCAGCCCATCGGAGATGTCGGCGGCGGCATGCGCCGCGCCGATCAGCCGCCGGCCCAATTCGAGGCGCGGCTCGGGCAGACGGTAGCGCCGGACCAGGAAATCGCGCCCCCCCGTGCCAAGATTGAGGGCGTCGAGGTCGGGGAGATCGCCCCGTAACACGGCCAAGCCGAGGGCGGCATCACCCAGAGTCCCCGAGACGAAGACCCGATCGCCCGGCTTGGCTTTGGCGCGCAGCAGCGCCCGGCCTTTCGCCACGCGGCCGATTGCGGTGAGCGACAGGACGGCCGGCCCGCTAGTCGCCGTCGAATCGCCGCCCAACAGGCCGATTCGGTAGCGCTTCTGATCGGCGGCGAGACCGCGCGCGAATTCCGCGAGCCAAGCTTCGTCATGCGCGGGCGGCAGCGCGGTCGTCAGGAGATAGCCCACCGGAACGGCGCCCTTGGCGGCAAGATCGGAGAGGTTCACGCGTAGCAGCTTTTGCGCGACGGTTGCCGGCGGATCGTCCGGCCGGAAATGGATGCCTTCGACGATGGCGTCGGCCGTGAGGACGTATTGGAATCCGGCGGGTCCTGCGAGCAGCGCCGCGTCGTCGAGCAGCTTCAATCCGCCGGGTGCGGCGAGCGGCGCGAAGAAGCGCGCGATGCGCGCGAATTCATCGAGCGGCGGGCTCGAGGCCACGCCGGCTCTCCTTCATTTCCTCGGCGCGACAGCCGCGCGCGATCTTGTCGAGTACGCCATTGACCATGCCGGGCTCCTTGCCCGCGAAAAACGCATGCGCGATGTCGAGATATTCGTTGATCGCGATCTGCGGCGGCACGTCGCGCCGATGCGACAGCTCGAAAACGCCGCAGCGCAGAATGGCGCGCAGCACCGCTTCGAGGCGATTGAGCGGCCAGTCGGGCGTCAGCGCCGAAACGATCGCGCGGTCGATTTCGTCACGATGCTCGGCCGTGCCGCCGGCCAGCTGCTCGAAGAAGCCGCGGTCGGCCTCGCCGTAGCCCGGCCCCTCGGCGGGCTGGCCAAGGCGGTGGCGGACGAACTCGGCGATCACGCTTTGCGGCTCCTCGTCGGCGAGCTCCATCTGATAGAGCGCCTGCACCGCGGCGAGCCGCGCGGCGGTGCGGTGACGACCGGACGGGTCGCCGGCATGCTTCGCGGCGCTCATCGTTTTGCCTTCTTGCGCGCGAAGCGGCGCTTCATCTCGATCATCGCGAGGCAGGCGCGCGCCGCCTCCCCGCCTTTGTCCTTCTTGCCGGCACGAACGAGCGCCTGCGCCTCGTTCTCGACGGTCAGCACGCCGAAGCCGATGGCGAGGCCGTCGAGCGCCAATTCCTGGATGCCACGCGCGCATTCGCCGCAGACATGGTCGTAATGCGAGGTCTCGCCGCGGATGACGCAGCCGAGCGCCACATAGCCGTCGAATTTCCCCGATACTTCCGCGAAGGAGATGGCTCCTGGAATCTCGAAGGCGCCGGGCACCGCAATGCGTTCATGCGAAACCCCCGCCTTGGCGAGCGCCGCCGTGGCGCCGTTCAGCAGGCGATCCGAAACATGCGCGTAGTAGCGCGCCTCGACGATCAGCAGATGCGGCGGCCTGGCCATCGCACTACCGCTTTTTCGCGGCGATCGGGCGGCGTTCGACGACGCGGAGGCCGTAGCCGTCGAGTGCCACGATATTCCGCTCGGTGTTGGAGAGCAGGATCATCTCGCGCACGCCGAGATCGAACAGGATCTGCGCGCCGATACCGTAATCGCGCAGCTCCGGCACCGGCACGCCCTTGTCGAGGAAGCCGCGCACGCGGTCCGATATCGCCGACGGGGTCGGCTCGCGCAACAGGACAATGACTCCGCGGCCCGCTTCGGCGATCATCGCCATTGCGTCGCTCAAGACATGGGCGCGGCCGCTACGCGTGCTGGCCAGCGCGTCGTCGAGCACGTTCACCGCGTGCATGCGCACCAGTACCGGACCCGGCGCCGCGATGTCGCCCTTGACCAGCGCGATGTGCTCGGCATAGGCGACCTTGTTGACGTAGATCGACATCTGCCAATTCCCGCCGAACTCGCTCGGAAAATCCGTCTGGACCTTGCGCTCGACGATGCGGTCGTGCCGGCGGCGATAGGCGATGAGATCGGCGATGGTCGCGACCTTGAGACCGTGCAACTGGGCGAACGCGATCAAATCCGCGCGCCGCGCCATGGTGCCGTCGTCGTTCATGATCTCGCAGATGACGCCCGACGGGTTGAGTCCGGCGAGTCGCGCAATGTCGACCGCCGCCTCGGTATGGCCGGTGCGCACCAGCACGCCGCCATCCCGCGCCATCAGCGGGAAGACATGGCCGGGCGTGACGATGTCCTGCGGTCCCTTGCGCGGGTCGATCGCGACCGAGATGGTGCGCGCGCGATCCGGCGCCGAGATGCCGGTGGTGACGCCGTCGCGCGCCTCGATCGAGACGGTGAACGCCGTCTGCAGGCGCGACGCGTTCTGTTGCGCCATCAGCGGGAGCTGCAATTGCTCGACGCGCTCGCGCGCCAGCGCCAGGCAGATCAGCCCACGGCCGTGCTTGGCCATGAAGTTGATCGCCTGCGGCGTCGCCATCTGCGCCGGCACGACGAGGTCGCCCTCGTCCTCGCGATCCTCGTCGTCGACGAGGACGAACATCTTGCCGTTGCGCGCGTCCTCGATGATGTCCTCGACCGGGGACGCGACCTCGATGAAGCTCATGCCGGCTCCCGCGCCATCAACCGCGCGACGTACCGCGCCAGCACGTCGATCTCGAGATTGACGCGGTCGCCCGGCTGCAATTCGCCGAGCGTGGTTTTTTCCAGGGTTACCGGAATGACATTGACGCCAAAGCGCTGGCCCTCGACCTCGTTGACGGTGAGCGACACGCCGTCGAGCGTCACCGAACCCTTGGCGGCGATGGAATGATCCAACGGCCGCGGCGCTTCGAGGACGAGGCGGATCGAATCGCCTTCCGGCCGGCGCGCGACGATTTTCGCCACGCCGTCGACATGGCCCAGCACGATATGGCCGCCGAGTTCCTCGCCCAGGCGGAGCGCACGTTCAAGATTGATCGGGGAGCCTTCCCGCCAATCGCCGACCGTGGTGCGCGCGCGCGTCTCGGCCGAGGCCTGGACAGCGAACCAGTTCGCGCCCTTTTCGGTCACCGAGAGGCAGGCGCCCGAACAGGCGATCGACGCGCCTCGGGCGAGATCGCTCAGATCGAGCTTGGTCTCGATCTCGAAAATCGTGTCGCCAGCGACACGAATGGCGCGAACGCGGCCCAAATCGGTGATGATGCCGGTGAACATGGCGGCAATTTAGGCCGCGCGACGGAGGGTTTCCAGCACATCCTCGCCGACGATCTCGAGGCCCATGCGCTCGAAGCGCGGCGCATGTCCCGGTGCCGCGATCGCCAAGGGCCCGAGCGCGCCAATTCCGTCGCCGCCGATCAGTGACGGCGCGTGGAACCAGGCGATGCGATCGACCAGATCGGCGCGGATCAGCGCCGCCGCCAGCGTGGCGCCGCCTTCGACCAGCACGCGGGTGATGCCCTTGCGGGCGAGCGCCGTCAGCGCCGCGCCCAAATCCGTCTCGCCGGTCGCGGTCGGCTTGACGTCGATGAGCTCGACGCCGGCGGCGGTATAACCCGGGCGGCGGTCGTTGATGCCGTGCCGGACGATGAACCAGGTCGGCGATTTCCGCGCTTCGGCGACAATTCGCGCGGTCAGCGGCACGCGCAATGCGCCGTCGGCAACGATGCGCACCGGCTGACGGTGCGCCAGCCCCGGCACGCGGCAGGTCAGTTCGGGATTGTCGGCGAGCACGGTGCCGCTGCCGACCATGACGGCATCATGCGTCGCGCGCAGCAGATGGGCGCGCAGGCGGGCGCGCTCGCCGGTGATCCATTTGCTCTCGCCGCCCGCCACGGCAATACGCCCGTCGAGCGAGGTGGCGAGCTTCAGCGTGACCAGCGGACGCTCCTCGGTCACGCGCAGGAAGAATCCGGCGTTGAGTTCGACCGCTTCCTCGGCGCCGAGCCCAAGCTCGACCTTGATGCCGGCGGCGGTGAGCGCGGCGATCCCCTGCCCTCGGACACGCGGATCGGGATCCTCGACCGCGACGACCACGCGCGCGACGCCGGCGTCGCTGAGCGCTTCGGCGCACGGTCCCGTCTGGCCGCGATGGGCGCAGGGCTCGAGCGTGACATAGACGACAGATCCCCGGGCACCGCGGCCGGCGCGCGCCAGCGCCTCGGTCTCGGCATGCGGGCGGCCGCCCGGCTGGGTTACGCCGCGCGCGACGACCACGCCGTTCTTGACGATGACACAGCCGACGCTCGGGTTGGGCCAGACTTGGCCGAGCCCGCGCCGGGCCAGCGTCAGCGCGGCGCGCATCGCTCCGGCGTCGTTCATCGACCGCGCCTTACTCTTTGTCGCTGGCGAGGCCGCCGATGAACTCGCGGAAGTCCTTGGTCTCGCGGAAATTGCGATAGACGGAGGCGAAGCGAACGAAGGCGACCTGGTCGAGCGCCGCCAGCGTCTCCATCACCAGCTCGCCGATCATCTCGCTCGGGATTTCGGTCTCGCCCGACGATTCGAGCTGGCGGACGATCGAGTTAATGGCGCGCTCGATGCGTTCCGGCTCGACGGGGCGCTTACGCAGCGCGATTTGCACCGAACGCGCGAGCTTGTCGCGCTCGAAGGGTTCGCGCTGCGCATTCTTCTTCATCACCGTCAGCTCGCGGAGCTGGACGCGCTCGAAGGTGGTGAAGCGCGCGGCACAGTTCGGGCACAAGCGGCGGCGGCGGATCGCGGCGCGATCGTCGGTCGGCCGGGAATCCTTCACCTGCGTGTCCTCGCAGCCGCAGAACGGGCAGCGCATGGATTGTTCTCCTAGGGATAGATCGGAAAGCGCGCGCAGAGCGTCTGCACGCGCTTCTTCACCGCCGTCTCGACGGCGCCGTTGTTGTCGCCGTTGGCGGCCATGCCGTCGAACATTTCCGCAATGAGTTCCCCAATAAGCCGGAACTCCGCCTGGCCGAAGCCGCGCGTCGTGCCCGCCGGGGTGCCGAGCCGGATACCCGAGGTCACGGTGGGCTTCTCCGGATCAAAGGGTATGCCGTTCTTGTTGCAGGTGATGCCGGCGCGCTCGAGGGCGATCTCGGCGGCGCGGCCGGTGAGCTTCTTCGGCCGCAGATCGACCAGCATCAGATGCGTGTCGGTGCCGCCGGAAACGATGGCGAGGCCGCGCTCGACCAGCGTCGCCGCCAGGATGCGCGCATTGTCGACCACGGCGCGGGCATAGGCCTTGAATTCGGGCCGCATCGCCTCGCCCAGCATCACCGCCTTGGCGGCGATGACATGCATCAGGGGGCCGCCCTGCAATCCCGGGAAGACGGCGGAGTTGATTTTCTTGCCGATCGCCTCGTCGTTCGAGAGGATCATGCCGCCGCGCGGGCCGCGCAGCGTCTTGTGCGTCGTCGTGGTGACGACATGCGCGTGCGGCAGCGGCGATGGATGGACTCCAGCCGCGACCAGGCCGGCAAAATGGGCCATGTCGACCATGAGATAGGCGCCGACGGAATCGGCGATGCGGCGGAAATGCGCGAAGTCGATGATGCGCGGATAGGCCGAGCCGCCGGCAATGATCAGCTTCGGCTTGTGCTCGCGCGCCAGGCGCTCGACCTCGTCCATGTCGATGCGCGCATCTTCGCGGCGCACGCCGTATTGCACCGCGCGGAACCATTTGCCGGAAAGATTGGGCGCGGCGCCGTGCGTCAGATGGCCGCCGGCGGCGAGCGACATGCCGAGGATGCCGTCGCCCGGCTGCAACAGCGCCAGCAGCACCGCCTGGTTCGCCTGCGCGCCGGAATGCGGCTGCACATTGACGAAGGCGCAGTTGAACAGCTTCTTGGCGCGATCGATGGCGAGCTGCTCGATTTGGTCGACGAATTCGCAGCCGCCGTAGTACCGCTTGCCGGGCAGTCCCTCGGCATATTTGTTGGTCAGCACCGAGCCCTGCGCCTCGATCACGGCGCGCGACACGATGTTCTCGGACGCGATCAGCTCGATCTGGTCCTGCTGACGCTGCAGCTCGCGGTCGATCCAGCCGCTGATTTCGGGATCGGCTTCGGCGAGATGCGTGGTGAAGAAACCGTCGGCGAGGAGGGCTTGCTTGGAGGCGGTCATAAATGAGGAAACCTTGCTGTGATCAGGAAAACTTGGCGACGCGGCGGGCGTGACGTCCGCCCTCGAACGCGGCGGTCAGAAAGTTCTTGAGGCAGTCCTTCGCCTCTTCGGTACCGAGGATACGCCCGCCGAGCACGAGCACGTTGGCGTCGTTATGCTGGCGCGCGAGGCGGGCCGTCAAGCCGTCATGGCAGAGGGCGGCACGGACGGCGCGATGCCGGTTGGCCGCCATCGCCATACCGATGCCGCTGCCGCAGATGAGCAGGCCAAGCTTGGCGCGGCCGTCCGCGACCGCTTGCGCCACGGCGTCGGCGAAATCGGGATAATCGACCGCGGCGGTGCTGTCGGTGCCGAGATCGAGCGGCGCGTAGCCGAGCGCGCGCAGCTCCGGCACGAGCAGGCATTTCAGGTCATATCCGCCGTGATCCGCGGCGACGGCGACCGTTTCGGTCATGGCAACCGGACAAAGTTGAGCCCCGCGGCGAATCTACCAGATATCGGCGGCATAAGTCAGCGGCCCACAACCTTTCGCGTCCGCCATCCCGGTTGCGACCGAGCGGCGGGCGTGCACCAATAATCGGAGCGCGGTCGAAGCACAAAACTCGATCACACGGAAACGTTACTATAGTTCATTGACAAAAAATCGAGTTGTGCCTATAGCTGCGCGGCCTTTTCTCTGTAAAAGGAAAGAAATATGGCCGATGAGAACGCCGCCAAACCCGCTGGCGAGGATTTCCTGCGCATGACGGCGCAGATGGTGGCGGCCTATTTGCGCAAGAACAGCGTGCCGGCGGAGCAGATCACCGAGGTGATCAATTCGGTCTACGGCTCGCTGCGCTCGATCGACGGCAAGGCGAACGCGCCGACCGGCGCCGACCTCAAGCCGGCCGTCCCGATCAAGAAATCGATCACGCCGGATTACATCGTCTGCCTGGAGGACGGCCGCAAGCTCAAGATGCTCAAGCGGCATCTGCGCTCGACCTACGGCTTGACGCCCGAGCAATACCGCCAGAAATGGGGCCTGGCGGCGGACTATCCGATGGTCGCGCCGAAATACGCCGAACAGCGCTCGGTCTTCGCCAAGAAGATCGGCCTCGGCAGGGGCGCCGGCAAGAAGAAGCCGGCCTAGCTCTTCTTCAGCTCGGCGTAGCTGCCGTCCTTCCAGTCATAGATGACATAGTCGGGCCCGATCACGTCGCCCTTCTTGTCGAAGCCGATACTGCCGATGACGGTGTCAAACTTGTTCGCCTTCATCGTCTTCGACAGGTCGTCGAGCTTGATCGCGTTCGCCTTGGCCGCGGCCTCGGCGAAGACCTGCACCGCCGCGTAGGTATAGAGCGTGTAGCCTTCGGGGTCGTAGCCGTCCTTCTTGAACTCGGCGACGATCGGCTGCGCCGCCGGCAAATTGCGCGGATCGGGCGGAAAGGTCATCAGCGTGCCGGTGCCGGCCACGCCGGTGATCTTCCACAAATCCACCGTCACCAGCGCATCGCCGCCCATCAGCACGGCGTTCAGTCCCTGCTCCTTCGCCTGGCGCACGATCAGCCCGGCCTCGCGATAATAGCCGCCGAAATAGATCGCGGCGATCTTGGCCTGTTTCATCTTGGAAATCAGCGCCGAGAAGTCGCTGTCGCCCTGGCTGATCGAATCGTGGAGCGCCGGAGTCATGCCGCGGGCCGCCATCGCCTTGATCGTCTCGTCGGCGAGGCCCTTGCCGTAGGTGGATTTGTCGTCGATGACGGCGACCGGCATGCCCTTGAAGCGTGCCGCGATGTAGTCGCCGGCGACGCGGCCTTGGCTGTCGTCGCGGCCGCAGACGCGGAAGACGTTGTTCCAGCCTTTCTTGGATGCGTCGTCGGTCAGCGCCGGATTGGTCGAGGCCGGCGTGATCTGGAGGATTCTGCTATCGGCATAGACCGCCGATGCCGGGATCGAAGCGCTCGAGCAGTAATGGCCGGCGACGAAGACCACGCCGGCATTGGCGAGTTGGTTGGCGACACTCACCGCCTGCTTCGGGTCGCAGGCGTCGTCGGCCACGGTAAGAACGAGCTTGCGGCCCAACACGCCGCCATGAGCGTTGATGTCCTTCACCGCCATCTCCGCGCCGCGCCGCATCTGCTCGCCGACCGCGGCATCGCTGCCGGTCATCGGCCCGACCGTGGCGATCTTGATGTCCTGTGCCAAGGCGCCGGTCGAAAGCGCTGCCGTCGCCGCCGCCGCGAGCAAAATCCTGAACGTCCAACGCATGTCGCCTCTCCCTTTTCCTTACGATCCCGGCCGGAGCATAGCAGAGCGGCGCGGCTTGGTTAAGCCCCGGCCCGCGCGGCGCCGCCTTCGAGATAGGCCGCGCGGACCTCTTCATTGGCCAGGAGCTCGGCGCCGGTGCCGGTCAAGGCGATGGTTCCGGTCTGCAGCACATAGGCGCGGTGAGCCAGTCTGAGCGCATGATGGGCATTCTGCTCCACCAGGAGCACGGTGATCTTCTCCTCCGCGTTGATCGCGCGGATGACGCCGAAGATCTGCTTGGCGATAAGCGGCGCCAATCCCAGCGAGGGCTCGTCCAGCAACAGCAACCGCGGCCGGCTCATCAGCGCGCGGGCGATGGCCAGCATCTGCTGTTCGCCGCCCGACAGCGTGCCGCCGCGCTGGTCGCGTCTTTCCCCTAAAATGGGGAACAGCTCGATGACGCGCGCGAGGTCGCGCGAGAAACGCGCCGGATCGGATGTCGTCGCGCCGATCTGGAGATTCTCGAGCACGGTCATGCGCGGAAAGATGCGCCGGCCTTCCGGCGCCTGGGAAATCCCCAGCCGCACGATCGCATAGGTCGGAAGCTGGGTGATGTCGCGTCCGGCAAAAATTATCGTGCCTTGCGCCGCGCGCGGCCGGCCGCAGATCGTCATCAGCAAGGTGGATTTGCCCGCCCCATTCGCTCCAATCAGCGCCACGATCTCGCCCTCGCCGACGACCATGTCGATGCCGCGCAACGCCTCGATGCGGCCATAGGCGGCGTGCAGGCCGGCGATCTCGAGGAGCGCGCTCATTCTTCCTCGCCGAGATAGGCCTTGATGACCGCCGGGTCGCGGCGCACTTCCCGCGGCGGTCCGTCGGCGATCTTTTGGCCGTAATTGAGCACGATGACATGGTCCGAGATGCCCATGACCACGCTCATGTCGTGCTCGATCAGCAGGATTGCGACGCCGAAGCGGTCGCGGATCGAGACCAGGAACCGCGCGAGCTCGGCGCTTTCATGCGGGTTCAGTCCGGCCGCGGGCTCGTCCACGCACAAAAGCCGCGGGTCGGTGCACATGGCGCGGACAATCTCGAGCCGGCGCTGCGCGCCGTAAGGCAGGTTCCCGGCGGCCTCGTCGGCGCGGTCGGCGAGGCCGATCAGGTCGAGCCATTCCCGCGCCTTCTCGATTGCCGCGCGCTCGGCCGCGCGATAGCTCTTCAACCCGATCAACCCGCCGAGATTGTAGAAGCTCGCCCGGGTCAGCGTGGCGTGCTGCGCGACGACCAGGTTCTCGAGCACGGTCATGCCGGCGAACAGCCGCACGTTCTGGAAGGTGCGCGTTACGCCGGCATCGCGCGCGATGCGAAAGCCCTGGAGGCGCTCAAGCTGGAAGGTTTTCCCGTCCTGCGCCAGCACAAGCCGTCCCGAACTTGGCCGATAGAAGCCGGTCAGGCAGTTGAACACCGTGGTCTTGCCGGCGCCGTTGGGGCCGATGATGGCGGTGATGTCGCGCGCATAGGCGACGAAGGAGACGCCGTCCACCGCCACCACGCCGCCGAAGCGCATGCTGAGATTCTCGACCGAGAGCAGCGCTTGCTGGCTCATGATTTGCCGTTCAAGCGCACCGAGGGCGCGCGCACGGTGAAGAATCCGCGCGGCCGCCAGATCATGATCGCGACCATCGCCGCGCCGAACAGCAGCATCCGAAACTGCGCCAGCTCGCGGCCGAATTCTGGGAGTGTCGCCAGCACCACCCCCGCGAGGACGATGCCGAGCTGGCTGCCCATGCCGCCCAGCACTACGATCGCCAGGATGGTCGCGGATTCCTGGAAGGTGAAGCTCTCCGGGCTGACAAAGCCCGCGCGCGCGGCAAAGAACACGCCGGCGAAGCCGCCGATCATGGCGCTGATCGCGAAGGCCGAAAGCTTGATCGTCGTCGGGTTCAGGCCGAGCGCGCGGCAGGCGATCTCGTCCTCGCGCAGCGCCTCCCAGGCCCGGCCGACCGGCAGTCGCCTGATACGCAAGCTGAACCAGTTGATGAGCAGCGCCGCGGCTAGGCAGACGTAATAGAGGTAAACCACCCGCTGCATCGGATCGTAGGGCATGCCGAAGAACTGGTTGAAGGTGGTGACGCCGTCCGGAGCGCGCGCCGCAATGGGCATGCCGAGGAAGGTCGGACGCGGAATGTCGTTGACGCCGTTCGGCCCGCCGGTGACCTGGCTCCAGTTGTTCAGCACGATGCGCACGATCTCGCCGAAGCCCAGCGTGACGATGGCGAGATAGTCGCCGCGCAGGCGCAGCACCGGCAATCCCAGAAGGATTCCCGAGAGCGCGGCGATCAATCCGGCCAGGGGCAGCATCTCCCAGAAGGACAGCCCGTACCATTGGGCGGCGAGCGCGAAGGAATAGGCGCCGACGGCGTAGAAGGCGGCGTAGCCGAGGTTCAGAAGCCCCGCGAGCCCGACCACGATATTCAGGCCCCAGCCGAGGATGATGTAGATGAGCGAAACGGTCGCGAGATCCACGAGCGCCCGCGACGAGAATGGCAGCACCGGCAGCAGCACGGCGAAGACCGCCACTGCCGCCGCGGCGATGGGTATCGCCTTGCCCTCGGGCAGCGCGGTGTGCCGCGCCGCGCGCTGGCGCAGATAGAACCGCCGCGGCACCAGTCCCAGCAGCAGCTTGCCGGCGAAAGCCGCGCCACCCGCGATCGCCACCCAGGAGAAGCGCGTGTCGAAACCATGGCCGAAGTCGTTGGTCTCGAAGCCGATCAGCGGGAACGCCAGCGCGATGACGACGATCGCCGCGAGCGCCGCCTCCCGGAAACGCGGCGCCCAGCCCATCAGACCTTCTCGACCTCCGGTCGGCCCAGGAGCCCGCTCGGCCGGAACATCAGCGCTAGGATGAGCACGGCGAAGACCGCGACGTCCTTGTACTCGGACGGGAAATAACCCGACCAGAACGCCTCGATCAGGCCGATCAGCAGCCCGCCCAGGACCGCCCCCGGCAGCGAGCCGATGCCGCCCAGCACCGCGGCGGTGAAGGCCTTCACCCCGGCGAGGAAGCCGATGAAGAAATCGATCACGCCGTATTGCAGCGTCACCATCAAGCCCGCGACGGCGGCCAGGGCCGCGCCGATCACGAAGGTGAGCGAGATGGTGCGGTCGACGTCGATGCCCAGCAGCGCGGCCATGGTCATGTCCTGCTCGGTGGCGCGTTGCGCCCGGCCCAGGGACGAAGCTTTGATCATCGTGGTGAAGCCCGCCATCAGGACCAGCGTCATGCCGATGATGATGATCTGCAGCCAGCTCACCTGCACCGTGAAGCCGCCGCTCTGCATCAGCTCGAAACCGCCGGTGATCACCGGCGGCAGAGTCTTTTCATGCGCGCCTTGCACCAGCAGGACGTAGTTCTGCAGGAAGATGGACATGCCGATTGCCGATATGAGCGGCGCAAGCCGGAACGAGCCGCGCAGCGGGCGGTAGGCGATGCGCTCGACCGCCCAGCCATAGACCGAGGTGAAAGCCATGGCGATGAGCAAGACGAGCAGGAGCGCCAAGGGCACCCAGGTCACGCCGAGCGTACCCAGAACCAGGAACCCGATCAGCGAAATGAACGCGCCGATCATGAAAATCTCGCCATGGGCAAAATTGATCATGCCGACGATGCCGTAAACCATCGTGTAGCCGATGGCGATCAGCGCATAGACCGCGCCGAGGGTCAGCCCGTTGACGAGCTGCTGCAGGAAATACGCCATGACGAAACCGGTCTCCCCTCTGGCAAGCCGCCCAAACTAAGCGGCGGCACGGCCGGGCGTCCAGCCTTGGCGCCGAATCCGGGGCCTCGCCGCGCCGCGCGAGGACCAATGACGGGCAAGCCTTTCTGTTAACCATGACTTGGTTTATATTTACCATTACTAGGATTCGAGTGGATTTATCAGTGTTTTTCTTTACATTTTATTAGTGTTCGCATAAAATCCGCCGTCACCCGTAATCGAGGCCGACGCGATGAATTTCGCTGTCCTGCTCCGCTCCTATCCCGCTCCCGCGGTCCCGGCATCCCTGGATCACGCGGCGGCGCCGCGCGCGCGGCATTTTGGCCTCCTCCGCTATTGGCGCCTCGCCGCCTTCGCGATCATGGCGCTGGGCTATTTCGCGCTGCCCAATGCGCGGCCGGATTTCACGCCGTTCAATGCGGATGACGGCGCCGACTACCTGACGCTCGCCTATGGGCTGGTGCACGGCCTCGGCTACACGCGCAGCATGATCGCCGGCGCTTATGTGCCGCACACCACCTGGCCGCCGGGCATGGCGCTGCTGCTATCGCCGGCGCTATGGCTGTCGGGCGACACGGTCAACTGGTTCGCCGCCAAGGCGACGGTGATCGCGACCGCGCTCGCCGGCATCGCCTTCGCCTGGCATTACGTGCGCCGCCTGACGCGCAGCGCGCGCGCCGCCGATCTTGCGGCGCTGCTGCTGGCGCTCGATCCCTTCTATTGGCATTTCAGCCGCATCACCATGACCGAGGTGCCGAGCATCGCCTGGTGGCTCGGCTCCCTGCTGCTGATCGATATCGTCTGGGCCGGGCGCCGGCCCGGCTACGGATGCGTCGCGCTGGTCGGCCTGCTCGTCGGCGCCGGCATGCTGCTGAAGGGCAATCTCTTCGCTCTCGCCCTGGCGCCGCTCGGCTACCTGCTCGAGACGCGTGCGCCGCTGCTCTCGCGTCCCGAACAAGTGAAGCGCTGGGTGGTCTATGCGGCGGCGTTCGGCGCGGCTTTCGTCGCCTGGAGCCTGCGCAACGCACAGATCGACACCGCGGCGCTCGGCTTCGACGGCATCAATCAGCTCCGCATGATCTTCACCAAGGTGCCGGTCGACCCGACCAGCGCGCTGATGACGCCGGCCGAGACCATCGCCAACACGCTGTTCAATCTGCGCGAACTCATCATCTATCGCGTGCCCGAGGAAATGCTGCCCGGGCTGTGGACCCGCTTCTGGGAGCACGGCGCGGCCGGCGCTTTTGTCGCCCTCGCCCTCACCCTGCTGTTGGCCTATCTCGCGCTCCCGCGCCGCGGCATCGGTATGCCGGCTTTCGTCACGTTGGTGCCGTCGGTGGCGCTGCTGCTGCTCTATGCCTGGGGCGGCTCGGCGCGCTTCTGGCTGCCGGTGACGGCGATCGCGCTGATCCTGATCGCCATTCGCCTCCATTTCTGGCTTGCGGCGCGGCAGAAGCCGCTGCGCTATCTCATCGTCGCGGGCGTCCTGGCCGCCTATGGTCTAAGCCTCGGCCTGTATATCGCCGCGCATGAACGCAACCCCTACGGCGCGCCGAAATGGGCGGCGCTGGAAAATCTTTTTGCGGCGGCGCGCGATCTGTCGCCGGCGCCGATTGCGGTGCTGGCGCATCATGCGCCGGCCTATGGCCTTGTCACCGGCCAGCCCGCGCCGCTGACGGTTCCCGGCCTTGGCCTCGCGCCGCGCTATACGCATGTCGTCAGCGGGCCGGACGATTTCCGCATCGCGGTGCCGGCGGGGGCCGTCGCGGTGCTGCAATCGCCGCCCTGGACACTCTACGCGTTGCCGCGTCCGATGCGTCAGGCCGAGATTCTCGGCGCGGGAAACTGAATTTCCGAATATCGCCTGAACGTGATCAAAACGGGCTGGGCGCGGCGCCCGGGCTAGGCTACAAGCGCGCATGACCGTCAAATATCCCTGGCGCGATTACAGCGGCAAATTTTCCGCGCTGAAGGCGATTGTTTTCGTCGCGCTTTTCATTCCCGGCCTGTGGATCGCCTATGCGCTGGCGAACCATTTGCTGGGCGCGCGCCCCCTCATCGAGGCCAATCACCAGACCGGGTTATGGGCCGTCCGGCTCCTGTTCGTCGCCCTGGCGGTGACGCCGCTGTCGCGGCTCTGGCAATGGCCGCGGCTCAATCTGGTGCGCCGCATGATCGGCGTCGCCGCCTTCTCCTATATCGCCGCGCATCTGGTGCTCTACGCCGCCGAAGAGATGTTCAACCTCGGCACCGTCGCTTCCGAGATATTGGCGCGCGTCTATCTCGCCATCGGCTTCACCGCCTGGCTGGGCCTGGCGGCGCTGGCGGCGACCTCGACCGACGCCATGGTCAAGCGCCTCGGCCCGCGGCGCTGGCAGGCGTTGCACCGCTTCGTCTATCTGATCGCCTTCCTGGGTACCGTGCACTACTTCATCCAGTCGAAGCTCGAAGTCTGGGAGCCGATGTGGATCGCGGGCTTGCTGGCCTGGCTTATCGGCTATCGCGCGATCTTCTGGATCCGGGGACGCAACACCCGCCTCCCGCTTTGGGGCGTTGCGGCGCTGAGCGTCGCCGCATCGGTGCTGACCGGGCTCGGCGAGGCGATCTATTTCACCCTCGCCTTTCCGGTGCCGATCGAGCGCGTCCTGCTGGCCAATTTCTCGCTCGACGCCGGGGTGCGGCCGTCCTGGGTCGTGCTCGGCGTCGGCGCCGCGATCACGCTCGGCGCCGTCCTGCGCCGGGGCGCTCGGCAAAAGTCGCGGCCGGCGGCCGCGGCGCCCCTGAGCGCTGTTGCCAGGAAGTCCGTTTCGAACTAAGACGAGCGCTCCTTCCTTTCGAGGCGCCGCTCGATGAATCCCTCGCCCGCCCGTAATCCGGCGGCCAAGAAATCCGGCAAGCCGGTCTTCGACTGGCAGGATCCGCTGCTCCTAGACGACATGCTCTCGGAGGACGAGCGCATGATCCGCGACGCGGCGCGCGCCTATGCCCAGGACAAGCTCATGCCGCGGATCCTGAAGGCGTTCCGCGAGGAGCGTTTCGACCGCGAGATCATGAACGAGATGGGCGCGCTGGGATTCCTCGGCTCGACCATCCCGGGCTATGGCTGCGCCGGCGCCAGCTATGTCGCCTATGGGCTGGTGGCGCGCGAAATCGAGCGCGTCGACAGCGGCTATCGCTCGGCGATGAGCGTGCAGTCGTCGCTGGTGATGTTCCCGATCTTCGCCTTCGGCACGGAGGAGCAGCGCCGGAAATACCTGCCCAAGCTCGCCACCGGCGAGCTCGTCGGCTGCTTCGGATTGACCGAGCCCGATCACGGCTCCGACGCCGGCGGCATGAAGAGCCGCGCGCGCAAGGTCGATGGCGGCTACGTCCTGAACGGCAGCAAGATGTGGATCAGCAATTCGCCGGTCGCCGATGTGATGGTGGTCTGGGCGAAGCTCGAGGAGAACGGCGCGGACGTCATCCACGGCTTTCTTCTCGAACGCGGCATGAAGGGCCTGACGACGCCGAAGATCGAGGGCAAGTTCAGCCTGCGCGCCTCGGTCACCGGCGAGATCGCCATGGCCGACGTGATGGTGCCGGACGCCAACCGCCTGCCGGGCGTCACCGGCCTGAAGGGCCCGTTCTCCTGCCTCGACAATGCGCGCTACGGGATATCCTGGGGCGCCTTGGGCGCGGCCGAGTTCTGCTGGTTCGCGGCGCGCGATTACACGCTGTCGCGCAGCGCCTTCGGCAAGCAGCTGGCGGCCAACCAGCTGATCCAGAAAAAGCTCGCCGACATGCAGACCGAGATCACGCTGGGCCTGCATGCCTGCCTGCGCCTCGGCCGGCTCAAGGACGAGGGCCGCTCGACGCCGGAGATGGTCTCTCTCTTGAAGCGCAATTCATGCGGCAAGGCGCTCGACATCGCCCGCATGGCGCGCGACATGCACGGCGGCAACGGCATCGTCGACGAGTATCACGTCATCCGCCACATGCTAAATCTCGAGACGGTCAACACCTACGAGGGCACGCACGACATCCATGCCCTCATCCTGGGCCGTGCCCAGACCGGGATATCGGCCTTTTAAGAAGTCAGGTCGCGCGAGCAAAAAAAGCTCGCTAGCTTCCCCACGTCAAGAACATGGCAAGGACGATCGCGCCCATCACCCCGGTCGCGAGCCAGCCCAGCAGGGTAAGCGGCAGCGGCAGCGTGAATGTTCCCATCACCCGCTTGCTGTTGCCCATCAGCATGGCGATCGCCATCAGCGGCACGGCGCAGATGCCGTTCAGCACCGCCGCCCAGAACAGCGCCTTGATCGGATCGATCGGTGTGAGGTTGAGGATGATGCCGAGCGCCGTGGCGACGCCGATCGTCGCGTAAAACGCCTTGGCGTCGAGCGGCAGGCGCGCCAGGCCGGACGGCCATTGCAGCGCCTCGGCCAGGGCGTAGGCGGCTGAGCCCGCCAGCACCGGCACCGCCAGCATGCCGGTGCCGATAATGCCCAGGGCAAAAAGCAGGAACGCAAACGGGCCGGCGATCGGCCGGAGCGCCTCGGCCGCCTGGGTCGAGCTGCCGATGTCGGTCACGCCGTGCGCGTGCAGCGTCGCGGCGACGGTGACGATGATGAACCAGCCGATGGCGTTCGAGAAGAACATGCCGAGATAGGTGTCGATACGGATGCGCTTCAGCGCGGCCGGCGCCTGGCGCGGCGCCTGGCGCAGCGGCTTCGCTTTCGGATCCTCGCGCTCGTCCTCGGCTTCCTGCGAGGACTGCCAGAAGAAGAGATAGGGGCTGATCGTGGTGCCGAAGACGGCGACGATGGCGAGCGTATAGGCGCTGTCGAGATGGAACGTCGGAACCAGCGTCTCGTAGGCGACCTTCGCCCAGTCGATATGCACGACCAACGCGGTCGCGACATAGGCGAAGAGCGCCAGCGTCGACCATTTGAGCAAATTCACGTAACGCCGGTATTGCATGAATATTTCGAGGCCGAGGCACAGCGCGCCGAAGAAAAAGATATAAACCATGCGCGGGCCGCCGACGAGAATCTGCAAGGCGTCGCCCATCGCGCCCAGATCAGCGCCGAGGTTGATGATGTTCGCCGCCAGCAGCAACAGCACCGAGCCCTGCAGCAGATAAGGCGGATAGTGCCGCCGCATGTTGCCGGCGAGTCCGTCGCCGGTGACGCGGCCGATGCGGGCGCAGATTTCCTGGATCGCCGCCATCAGCGGATAGCTGAACAGCATGATCCAGCCCATCGACGTGCCGAATTGGGCGCCGACCTGGGAATAGGTCGCGATGCCGCTCGGATCGTCGTCCGAGGCGCCGGTGATCAGGCCCGGCCCGAGGACCTGCCAGATGTGCCGCTTTTCAGTGTTCTCGGCCTTCGGCTGAGCCGTCATGGCAGCGCCCGCGATGGAGGGAAGCAGACCCCGAAAAGGATGGGGGACGATACTAACGCGGTTTGCCGGAAACCCGTTCCGCAAAAGAAAGCGGCCGGCCCCCGAGGGGACCGGCCGCTTTTTGGCGGACGACTTTTTTCTTTAGGCGGCGGAGGTGAAGGCCAGGTTGCGGGCGCCGAGTTCGACGGCCTGGGTCCAGAACCGCTCGAGGCGGCGCAGCGTCTTATGCGCGCCGGTGAGGTCTTCGGTGGCGACGACGCCCTGACCGAGAGCGGCGATATGGCGCTCGTGCATCTTGTTGATCTTCTCGTGCAGCGCCAGGCCCTTTTCCGTGAGGCGAACGCGCACCGAGCGGCGGTCGTGTGGCGAACGCTCCTGCACGATGTAGCCGTTCTCGAGCATCTTCTTGACGTTGTAGGAGACGTTCGAGCCGAGATAGCAGCCGCGCAGCGTCAATTCGCCGACGGTCATTTCCATGTCGCCGATGTTGTAGAGGATCATCGCCTGCACGTTGTTGATGTCGTGCACGCTGTTGGTGTCGAGCTCCAGCTTCACCACTTCGAGAAACTGGCGGTGAAGCCGCTCGACGAGGGCGATGACGTCCATATAGGCGGTTTGCATAAAATCCTCGGCATTTGAGACAGTTCGCTGCCGATGAATGTACGCTGGCCCGGTTAACACATCATTTAAGCGAAATATCGCTGGCGTTGGCGATGAAGCGGTACATGACCGAAAAATCCTTGGCGCCCAGCCCCGCCGCGGTTAATTTCTGGTAAAGCTCCGCCGCATCTTGTCCCAAGGGCGATGGCGAACCCGCCATGCGCGCGGTTTCCTGCGCCAGCCTTAAATCCTTCAGCATCATGTCGGCGGTGAATCCCGCCTGATAGTCGCGGTTCGACGCCGCCGCCGGCACTGGCCCCGGCGCCGGACAATAGCTGGTCATCGACCAGCACTGCCCCGAAGATTTCGAAGCGATGTCGAACAGTTTTTGCCGGTCGAGTCCCAGCTTGTCGGCGAGCGCGAAGGCCTCGCTCACCGCGATCATCGAGATGCCGAGGATGAGATTGTTGCAGATCTTCGCGGCCTGGCCCGTCCCCGCCGCGCCGGCATGGACAATGGTCTTGCCCATGGCCTGCAGCACGGGCTGCGCGCGGGCAAAGCCGGCTTCCGAGCCGCCCACCATGAAGGTGAGCGCGCCCGCCGTGGCGCCGGCGACCCCGCCCGAAACCGGCGCGTCGAGCATGTCGAAGCCGCGCTTGGCGGCGGCGGCGGCAACATCGCGCGCCGTCGTCACGTCGATGGTCGATGAATCGATCAGCAGCGCGCTCTTCGGCGCGCTTGCCAGCACGCCGCCGGCGCCGCGATAGACCGCGTCGACCTGCTTGCCCGCCGGCAGCATGGTGACGACGAGCTCGGCATCCCGGCACGCGGCGGCGACGCTCGCAGCGGCCTTTCCGCCGCCGGCCGCCAGCTTGCCGAGCGCGGCTTGGGCCAGGTCGAAGCCCGTCACATTGTGGCCGGCCTTCAGCAAAAGGGCCGCCATCGGGCCGCCCATGTTGCCGAGCCCGATGAATCCGATACGCATGACGCCCTCCCCTCGACCGGTTCCTCCCGACTTTCCGCCGTTTCACGGACGAAGGAAAGGGAGGTTGCCTTCGCCAAACCCTTACACTAACTCTAGGGACGCCAATTTATCAGCATGGGGAGACTGCCGATGAACTGGAAAACCGTCGCGTGCGTCGCCGCTTGCGTCGTGGTCGGTCTCGGCGGACCGTCCTCGGCGCAGACCAACGATGAGCTCTGGAAGCATTGCGAGGACGACAACGCCGATCTCAGCATCGGCGGCTGCACCGCGATCATTCAAGCCGGCCAGGAAACGACCCAGAATCTCGCCATTGCGTTCTACAACCGCGGTAGCGCCTACTACAGGAAGAGCCAATACGGCCAGGCGATTGCGGATTTCGATCAGGCGCTTCGGCTCGCGCCGGATTACGGCGAGGCCTACGACATGCGGGCCAACGCCTATTCGGACAAGGGCGACCATCAGCATGCGATTCAGGATTACGACCAGGCGCTGCGGGTCAAGCCGAACGATCCCAGGGCGCTCAACAACCGCGGCGACGAATATCGCATTCTCGGCCAATACGACCGCGCGCTGCAGGATTTGAATGAATCGCTTCGGCTGCGGCCGAACAACGCCAGCACGTTGCTCCATCGGGGCGTAGCCTATGCGGCCAAGGGCCGCAACGACCTTGCCATCCGGGACTACGACCAGGTGATCGGGCTCACCCCCAAGGACGCGGACGCCTATTACAACCGCAGCCTGGCAAAACGAAAGACCGGCGACGTCGCCGGCGCAAACGCGGATCTCGCCCGCGCCAAGCAGCTCGACCCGAGCATCGGTAAGTAAAAGGCTCAGCGGAAGCGTAGCTCGCGCTCGCCCAGGCTGGCGAAATAGCTTTCCACCTCGGCATCACTCACCGCGGCAAGCGAAGGATGCTGCCAGCGCGGCTTGTTGTCTTTTTCCACCAGCAAGGCGCGGATGCCCTCGAAGAAATCGTGGCCTGCCATGGCGTGCTGGGTCATGCGGTATTCGAGCATCAGCGCCTGCTCGACGCTCATGCCTTTGCCCAATTGCAGCTGCCGGAAGGCGAGCTTGAGGCTCAAGGGCGACGCGCGATCCATCGATTCCCGCGCTTCCCGCGCCCAATCGGCGGTTTCCCGGCCGAGGGCGGCGCGGATGACTTCGACCGACGCGCCGGCGAAGACCCGATCGATGTCGGGCCGCAGCGCGGCCAGAACCGCCTCGCCCGGCGCGGCCGTGAACGGGGCAAGGGCCGCATCGGCCTGCGCCCGTGCGCCGCCCGCCCGCCAATCGGTCGCGGCGAGCGCATCCGTCAGCGCGCCTAGTCTATCGCTGGGAACGAAACACGTGGCGAAGCCGCAATGAAGCGCGTCCGCGGCAGCGATGCGCTTGCCGGTCAGCGCCAGATAGAGGCCGAGCTTGCCGGGCGCAAGATTGAGAAACCGCGAGGCGCCGACATCGGGAAACAGCCCGATATGCACCTCCGGCATGGCGAAAAGCATCTTCTCGGATGCGACGCGGTGCGAGCCGTTGACCGAAATTCCGACGCCGCCGCCCATGACGATGCCGTCGATCAGCGCGACGTAAGGCTTCGGGAACCGATGCACGCGGGCGATCAGCGAATATTCCTCGCGGAAGAAATCGGTCTTGTAATCCCCTTCGCCGGTCGCGCTTTGGCGTGCGTTATAGATGGCGCGCACGTCGCCGCCGGCGCAGAAGGCACGGCCGCCCTCGCCGCGCACGATCACCGCGTGCACGTCCGGATCGCTTCCCCAGGCGATCAGCTTGGGATCGAAAGTCCGGTACATGGCGAGCGACAGCGTGTTGAGCGCCTTCGGCCGGTTGAGCGCGATGATGCCGAGCCCGCCGCGGCGCTCCAGGATGATCTCGTCGGTCATGCGCGGCTTACTGATTCCTCGGGCCCAGCAAGCGACGGGCGATGATGACGCGCATGATCTCGTTGGTGCCTTCGAGTATCTGGTGCACGCGTAGATCGCGCAGATAGCGCTCGATCGGATATTCCTTGATGTAGCCGTAGCCGCCGTGCAGCTGCAACGCCTCGTTGACGACCTGGAAACCGGTGTCGGTGGCGAAGCGCTTGGCCATGGCGCATTGGGTTCCGGCTTCGGGATCGTCGCGCTCAAGCGCACAGGCGGCGCGATGCACCATGAGCCGCGCCGCGTCGAGCTCGGTCGCCATGTCGGCGAGGCGGAACTGGAGCGCCTGGAACTCGGCGAGCGGCTTGCCGAACTGCTTGCGCTCGACGAGATGGCGCTGCGCCGCTTCGAGGCAGGCGCGCGCGCCGCCGAGCGAGCAGGCGCCGATGTTGATGCGGCCGCCATCGAGCCCCATCATCGCGATCTTGAAGCCCATGCCCTCGCCGCCCAGCAGATTGGCCGCCGGCACGCGGCAATCCTCGAAGATCACCATGGTGGTCGGCTGGCTGTTCCAGCCGAGCTTCTTCTCCTTCTTGCCGAAGGAGAGGCCCTTGCTGCCCTTCTCGACCAGGATGCAGGAAATGCCGCCCGGTCCCTCGCCGCCGGTGCGCGCCATCACGGCATAGATGTCGCTGGCGCCGCCGCCCGAGATGAACGCCTTGGTGCCGTTGAGGACGAAATAATCGCCCTGGCGCCTGGCGCTGGTCTTGAGCGACGCGGCGTCGGAGCCGGCACCCGGCTCGGTCAGGCAATAGCTCGAGAAATGCGCCATGGTCAGAAGCTTAGGCAGGAATTTCCGGCGCTGCGCCTCGTCGCCGAAGCGGTCGATCATCCACGCCACCATGTTGTGGATCGAGAGATAGGCCGCGGTCGAAGGACAGGCGGCCGCCAACTCCTCGAAGACCAGCGCCGCCTCGAGCCGTCCCATGCCGGTGCCGCCGGAGGCTTCGTGCACATAGATGCCCGCGAATCCGAGCGCCGCCGCCTGGCGCAGCGCCTCGACCGGGAAGATGCATTCCTCGTCCCACTGGGCGGCATGCGGCAGGAATTCCGCTGCGGCGAAGTCGCGCGCGGTTTCACGGACGGCCCGGTGTTCCTCGGAAAGCTCGAAATCCATGCCGTTGCTCTTCTCGGTGCTCGAAACCGGCGCGATTCGGATGATATAGGCCGCGCATGCGAGCGGCAACGCGGAGCGGTTTCCTCGACGGGCTGATGCGGCAGCGGCCGCTGGGCGCGCTGCTGCCGTGGAGCCTCGCCGTCGGCCTGGCGCACGCGCTGCTGATGTTTCCGCTCGGGCTGATCGCCGGGACCAGCGCCTGGTGGGACTTCCCGCACGGCATCATCACCCTGTCGCATGCCGATATCGGGACCAGCCTTGCGGGCTATCTCTATTTCCTGCATGCGCCCTGGGGCATGCCGCTGCTCCATGTGACGGCGCTCGGCGCCCCGGTAGGCAGCAACATCGCCTTCGTCGATGCGGTGCCGCTCGTCGCGCTTCTCGGCAAGATCGCCTTCACGCTGACCGGACATGCCGTCAACCTGCTCGGGCTTTGGGTGCTGGCCTGCTATTCGCTGTCGGCGCCGGCGATGGCGCTGCTGCTGTGGGAGGCGGGCGAACGGCGCCTGCTGCCGGTGCTCGCCGGCGCGGTGTTTGCCGCGGCGACGCCCTATCTGCTTTTCCGCTGGGGCCATATCTCGCTCGGCGCGCATTTCCTGCCGATCCTCGCGCTGGCGCTTTATCTCCGCACGGTGCAGCGGCCCGACGATCGCGGCGTCGAGCTGTGCTGGTTCGCGCTGCTTGCCGCCTGCATTCTCGTCCATCCGTACTTCTTCGCCATGGCGGGGCCGTGCTGGGCGGCGGCGCTGGCGCAGAACCGCATCGACGGCCGACTTTCGACGCGCGCGGTCACGGCGCTGCTGCTGGCGACCGGCATCCTCGCCCCCGGCAATGCGAGCGCGGGTGCCTCGGGCTACGGCCGCTGGTCGCTCGATCCGTTCTCGCCCTTCGTCCCTCAGCTCAGCGGGATCGTGCCGTGGATGGCCGACCGGCGCATCGGCGACACCTATCAATACGAGGGCTTCGCCTATCTGGGGATCGGCGTGCTGCTCCTGCTCGTCGCCAGCCTGCGCACCGGCATCGCGTTGATCCGCGCGCGCTGGCGCGTCCATGCCGTCATGCTGATCGTCCTGAGCGGCTTCGTGCTGTTCGCGATCTCGAACGTCATCGATGTCGGCTTCGCGTCGCTCACCATCCCGGTGCCGTGGCGCATCCTCTATTATCTCGGCGCGTTCCGTGCGAGCGGACGCTTCTTCTGGCCGGTCGGCTATGCGCTGATGGCGCTCGCGGTCTTCGCCACCGCGCGCGCCTGGAAGCCGGGCGCCGCCGCTTCGCTCCTGGTCGTTGCCATATCGCTTCAGCTTGTGGACGTGGCACCCCTGCGCGCCCGCGTATGGGCCAGCAGCCTGGCGCCGACTTTGCCGCAACTCGACCGCCGCGACCTCGCCGCGCGCGTGGCGCAGGCCTCGGCGGTGATCGTCTACCCGTCCTATGCCTGCGCCGGCGGCATCCCGCAGGAAGTTCTCGGCATGGAAATTATCCTGGCGGCGGCGCGCGCCGACAAGCCGATCAACTCGATCTACAATCCCCGCCTGGTCGCCGATTGCGCGGCGGAGGAAGCGCGGATGCGCGAGCCGCTCCGGCCCGGCACGCTCTACGTCTATACGCGGGGCTATGTGCCGAATTCGGCGCAGCTCGGCGGCGCCGACCCGGCGCAGGCCTGCCAGTCGGACGGCACCGTGCGGCATTGCCTGCTGCCCTGACCGCCGGGCCGCCGCCTCGGTTGCCGCGCGCGAGCGCGCTGCCTATGATCGCGCCTCCTTCGTTCCGTTTTTCCCGTTCCGTTTTTCTGGGGTTTTTTCGTGGCCAAACCGCCTGACCGCCCGCTCGGCGCCTTCCCGCGCACGCGTCTGCGCCGCAACCGCCGCCATGAATGGTCGCGGAAACTTGTCGCCGAAAACACGCTGCGCCCCGCCGATTTCATCTGGCCGGTCTTCGTCCATGAGGAAAAGACGGCGCGCGCGCCGATCGACTCCATGCCCGGAATCGATCGGCTCTCGATCGCCGCACTGATCGACGAGGCCGGCAAGGCGAAAGATCTCGGCATCCCGCTGATCGCGCTGTTTCCCGCGACGCCCGCTTCGCGCAAGAGCGAGAATGGCGAGGAAGCGTTCAATCCCGAGAATCTGGTCTGCCGCGCCGTCCGTGCGGTGAAAAAGGCGCATCCCGATCTGGGCATCATGTGCGACGTGGCGCTCGATCCCTATACCACGCACGGCCATGACGGCGTGGTGCGCGACGGCGACGTCGCCAACGACGAGACGCTGGCGGCGCTGGTCAAGCAGGCGCTGGTCCAGGCCGCGGCGGGCTGCGACGTGATCGCGCCGTCCGACATGATGGACGGCCGCATCGGCGCCATCCGCGACGCGCTCGACGCGAACAATCTGGCGCGCGTCCAGATCATGGCCTATGCGGCGAAATACGCCTCGGGCTTCTACGGCCCATTCCGCGACGCGGTCGGCTCCAAATCCGCGCTCGGCAAGGCCGACAAGCGCGGCTACCAGATGGACCCGGCGAACGGCGACGAGGCGCTGCGCGAAGTCGCGCTCGATATCGCCGAGGGCGCCGACCTGGTGATGGTGAAGCCCGGCCTGCCCTACCTCGACGTGCTGTGGCGCGTGAAGCAGCGCTTCGGCATGCCGACCTTCTCCTATCAGGTCTCGGGCGAATATTCGATGCTGCATGCCGCGATCGAGCGCGGCTGGCTCGACCGCAGCGTCGTGCTGGAAACGTTGATGGCGTTCAAGCGCGCCGGCGCCGACGGGATACTGACCTACTTCGCCATCGAAGCCGCGAGCGCGCTCAAAAAAGGCTGAGCGCGTTCGCGAAGAACCGCGCCATGGCGAGATCGTGCCACGCCGCGCTGCGGTCGTCGCCGTGGAAGCCGACATGCCCGCCCTGCCGGGTGATGATCTCGCGCAGATTCGGATGCGCGCGCCAATCGAAGGCGCGATAGGGCTCGGGCGGTATCCACGGATCGTCGAGCGCGTGGATCAGCAGCGTCGGTATCTTGACGCCGCCGAGGAAGCGGATCGATGAACAGCGTTCGTAATATTCCGCCGCCCCGCCGAAGCCGGCGCGCGGCGCGCTGTAGACATGATCGAATTCCCAGACGCTGCGTGCGGCGGCGATGGCCGCACGCTCGCGCGCGGACAATTCGACGCCGGGCGCCAGCGCCTCGGCTTTCATGTATTTGAGCAGATAGCGCTGATAGGCGGTGTTTCGCCAGCGGTCGAGGCGGCGCGCCGTGCCGGCGAGATCGAGCGGCGCCGACACTACGGCCGCCGCCTGGAGCGGCGTCGCATCGCCGCTCTCGCCCAAATATTTGAGCAAGAGGTTCGCGCCGAGCGAATAGCCCACCGCGACCATGCCGTTCGATCCGGCCGTGTCGCGCAGCCGGTCGAAGATCCGCGCCAGGTCGTCGCTGCTGCCGGCGTGGTATTGCGACCGGCAGAACGGCCGCGAGCGCCCGGCGCCGCGCAAATTCAGCCGCAAGACGGGAAATCCCTGCGACAGCAGGTAGAGCGCGCTCTCGCGCATGTAGAAGCTGTCCTCGAACCCGGTCAGGCCGTGGACCAGCACCGCCAGGGGCTTGCCTGTCGCGGCTTCCGGCCGGTTGAGCACCGCCGCGACGCGGTCGCCGCTGCCGTCGGCGAGCGGAATGAACAGGCGCTCGGCGGGATGGCGGTCGAGGCCGGTGCGGCTCCTGACCAAAACGCAGCGCATGGTCTGCAAATCCGCGCCCCACCACGGCAGCCGCGGCCGAAACGGCGGGAGATCCAAACCCGCTAGCCCAGCTTCAGCCATGTGAGTTCGTGCTTGTTGTGGTGGAGATGGACAAGGCGCGAGCCCGGCATTGCGGCGAAGCGGCGCATGATTGCAAAATCGGTTTCGCCCTGGAATTTGACGGTGCAGACGAAGCGGCGCACATGCCCGGCCCAACGCTCGACCAACGACAACAGGCGCGCCGGATAGCATACCACGTCGGAGAACAGCCAATCGACCGGCCCGATATCGCCGGGCCCGAGCGCGAAGGCGCTTTGCGCGCGGTATTCGATATTCGGCAGAGCTTTGACATTCGGCGCCAGAGGCGCCTTGTCGACGCTGATCACGCGCGCGCCGGTTTGCGCCAGCGCCCAGCTCCAGCCGCCCGGGCTCGAGCCGAGATCGAGGCAGGTCTCGCCCGGTTTGGGACGCTGGCCGGTCAGGGTGAACGCCTCCCATAATTTCAGATAGGCGCGGCTCGGCGGCGCCGTCTTGTCCTCGACGAAGCGCGCTTCGCCGTTGGGAAACGGGCTGGAACAGCGTGGCGACGCCAGCAACGTCGACGCATCCAGCAATGTCCACGAGCCCAGCGGTGCGACGGATGGCGGATCGCCAAATTTCAGCGGCTTGGCCGATACCTTGGGCAGCTTTTCCGCGATCAGCGCGGCGCGCCGGGCATGGGCGGTGGGATAGAGCGCCCAATTGCGCTGGAGGGCGCGCAGTTGCCGGGCGGCATGGTTGATCGAATCAATTTCAAGGCGTTGCGGGTCGTGCCAGATATTCTGCGCCCAGGCGACCGACCGCACATCGCCGTCGGCAATCACCAGCCGGCCATGGGTCCGGCGCACCGCGGGCCCAAGCTCGGCCTGGAGCTCGGCGGTGAAGCCCTCGGGCGCCAGATAACCCGTTTCAGGCAAGCAGGAACTCGCGCACCGCGGCGATCTGCTTCGGCGTGGTGAGCGACGGCGCGTGGCCGATGCCCGGATATTCGATCAGCCTGGCGCGCGGCCCGCGCTCGGTCATGGCGCGGGCGTCCTTGGCGCGCAGGATGTCGCTGTCGGCGCCGCGCAGCACCAGCGTCGGGCAATCGACGGCGTCGTATTGCGCCCAGAGATCGATGTCGCGCAGCCGGCCCTGCTGGAACGGCACGCCGATCGCCGGATCGTAATTCAAGCCCAGCGTGCCGTCGGGTTTTCGCCGCATGCTGTGCTCCGCCATCGCGCGCCATACGGAATCGCTCAGATCGCCGAAGCCGGCGAAGACGTAGCGCAGCGCCGCCTCGAGCTCGTCGAGATCGCGGAAGCTCGGATCGCGGCCGACATATTTGCGGATGCGCTTCAGGCCTTTCTTGGCGATCAGCGGGCCGATGTCGTTCATCACCAGGCGACGTATCCGGTGGCCCTTCTCGGCCGCCATCAGCATGCCGAGATTGCCGCCCATCGAGGTGCCGACCAGGTCGATTTTATCCACAGGAAGAGCCGAGAGCAGCACTCGTATATCTGAAAGATATACAGAAAAGGCATAATCCATCGGGTCGCTCAGCCAGTCGCTCTTTCCCCGCCCCGGCATGTCCGGACAGATCACGCGGAAATCGGCGCTTATGACCTCGGCCAGGAGATCGAAATCGACTGTTGCGGGTTAACCCGTGCAGGCAGAGCACGACCGGCGAATCGGCGAGCGGTCCGGCCCAATCGCAATAGGCCAGGCGATGCAGCCCGTGCGGTCCGCTGCATTCGATGCTGCGCTCGCTCATTCCCATGGGCGGCAGATTGCGCCGCCGCACCACCCGTGGGCAACCGCGCGCCATGGACGCCCCTGTATTCATGGGGTAAGAACCGCGCCCGGGGAGAGGAAACTAATAATGGCCAACCAAGGTCCGCTATCGGGCGTCACCGTGATCGATCTCTCCCGCATCCTGGCGGGCCCGTACTGCACCCTGCTGATGGCCGAGATGGGCGCGCGAATCATCAAGGTCGAGGTGCCGGGCAAGGGCGACGATGCGCGGGAATACGGCCCCTTCGTGGGCGGCAAATCGACGTATTTCTCCTCGATCAATCGCGGCAAGCAGTCGATCGCGCTCGACCTGAAGAAGCCCGGCGACAAGGCGATTTTCGAGAAGCTGCTCGCCAAGGGCGACGTCCTGGTCGAGAACTATCGCCCCGGCACCATGGAAAAGCTGGGCTATGGCTGGGACAAGCTGCATGCGCGCTATCCGCGCCTGATCTACGCCGCCGCCTCGGGTTTCGGGCATAGCGGCCCGTGGAGCAAGCGCCCGGCCTACGACATGGTGGTCCAGGGCATGGGCGGCATCATGTCGATCACCGGCTATCCCGGTCAGCCGCCGGCCCGCGTCGGCATGTCGATCGGCGACATCGGCGCCGGCCTCTATGCCGCGGTCGCGGTCAACGCCGCGCTGCTCCATCGCGAGAAGACCGGCGAAGCGCTGAAAGTCGACGTCAGCATGTTCGACAGCCAGCTCGCGCTGCTGGAGAACGCCGTCATGCGCTACACGGTGACCGGCGAGGTTCCCGGACCGCTGGGTGCGAGGCATCCCACCATCACGCCCTTCGAGGGCTTCGCCACGTCGGATGGCTACGTCATCATCGCCGCGGGCAATGACGGGCTGTTCCAGCAGCTCTGCGCCGCGCTCGGCCGGCCGGCAATGGCGGCGAACGCCGATTACCGCACCAATGAATTGCGCCTGAAGCACCAGCCGCGCCTCAAGACGGAGATCGAGGCCGTGCTCAAGACCAAGCCCTCGGCGCATTGGCTTGCCTTGTTCGAGAAGGCTGGTATCCCGGGGGGGCCGATCAACAATTTGGCGCAGGCGCTCGCCCATCCGCAGACGGCGGCGCGCAACATGCTCGTCACGGTAGAGGACCCGAAATCGGGCACGCTTAAGCTCGCCGGCAACCCGATCAAATTCTCCGGCATCGCCGACCCGAAAACGCGACCGTCGGCGCCGGAGCTGGACGCCGACCGCGCGGCGATTCTCAAGGAACTGGAGCTGGGCTGAAATGGTTCTGATCGTGACGCCATGACGCCGCCCCCCGCGCTCGACCAGCCGCAGACGCGCCAATACGGCGCGACGGCGAAATCTTTCCACTGGCTGGTGGTGATCCTGGTCGCCATCCAGTTCGCGCTGGGCTGGCTCATGCCCGACATCAAGCGCGGCATGCAGCCCGAAGTCCTGATGAGCCTGCATCTCTCCTTCGGCTTCGTCATCCTGCTGGCGATGCTGCTGCGCGGGGCGTGGCGGCTCCGCACCGGCGTCCCGCCGCCGGAACCCGGCCTGCCGCGCTGGCAGGTCTTCGCCGCCGACGCCCTGCACCTGCTGCTCTACGGCCTGATCTTTCTGATGATCTTCACCGGCTGGAGCTTTGCCTCGATGCGCGGCTGGACCATCCTGGTTTTCGGCATCCTGCCGGTGCCGCCGATCTTCGCCCAGGGCTCGGCGCTCGGAAACACCATCGGGCAGCTCCACGCCACGCTGAGCTGGTTCGTCCTGGGCGCCATCGGCCTCCATGCCCTCGCCGGCCTCGCGCATTGGCTCTTTTGGCGCGACCGCGTGATGCAGCGGATGTGGCCGCGCTTCAAGTCCGGCGCGCTTTGAGAATAGCGCCGGACTGCCCTAAGATCGGCGGCCCATAGGGAGACCGCCGCAATGCTGCAGAACCGCCTGTCGCCGGTGCTCGATCCGCGCGCGTTGGCGCGCGATATGTCGAACAAGCTGCTGATCGACGGCGCCATGGTGCCGGCGGCATCGCGCAAGACCTTCAAGGTAGTCAGCCCGGCGACGCAGGAGATTGTCGGCGAAGCGGCCGATGGCGCCGCGGCGGACGTCGATGTCGCGGTCAAGGCGGCGGCCAAGGCGCAGAAGGGCTGGGCCAAGCTGGCGCCGCGCGAGCGCGGACGGTTGGTTCAGGAATGCGGCCGGCTGCTCAACGAGCATGTCGAGGAACTGGCGCGGCTGATTACGCTCGAAACCGGCAAGGCGATCCGTACCGAAAGCCGCGTCGAGGCCGGCGTCTTTGCCGATGTGCTGGTCTTTTACGGCGGGCTCGGCTCCGAACTGAAAGGCGAGAGCGTGCCGTTCAAGCCGGGCATGCTGACCATCACGCAGCGCGAACCCATCGGCGTGGTGGGCGCGATTATTCCCTGGAATGTCCCTCTCCTCCTGATGGCGCTCAAGATCGCGCCCGCCATGGTCGCCGGCAACACGGTGGTGGTGAAATCGGCCGAGGAAGCGCCGCTCACCGTGCTGCGCGCCTGCCAGATCATGAACCAGGTGCTGCCGGCCGGCGTGCTGAACATTCTTTCGGGCGACGGGCCGCAATGCGGCGCGCCGCTGGTGGCGCATAAGGGCGTCGGCAAGGTCACCTTCACCGGCTCGGTCGAGACCGGCAAGCTGGTCTATGCCGCGGCGTCGCAGAAACTGATTCCCGTGACGCTCGAGCTCGGCGGCAAGAGCCCGATGATCGTCATGGCCGACGCCGATATGGAAAAAGCGGTCGACGGCGCCGTCATCGGCATGCGCTTCACCCGCCAGGGGCAAAGCTGCACCGCCGCGTCGCGCATCTTCGTCCAGGAATCCATCCACGATGAATTCGTCAAGCGGCTCAAGGCCAAGGTCGACGCGATGAAGATGGGCGACCCCTTGGACGAGAAGACCGACATCGGCACGATTATCTCCAAGCAGCAATTCGACAAGGTGCAGGCCTACATCACGCTCGGCGAGAAAAGTCCGGGCGCCACCGCGCTCAAATGCTCGGCCATGCCGGCGGACAAGAATCTGGCGCAGGGCTATTTCGTCCAGCCGGTGATCTTCACCGGCATTGCCAACGACAACCGCCTCGCGCGCGAGGAGATTTTCGGCCCGGTCACCTGCATCATCAAATTCAAGGAATACGAGGACGCCATCCGCCAGGCCAACGACACGGAATACGGCCTCGCCGCCACCATCTGGACCAAGGACCTCAAGACCGCGCTCGATGCGACCCAGCGGCTCGAGGCCGGGCTGGTACAGGTCAACCAGAATTTGGTCGTCCAGGCCAACATGTCCTATGGCGGTGTCAAAAGCTCGGGCCTCGGCAAGGAGGCTTCGCTCGAATCCATGCAAGAGCATTTCACCCTGAAGAAGACGATCATTATCAATTTGAGCTAGCCGATCTGCCCCGCCGATCTGCTAAGAGAGCGGCGCATGCGCTTCGCTCTCAAGCTTGCTGCCGGTTTCGTCGTCATTGTCCTGCTCGCCGCCGGCGCGGGTTACGCCTGGCTGCTGACCTCGCTGCCCGCGACCACCGGCAATCTCGCCCTGCCCGGCCTCGAGGCGCCGGTCACGGTGACGCGCGATGCCCAGGGCCTCGTCACCATCGACGCGCAGAACGATCGCGACGCCGCCTTTGCGCTGGGATTTGCCCACGCCCAGGATCGCCTTTTCCAGATGGATCTGATGCGCCGCTACGGCGCCGGCCGGCTCGCCGAGTGGTTCGGCGCGCCGGCGCTGCCGCTCGACCGCTTCGCCCGCACGCTCGGCCTATATCGCGCGGCGCAGGCGCAGCTCGCGCACCAATCGCCCGAATTGCAGGCGGTGCTGCGCGCCTATGCCGCCGGCGTCAACGCCTGGATATCCTCGCATTCGGGCGCGCTGCCGCCGGAATATTATTTGCTCCATGTGGCGCTGGAGCCCTGGGTTCCCGCCGACACGCTGGTCTGGGGCAAGATCATGGATCTCCAACTCACCGCCAATTTTCGCGGCGAGCTGTTGCGCGCGCGCCTGCTGGAGCGGCTCACGCCGGACGAGCTCGGCATTCTCTATCCGCCCTATCCGGACGAGGCGCCCGTGGCGCCGAACACCCGCGCGCTGCTTAACGGCCTGCCGTTCGATCGCTGGGCGGCGGCGCTGCCCGGCGGCGCGAGCGAGCCGGAACGCGCCTCGAATAATTGGGTGGTCGGGTCGGCGCGCTCGACGAGCGGCAAGCCCCTCCTCGCCAACGACACGCATCTCGGCCTGGCGACCCCGGGCATCTGGTATCTGGCGCGACTCAGGACGCCGCTGCACGACGTCGCCGGCGTTACCGCGCCGGGCACGCCGTTCATCGTCATCGGCCACAACCGGCGCATCGCCTGGGGCTTCACCACCACGGCGAGCGACGTCGAGGATCTTTTCATCGAGAGACCCGATCCGGCCGACCCGTCGCGCTATCTGGCGCCCGGCGGATCGCTGCCTTTCGTCACCAGGGACGAGATCATCGCCGTCAAGGGGGCCGCACCGGTGACGCTCACCGTGCGCGCGACGCGGCACGGGCCGGTGCTCTCCGATCTCGCCGGCTACGACGGGCCGCAGGGCGAGATGCTGGCCTTGCAGACGACCTGGCTCGACGACGACGACCGCACGCCCGAGGCGATCTGGCGGCTGACCGCGGCCGGCAGCTGGACGGAATTCCGCGACGCGCTGAAGGACATGGCGGCGCCGCAGCAGAACATCGTCTATGCCGATGCCGACGGGCATATCGGCTTCATCGCGCCGGCGCGCGTGCCGGTGCGCAAGCACGGCGACGGCTGGCTGCCGGCGCCGGGTTGGAGCGGCGACGACGATTGGATCGGCTTCGTGCCGTATGACGCGCTGCCGCAGGCGCTCGACCCGCCGGCCGGCCGCATCGCCACCGCCAACAACCGAATCGTCGCGCGCGATCCGCAGTATTTCCTCGGTCGCGACTGGGATCTGCCGAACCGCGTGACGCGTATCCTGCAGCTTCTCGACCAAACGCCGAAGCAATCGCCCGCCGGCATGGCGGCGATGCAGGGCGACGTCGTCTCGCTCATGGCGCGCGATTTGCTGCCGCTGATCGACAAGAATCTGCCGACCCTGCCGCGCGACGCAGCGGCGCTCGGCAAGCTCGCCGCCTGGGACGGCGCGATGGATCGAGACAGGCCGGAGCCGCTGATCTTCGTCGCGTGGCTGCGCGAGATCAACCGGTCGCTCTTCGCGGAAAAGCTCGGGCCGTTCTTCGCCGATTACTGGAGCCTGCGGCCCGACGTGGTGCGCATGATCGTCACCACGCATCCCGAATGGTGCGGCACCGCCGGCTGCGCCGACCTCCTGGCGCAGTCGCTCGACCGGGCGCTGGTCGATCTCGGCCGCCGCTACGGCGACGACATGAATGCCTGGCGCTGGGGCGACGCTCATCCGGCGGTCTTCGCGCATCCGATCTGGTCGAAGCTGCCGCTGCTCGGGCGCTGGCTGACGCCTGAGATTCCCGCCGCCGGCAGCATCGACACGATCGACGCCGGCGCCTTCTTCGTCCGCGACGCGGAGACGCCGTTCACCGACCGGCACGGCCCGGTGATGCGCATGGTCGTCGATCTGGCCGATCCGGCGGCGGCGCGGTTCATGGTGGTGCCCGGCCAGTCGGGCAATCCGCTGTCGCCGCATTGGGCCGATCTGCTGACCCCTTGGCGCGACGTCGATTACCGGCGTTTCACCGACGATGCCGGCGGCGGCGTGCTGACGCTCAGCCCTCGACGATGAAGAGCCGGCCCTTCGACACTTTCTGCCGCGCCTTCGCCGCGTCCTGGTAGTCGGGCGAGCGGTAGAATTTCTCGGCCGCCTCCATCGTGTCGAATTGGAGAATGACGACGCGCTTAGGCGGCGCACCCTCGAGCGACACGGTCTTGCCGCCGCGCGCCAGGAACTTGCCGCCGTGACGCGAGATGGATTCTCCCGCCATCTTCTTATAGGACTCGTAACCGGCGGCATCGGTGACATCGATTTCGGCGACGAGAAAGGCGCCCATGACTTTTTCTCCCCTGTTGAAGGCCGATCTTTTCCTGCCGCGCGAAAGAAAGCAATACGGGACGACTCGCGACAGGCAAAAGGAATCGACCGTCGCCGCTTGCGCGGGTTGTCGCTCGACGTACATAATCGGATCGCAGGAGGGGTTGCGGTCTAATGCCCGAAGGTGCCGGCGGCCGCGAAAGGCGGCGTAACATCACAGGCGTTGTGGCGCCGCCGCAGCAGTTTTTTTCGACGGGTGCGTTGCCGTGCCCCTATGTCGAAGGCCGCACCGAGCGCAAGCTGGTGGTCGAGCTCTACGGCCACGGCTCCCGCGAGCTCTACAACGACCTGTCGCGCGCCGGCTTTCGTCGCAGCCACGGCCTCGCCTACCGGCCGGCCTGCGTCGGCTGCGGCGCCTGCGTGCCGGTGCGCATTCCGGTCGATGCGTTCACCGAGAGCCGCTCGCTGCGCCGCATCCGCGGCGGCAATCGCGACCTTGCCGCGCGGGCATCCACGCCGCGCGCCGATGTCGAGCAGTTCCGGCTGTTCCAGCGCTATCAGCGCTCGCGCCATGCCGACAGCGACATGGCGGCGATGAGCTTCGGGGATTACCGGGCGATGGTGGAGGATTCGCCGCTCGCCACAAGGCTGCTGACGCTGCGGGCGCCGAGCGGCGCGCTGCTCGGCGCCTGCCTGTCCGACCTGCTCGATGACGGGCTGTCGGCGGTCTACAGCTTCTTCGACCCCGGCGAGGGCAAGCGGGGACTCGGCACGATGCTGATCCTGGCCCTGGTCGACGAGGCGCGGCGGCGCGGCTTGGCTCACGTCTATCTCGGATACTGGATCGGCGCGTCGCCCAAGATGGCTTACAAGGCGCGCTTCCGGCCGCTCGAGGCGCTGAATGACGGCGCCTGGCAGCCGATCTTGACCTAAGATATCACTGTTAAAGTAACGCTTACTAAGTTGATCTTATAGTTTTTTTATTCGGCAGCCTCGCGCCGGCCGAGACGGCGCAGGCAGCGATCGATCCACAGCCGCGTCAGCTTCTCCTCGAGCCCATTCTGGCCGAGTCGCTGCCGCAGCGCGCCGAAATCGACGCGCTCCAGCGGCTGGTCCTGGTTGAAGCAGGAGAACACCACGGTCTCCGCCCCCGTCGCCGGATCGGTCTGCACCTGCAGGCATTGGGCGCAGATTTCCTTCATCATGCATTGCATCGGCGAGTTGATGGAGGCGATCGCCGTGTGGCCGGGCTTCAGATAGGGCTTCAGCACCCCTTCGCGGGCCCGCGCGACGGCCGCCATCA
>Ga0209483_1000409_pt1 | contig 38205 bp, 34 predicted proteins | sample NGEPerA_FD_184508 | JGI IMG/M metagenome (GOLD analysis project Ga0209483, IMG submission 184508) | Arctic peat soil microbial communities from the Barrow Environmental Observatory site, Barrow, Alaska, USA - NGEE PermafrostL2-A... | ecosystem: Environmental > Terrestrial > Soil > Wetlands >...
ATGCAGGACAGCATGGATACGGCCTTTATCCAATTGGTCGCGTCACTCGATGACAAGGAAATCGCGAACGCCCGTCCCGTGGCATTGCGACTTCTCGGACTCATCTCCCACGTCGGCAGCATCGTTCAAGAGGTCTTTGGAGGATCCGGCCACGGTCGTGACAACGTGGGCAAGAGCCTTATCACGATGGCCGAGAACTCCGAAGAGCAGGTCCTCGCGCTGCTCTTGACATCGTCGTTCTTGAAAGATGACCGGGTTCGAGCGACCTTGCCCGAGATGACGCCCGAACCGGCGACGGCGCCGGCAATCTCGTTTCTGGATTTTCTGCGGTTGCGCTATCTGGCGATTGAAGTCCCAGATTTCGTCGCCCTGCTCGCGCCGGCACTCGTGCGAGAGGCGTTCGCGGCGCCCGAGGGCGACGAGCGATGGCGCGCGAGGTTCGACGAGTTTTGGCTTAATCACTTCTTCGAACTTCAAGAGGCCATGGGTCTTCGCCCCGATTTGTTCGCGGACGAGCCGCTCGAACCGGACGAAAAAATAGAAATTGAAGTCGAAGCTAAAAAAAAAAATCTAAAATGAGATTCTGGAAAGGTGAATGCAGTCGGGCATTCACTGACTGGCGCGGGCTCCATTCCGGAGTCGGGGGCGCTGCGTGGCTCATTGAGGATGACCGGATCGACGTTTCCACCGAAGCGTTGATCTCTTCGTAGCGCCTCGCGCAGCGCGAGGCGACGGACTACGTCCCTAGATCCTGCCGAGATCACCAGTCGTATTGTGCGCTCGCTGATGGCAGCCCGTGCATAGGTACTGGCAGTTCGACACTTCGTCATCACCGCCCGCGCTCGGTGATTTCTTGTGGTGAAACTCTTTTGCGGGTAGACGGCAGTGTCGGTAGTGGGGACACCAGCTGGCAGTGCACTCACACGTGCCTCGTGCTCGCTGACGGGCCAGACGCTGTACCGATTCGGGAAAACTCACGTGGCCCTCCTTCGTAATTCCATTTTCGCCCCGCATGACTAGGTCATAAAGCGTACTGGTCCCGTGGAGAAATTCGGGTGACCGTTCGTCACGGCCCAGCCGCTAGAACGAGAGCAACGTCCCCACCATCGCCGCAGCTTCCGCGAACGGAACGGCGCGCGAGAACAGGAAGCCTTGACCAAGGGAGCAGTGCAGTTCGCGAAGGGTCTCGAGTTGCTCCAGCGTCTCGATCCCTTCCGCGAGCATCGTCATTCCGAGGTTGTGTCCCAGCGACACAATCGTCTCAAGCAGTCGATCGCTGTGCTTCGTAATCGTCGCTGGCCGAACGAATGTCTGGTCGACCTTGATGATCATCGGGTTCAACAGTGCGAGATAGGAGAGCGAGGAGAATCCGGTGCCGAAGTCGTCCAGCGCCACGCCAATGCCGAGGGCGGTCAATTGGTCGATCATTTTGAGCGTGTCGGCAATCTCCAAAAGCGCCACACCCTCCGTGATCTCCAGGATGAGGCGGTCGGCCGGCAGCGAGCACTCGTCTAACTCTCTTTTCACCAGGGTGAGCAGACCCGGATCGTGGAATTGACGCGCCGAGAGGTTCACCGAGACGTAGGGCTCAGAGAGTGAGTCCTTCGAGCGTCCCCATTCGCTCGCCGCCATGATCGATTCATGCAGCGCGAACGCCCCGAGGTCCAAGATGAGTCCGCTCTGTTCGGCCAGCGGAATGAAGTTACTGGGCGGTACCCACCCTCGCTCGGCGTGATGCCAGCGCATCAAGGCTTCGAAGCCGACGACTTCGTTGGTGGAGAGTCGAACGATCGGTTGGTAGTGCATCGCGAGTTCGCCGGACGCCACCGCCTGCCGCAATTCCTGGACCATGGAAAATCGATTCACTACCTGGTGGTGCATGCCGGGAACGTAGACGAAGTGTCGGCCCCTGCCGAGTCGTTTGGCTTCGTAGAGCGCGACGTCGGCGTCGCGCAAGACGTCGGACACTTCGGCGTTCGAAGAGTCCCACACGACGACGCCAAGGCTCGCGCGTTGCTCGAGGCTAAGACCGGCGATGGCGAAGGGCTCGTCGAGTGAACGAAGGAAGCGTTCGGCGATGAGTTCAGCCTCCTCTGAACTCGTGATCCCTTCGGCGAGGTACAAGAACTCATCACCGCCGAAACGACAGAGTGTGTCAGTCGTTCGAGTGACGCCCTCGAGACGGCGCGCGACACCTTCTAGAAGTTGGTCGCCCACGAGGTGACCGTAGGTGTCGTTCACGCCCTTGAAATCATCGAGGTCCAGCAGAAAGAGGGCGCCGTGTCCACCTTGGCGCGCGATGCGCGAATGGGCCAGGGCGAGTCGATCGTCCAAGAGCGCTCGATTCGCGAGGCCGGTCAGGGGATCGTGGAGCGCCTGGTGCGAGAGCTGGGCGGTGAGCATTCGTTCTTCGGTGATGTCACGTTCCGAGATGATGAAGTACATGGTCTTGCCGGTCTTGTCACGGGCGGGAGATTTCGAAACTTCGGCAACGATCATCCGACCGTCCTGGTGGAGGTAGCGCTTCACGTAGCGCACTTGGCGAATCTCGCCTTGCAAGAATCGTGCGTGCGACGCCTCGGAGATGCCGACGTCGTCTGGATACGTAAAGGGCTTGGAGTCAAAGCCGATGAGATCGCTTCGCGTGCGTCCGATCATCGCGCAAAAGGCGTCGTTCGCCGCAATGATGGAGTCCTGTAAGTCGGTGAAGACCATGGGCGCCATGTTGTCCTCGAAGGCCAGGCGGAAGTGTTGTTCGGCTTCGATGCGAGCCTGTTCCGCGGCTCGCTGGTCGCTGTTGTCGCGGATCGACCCGACGGTCCAACGGTGACCGTCAACGATGAGCGATGACAGCGCAAAGTCCACCCAGCGCTCGCTGCCGTCCTTACAGAGCACCGTCAGTGCCCGGTCGTTCCAAATGATGCGCGTGTCCGGATCTCTGGCGTACTGATGTCGCGCCTCGTCCTCCATTGGTCGCAGAACCGGAGGAATCAGTAACTGGACGTTCTGTCCCACGAGTTCGTCGTGCGTGTAGCCGGTGAGGTAGACGAGTTCGGTGTTCACGTAGCGCATGACGCCGTGGACATCGATGATCGCCGTGCCGTCGGGCAGGGCCTCCAGGAGATTCTGCCACGAGATCGACAGATCCTCAGGAGTACTCACTTCAGTTCAGCGCCCAGGAGAGTCGAGCGCCGACGGTTGCACAATGCATTAGTTGAATGATGGCACAGTGCGTGGAAAAGTCCGGCATTTCGCCACGTTTCGTGCGTCAAAATCCACCGGGTAGGGGCGCGCCCGCTAGGAGTTTACGAAGGGTTGTCCTCGGGGTTCCGCCACCCACTCGGCGTCTGATTCCATCCCCGAAAGCTCCTAGAGCCACTCCGCGTGGTGGGGACTGTTGGGATCGAGGAGGTCGTCGGAAACGTCAGCCACAAACTCATCGTGGGCGATTTCCTCGGTCTTGACCTCCGGCGTCGCAATCGCGACCTCCGGCAACGTGCCCGGACCGGGGCGCACGCCCAGCGCCTGGTAACCATCGCCGGGCTGGATATTCGGATCGGGCGCGTAACTGATGCCTCGCTTGTCGGACTTGCGACGTATCAGTACGGCTCCGATAAACAGAACGACCCGAGCAATCACCACAATCACGTAGATCATCTGACGAGCCTCGTTTCACTGCTCAGCAGTTCGACGGTTGATTGTCGTCGCTCCGTACGTAACGAGCATACCGAGCCAAGGAAACCCCGAACGTGCTGACCCGCGTTGAGCGCCGGGCCGCGAGAGCGACCTTTGTTACTACCATTGAGCCACGAGGTGAATGGTGTCGCAATTACTCTTTACGGCCTTCAGCAACCGAGCTGACGCGGTCCAACTCGCCCGAGAGGCCGGTCGGCAACTTCAAGCCGACGGCGTCACGTCGAGCCTTCACCTTCTCGACGTCGACACCACGCCCGACATGGACGCCTCGACGCTGGTGGTGAGCCTCGGTGGTGACGGGACGTTTCTCAAATCCGCTCGACTCGCCCACGCGCTGGGCGCTCGGGTGCTCGCCGTCAACCTGGGCCGGGTGGGGTTTCTTCTCAATGTTCCGTCGAATGAAGTGGTCGCCGACGCAAAATTCGCGCTGTCGGGCGACGACGTCGTCGAACGACTCGCGCTCTTGATTTCGGTCTCCGGGACGAACTTGAAGGAGTTTGCCCTCAACGAAGTCGTCGTCGAGCGAGCCCACGCCGGTCACATGGTGCGGGTGAAGACCTACGTCGATGACGACGAATACCTCACCTACTCCGCCGACGGCGTCATGGTCGCCACGCCGACGGGCAGCACCGGCTACAACTTCTCGGCTGGCGGGCCCGTTGTCGAAGCGACGTTGCCCGTGATGATTCTGACGCCGGTAGCGCCGCACTTCACGATTGACCGTTCGATCGTTGTCGCCGACGACAAGGTGATTCGTCTGGTCGCCGAAGACAAGCCGGCCATCATCGTCGCCGACGGACAAGACATTGGCTCGTTGGGCGCCGGTCAATTCGTCGAGGTCCGCAAGAGCCCGACGCCGGTTCGCGTCGTCGCGACGCGGAGTTTCGATCTCGCCTCACGCCTCCACGAGGGTCTCCGAGAGGGTCATGCCTAAGTCCCAGCTGTTGGAGTTATACGCCCACGGACTAGGAGTGATCCAAGAGGCTCGCTTGGAATTCGGTCCCGGCTTCAACGTACTAACGGGTGAAACCGGGGCCGGGAAGACGCTCCTCCTGGGCGCCCTCGATCTCTGTTTAGGCGGCGACGGCTCGGTGACGCGCGCGGCGATCGCCACCGACATGCGCGCGGCCGCGGTCTTCAACATGAACGGCGAGCGCGAAATCGTCCTCACGAGGGAGTCGGGCACGTCGGGACGTCTCCGAAGCGCCATCGACGGCGCCTCGAGCAGCGCCGAGGCCCTGCGAGCCCTGGCCGATGAACTGATCGTCATCCACGGGCAACACAACTCGCTCACACTACGTAAGCGCGGCGAGGTGCTTCGCCTGGTCGACGCGAAAGGACATGTCTCCGTCGAGGATCTCTCGCGGACACGGCGCGATCTGCAAGAAGCGCAACGTGAACGAACCTCACTGGGCGGCGACGCGGAGGAAAGGATTCGAGAACTCGACTTCGTGGCGTTCCAGATTGACGAGCTCGAGGCCACCGCGATTGGGTCGACCGTAGAACTTGACGAGACGTTAGAGGAACTCACGCGACTGACCGAACTGCGCGACGGCCACGCGGCACTCGTCGAAGTGCTCGACAACTTGGACGCCGACGGTGACGTGGCCGTCTTCACGCAGTTCGCTCGAGCGATCAATCGACTACCCATCGGCGAGGCCTACGACCCCGCCCGCGAATTACTGCGAAACGCCCTCGAGCAGTCGCGTGAGGCGGTTCACGAACTCGCGGCCCTTTCAGAACCGGAGTCGTTCGACGCCTCGGCGTTGAAAGAACTGGAGGATCGCGCGACCGTCTTGCAAGCGCTCGTGAGAAAATACGGCTCGTTGTCGATCGCGTTGAGCACGCTTGACGATCTACGTGAACGTCGGTTGGCACTCGTTGCGGCGTCGTCTCGAACCGCGGCGCTCGACGGAGAGATCGAGGCGATGAAAGAGCGCCTCGCGACGCTGGCCGAGCAGGCTCTTCGCGAGCGAACGGCGGCCTCTGAATCCCTGACGCGAGCCGTGGCCGAACAGTTGTCGCGAGTGGCACTGGCCCACGCGGAGCTTCGTTTCGTCGTCGCCGGTGACGACGGATCAGCGGCCCAGATCCTCTTCACGCCCAATCCCGGCCAACCGGAAGGTCCGCTGCAGACGCTGGCGAGTGGGGGGGAGCTGAGTCGAGTCCTCCTGGCACTCTCGCTCGAGTCAGCCCACGAGGACGTCGTCGCGGTCTTCGACGAAGTTGACGCCGGCATCGGCGGGCAGGTGGCCCAGCAGATCGGCGAGTGCCTGCGCGAACTGGGCCAATACCAGCAAGTTCTCGCGGTCACACACTTAGCGTCCGTCGCGGCGAAGGCCGATCATCATTTCGTCGTCGAGAAACAGATCGGCCATGAAGACGTGAGGACGTCGGTGCGAGCCCTCAGTGGTGACGAACGGGTCGAGGAGATAGCGAGAATGCTCGCCGGTGACGAGATCACGCTCGAATCGAGGGCGTTAGCGCGACAGATGTTGGAAACACAGCGTTAATAGTTCCGATCGGTCTCACGGCTTCGCTATGCTGGTGTTCCGTGGAAGCGGCGGTTTACGAATGACCAAATTCGTCTTTGTAACTGGTGGTGTGTCGAGTTCTCTGGGCAAGGGATTGACCGCCTCGTCGCTTGGTCGACTCCTCAAATCTCGGGGCCTCAAGGTCACGATGTGCAAGCTCGACCCGTACTTGAACGTCGACCCCGGCACGATGAATCCCGGTGAGCACGGCGAAGTGTTTGTCACCGATGACGGCGGCGAAACCGACCTGGACCTCGGTCATTACGAACGATTCATTGACGAGTCGCTCTCCAAGATGTCCAACACCACGACCGGTTCGGTCTATTCGAACGTGATCGCCAAGGAACGACGCGGTGACTATCTGGGAAAGACCGTACAGGTGATCCCGCACATCACCGACGAGATCAAAGAGCGCGTTCGACGACTCGGCGCGCTCGGCGCCGACGTCGTGATCGTCGAGATCGGTGGCACCGTCGGGGACATCGAGATCGTTCCCTTCATCGAATCGATTCGTCAATTTCGCCGCGACGCCGGTCGCGATAACGTCTGTTACGTCCATTTGACGCTCGTACCGTACCTCGCGCCGTCGGGCGAGCAGAAGACCAAGCCGACGCAGCACTCGGTGACCGAACTGCGATCGCGCGGTATCCAGCCCGACGTCATCGTCTGTCGCAGTGACCAGCCACTCTCGGACGGTCTCAAGCGCAAGATCTCCCTGCTCTGTGACGTGCCGATGCAGGCCGTCATCTCGGCCGTCGACGCGCCCAGCATCTACGACATCCCGATCACGATGTACGACGAGGGCCTCGACACGATGGTGTGCAACACACTCGGCATCGACCTCGAGGCCAACCCCATTGATCTGAGCGCATGGCGCGAAGTCGTTCGCCGCGTGCACAGCACCACCAAGACCCTTCGCATCGGCGTCGTCGGAAAATACGTGACGATGCCTGACGCGTATCTCTCGGTCGGCGAGTCGATTCGTCACGCCGGATTCGCCATCGGTGCCAAGACCACTATCGAGTGGTTGGAAGCCGAGCGCGTCCCGACCGAGATCGATTCTGAGCGCATCCGTCAGCTCGACGGCATCGTCGTGCCGGGCGGCTTCGGCGAGCGCGGCGTCGAGGGCATGATCGCCGCAGCGCGCATCGCTCGCGAACACGACATTCCCTATTTGGGCTTGTGCCTCGGAATGCAAGTGATGGTCGTCGAATTCGCCCGTCACTGTCTGGGGCTGAGTGACGCGCACTCCACGGAGATCTCGATTAGCACGTCGGCGCCGGTCATCGCGCTGATGGCCGAGCAGATGGACGTCACCGACCTCGGCGGCACGATGCGCCTCGGTGCCTGTCCCGCGATGCTGGACGAGGGCTCGGTCGTGGCCGAGCTCTACGGCACGACGGTCGTGTCCGAGCGGCACCGCCACCGCTACGAATTCAATTCGCGCTACCGCGCCCAGTTCGAAGCGGCGGGCATGCGTTGTTCCGGCACGTCGCCCGACGGACGTCTCGTGGAGTTCACCGAGATCGCCGATCATCCGTTCTACGTCGGTACCCAAGCACACCCGGAGTTCAAGTCGCGTCCCGATCGTCCGCACCCCCTCTTTCTCGGACTGATCAAGGCCGCCGCCGCACGCGCCGAAGGACGTGAACCGCACATCATTGACCCGGAATCGGTCAACGCCACGTTGTGAGCGAGACGTTCCGAGTCGTGGGCACCAAGCGACTGCTGCAGTCTCACGTTTTCGGTGTCGAACAGCGAACCGTCGAACACGACGACACCACCTTCGAACGCGACGTCGTGACGCATCTCGGCGCGGTCGCGATCCTCGCCATCAACGAGCTCGACGAGATCGGCATGATCCGTCAGTATCGAACGCCATTTGACCGATTCTGCTGGGAGGTGCCGGCCGGCACGCTTGACGTGCCCGGAGAAGACGCATTGAGCGCCGCGAAGCGAGAGCTGCTCGAAGAACTCGGATGCGAAGCAACGCAGTGGACGTTGTTGGGCCGATTTATGACCTCGCCCGGCTGGTCCAATCAGCTGATGACGATTTTCCAAGCACGTGGACTCACCGCGACCTCGCGCCAACCGGCCGGGCCCGAGGAGGTCAGCTCGACGGTGCGATGGTTCTCGCGCGAAGATCTGCGCGAGACTCTTCGTCGTGAACCCGCGATCGACAACACAACTGTTGTCGCGCTCGGGGGCGTCTACGGAACGTTCTTTGACGACCTCTGAGCGGTCCCTCACGGAGTACCTGCAGTGGCTGACCATTGAAAAAGGGCGGAGTCGCGCGACGATCGAGGCCTACCGCAGAGACGTGATGAAACTGCTCGAGTGGATGAAGGACGCCGGCACCGAACTCGACGCCCTGCGCGAACGTGATCTCGAGCGTTACTGCAATCAGCTTCGTCACCAAAAGCGTGCCGAAAGCTCGATCGCACGGTCGGTTGCGTCGATCCGAGGATGGTTCGCGTACCTGGTGGTCGAGGGCTACTTGGCGAACGATCCCAGTAGCCGACTGAAGGGCGGACGACGTGGCCGCTCGTTGCCCAAACCATTGGCCGAGGAGGAGATCACGGCGTTGCTGGATTCCATTCCCGACACGTCGCCGAGTGATCTCCGTGACCGGGCGCTGCTTGAACTGCTCTACGGTACGGGGGCTCGGGTATCGGAGGTCGTCGGCATTGACCTCGGCGACCTTGATTTTGACGAGCAGCTCATCCTCGTGACCGGCAAGGGATCGAAGCAGCGCCTCGTGCCCATGGGCTCGGCGTTGACAGTAGCGCTGCGCGACTATCTCGGAGCGCGGGGTCGCGGCTCATTTCCCGGGGCCCGAAAAGACGCGCGACTGTTCTTGAACGCCCGCGGGGGAGCGCTGAGTCGACAGGGCGTCGACCTCATCATCGACAAGCGGGCGCTGCACGTCGGCATCGAGCGTTCACGCATCAGTGCGCACGTGTTTCGCCATAGTTGCGCCACACACATGCTGGCCCACGGGGCTGATATTCGCGTGGTACAAGAGCTTCTCGGGCACGTTTCGATCTCCACGACCCAGATCTACACCGCCGTAGCGGTAACGTCACTGAAACGCGAATACCACAACGCGCACCCTCGGGCGCACGACTAAACCGAAAGTCTCGATGTTCCACACTTATTACTTCTACATAGCGCTCTTGCCGTCGATCATCCTGCACGAAGTGAGCCACGGATGGGTGGCGAACTTTTTTGGTGATCCGACGGCGAAGAACGCCAAGCGACTGTCGCTCAATCCCATGCGGCACATCGATCCCTTCGGCACGATTCTGTTGCCAGCATTGTTGATCGCGCTGCATTTTCCGCCGTTCGGCTACGCGAAACCCGTTCCCGTGAACACGTCACGACTTCGTAAGCCACGAGAGCAATCGCTCTACGTCTCTCTCGCTGGACCCTTCGTCAACATCGTGCTTTCGGCCATCGGTCTGATCCTCTGTGACTTTGCCGGCACGCACCTCAGCGGTGGGTACATCTACTATCACAACTCGACTTTGTTTGACGTGGGTTACGCGTTGGGCGTTTCCAATCTCCTGCTCGCCGCGTTTAACTTGCTGCCGATACCGCCGCTCGACGGCTCAGCGGTGATTGAACGATTCGTCCCAAACAAGCACCTGGGGACTTACTATCACTGGCGGGCTCGGGCCCTTCCACTCGTATTGGGTTTCGTGATCTTGAGTGAATACGTCTTCAGCTTCGGATCGAACGCGTTCGGCGACCTTCAGAATTGGTGGCTCAGCCTTCTCAGATGAGGCCCATCGCGTGGGCCGCGCGCCGGTAGACCTCGCCGGCGACCTCATTCGCCTTGAGAGCACCTCGTGTGACAACCGCACGAAGTTCGACGGGATCGGCCATCAGTTCGTCGTAACGCTTCTGTATCGGCGCGAGCGACTCGACGACGAGTGCGGAGAGGTCGTTCTTGAGATCGCCGTAGCGCGTGTAGCGTTCGGCCACCGCCTGAGGCGTCTCATTGCTGAAGCTCGAATAAATCTCGAGCAGGTTCGAGATGCCGGGCTTCTTTTCCCAGTCGTAACGGACTTCGTTGTCGGTGTCGGTGACCGCCTTCTTGATCTTCTTGTCGATCTCTGAAGCCGAATCCGTAACGAAGATCGAGCCCATGGGGCTCGAGATCGATTTGGACATCTTTCGCGTTGGTTCTTGTAGGTCCATCACGCGCGCCGCGACCTTGGGTTGCACGCCAACGGGCACCACGAAGGTCGGTCCGTATCGGTTGTTGAAACGTTCCGCCAGTACGCGAGTTAACTCGAGATGCTGTCGCTGGTCGTCGCCGACCGGCACTTCGGCCGTCTCGTAGAGCAATATGTCCCCGGCCATCAGGACCGGATAGGTCAAGAGACCGACGCGGTAGCCAGTTTTCCGTGTCGACTTCTCCTTGAACTGGGTCATGCGGCTCAGTTCACCGTAGGTGGCGACGCACTCCAGGAGCCAGTTCATCTGGGCGTGGTACGGGACCTCGCTCTGCAAGAAGATGGTGCAGATCTCGGGATCGAGTCCGGCGGCCAAATACGTCGCAATGAGGTCAAGCGTTTGACTGCGTAACGTCGCCGGATCAATCTCGAGCGTCAACGCGTGAAGATCGACGACACAGTAGAACGCGTCGGAACTCTGTGCCTCTACCCACTGTTTGAGTGCGCCAAGGTAGTTGCCGATGTGCAACGTGCCCGACGGCTGCATGCCCGAGAGAATTCTCACCACGCAATTCTACGTGAAGAGAGTTCGCACTTACGAAGTAGTGTTGGGCGGTGACCTTCGTCGTGACGACGCCGTCTTTCAGCGGCCCCGTGGAGTTGCTCCTCCAACTGATTTCCAGTCACGACGTCGACGTCCTTGACGTCCCGCTCGGTCCGATTGTCGACGCCTTCGTTGCGATGTTGCGTGACGAGGCGGTCACGATTGAGGTCGAAGACCTTTCGGAGTTCCTCCTCATCGCCTCGATCCTGCTCGAGATGAAGAGCCGGAGCCTTTTACCCGGGCGCGACGACACCGAGCCGGACGAGGAGTTTGTCGGCTGGGAAGAGCGCGACGTTCTTCTGGCCCGGCTTCTCGAGCTGCGCACCTACGCCGCACTCTCCGACGCGTTCGTTTCGCTCCTCGAGCGGGCCGCTCGGGCCTACCCGCGTCTACGGGGGATTGACGACGATTTCGTCGTTGTTCCGCCGGATCTGCTCGCCGGCGTGACCACGGCGAATCTCGCCAGCGCCTACCTGCGGGGCATTGAAGAGAAGCCCGTGCCCGTTCTGCGTCTTAACCACGTCACCGTCGACGCGGTCTCGGTCGCCGAGACCGTCGTGTCACTTTCGCAACGTCTGCCGTCAATGGGTCAGCTCTCGTTTCGGGCGCTGACCGAAGCCCTGGGCAGTCGCATCGAGATCATCGTGCATTTCCTGGCCCTCCTCGAACTGTGCAAACTCGGGCTGGTCGAACTCGGGCAGGGCTCGACCTTCGGCGACGTTCAGATCTCCTGGATCGAAGAAGGATCAGATCTTGACATCGGAAGGGTTGACGTCTATGAGGGATGACTTCTCGCTCGAACAGAAGCTTGAAGCCATGCTCACGGTGGCGCTCGAACCCATATCGGCCGAAGAGCTTGCCGACGTCGTCGAAATCGACGCCGCGGACGTGACGACGACCCTGCGACGACTCCGCAACGAGTTTCTCGAAGAACGTCGAGGTTTCCAACTCGCCGAGTTAGCCAGTGGATGGGTCATGCAGTCCTCGCCGGACGTGGCGTCGTGGGTCGCGAAGTTCGCCAGCCGCGACGTCTCGCACCGACTGAGTTCGGCGGCGCTCGAAACACTCGCCATCATTGCGTACCGACAGCCGATCTCTCGCGCGCAGATCACGGCGCTGCGCGGCGTGAACGTCGACGGCGTATGTCGACTTCTCGAACAGCGCCAGTACATCGAAGAAACAGGTCGTGCCGGTGGACCGGGTCAGCCCATCCTCTACGGCACCACCGAACTCTTCCTCGATCGCATGGCGCTCGCTTCTCTCAACGACCTTCCGCCAATTGAAGCGTTCATGCCACCGATCGAAACGGCCAATCGACTGGTCGAAGAGATGGGCTTCGACGTCGACGAAAGTTCCGAGGTCTCGTAGTTGGACGAGGGCGAGCGCCTTCAAAAGACCCTCGCTCGCGCGGGCTTTGGATCACGGCGCGCCTGTGAGATCCTCATCAGTGAAGGTCGGGTGACGATTGACGGTCGCGTCGCGCAACTCGGCAATCGGGTCGATCCCGACATCCAGGTCATCTGCGTCGACGGATCACTGGCGCCGACCGCACAGAACACCGTCTATTTCTTACTGAACAAGCCTGACGGCGTCGTCACCACCGCGTCGGATCCTCACGGGCGAACGACCGTCTTAGAGCTCGTCGAAAGTCCGGTACGAATCTTTCCCGTGGGCCGTCTCGACATGAACACCGAGGGCTTACTGATCCTCACGAACGACGGTCGGTTGGCTCACTTGTTGACCCATCCCAGTTCCGGTATTCCCAAGGAGTACCTGGCGCGCGTCGAAGGTGACCCGTCGCCGGCCGCGATTCGGCGCCTGCGCGACGGCGTCGAATTGGAAGACGGCATGACCAGTCCGGCCCAAGTCAGCCGGGTGAGTGAGGGACTGCTGCGCATCGTCATTCATGAAGGACGTAACCGTCAGGTCCGCCGGATGTGCGCGGCCGTCGGTCACGACGTCACTCGGCTCGTGCGCACGCGCATCGGCCCGATCCAAGACGCCACGCTGTCGCCCGGCTCGTCGCGACAACTTTCATTGGCCGAAGTACGCCAACTGATGCAAGCCGTTGGGATGAGTGAGGCAATCGCCTCTACGATGCCTACATGAGATCGGCACAATTACGAGGCCTTCGCGGCGCCACGACGTGTGACGAGGACACGCCCGTCGAGATTGAGGGCGCCACGCAGGAACTGCTGCGCGCGATGATGGACCGAAACGAGTTGGCCCACGACGACGTCGTCAGCGTCATATTCACCACGACTCGCGATCTGACGTCGACGTTTCCGGCCACGGTGGCGCGTGGTATTGGTTTCGGGGACATTCCACTGCTGTGCGCCAGCGAGATTGACGTGCCGGGATCGATGCCCAAGTGCATTCGCATTCTGATTCACCTCTATACGACCAAGCCCCGCAGCGATCTTCGACACGTCTACCTTCGAAACGCTCAGGGCCTGCGTGATGACCTCCCCGAATAGTCGCCACGCCCACGTCGTCGGTCTGGGTCTGATCGGCGCGTCGGTGGCCCTCGCCCTCAAAGAGACCGGCTGGATCGTCACTGGAGTGGATAGTGACAGCGCGACGGTGACGTCCGCGATCGACGGCGGCGTGATCACGGGCACCGAACTCTCGCCCGACGTGGACCTGGTCGTCATCGCCACGCCGGCGGGAAAAGTGGCGCAACTCGCGGGCGAGGCCCTGACGATGCTGTCGAATCCCGAGGTCGTCGTCACCGACGTCGCGGGCGTAAAGGGTTCAATCGTCGCCCAGGTCGTCGACGAACGTTTCCTTGGGGGTCACCCCATGGCCGGCTCGGAGTTGCGTGGGCTCTCGGGCGCACGCGCTGACCTCTTTCGAGGATCCACGTGGGTCCTCACGCCGACCGATCGCACGTCACCCGAAACCTATAGCACGCTGCACGGCGTCTTGCGCGAGATCGGCGCAAACGTCGTCGCGGTCAGCGCGGAGGATCACGACCGCCTCGTCGCCATCGCGAGCCACGTGCCGCACTTGTTGGCCGGTTCGTTGATGAACGAAGCGAGCCAGGTCGCTGAGCACGACGCCGTCTTATTGCAATTGGCCGCTGGAGGTTTCCGTGACATGACGAGGATCGCCGCCGGCGATCCGGGAATCTGGCCCGACATCTTGTTCGAGAATCGCGACGCCGTCGTTCAAAGCCTCGAAGCCCTCGAGGGGCGACTCAAAACACTGCGAGAAGCGTTGCTCGATGACGGACGCGACGTGATCCTGGAGAATCTGTTGAACGCCGCGAGCGCTCGTCGACAGCTGCCCGGTCGCGCCCTCAGCACCGAGGACCTGGCCTATCTGCGGGTGAAGGTGAGTGACGAACCGGGTGTGCTGGCTCGTGTGACGAGATCGGCCTCGGAACTGGCGGTCAACATCTACGACATTGAGATCGCCCACGGCATCGAGGGCACGGGTGGCACCTTGCTGCTCGCCGTCGACGCGCAGCAGGCCCAGATGTTTGGTGAGGCCCTCTCGTCGCTGGGCTTTCAGGTAGCGCTCGAGCAATGAGTAGCGCCCGAATCGAACATTTCGAGCGACTGCGCGGGGAGGTTCGAGTACCCGGGGATAAGAGCACGTCGCACCGGGCCCTGATGATAAGCGCCTTGGCCGACGGCGAAAGCACGATCCGTGGACTGTCGCGCGGCATGGACGTCGCCGCGACGGCGCAGATCATGGAACAACTTGGAGCGGCGCGCAGTGTCCGCGACGACGTCGTCAGCATGGTCGGACCTTCGGAGGGACTTCGGGTCAGCCACGCCGCGCTCGACTGTGGCAACTCCGGCACCACGATGCGACTCCTGTCGGGGGTCGTCAGCGCGGTCCCCGGCGAACACCATTTGATCGGCGACGCCTCTTTGTCCAAGCGCCCGATGGACCGAGTCGCCGAGCCGTTGACATTGATGGGAGCACGGGTCGAAGGTCAGGGACCGCGACTGAGTGCCCCGTTGCGCGTCACGGGCACGAACGCCCTTCGCGGTGTGGCCTACGACGTGCCGATGGCCAGCGCCCAAGTGAAATCCGCCATCCTCTTCGCCGCGCTGGCGGCCAGTTCCCCCACGACCGTTGTGGAACACGTACGCACGCGACCGACGACCGAAGAGATGCTCTCACGCGCCGGCGTATCGGTCGTGAGTATTGAGAGCGGCGGCGGACGAAGCGTCACGATTCATCCCGGGCGTCCCTTGGCGCGAAATTGGCTCGTGCCGGGAGACCCGTCACAGGCCGCGTTCTTCGCCGTCCTGGGGTGCATCCACCCCGACGCTGAACTGGAGGTTCTGGATATCGACAGCGCCCGAGAGCGCATCGGTTTCCTCAGCGTTCTCCAACGAATGGGTGCGACGTTGAGCGTGCGAGCGAATGACACGACGACGTCGTTCACGGCGCGCACGTCGCAACTATCGGCCACGGAAGTTCACGCCAGCGAAATCCCTTCCGTGGACGAGGTGCCGGTGCTCATCGTTGCCGCGGCGGCGGCCGAGGGAGTGACCAGTTTTCGCGACGTCGGTGAGTTGCGCCTTAAAGAGTCTGATCGCTTTGAAGGATCGTTGGCGTTGGCGATCAAACTCGGCTGTCGGGCGTGGTCCGACGGTGACGATCTGTTCGTCGAAGGACTCGGGAGCGCCGCCCTCTTCTCGAATTTCGAGATCGACGCGGCGCTCGATCACCGGATGGTGATGGCGAGTGCGGTTGCGGGATGTGCGGGCGACGGCTGTTCCATCGGCGCGGCCGAAACCGTCGAGTCAAGTTATCCGAACTTTTTCGATGACCTGGAACGACTCGCGTGAGTGATCTCGTCATTGCAATCGATGGCCCGGCCGGATCGGGCAAGTCCACCGTGGCGCGAACCGTTGCCGAATTACTCGATTGGTCGTTCCTCGATACCGGGGCGATGTATCGCGCGGTGACGTGCGAAGCGCTCTTTCGAGGCATCGAGGTCCATGACGCTGACGCTGTCGCGGGCGTCGCCGACGACGTGTCGCTGACGACCCTGCCGCGCGTCACGGTGAACGGGCGCGACGTCGAGGACGAGATTCGCGGCGACGAGATCAACGAGGCGGTGTCCGTGGTGGCGGCCAATCCTGAGGTGCGAGCATCGATGGTCGCGAGGCAACGCGAATTCGCCGCCGCCCAGCCGCTGGGGACGGTGGTCGAGGGACGTGACATCACGACCGTGGTCTTTCCGCACGCGTCAATCAAGGTCTTTCTCACTGCGTCGCTCGAAGAGCGTGCCCGGCGTCGAGGTGACGAGGGCGAGGATTCGGTGGCCCGTCGTGACGAAGCCGACTCCACTCGCGCGGTCTCGCCCCTGCGCCAGGCCGACGACGCCCTCGTGCTAGACACGACAGGTCGAGACGTCGAAGACGTCGCCCAGGAGATAGTTCAATGGCTGAAGCACAACCTCTCCAGCTGAGCGAGCGACGCACCTTCACGTACCGCGTGTGCGCCGCGCTGGTGTCGGGCCTGTCCCAAGTGCTCTTTCGGCCGACCGTCGTCGGTGCCGAGAACATTCCGCTCGAGGGACCGGTTCTCATCGCACCGATCCACCGATCGAACGTCGACTTTGCGCTGACGCTCTTCATCTCCAAGCGCAAGGTCTTCTTCATGGCGAAGGATTCAGTCTTTCGTGTGCCGCTGCTCGGACCACTAATCACGCGTCTCGGGGCCTTTCCGATCCGTCGCGGGTCGGCCGATCGCGAGTCCATGGCGCATTCCGAGGCCGTGCTGCGCCAAGGTCACGCGCTGGTGCTCTTTCCCGAAGGGACGCGTAAAGAAGGTCGTTCGGTCGCTCCATTGCACGACGGGGCAATGTTCATGGCCGCGCGAACGGGTGCCAAAGTCGTGCCCGTCGGTATTGGCGGCAGTGACCGGGCGATGCCCAAAGGTGCCAAACTACCTCGACCGGCGAAGATCAAGATCGTCGTTGGCGCTGCGCTCGATCCGCCGTCCTCCGAAGGTCGTGTCGCGCGTTCGGCGCTCAGTGCCAAGAGCGAAGAACTACGCGCGGCTCTCGAGCAGGTGTATCACGAGAGCCTGCAGGCCTGAAGCGAACAGATTCCTCGAGTTTCGCGATCGTTCACGCTGGAAGCGGCGTAGGATTCGGGCATGAAGAGTCCACAAGGAAGAGAAGCCAAGAAGCCGAAGAAGGCGAAGGTGAAAACACCGCCTCGCGTGTTGGACGACGCCAATCGCAAGAGTTTCACGGTTCCTAAGACGGAGCCCGACTCGAGTTCGAGTTAACGCTCGCGCCACCAGGTGCCGAAGACCACGCGGGCGTATCGGAACCCGTAGGTCCACGTCGCGCCCTTTTTCGTCTCACCCGACACGCGCGGGTACCACTCGGTCGGTACTTCGCTGACGCGCCAGCCTCGTTTCAGACAGGTGATGAGCAGTTCCGACGTCTGATACTGCTGCTGGCGAAGGCGATCGACCACGTCGGCGAGCATCGTGACGCGAAGCGCGCGGTAACCGGTGGAGGTGTCGGTGATGTGTGATCCGGTCATCCGATTCATGATGAACGAGAAGAACCGTACCCCGAACTTGCGAATCTTGTCCGAGGTCTTGTCGACACCCAGTACTCGACTGCCGAGGACGAAGTCCGCGGTATCGGCGAGCAGAGGAGCGAGGATCTGGGGAATCTCGGAGGGATCGTTCTGACCGTCCGCGTCCAGGGTCACCACGCACTTGACGTTGTTGTTCACGCAGTAGCGATAGGCCACCTGCAGCGCCACACCGTGACCCAGGTTGACCGGGAACTCGATCACCACGACGCCCGGAAAAGAGCGCGCGATCTCCGCGGTCCGGTCGTCGCCACCGTCCACGACCACGAGCGTCGTGTAGGGCTCGCCGTTCACCGAGACCGGCATCTTCTCCAAGACGTGGGCAATATTGCCCTCTTCTTCGTAGGCGCAGATCGCGGCCACGATGGCTTCGGGACTAAAACCGGGCCGTTCGCTCTCGAGTCGGGCGAGCGCCTGAGAGATGGCGAAGGCGCGAAGACGCGTCGAGCGACCTTGCTCTAGATCATCGTTGACCATCGTTCTCCTTCAAAGGTCCTACCTCGGCGTTCGCGCATCGGTGCTGACTCGAAACGACCGGCGGACCCGTCCTTGACGGTGCCGTAGCGGGCGCGACACGCCAGTGACGCGAGAAAAAACTCACTGGTAGATACTAATCGGGGCGCTGCTGACGTTCAGGTTCTAGCGATTCGCGGCCGAGAGCACTTCGGCCGCGGTGAAGCGACGATCGGCCTCGCCGTCAAAACTCGACGTGGCCGGCGTGGCGAGTGACAGGTCCAGGAGGGCCGAAAGGGTCTTGAGCATCTCGCGCAGTTCCGGGGGTGGCGGGAAGTATTCATCTTCGACCGTCACCGACGTGACCGTCACGCCGTGCGTGGGGTTCAACGCCTCGAGCACTTCATTGACGAGCGATTCGGGTGCCGAGGCGCCCGCGGTCACCGCAACGGTGCCGCTGAGGTCTTCGGGCAGTTCGAAGGCGCCATTCACCCTTAATACCCTCGGACAGCCCACCGCCTCGGCGACCTTGGTGAGCGCGACCGTATTGGAGGAGTTCGCCGAGCCAATCACGACGACCGCGTCGGCTTCTGCGGCGATCGTGCGAAGCGCGGCCTGGCGATTCGTGGTCGCAAAACAGAGGTCACTGCGATTGGGCATCCAGATCTGCGGGAACTTCACCTCGGCGTACTCTCGCAAGTCCTGCCACTCGTCCAGGCTCAGCGTCGTCTGGCTGAGCAGCGCGAAGGGACCGGCGAGGTCGCCCAGGGCGTCGATGTCGGCGGTCGATTCGATCAGGTGAACCGATTGGGGTGCCACGGCCATGGTGCCCACGGCCTCCTCGTGGCCCTGGTGACCGACGTAGAGCACGGTGTAGCCCTTTCGGGCTCGGACCTTCAGCTCGTGATGGACCTTCGTGACGAGCGGACAGACGGCGTCGATGACGGTGCCGCCGGACTGACGCGCGGCGTCGATCACCTCGGGCGGGGACCCGTGCGCGCTCAACATGACCGGCGCCCCGGGAGGGACCAACGTGACGTCGTCGATGAATACGACGCCGAGGGATTTGAAGTAGTCCACGACGAACTGATTGTGCACGATCTCGTGGTAGCAAAAGACCGGTGGCGCGAAGACGCGCGTCATCCAATCGAGCGCCTTGATGGCCTTCTCGACCCCGGCACAGAATCCCCGTGGCGCCGCGAGTACAACCTTGTCCACGTTCACGAATTCCAGCCTAGTAATGAGAGTTGGTGATTCCTCGTAGGCTGGACGGGTGTCGGGCGCCCGAATCTCCTCGATTTCTATGGATTCTCCGGCTTCGAGCGTCGATTTGGCCGTCGGCGACGAACTCATCAGCGTGAACGGTCGCGAGCCGAGCGACATCATCGAATACCAGCAACTGATCGACGGTGAGAATGTCGCGCTGGTCATTCGCCGCGAGGGAGAGGACCTGGCGCGCAAGGTTACGATCACCAAGACCGAGGGCCAGCCGCTCGGTCTCAGTATTGACTCAGCGGTCTTTGATCGCATTCGCACCTGTGACAATCACTGCTCCTTCTGCTTCATCTACCAGCTCCCCAAGGGCATGCGCCGCTCGCTCTACGTGAAGGACGACGACTTTCGCCTGTCGTTCCTCTACGGCAACTACACGACACTGACGCGTTTCACTGAGTTCGACTTAGAACGCGTCCTCGAAGAGGGTCTCTCACCGCTCTACGTGTCGATCCACACGACCGACCCAGAGTTGCGCGCCGAGATGCTGCGAAATCCCCGCGGCGCGACGAGTCTTCGTTGGCTGAAGGAACTGCTTCGAGAGGACATTGAAGTGCACGCCCAAGTCGTCGTCTGTCCCGGGGTGAATGACGGCGATCACCTGGAACGCACGTTGCACGACGTCATCTCGCTCTATCCGGAATTGGCGTCGGTGGCGCTGGTGCCGGTGGGCGTCAGCGCCTTTTCTGACGAGGCGACGATGCGTTCGCACACGATCGAGGAGGCGCGAAGTGTCGTCGCGCTCGCCGAGCGTTTCCAATCCCTTTCTTTCGAGATCCTGGGGCGCGTCAACGTGTTCGCGAGCGATGAGTTCTACCTCGTCGCCGGAAAGACGCCGCCGTCGGCGGCGAAGTTCGAGAGCCTGGACCAGGCCGAGAATGGCATTGGACTGGTCGCCGCGTTCGTGCAGAGCTTCGTCGAAGAGACGCCCATGGACAAGCTCGGCACCGGATTCTTTCAATCGGTCGATGGTGCACCGGCGCTGGGCTATCGCGCGCCGCGCGGCGGCGACCGCAACATGCAACGCGGCGATGACGTCCTCGTCGTGACCGGCGAATACGCTGCCCCGATCCTTCGCGAGATGTTCGACGCCCAAGGATTCTCTGACGTGAGGATTCTCGCGGTGGAGAATCGATTCTTCGGCGGCAACATCAAGGTCGCCGGTCTACTCACGGGCCAAGACCTCATCAACGCCCTGGCCGACGTCGCCCCCGAGACCGTGATCTTGGTACCCGACGTCTGTCTCTCCGAAGGGAGATTCCTCGATGGACTCGATCTCGATGACCTCGGGCGTTCGGTCATGATCGTGCCCACGACCGGTCAAGACCTTCGTGCGGCACTGACCTCAGTACGTGTGGGACGAGTTCCGGTATGAAACCGCAGGTCGTGATCGTCGGCCGGCCGAACGTCGGCAAGAGCTCGCTCGTGAATCGTCTCGCCGGTAAGCGAGTTACGGTCGTCGAAGAACACCGTGGCGTGACCCGTGACCGCAAGGCCGTCGAGGTCGAGTGGGGCGGCCTCAGTTTTGACGTCGTCGACACCGGAGGGTGGCTCGAGGCCGGCGACTCGCTCGAGGCCAAGGTCTCCAAACAGGCCGAGGCGGCACTCGCAACGGCCGATCTCGTGCTGCTGGTCGTCGACGTGACGACCGGAATGGTCGACGAGGACACGCACGCCGCTCGCTGGGCCCTGCGAAGTAGTCGTCCCGTCTTGCTCGTCGTCAACAAGGTTGATGACGCCCAGCACGAAGCCAGCAGTTGGGAGTTCCTCAGTCTGGGCGCGGGCGACCCGCACACCGTGAGCGCCCAGCACGGACGCGGTACCGGTGACTTGCTCGACGTCATCGTGGCGCGACTCGAGGAGAATCGAATCGTCGACGAGGTCGCCGACGCCGACGATGATGGCGCACTGCGCGTCGCGATCGTGGGACGTCCGAACGTCGGCAAGTCCACGCTGTTCAATCAATTGATCGGCGAAGAGCGCTCCGTGGTCCACGACCTTCCCGGCACCACGCGCGACGCCATCGACACCCTGGTCTCAACCGACGTCGGGCTGATTCGCTTCATCGACACTGCCGGAATGCGGCGTCGAGCCAAGACCGAAGCCGGACTCGAGACCTACGCCGTACTACGCAGCCTCGACGCCCTGGACCGCTCCGACATCGCCATCCTCGTCATCGACGCCACCGTCGGCGCCACGGGTCAGGACCAACGTTTGGCCGAACGTATCTCCGCGGCCGGTTGTCCTTCGCTGGTCGTACTCAACAAGTGGGAGCTCGTAGCGGTCGACGAACGCGACGCCGTCCTCGCGACGGTGGGCGAGAAGTTGGCGTTCCTCGGCGACGCGCCCGTGATGAAGACGACGGCCACGTCGGGCAAGGGCGTGCACCGCATCCTTCCGGCGTTGGCGATCGCGGCGGCGGACTACAAAAAACGAGTACCCACCGGCGCGCTGAATCGCGCGATCCGGGACCTCCAGGTGAAGCAACCGGCGCCCACGGGCAAGATCCGCTACGCCGTGCAGGGGGCGACTGAGCCCCCGACCTTCACATTGTTCATCGCGGGACGTCTGCCCCAGACGTACTTGCGCTACGTCGAGCGATCGCTCCGCGAGCGGTTCTCCCTCGGCTCGCAGCCCCTGCGAGTACGAGTCCGGATTGAATAGTGACGAAGTGGTGCGAGCAGTGCGACCGTCCCGTCGAGGGCGACACCTGTGAAATCTGTGGCGAGACGGTTGCCGAGAGGGTTCGCGAGCCGATTCCGTGGCGCTGGCGATTCTTTATCGTCGTCACGATTATCTACGTCATCTGGCGGATCTATCAGTTAATTTCGTGGCTGAGCCACTAGGAGAAACCATGCCCCTTTACGCCCTGGGAAGCCGTACGCCGACGATTCATCCCGACGCCTTCGTCCACCCCGACGCCGTCGTCATCGGCGACGTACACATCGGCGCGGACTCCTCGGTGTGGCCGAGTGCCGTGTTGCGCGGCGACTACGGCACGATCATCGTCGGCGAGCGTACCTCCATCCAAGACGGCGCGATCATCCACGCGGTCGACGCGTTCCCGACGGTCATTGGTGACGACTGCGTCGTGGGTCACCTCGCGCATTTAGAGGGCTGCGTGATCGAGGACCGCGCACTCATCGGCAGTGGCTCGATCGTGCTGCATCAGGCAACGGTTCACAGCGGCGCGACGGTGGGCGCTGGCGCCGTGGTACGAAATCGCATGGACGTACCGGCCAACGCGCTGGCCGTAGGCGTACCCGCGGTCATCAAGCTCGATTCGAGTGGCGAAGACAGCATCGTCGAGAACGCCGCGACCTACGTCGCGAACGCTCGCCGGTACAAGAACGAACTGCGAGCGCTCTAGGAGTTCGAGATTTCGACGAGACGCTCGAGCGCAACCCCGGCTCGACCTTCGCTGACACTGACCGACGCCAGTTCGAATCCCTCGATCAGCGTCGTCGCTCGACCGGCAACGATCAGGGCCAGTGCGGCGTTGGCGCACACCACGTCAAAGACCGGACCCCTCTGTCCCGCCAGGAAGGATCTGGCAACCTCGACGTTGTGCGCGGAGTCACCCCCGCGAATGTCAGAGGCCGTGTGGTGTAGTCCCAAGACGGCGCCGGCGTCGAGTCGTTGAACCTCGACGCCCCGAGGAGCAATGACGTGCAGCGTGGACGCTGCGCCGAGAGAGAGCTCGTCAAGTCCGTCATCGGCGTTCACCAAAATGGCGTGATCAATGCCCCGAGCGACGAGTACTTGGGTCATGGCATCGAGTAGATGCGCCTGGGACACACCAATCAATGTTCGACGCACGAGCGCCGGATTCGCCAGCGGCCCCAGCACGTTGAATATTGTTCGAAAGCCCAGCGCGCGTCGAATCGGCGTCAGGTAGCCCAGCCCGTGATGGAACGTTGGTGCGAACATAAAGCCGATACCCGCGCCGGTGACGCAGGCGCGAACAATCTCCTCGGGAGCGTCCAGACGCACGCCCAGCGCCTCGAGCAGGTCCGCGGAGCCGACCGACGACGACGCGGCGCGGTTGCCGTGCTTCGCGACCGGAACCCCGCACCCGGCCACCGTCAGCGCGGCCATGGTGGAGATGTTGACGGTGTGAAGTTGGTCGCCGCCGGTGCCGACAATATCCATGGCGTCCGGGCCGATCGAAAAAGTCGAGGCCGCGTCGATCATCGCGTCGATGAATCCGGTCATCTCGTCGGCGGTCTCTCCTTTGGCCGTCAGCGCGGTCAGGAAGCTCGCGATCAAGACCCCCTCGACCTGTCCCTCCAGGATCTCGACCAGGGCAGCTCGGGCCTGCGCGCGTTCGAGGTCGGTGCCGCGTACGAGCGGATTCAAGACGTCGTTTGAGAAAGTTCCGGGCATTAGTGGACCCGCGCGCGAGGGCGTGACATACGCACAAGTTAGTCGTGAGGGAGAACGCCCTGGACACAACTACGATTTTGTGATGGCGACGTACCTCGACGAGATCCTTTCTCATCATCGAGCACGTGTCGCGGCCGACGAGCGCGATTGGCGCGAACGGATCGGGTCAATCCACGAACCGGCCCCTTCGATGTTCGCGGCCCTCACCGAATCCGCAAATGGCAACGTCAAGGTGATCGCCGAAGTGAAGCGTCGCTCGCCGAGCAAGGGTTGGCTTCACGAGGGACTGGACGTCGGGCAGTTGGCGCGTACCTACGCCGACGGGGGAGCGACGGCCATCTCGGTCCTGACCGACGCGGAGCACTTCGCCGGTTCGCTCGAGGACCTCGACGTCGTGCGTCACGCCGTCAGCCTGCCGTTACTGCGCAAGGACTTCACCGTCAGCGCGAACGACGTCCTCGACGCCGCCGACGTCGGGGCGAGCGCGGTTCTCTTGATCGTGGCGGCCCTGAGTGACGAAGAACTCGAAGAGTTCATCGGGGTCGCGCACACGGCGGGCCTGGACGCCATCGTGGAGGTGCACGATCACGATCAGGCGAAACGTGCTCTCGACGGTGGCGCGCGGATCATCGGGGTGAATCAGCGCAATCTTCACACCTTCGAGGTCGATCGCGACAACGCCGCAAAGGTCATCGAGTCGCTCCCCACTTCGGTCGTGACGGTCTGTGAATCGGGACTCGCAACGTCCGAGGACGTCGTTCGAGCCGCCGACGCCGGCTTCGACGCGGTGTTAGTGGGCGAGGCGTTCGTCACCGCGACACAGGTCGCCGAGACGGTGCGCGCATTTTCATCCGTGCCACTGGTGCCTCGTGACTGAATTCGACGCGCCGTTTTTCGTCAAGATCTGTGGCCTCACCACGTTGGGTGACGCCAACGCCGCTATCAACGCCGGGGCCAGCGCCGTGGGCTTGAACCTCGCGACGTCGCCGAGACATCTCTCTCTCGACCGCGCGTTCGCCATCGCCGAAGCGACGAGGGGCAGAGTGCTGCGAACACTGGTCTTTCGCGACAACGATGACGAGTTCATACTTCACGCTCAGGACCTCATCGACGCCGACGTCGTGCAGATACACGGACCACTGAGTGATGAATTGCTCCAACAGTTGCGCCAGCGAGACGTTCGCGTCATCAAGGCGCTGTCGATTGCGAGTGACGAGTTCTACGACTTCAACGAGAGCGCAGTCGATGCCGTGTTGGTGGACGGCGAGAACCCCGGAAGTGGCGAGCGCCATTCATGGGAGGAGTTGAAGGACCGATCATTCGTCGTGCCCGTCATCGCCGCCGGGGGACTCAGCGACGAGAATGTCGCGCAGGTGATCGCCGAGACCAACACCTGGGGCGTGGACAGCGCCAGCGGCGTCGAATCGTCGCCTGGTGTGAAGGACCGCGAACGGATGAATCTCTTCGTCGCCAATGCTCAATTCGCCTTTCGAGAGCGCGACCCGTCGTGAGCACGAACAACACGTATATGAACGAGCCCGACGACCGCGGACGATTTGGAGAGTTCGGAGGTCGATTCGTTCCCGAGGCACTCATGCCCGCCTGTCTCGAACTCGAAGCGGCCTTCACCGAGGCGTGGAACGACACCACGTTCGTCGATGAGTATCACACGGTGCTGCGTGAGTTTGCCGGACGACCGACGCCCGTCACGCCGCTGACCCGTCTCGGCGAGCACCTCGGACTGCGAATATTCGCCAAACGCGAGGACTTGGCTCACACCGGTTCGCACAAGATCAACAATGTCATCGGACAGACACTGCTCACCAAACGGATGGGGAAGCGCCGCGTCATCGCCGAGACCGGTGCGGGACAACACGGCGTCGCCACCGCCACCGCTGCCGCACGACTCGGGCTCGAGTGCACGGTCTTCATGGGCGAGGTGGACACCGAGCGTCAAATCCTGAACGTCTTTCGCATGGAACTTCTCGGATCTCGTGTGGTGCCCGTCACGACGGGCAGCCGTACGTTGAAAGACGCCGTCAACGAAGCGATGCGCGAATGGGTCACCTGCGTCTCGGACACGCACTACTGCATCGGGTCCGTGATGGGGCCGCATCCCTTTCCTTGGATGGTTCGTGAGTTCCAGAGCATCATCGGACAAGAGGCCGCTCGCCAACTATTGGAATTTGGCGTCGACAACCCGGACGTCGTGATCGCCTGCGTCGGCGGTGGGTCGAATGCCGCCGGCGTTTTCGCCGGATTCGCCAACTCTCCAGCACGACTGGTGGGCATTGAAGCCGCCGGTGGCTCGGCCGTGGGCAGCGGATCGCCGGGCGTACTGCACGGGATGCGCTCGCTTCTGATGCAAGACGAATTTGGACAGATCGAGGAGGCGCATTCAATCTCGGCCGGTCTGGACTATCCCGGTATCGGACCGGAACACGCCCACCTCGCACAGACTGGTCGAGCCGAGTACTACGCGATCGGCGACGAGGACGTGATTCCCGCCTTGCAACTCTTGAGCGAGAAGGAGGGGATCATTCCGGCTCTCGAGACCGCCCACGCCGTGGCCTGGTTGGCCCGCGAGGCGGGGCACGCCATCCCCAGCGGTTCAACGGTGCTGCTCAATCTCTCTGGTCGAGGCGACAAGGACGTGGCCCAGGTTCAAGCGATACTGCGCGGCGAATCATGAAGAGTCTCGAGCGCGACCTTCGCGCTCTTCGCGACGCCGGAAGGAAACTGTTGGTGCCCTATTTCATGGGTGGCGTGAGCGAAAACTGGACCGAGCACGTCGAAGCGGCCGTCCTCGCCGGTGCCGACGCCGTGGAGATTGGCATCCCGTTTTCCGATCCGATGATGGACGGGCCCGTAATCCAAGAGGCTGCACTGCGAGCTCTGTCACGTGGCACGACGTTGGATTCAATCTGCGATGACCTCGTTCGCCTCGACGTCCACGTGCCGCTGATCGCCATGACCTATTACAACATCGTGTTGCACTACGGGCTTGAACGCTCCGCGGGGAAACTGTCGTCCAGTGGCATCAGTGGAGCGATAGTCCCGGACCTCGCCCTCGAAGAGACCGAACCGTGGATCGCGGCCTGTGATGACACGGACGTGGCGACCGTGCTGATCGTGGCTCCCTCGACTCCGCCGCAACGCGTCGATCAACTTGTGGCCACGACGCAGGGTTTCGCCTACGCCTCAGCGCGCATGGCCGTCACCGGAAAATCTGAAGGAGGAGGCGAGGGCGAACGCGTGGTGCGCTCCATCCGACGTTCGAGCGACGTGCCAGCCCTCATCGGAATCGGCATCACCACTCCCGATCAGGCTAAACAGGCCGCCGAGGTGAGTGACGGCGTCATCGTGGGCACGGCGTTGGTTCAGACAATCCTGAACCGCGCGAGCGCCTCTGACGTTGAGTCGTTCATCAGGGAATTTCGATCGGCTATCGACAACTGAGCGTCAATCTATATATTTCATCGGATTTCTTTGCATCCAAGAATCTTTTTACTCGTCTGTAAATCAAGGGAAATCCTGCGGCACCACGATTACTTTGTGAACCTCTTCACGAAGTTGCGGGGATTCTATCCGTCATACCCAGTGTTAAGTGATGTTTAATCTCAGTAGCCGTCATCCCGACGGTGGGAATAAACCTATGTGGGGAGAATTACATGGAACACAGAGTTGCGGACCCCGGTCCGCTCGGACTCGCTGGTTTCGCCATGACCACCTTTTTGCTGAGCCTCTTCAACATCGGACTTTTCAAGTTCGGTGGTGCGGGTAGCGCGGCCATCAGTGGTGCCATTTCACTGGCATTCATCTACGGCGGCGTCGCGCAGTTCGCGGCCGGTATGTGGGAATTCGTGCGAAAGAATACCTTTGGTGCGCTTGCGTTTACGTCGTACGGTGCGTTCTGGATTGGTGTGTACTTCTTCATCAACTTCCAGGGTGGACTCGCTGTCAAGGGTGCCCTGGGCCTGTACCTACTGCCCTGGATCCTCTTCACGTTGTACATGACAATTGCCGCCATGAAGGTGAACGTGGCGGTCTTGTTGGTCTTCGTCGCCCTGACGTTGGCCTTTTTGTTCCTCACCATCGGAGCATGGGGCGGCGGTCACACGGACATGACCAAGATCGGTGGTTGGCTCGGCATTATCACGGCCCTTCTGGCATGGTACGCGTCCGCCGCTGGCGTGATTAACGAAACTCACGGGAAGGTTGTGCTACCGGTCGGTCCTTTGGGCTAACCTCGGTGTCACTGGTGGCTTGCCACCGGACCCAACCGCCAACAGCGCCCCAGCCACCAGGCTCGGGCGCTGTTGGCATACTGGGCCGATAGAGCACTACTCTCGGCTTCAGTCACAATAACGACCACGCAGTTCATTCGCTCGACGCATCTTCATCGACATCACAGCAAGGGAAGAACATGACAGAAGCAAAACTCGAAGCATGGCTCGAAGAGACACGAAGTTTCGCGCCGTCCGCCGAATTCTCCAAACAGGCCAACGCACAACCCTCTATTTACACTGACGCCGCGGCCGATCCAGTCGCGTGGTGGCGCACGCAGGCCGATCGCTTGGCGTGGACAACGGCTCCGACGAAGAGCCTCGAGTGGGACCTTCCTGACGCCAAGTGGTTCAGCGACGGCATGCTCAACGCCTCGTACACCTGCGTCGATCGCCACGTCGAAGCCGGGAACGGCGACAAGGTTGCCTATCACTGGGTCGCCGACGCCGACGGCGAAGGTCGCACGATTACCTACGGCGAACTTCAGAAGCTGGTGGCCCAGGCGGCGAACGCCTTGACCGAATTGGGTGTGAAAGAAGGTGACCGCGTCGCGGTCTACATGCCCATGATCCCCGAGGCCGTGGTCACGATGCTCGCGGTCGTGCGCCTCGGCGCCATTCACTCCGTCGTCTTCGCCGGATTCTCGGCCGAAGCTCTCTCGAGTCGGATCCTGGACTCGGACTGTCAGTTCGTCGTCACCGCCGACGGTGCCTTCCGACGAGGCACGCCGAGCCCTTTAAAGCCTGCCGTGGATGAGGCTCTGGAATCCTGTCCGAACGTCAAGGCCGTGCTGGTCGTACGTCGCACCGGGGGAGAAGTGAAGTGGAATGAGGGCCGCGATTATTGGTGGCACGACGTGGTCGAGCGTCAGAGTGACGAGCACGCGTGCAAGTCGTTCCCCTCCGAACAGACCATGTTCATCATGTACACCTCGGGCACGACCGCCAAGCCAAAGGGGATTTACCACACGACCGGCGGCTACCTCACCCACGTTTCGGCCACGCACCAGTACATATTTGACGTGAAGCCCGAGACGGACGTCTTTTGGACGGCCGCCGATATCGGGTGGATCACCGGACACAGTTACATTGTCTACGGGCCACTTATTAACGGAGTAACCCAAGTCATGTACGAGGGACTGCCGGATTCCGGCGGCAAAGACCGTTGGTGGAAGATCATCGCCGAGAAGAAGGTGACCATCCTCTACACGGCGCCGACGACGATTCGCACACTTATGAAGTGGGGACACGAGTGGCCTCAGGGCCACGATCTCTCGAGCCTTCGTCTGCTCGGCACGGTTGGTGAGCCCATCAACCCCGAGGCCTGGATGTGGTACCGCGAGTACATCGGTGGCGGGAAGTGCCCAATCGTGGACACGTGGTGGCAGACCGAGACCGGCGGCATCCTGATCACACCCTTGCCGGGCATCACGGCCACGAAGCCGGGAGCGGCGATGACGCCCTTCCCGGGCATCGACGCGGACATCGTCGACAACGACGGCAACTCCGTCGGCAATGGCGAAGGCGGCTACCTCGTCATCACCGCACCGTGGCCGGGCATGACCCGCGGTATCTACGGCGACCCCGAGCGATTCAAAGAGACCTACTGGAGTCGTTTTCCCGGCAAGTACTTCGCGGGTGACGGCGCCAAGCGCGATGACGACGGTGACATTTGGCTGCTCGGCCGGATTGACGACGTCATGAACATCTCGGGTCACCGATTGTCGACGACCGAAGTCGAACACGCGTTGGTCGGACACCCGTCCGTCGCCGAGGCCGCGGTCGTCGGCGCCTCCGACGAGACGACCGGTCAGGCGATCGTGGCGTTCGTCACGTTGAAGATGTCCGCCGAAGACGCGTCAGAGGATCAGGTGGTCGTCATCGAGGAGTTGCGCAACCACGTCGCGAAAGTGATCGGGCCGATCGCCAAGCCACGTCAGATAATCCTTACGCCCGAGTTGCCCAAGACCCGTTCCGGCAAGATCATGCGTCGCTTGTTGCGCGACGTGGCTGAGAATCGCTCACTCGGTGACGTGACTACTTTGATGGACCCCACGGTTGTCAACATGATCGCCGGGCTCATGGAATCTGACGCCGATTCCGAGGAATGACGTCTTTCGGCAACTGTCCGGTTCGACTCATGACTTTCACATTACGTAGAAGGCCACGTTGAATGGCGCGTTGACGCGCCGTGGCAAGGTCAAATTCATTCGTCACGTCGTCTCCGAGCTGTCGCATGCGGTGCGAACCATCCGCCAGTGAAAGTTTCGTGTCGAGAGCGACAGGTACTAAGTGAATGGTGATGCCACACGAAATCCTTGAGATGATGTGGAAGCCCACGACGGAGGAATATGAATGAGCGAAGACCCGGGCAATGAAGACGAGCAGCACGTCCACCGTCACGGCGAAGGACATCTCAGCGGTCGCCGGCCTCGACTGACGGGCTGGATTCTTACGATGTGCACGGCGCTGGTCGTGGTCGCAGTTGGCTTCGTCGGTGTCGTGCTTGGTCATTCCAAAACAGGCACGACGTCGACGATCACGGTCACCGGTTCGGGGACCGTTCAGGGCACTCCTGACACGATAAATTTCCAAATCGGCGTCTCGACCGTGAATCCGACCGCGACGGCCGCGTTGAGCGAGAACGACCTCAAGGTTCGTGCATTAGAAGCCGCACTCTTGAAGAACGGAGTGACCCGGAAAGAAATGCAGACGGCCGGTCTCAGTATCTATGACAACACCAATAATCAGGGCGTGGTCACGGGTTTCACGGTCGAAGACACGTTGAACGTCACGATGCACAAAGTGCAGCGCGCCGGCGTCGCAATCGACGCTGCGGCGCGGTCGGTCGGTAACGGGGTTCAACTGAACGGCGTGTCCTTCACCATCACCAATGACTCGTCCCTGTTGCGCGCCGCTCGAATTCGCGCGATGGACAACGCTCGTCTCGCCGCGGGTCAACTCGCCAAGGCCGGCGACGCCCACGTGACTGGCATCGTCAAGATCACGGACAACGAGAGCCAGAGCTCGGGGACTTACTATCCACCGGTCGCATCCGGCGCGTCACTGCACGCCTCAGTGCCAATCCAAACTGGCAGCCAACCCGTCAACGTGCAGGTCACGGTCGTCTACTCACTGGCCAACTAAATCAGACCGTTCGGCTGCGTGGGTCTGAGCTTCCACCAACTACGAGTCGAAGCCCAGACCGAAGAGGTCGATGAGTTTGAGCCAAAGGTTGCGACGGCCCTCGTGCTCGTCGGCGTACCTGATCGCCGACTGCGTGATACGTATGAAGATCCACTTGAACGGCTCGGGCGGGAAGGGCATCGGATGCTTTCGAACCATTGTCAATCGGGTGCGGTCCGTCTCGAGCCCGTCCAGGAGGTCCAGCATCGTGGCGGCGCCGAACCTGGTCGAGGCGACGCCGAGTCCGGTGTAGCCGAGCACGTAGGCCACTTTGTTCTCGTGGGAGGTTCCCCAGAACGGTGAGAACCGCGTGCACGTGTCGATCGCTCCGCCCCAGGCGTGCGTGAATTTGACCCCGGCCAACTGCGGGAACGTCTTCAGGAAGTGACCGGCGAGCGTCGCGTAGGTCTCGGAGTTGAACTCGTACTCGCGGCGCACTTTGCCACGGAAGTTGTAAATCGTGTCGTAGCCACCCCACAGGATGCAGTTGTCACTCGTGAGGCGGTAGTAGTGAAACTGGTTGCCCGAGTCCGCAATGCCCTCTCGACCCGACCACCCGATGCTCTCGAGTTGGGCCTCGGAGAGTGGCTCGGTGACCATCACGTAGTCGTAGACCGGTACGACGTACTTTCGTGTCTTCTTGAGTAGCGACGGAAAGACGTTCGTGCCGAGCGCGACCCGCGCGGCCGTCACGGCGCCGTACGGGGTGTGGACTCGAACTGCGTCGTGCAAGTCCTCCAACCACTCGACCTTGGAGTTCTCGAAGATCTTCACACCGAGGGAGATGCACGCGCGTTCCAGACCCCACACCAATCGAGCGGGATCCACCAACGCGGTCCCATCGTGATCGAAGAGAGCTCCGACGTACGAGGGGGAGTGCACACGAGCCTGCACCTCTTCTTGGCTGAGCACTTCAACGGTGTCGCCCATCGCGTTACGACGTTCGGCCTGTTCGGCCATGCCCTTGAACTGCCAGGGGGCGACGGCAACTTGGAGTTCTCCGGTGCGTTCGAAATTGCACTCGATGCCGTAGCGAGCGATCGTCTCTTCGATCTCGTCGAGGTTCTCTCGTCCGAGTCGTTGGATCAGTTCTATCTCGTCCGGGAAGCGCCGCACGCCGTTCAAATAGCCGTGCGTGAGTGACGCGGAGCAGAATCCGCCGTTGCGACCCGAGGCGCCCGCTCCGGTTTCGTACTGCTCGACGACGACCACTTCACGGTCGGGGTCGCGTTCTTTCGCGAGCAACGCCGTCCACAGGCCGGTGTAACCCGCGCCCACGATGCACAGGTCGGCGCCGATGTCACCAATGAGCGCCGAATGCGGAGCAGGCTCCAGCGGGTCCGAATCGAGCCACCACAGTTCCGGTTGGACGTCGGCGAGGTGGCGTAAGACGAAGGGATCCTTCTTGTCCATACTGTGTCTAGCCAACGGCCAGACTCACCCTCTCTCGGCACTTCCTTTTCGTCGGCACCCCTATTGACGCCACGAACGCCGGCCGTCTCGACCGGCCTCAACTCGCCAATTGTACCGGATTGACCTATTTCGCTGAACCATGGCGACGTTGTATTCCGGCGCGGTTTCGCAGTGGGTCTCGGTAAGATTCGCAGGACATTGCGAGTGAAGAACGTGAAGAAGGTGAGTGATGCGACTGGCCAATCTCGACGGGCGAGCAACGATCGTGGCCGACGACGGCATCATTGACGTGGCCAACGCCTCGAACGGAGCGTTCTCGGCGTCGATCGAAAAGTGCCTCGGCCAACTCGACAAACTCGACGCCTGGTACCGGTCGGCTCAGCCGACGCTCACACAGAAGATAGGCGTTGATACCTTGGCGCAAGACACCCGACTTGGTCCAGTGGTCAGACCACAACAGGTATTTGCAATCGGTCTCAACTATCGCCAGCACGCTGCGGAGTCCGGTCTCGAAGTGCCCAAGGAACCAATGGTGTTCACCAAGTTCGCCTCATCGGTCTGCGGACCCAACGAACAACTGCCCATTCCCGGTCCTTCGACCGACTACGAAGCCGAATTGGTCGTCATTATCGGCGCCACGCTTCGCAACGTGGGGGTCGACGAGGCCCTGGCCGGAGTCGCCGGCTACTGCGTTGGTCAGGACTACTCCGAGCGCGAATGGCAGTTTCGCGGTTCGCCGCCGCAATTTTCCCTTGCGAAGTCGTTCAAGAACTTCGCGCCCATCGGACCGTGGCTGACGACCGCCGACGAGATTCACGATCCCAACGATCTCTCAATCACTACTCGGCTGAATGGTGAGACGATGCAGGACTCCAACACGAGTGACATGGTCTTTTCGGTGGCCGAACTCATTGCGTACTTGTCGTCGGTCTGTGAACTTCGTCGCGGCGACGTCATATTCACCGGCACACCCGAGGGGGTCGGACAGGCCCGTCGGCCACCTGTGTTCTTGAAGCCGGGCGACGAAATCGTCACGAATATCGAGCGACTCGGTACGATCCATAACGTGGCGGTTGCCCCCTAAGGGACCCAGTGGTCGGGCTGGGGAGATTCGAACTCCCGATCTCTCGGCCCCCAGCCGAGCGCTCTAGACCAAACTAAGCCACAGCCCGTGAACGAACAATCGTAGTCGCTGCGTCTTCGTCATCCCGTTGGTGCGTGCGCACCGTGCGCCTGTTCGGGATGGGTCAACCACGCACGAGCTTCACACAAAAAGGCAATGGTTTCACCCGTAGCTTTCGCCCGAAGCGCTTCCAGGATCCGCTCATCGAGTGCCTGAATCAATTCGTCAACCGCCATCACTTTCCACCTTTTCTCAGCCGCCGGCAACGGCGGTCACGATCTCTATCGCGTTGCCGTCTTCAATTCGTGTTTGGGACCACTCGGAGCGTCGAACAACCTCACCATCGATTGCCACGGCCACGCCCCGAGATTCAATCGAGAGCCGTCGCAACATCTCCTCGACTGATTCAGAGACGAACGTTTGGTCCTCTCCGTTTACGCGAATCACGCGACACGCTCGGCGAATCGAAGGGCCTCGTTGGCGGCGATCGGAGCCAGGGTCACACCGTGACGAAAGTGACCTGAGGACCACGACCAGCGTCCGTCACCCAGAACCTCGAAGAACGGCCGCAAATCGTCACTCGCCGGTCGATTACCTTCACGGGTCTCGAGGATCACCGCGGTTTCCAACGCGGGCACGACGTCGAGGGCATCGCGCAGGAGGCGCTGGACCTCGCCGACTTGGGCACCCGCCTCGTGGCGTTCTTCTGACGAAGCACCCAGGACGTCGTAGCCACCGGGTCGGCTCACCATATAGAACGTGCTGCCCCTCACGAACGAACGGATCATGGGCTGCGCACTTCGATCGATTCCCCGAAGGCGAACGGTAATTCCGTGGATTGGGCGAACCACATGTTTTCCCGAAGTCATCGCGCCGGTAGGGAGCGCTCCGGCGCCGGTGGCAATCACCCCGATGTCGCCAACGAACGAATCCGATGCCGTCGTTGCCTCGACACGGGTCCCGTCGCCACCCACGCTGACTACGACTTCTTTCACGATCGACACACCGAGTGCTTCATTGGCTTCGCTCACGTAGGCGACGACTTGGTCGGGGTCGAGCCACGCGTCACCTTCCACCAAGAGTCCGTCGGAGATCCGAGAAGAGACTCCCTCAAACATCCCCGGTTCCTCGTCGAGCGACACTCGTCGAGGGACGACGCCAAGATCCGCGGCGATCTGTGCGAACTGCTCGACCATTCGACGGTCCGAACCATCCCAACCCAGCAACAACGTCCCGATTTCAACGATCGAAAGCTCTTTCTGCGTCACCTCGCGTAGATCATTCGCGAACCCACGCCACGCGTCGAGTGCACCGCTTTGCAGCTCGTAGTTCGCTGCCTCACCAGCGCCGATTTCGGCGATCGGGGCAATCATCCCGGCGGCCGCCCAGGTGGCGCCCCCACCGGGCCGGGGACCAAAAAGTGTCACCCGCCAGCCGTGGCGCGCCAACTGGAATGCACTCGTCAGTCCAATGACCCCGCCGCCGACGACGAGTGCGTGTTTGGCCGACTTCACGTGAACAGCGTAGGTCGAAGGTCGACGAGCCTTTTCGTTATAATCGTGATGGGTCAGCGTTGCCCCGCAAGGAAACGCTATGACAAAGACACTCTACGACCCCTCTTTCGAGCACGACGCCTGCGGTGTGGGGATGGTCGCGGACTTGAGCGCCACGCCAACCAACGCGACGATCCTCGATGCGCTCACCATCCTGGAGAATCTCGAACACCGCGGAGCCTCCGGTTCGGACGTCGACTCGGGCGATGGGGCCGGTGTCCTCATCCAGATGCCCGACGCATTTCTCCGGACCCAATTCGGCGACGTCATGCCGCCCGCGGGAAAGTACGGCATCGCGCACTGGATGGTGCCCAAGAGCTCGGACGTGGCGGAGATTCAGCAAGCGATCGACGTGGTGCTCGAACGGGTTGGCTTGGTCTCACTCGGCTGGCGAATTGTGCCAGTCGACTCAACCATTCTCGGTGCGACCTCGCGGGCTTCGGAACCAGAATTCGTCCAACAACTCATCGCGAAGAGCCCCACTGACCCGGCACCGGATCTCGAGCGCGCCATGTACTGCGCCCGAAAGGTGATTGAACACACCGTCGATATCTACGCCTCTTCGTGTTCACCCCACGTGCTCATCTACAAGGGAATGTTGACGTCACCCCAGTTGCGACAGTACTTCTGCGATTTGCGTGACGATCGCCTCACGTCGGCCATCGCCGTCGTGCACAGCCGATTCTCGACGAACGTCCTGCCGCGTTGGGACCTCGCCCAGCCGTTTCGCTACATCGCTCACAATGGCGAGATCAACACGGTACGGGGCAACCGCAATTGGATGACCGCGCGCGAGACGTCGCTAGAGAGCGACGTATTGCCATTGCCCATCACCGAGCTGACGCCTCTGGTCACGACGGGTCTCAGTGACTCCGCGAGTTTCGACGAAGTGGTCGAACTCTTGGTGCAGGCGGGCAGGTCTCTACCGCACGCAGTGCTGATGATGATTCCCGAAGCGTGGGAACGTTCGACGTTCATGAGTGAGGAGCGCCGAGACTTCTACCGCTACCACGCCGGACTGATGGAGCCGTGGGACGGACCGGCGTCCGTGACGTTCTGCGACGGCAAGGTGGTCGGAGCGGTACTCGACCGCAACGGACTGCGTCCGGCGCGTTACTGGGTCACCAAGGACCGGCGCGTCATCTTCGCCAGCGAAGTCGGCGTCTTGCCGGTCGATCCGTCCAACATCGAGCGCAAGGGTCGCCTGCAGCCCGGGCGAGTGTTCCTGGTCGACATTGAGCAGGGACGCATCATCGACGACGAGGAGTTGAAGGGCACTCTGGCGCAGCGTGCCCCTTACGGCGAGTGGCTCCGCGAACAGCAGCGCTCACTCGATGAGATTGACGCGCCGACCATGCTCACGCCGAATCACGCGTCGATCGTGTGTCAGCAGAAGAACTTCGGCTACAGCGAAGAGGACCTTCGCCTCATTGTTCGCCACATGGCCCAGGTGAGCGAGGAGCCCATCGGCTCGATGGGCTCGGACTCGACGGTGCCGACGCTGTCGAAGCTCCCTCGGCCGCTCTTTGACTTCTTCACCCAGCTCTTCGCCCAGGTCACGAATCCGCCCCTCGACGCCATCCGAGAGGAGCTCGTCACGTCGACGCGCGTCACCATCGGCGGCGAGGACAACCTGCTCACCGAGAGCGCGAACCACTGCCACCAGATCGTGTTGCCGTCGCCGATATTGAGCATCGACGAACTCGCGAAGATCCGTTACATCGAAGAGTTCGATCGCATGGAAGGTTTCACCACCGTGGTCATCGACGGTCTCTTCGAGGCTCACGGCCTCGGCACGGGCGCTGAACGCCTCGCGTCGGCGATCGACGCACTGTGCGATGAAGTGGTCGACGAAGTTCGCCGCGGCACGAACATCATCATCCTGTCCGATCGCAACACGACAACCGAACTCGCCGCCATTCCCAGTTTGCTCTTGGCGTCGGCGGTGCACCACCGACTCGTCGACGAACACTTGCGAACGAGCGCGGCATTGATCATGGAATCTGGGGACGTCCGCGAAGTGCACCACGTCGCGCTGTTGCTGGGATTCGGTGCGTCCGCGGTCTGCCCGTACCTCGCGTACGAGTCAATTGACGCGTTGGTCGAACAGGGCGAGCTCACGGGCCTGAGCTCGTTCGAGGCGCGCTACCAGTACGGCAAGTCGCTCAACAAGGGTGTCGTGAAGACGATGTCCAAGATGGGCGTCAGCACCGTTGCCAGCTACGTCGGCTCACAACTGTTCGAAGCCGTGGGCATCTCAGAATCCGTTCTCGCGAGATACTTCCCCGGATTCACGTCGCGTCTTGGTGGCATCACCCTCGAACACATCGCGCGCAGCGTTCTCACCTGGCACGCCAGCGCGTACGAACCGGTGCTCGGGGAGCGAGTGGAACTGCGAAACAACGGCGAGTACCAGTGGCGTCGTGACGGGGAGATTCACCTGTTCAATCCCCGCACCGTGCAGAAACTGCAACACGCCACGCGCGCGAAGCGCTTCGACATCTTCAAGGAGTACACCTCTCTGGTCGACGATCAGTCCAACGCGCTCGTGACGTTACGCGGACTCATGAGTCTGGTTCCCAGTGCCACACCGCTGCCGCTCGATGAAGTCGAGAGCACGGCGTCGATCATTAAGCGTTTCAGCACCGGTGCGATGTCCTACGGCTCGATCTCTGAAGAGGCCCACAGCACCCTCGCCATCGCCATGAACCGCATGGGCGCGAAGTCCAATACGGGTGAGGGGGGCGAGGATGTCGAGCGATTCGACACCTCTGATCCGCAGTGGAATCGCCGTTCGGCGATCAAGCAAGTCGCTTCGGGTCGCTTTGGCGTGACCAGTCGATTCTTGGTCAACGCCGACGACATCCAGATCAAGATGGCCCAGGGCGCCAAGCCGGGCGAGGGGGGACAGCTGCCGGGAACCAAGATCGCGCC
>Ga0209483_1000410_pt1 | contig 38007 bp, 20 predicted proteins | sample NGEPerA_FD_184508 | JGI IMG/M metagenome (GOLD analysis project Ga0209483, IMG submission 184508) | Arctic peat soil microbial communities from the Barrow Environmental Observatory site, Barrow, Alaska, USA - NGEE PermafrostL2-A... | ecosystem: Environmental > Terrestrial > Soil > Wetlands >...
GGACGACGGCTCGGGCGCCCCGCTCCCCGTCGTCCCCTACTTCCAATTCGAAATTGGAGGGGTCGGCACCAACAACGGGACCAGCACCACCCGCTCCGCCTCCTTCGCATATCAAGCCCAGTTCGGCGCCGATTTCCCCTTCGCAAACCGCCAGATCGCAGCGCGGCTCGAATACGGCGCCGGCCAACTCACCTCGATCGACAACACCAACCACACCCTGCAAACCTTCTCTGCCGGCATAGTCTTCCATCTTCGATAGGAATTTCGCAGGGACTGAAGATCTCTGCGTTGTCCCGACCGCCAGACAAAGCCTGGCCGCCCGCACCGACAACGACCGCGAGCGCGATACCCGGATATTTCTCTCCGACCTGCGCCTTGCGACCGGCTATTGGAAATGACCGTTATTTCGGCATCGGCATTCGCACAACCTGCGGAAAATAAATCTTCGGGTTGGTCACCAGCGACGGCACATTCATCGTGTTGCAAACATAAGTGAATACCAGGTCGCCTGTCTCAAACTCCGGATGCTCCTTGCCCGCGTAGCAGAACGTATTCTTGTCGTATCCCGGCCCAGGCTGCATTTCGGGCACTTGATAAATCACGTCGCCCTCGGTCCACGGACCCGTCAACTTCGGCGCCGTCCGCAGCAATATCTTCGACGAAAATCCCACCGGCTCGAACATCACGGCCACCCACCGCTTGCGTTCCGGGTGGTAGCGGATCGAGAGCTCGGTGCTCCCACTCTTCATCACCGCCTTGGCTTTTGTCGGATCGAAACCCGCTTTCCACGTCCCGTCCTCTGCGAGATATTCGAGGTGCGCCTTCGGGTCATTCAATCCGCTCAGCGGGATCCGCGTCGCTTGCAGCGGCCGGCCTCCGCTCTCATACAGAGCAAACAGGTACGCATATTTTCCCCAAACCACAGTTGTTGCCGACGGATAAGATTTTGCGCCATCGGCGACCAAAGAAGAAATTTTCACATCCCAATCCTGCGGGTCGCCATCGAGATGGCTCACGCGCGCCAGGTCGGAGCCGCAGGTTTCAAAGTCCATCGCCCACGGGCTCGGCTTCGCCGCGTGGCGAATGCAGAGCAGTGTCACCCATAGGTCTCCATTCGCCGTGAAACCGTCGAGCGCCCAATACCAGTGTTGCGGATCGGCGGGCGAAAAGTAGCTCTCGGCGCGACCGGCTTTATCGTGCTTTATCACGTAGTGCAGATGCCATTTGCCCGCATCGTCGCACGTCGAAATGCCCAGGCTGTTATGCACCTGCTGCGGATCGTGCCCCGCAACCACGCGCCCCTTGCCGTACAGTGTGTCCCCGAAAATCCACACATCGCGGCCGTCATGCAGCGGGATCGAGTACGCCGCATCCGCGCCCTCCCAACCCAGCGTCTTGCCTTTTTCCAGCGGAAATCTCGGCGTGCAATTCGCCGCTTGCCCCAGGCACGGAACAGCGGAAACAATCGCAAGAACAATCAAGGCTGTACTAAATTGTCGAGACAAAGCAAACTCCTTAAGACGAAGAAGCCACGGCCCGCATCGCTGTTCAGCGAGGCCGTCCGCGACTCCTGGCTACCGAATGATTTTGATGGAGAACTGCGTCTGCCGCGAAGTCCCCGTACCCACAAGAGTACCAATCGTCTGAGAGCTGCGCCCGAAATTTGGATCGCTCGTGAAGCCGTCTGGGTTGGCGAAGTTTGGATGGTTTGCAATGTTGAACAAGTCCGCGCGAAACTCTACGTTCCACTTGTCGCCGATCGCGGTATGTTTCATCAGCGACAGATCGACCTGCGCAAACTTCGGTCCCGTACCGGCATTGCGGGGAACGTTTCCGAAGGCACTCGACGGTGGAGTGACGAGCGCGCCCAAATTGAATTGCCTGTTCGGGGTGCTGTAGTTCTGCGCGCGGATGGAAGACCGGTTTGCTCCGGCGGCATAGTTCGGACGCTGCGGCGTGCCGTAGTCGTCGGCAACATTCGTCGTGATGTTCACAGGCAACCCGCTACGCACCGACGCAATCGAGCCAACATCCCAACCCCTGCCGAGCACCTTCGGCAGACCATGAATATCCGGGGCTTGGTAGAAGGCATCAGCGGTGAAGTTATTCCGAACGTCGATATCGCCGTTGGAGAAATCGTTCTGCGGGTTTGTGGGGTTCACAAACGCCCCGAACACGCTCACGGTGTCGTCGAACTCGTGGGCCCATGTGTAGTTCAAGTCGTACGTGATAACGCGGTGATGTCCGCGCAGAGCCACTTGCATGCTGTTGTACTTCGAATCGAGGTAGTCTCCCAGTAGCCGCTCATTGGCGAAGTTCGTACTCAGGGGATAATTCCCAGTTACTGCATTCTGATTATTGAACTGAAGCCCCGCAAACGCAGCGCCTGCCGGCAGTTTCAGACCGCGATCCGCCGCATAGGTAACTTCAAGCACCATGTTCGGAGCCAGTTCCTGTTGCCCGCCGAAACTGTAGTGATAGGCGTAACTGTCGCGCGTCTTTGGGTCGAACTCATCCACATTACGCACCTGCGGCGTGCATACCGGGACCGACGTTACTGGGTAGGCCAACGGAAAGCCCGGCGTGCAGGAAACCGTTCCGAATAATTCCTGAAATACATTGACCGATAGATTGGCCGAAGTATTGTCCGTAAGCGAGAAGACCGCGCCGGTAAGTTGCGGGTTATAGAACACGCCGAACCCACCGCGGATGACGCTCTTGCCACGGCCAAACGGGTCCCACGCGAATCCAAGGCGCGGCGCAAAGTTGTTGTAGTCGGGACTATAAAGCGGCGCACCCTTCGCCCCTACGGTTTGCGTCGCGATATTGAAGTTGGCGATTTGTCCGTCCCGCTCATGCAGTACGGTGTTGTACTCGTAGCGCATTCCGAGGTTCAGGATGAACTTCGGCGTCAGCCGTACATCATCCTGCACAAAAAAGTCGTAGTTCGTATTCCGAATCCGCGTCATCGGATTGCCCAGCGTGCCGAACGCGAACCCATTATTGTTTTCAAAGTCGGAAATGCTGCCGTAGTAAAGAAATTCCTGTAGTCCTAACTCCTCGTCCGACGCGTTATGACGAATATCCAGGCCGGCCTTCAATGTCTCCCGCCCCAGCACCTTCGTCAGCGTGTCGATGTACTGATACGAAGTCTGGGGACGAATACTCGCGAAAGTAGCCGGTCCCGGAGCGACACCGAAGTTACAGAAAAAGCAACTGAAAGAAATGACTGGGAACGCACCGCCCCCTCCGAGCGACTCAACATGGTCGGAATTGATTCCAAAGCCCGCTTCATTCAATAGTGTTGGTGAAAAAATATGCGTGTTGCTCAGCTTGAGGAATTGCGTCCTTGCGGGAGTGGGAGCAGTCTGACCGATCGACGGCCCATAGGTCGTATTGGTAAATGAATCGCCAATGTTGTAGCGAACATAAAATTTATTCTTGTCACTGGGGTTCCAGTCAATGCGGACCGAACCGGTATCTTCTCGCACAGTATCCAGCAAGCTGGCGCTGTACAGATCGAAGTTATGGCTTGCGTCCAAGGGATCCGCGCCCAGGTTGCCAGCCGGAATTGCCGCCACGACCGGCTGCATCGCAGCAATGAATTTCGCACGATTGGCAGCGTTCAGCACGTCGAAGATGGATGTGTTTGTGACCGTCTGGCGCACGCCTTCATAGTTCGCAAAATAGAACAACTTATTCCTGACAAACGGTCCGCCGATATTTCCGCCAAACTGATTGAGGCGTAACGGAGTCTTCGTACCCGGTACAGCAAAGTAGTTGCGCGCATCCAGCGCATCGTTGCGCAGGAACTCGAAAACCTCACCATGCACATTGTTGCTGCCGGACTTCGTAATGACGTTCACCACGTCGCCGATCGACCGTCCATACTCCGCCGAAAAGTTTCCTTGCAGCACGTGGAACTCCGCAATCGAGTCCACACTCGCGCGCGTCAGGCGAGCACCGCCGCGGCCCAGTTGCATCGATGTCGCATTCGTATCGATACGCGTAGCGTCCGCGCCATCGAGCAGAATATTCACCCCGGCGAAGCTCGTCTCCGCGCCCCCCAGGCTGGTCTGCCCGAATTGGCCGCTGGTCACCGAACCGGGAACCAGCGCCAGAAGGTCGGTGAAATCGCGCCCGTTGAGCGGAAGGTTCGCAACCCGCTGCGCATCGATCGTCGTGCCCAGGTCTGCGCTCAACGTATTCACCTGCATCTGGTTCGCGGTTACCGTAACCTGCTGCGTATCGGCGCCGGGCTTCAGCACGATGTCCGCGCGATGCAGTTCCGAGGCGTTGAGCTCCACACCCTGCAGCGTCGATGTCCCAAAGCCTTTGTACGACGCGCTCACGCTATAGCTGCCCACCGGCAGCGTCGGCACGTTGTACTGTCCGCTGCCATCGGACTTCGTTCGATACGCGCGCTGCGTCCCCTCATTTGTCACCACGACCGCCGCGTTCGGAATTGCCGCACCCGTTGAATCGCGCACCGTTCCCTGGATGCTGCCCGTGTCCAGTTGCGCCGCTGCGACGCCGGCCGAAGACAGTACCAGGATGGCGATAACACTGCGGCATACACGCATGACGTTGCTCATGATTGGCTCCAATGGTTGTGAACTTTGGTTGTCGCTGACGGCCCGCGAGCCATCTTTCGCACCGGCATTGCCACCGCCGGCACTTTGGCCGCCTTCGTGCTCTTCCGTACAGCACTCTTCTGTAGACCTTGCAGACTTTCTTCAAGAAGCTTCTCGGCATACTTCACGTCCGCCGTTACGGCGCGTCGCGCGCCCGTGGCATCGCCGCTCGCAATCAACTGATAGATGCGGTCGTGACGTGCCCAGTGCTCCGCGATATCGGGGACGAATGGAAGCACGCGATGACGGCCCTCGGAAAGCGCGCCGTACATCATCTGCATCGTGCTCTGCATGGCGCCGTTCTTCGCGGCACGAGTAATGGCGCCGTGAAACTCAAGCTCATAGCGGATAAACGTTTCCGCGTCCGCGGTCGACCGCTTCATGCCGTCGAGCGCCGCTTTCATCTGTTCGAGGTCGTCGCGGGTCGCGCGCCGCGCCGCGAGTTGCGCCGCGGCCGGCTCGAGTATTTCGCGCAGCTCATACAACTCCATGTACTTGATTTCCTCCAGCAGCAGCATCCATTGCAGATGCCGGCTCGCCATGCTGGTGAGCGAGGGCTGAAGGTACGTCCCGTCGCCGGGCCGCGCTTTAAGCAGGCCGAGAAATACCAGCCCCTTCAACGCTTCACGCAGCGAAGCGCGGCTTACGCCGAGCATCTCGGCAAGCCGCGGCTCGGAAGGCAAGCGGCTGCCGCGGCGCAGGTTCCCAGCGCGGAGCAGAGCCTCGATCCGGCGCGCCACAAGCTCGATCACCGTCTCGCGGGTCGAGGGGCGCGCAGTGGTCCCAGACACTTTTCGCTTCCTCGTGGATGGAGATGTAGTTTCCAAACTGTCAGACAATAGGACTGCTCATACGTCATTGTCAAGAGCGGTATTCTTCCAGGGCCCAACATAATTACGCCACACATAACGGTATTTGCCCGCGATACCTCCAGTTGACGCTTTTGTATCGCCGGTTCTATGCTCTCTAACTGTCCGACATTTGGTGCGAGACATCTCAATGAAACATCCCGTGGAATTCTTTCCCCAACCCGTCGCACCCATCATCTCCTGCGAGCAAATGTCGATATTCGCCGAAGGTCTCGATCATCCCGAAGGCCTCGCATTCGATAGCGGCGGCGAACTCTGGGCAGGCGGCGAGGCCGGCCAGATTTATCGCATTTCGCAGGACGGTGTCGTGCAGCAGGTCGCGAACGTCGGCGGCTTCTGCCTCGGCCTCACCTTCTCTTCCATCGACGAACTCTTCGTCTGCAACCCCGGCCTGCACGCTCTGCAACGCATCGACATCGGCGGCAAAATTCTGCAAACCATCGAGCATGTCGGCGAGCAGCGGCTGCAAACGCCGAACTTTTCCGTCTTCGATGGCGATGGCAATCTCTACTTTTCGGACTCCGGCGCATGGAATGCCCATAACGGCCGCGTCTATCGTCTGCGTGCCAGCGGTGCGGTCGAACATTTCGCCGGGCCATTCGCCTTCGCCAACGGCATGGCGCTGAACGCCGCGCAGGACACGCTCTTCGTCGTCGAGAGTCAGCGCGACTGTGTGACTCGCGTCCCGATTCTCAAGAGTGGCGAAGCCGGCACGCGGAAAATTTTTGCATCCGGCCTGGCTCGCGTACCCGACGGCGTCGTCCTCGACGCGCAGCAAAACCTCTACGTCACCTGCTACGCCACCGACTGCATCTACCGCATCGACGCCGGCGGCAACACCAGTCTCTTCGCATTCGACCCCGAAGGGACGATACTGGCACGACCGACGAACGCCGTCTTCGGCGGCCCGTCCAACTCCGATCTGTTCGTAGCCAATCTTGGCCGCTGGCACATCACGCGGATTCCCGCAGCGGCGGCCGGACAACCGCTCGCGAACCAAATCGCCGAGAGGACCTGACTGCTTATGAAGATCACCGACGTACACTGGACCCCTGTTTTCATCCCTATCGAAGCGCCTTTGCGCTACGCTTACGGCTCGCATCCCGGCATCTCGCGGCTCATCATCGAAGTCGAAACCGATGAGGGTCTCACCGGCCTCGGCGAGTGTTACAGCGGCGCGAGCCGCGAAGGCCAGCTTGCCGAAATGAAGCCACTGCTGATCGGCGAAGATCCGTTTCAACTCGAACGGATTCGCTGGAAACTGTCGTCGCCGAGCGCGCAAAAACTTTTCGGCAACGTGCTCGGTTACGCCGGCCTGGAGTTCGCCTGTCTCGACCTGCAAGGCAAAGCGACCGGCCGCCCGGTGTGCGATCTGCTCGGAGGCCGTCTGCGCGATCTGGTGCCGCACGCGGGATATCTGTTCTATCGCCACGCCAATGAAGAGGGCCGCGGCCACATCGGCGACAGCGATGAAATGGTCGCGTTTGCGAAGGAACTCGTCGCGAAGCACGGCTTTCAGACGCTTAAATATAAGAACGGCGTCCTTCCACCGCCGGAAGAAATCGAAACATTTATTGCATTGCGCAAAGCCTTCCCCGATCACAAACTGCGTCTCGATCCCAACGCCGCCTGGAGTGTCACAACCGCCGCGCGCGTCGCGCAAAAGCTGTCGGAGTACGACGTCGAATACTACGAAGACCCCGTCTGGGGACAGCGCGCGATGGAGCGCGTCAATGCAAAAGTTCCCTACATGACGCTCGCGTCGAACATGAGCATCTTCGCCTTCGAAGATATTTTTCTGGCCGCGCGTAACAACGTGCTCGACGTGGTTCTGCTCGATCCGCACTGGTATGGCGGCATCGCCCGAGCGCGCATTGCGGCTGGGACATGCGAGGCTCTCGGCCTCGATGTCGGTCTGCACAGCGGCGGTGAATTTGGAATCTCGCAGGCGGCCGCGCTGCATCTGCTGGCGTCGGTGCCGAACCTCAGCGCCGCCGCCGACTCGCACTACCATCACCTCACCGACGACATCATCGTGGGCGGCAAGATGAAGTACGAAGACGGAGGCTTGCGCGTGCCCACCGGCCCGGGCCTCGGTGTCGAACTCGACCGCGACAAACTCGCCAAGTACAATGAGATCTCGCGCAAACAGCAGATGGGATCGTGGATCGAAGACCCCACTCGCCCCGGCGTCGTAACGGTGCAGCCCAAATGGTGAAGCGCGCGCTCCTGTGCGGCGTGGCGCTCTTGGCGCTGCATGCGCTGGCGTGCGCGCAACGGCAAACCGTATGGCGGATTGGCGCATTCGACGATTCCTCACGCGAGTTCCTCGACAGCTTCAGCATCGACTACACCAAGCCGGCCTCGGATGTCGATTACGTCATCGGCAAGAGCACGGCCGCCGACTGGCCGCGCTTTCAACCCGGCAACGCGAACGGTCTGGCCGGCAGTCGCCTCCATCCGTTCCGCATCCACTTCACGCTCGCGCAACCGGCGCGCGGAACATATCTTCTGAAGCTCGCCATGCTGTATGAGACGCCGCGTCTCTCCGCGTTGCGCGTCGAGTTGGACGGACACAGCGGGCTTTTCACCTTCGCTCCAACACTCGACTACGCAGCCGGAGACTGGGAGGGCACGTTTGTGCCGCAGACTTCGCACGCCGATCGCTCCATCGCGCTGCCTGCCGCGTGGTTGCATCGGGGCGGCAACACGATTACGCTGACCGCGGTCGACGATCCATCCACACCGCAGAATTCGCTCGGCGACATAGCGCCCGGTGAAAGTGGCCTCGTCTACGACGCACTTGCGCTCGAACAATCTCCCGATGAACGCTTCGCGAAAAATCGAACCGCTGCGACGGCAACGGCGACCATCTTCTTTCGCGGCTCATCGAGCGGTCTGCGCGAAGTCGTGCGCGCCTGCGCCGAGGTTCGTGCCGGCGATCCGCTTCCAGCGCAGATCGAGCTAGCCGTCACAGGCCGCTCCGACAGGCGCCCGCTGAACTTCCACTCCGCGGATTTCGGCGAAGCTTGCGCAGACTTCGATGTGCCGGAATGGAACGGCACGCGGCACGCAACGTTGCATGTCAACGGCAAAGAGTTCGCCGCCGATCTCGTCGCACAGAAGAAGTGGACCATGCTCATCGTGCCGCACGAGCACCTCGACATCGGCTTCACCGACTACCGCGAAAAGGTCGCCGAACTCCAGTCGCAGAGCATCGACGGCGTCCTCGATCTGCTCCCCGAGCACCCCGAATTTCGTTGGACGATGGACGGAAGCTGGGTCGCGCAGCAGTTCCTCGCGGGCCGCTCCCCAGAGCGCATTCAACAGTTTCTTGCCGCAGTGCGCGCAGGAAAAATCATCATTCCAGCGCAGTACGCAAACCAGCACACCGGAGTCGCCTCGCTCGAAGGCCTCGCGCATTCGCTGTACTATTCGCAGTCGCTTGCCAACAAGTACAAGCTGCCCATCGGCGCGGCCAACATCACCGACGTTCCGTCCTACTCCTGGTCGTACGCCTCCATCCTGCACAGTGCGGGCATTCAATATTTTGCGGCCGCTAGCAACTCGTGGCGCGCGCCGGTTCTGTTGAAGGGCCGCTGGAACGAGAAGTCGCCGTTCTACTGGGAAGGCCCTGACGGCGGCCGCGTATTGATGTGGTACTCCCGCGCTTACCTGCAACTGGCGTCGATGTTTGGCACGCCGCCGACGGTCGAGGCCGTGCATGACGCGCTCCCCGTTTTTCTACAGGCCTACGCGCGCAAAGACTATCGCGCAGACTCGGTGATCCTTTTCGGCAGCCAACTCGAAAATACACCGCTTGACCGCGAGCAGGTCACGCTCCCCGCGGAGTGGGCGAAACAGTATGCGTATCCGCGCCTCGAATTCTCCACGTTCCGCGACGCGATGGCCGCAATCGAAAAGCAGTTCGACGGTGCAATCCCGACGTATCGCGGCGACTTCGGTCCTTACTGGGAAGACGGTTTCACCTCCGGCGCACAGGCCACCGCAACGCATCGCGCCAACCAGCAGCGCTTCTTGAACGCGGAGGCGATGGCGACCATCCCATCGCTTCTCGTCCCCACGCTGCGTCCCGATCGCGCGCTGCTGCAAGACGCGTGGCACAACTCGCTGCTCTTCGACGAGCACACCTGGACCTCCGTCGGCGCGACGACGGAACCGGAAAGCGATCAAACCGTCGGCCAGTTCGAGAGCAAGCAGACGCAGACCGTTCGCGCCCGCGACGATCTGAAGCAGAGCATTCATCGTAGCTTCGCGCAGCTCGAATCGACACTCGCCCCCAAAGAGAATTCGCTGCTCATCTTCAATGCTCTGAACTGGACGCGCAGCGGCTGGCTCGAAACCGACCTGCCGGAAGGCAAACAGATCGTCGACCCGCAAACCCGCAAGCCCGTGCCGCAGGATATTTTGCGCGTTGAGAAGGGCACGCCGCTGCCCGGCTTCGGCGGCGCCACACTGCGCGTTCGCTATCGCGCGGACGACGTCCCGGCGGTCGGCTACAAGCTGCTCGCGATCATCGACGCCCCCTCCGCACCATCCGCGAAACCCGCGCCACTACAGGGTCAAACACTGGAGAACAAGTTTTATCGCATCACGCTCGATACGGCCAGCGGCGCCATCCTCAGCGTGTGGGACAAGGACCTCAATCGCGAACTCGTCGATCCGCACAGCCCCTTTCGCTTCGCCAGTTATATCTACGTAACCGGCGCGGACGACATGCCCAACAATAGTCTCTATCGCTTTGGAGCCACGCTTCCTCTGCCGACCCTGACACCACATCCCGCATCGGCCGGCCGCATCGTTTCGCTGAACCGCGGCGCACAGACGGAGTCTGCCACACTCGATTCCTCGGCTCCCAACACGCCTCTGATCCGCACGACAATCACCCTGCCCGCCGACGCCAAGCGCATCGACATTTCGATCTCGCTACACAAGACCGCGACGCTGCATCGCGAAGCCGCCTACATCGTATTTCCGCTCGCAGTCGAACATTTCTCCTTCGCGTACGACACGCAGAACGGCTGGGTCGACCCCGCGCGCGACGAACTCGCCGGCGGCAGCCGCGAGTGGTACGCCACGCAGCATTGGGCAGCGGTGCATGATAGCGCCGTCAGTGCCGCCGTCATCCCAATCGACGCGCCCATGCTCGCATTCGGCGACATCGTGCGCGGTGCGTGGCCCGACGATTTCTCGCCGAAAAGCTCGACCATCTTCTCCTGGCTGATGAGCAACTACTGGAGCACGAATTTCATGTCGTCGCAGGGGGGGGATTTCACGTTTCGTTATACGTTCGTCAGTGACGCCAAGTTCAATCCCGCCGACCTCACGCGCACCGGCTGGGAACAAATGACGCCTCTCGAAAGCGACCCCATCCCCGCCAGCTTCACGCCATCGCCAATTGTTGCCGCAAGTTTTTTGCAACTCGACAATCCCAACGTTGTGTTGTCAACATGGAAGCGCGCCGAAAGCGGCGATGGCAGCATCCTTCGTCTGACTGAAATCGCAGGACACTCCGAAACGGTCCGGCTCAGTCTTCCACATCTTCAACTTATTCGCGCGCAGCAATGTTCACTTCTCGAAGTCTGCGAGCGAAATCTTTCTATCGATAACGGCTCCGTGAGGCTGGAGATGAAACCCTACGAAATTCTCACCATACATCTGCAAACGCAGCCGGAGAAAACACCATGAGCCTTCGCCTCGATGGAAAAGTAGCGATCGTTACCGGAGGCGCGGCGGGCATCGGCGCCGCCACAGCGCGGCTTCTCGGCCAACTCGGCGCGTCGGTGGCGGTGCTCGATCGCGACGCCGCACGCGCGACGGAAGTTGTCGCGGACATGCAGCAGCACGCGCATCCCGCAGCTTTCTATCCCTGCAATGTAGGTTCGAGGGAGGCCGTCGACGAAGCCGTTCGCCTCGCCGAAGAACGCTTCGGAGCGATCCACCTGCTCGTCAGCAACGCCGGCATCCAGCGTTACGGCAACGTCGTTTCCACCAGCCTCGAAGATTGGGACGACACGTTGCGCGTGCATGTGCAGGGGTGCTTCTATCTCGTGCGGGCAGCGATTCCGGCCATGCTCCGCGCCGGCGGCGGCGCAATCGTCGTCACCGGCTCGGTGCAGTCCATCACCGCCGTGCAGAACTCCGCAGCCTATGTCACCGCCAAGCACGCGGTCATGGGTCTGGTGCGCTCGGTTGCGCTCGACTATGCGGCGAAGGGCATCCGCGCCAACTGCGTCTTGCCGGGAAGTATCGACACGCCCATGCTGCGCAAGGTAGCCGACTCCTCGCCCGACCCGGACTTCGCCCTGCGGCAATGGGCGCGCATGCATCCTCTCGGCCGCATCGGCCAGCCCGAGGAAGTCGCGCGCGCGATCGCGTTCCTGCTCAGCGACTGGGCCTCCTTCATCACCGGCACGGCCCTGGTCGTCGACGGCGGCATGCTCGTCCCGACCGGCGGCATGGGCTTTGTCGACAGCGGTCTCGGAGACTCCGGCGCATGAACGCAAAGCCCGCGTTCGCGGAGAACTCGACGGCTTCCGCGTGGCATTACCGCGCTGCGACCACGCTATCTAACGGCATCGTCGAGGCGACGGTTCTTCCCGGCGGCGGCCATCTGGCGGCATGGCGTTTCGTCGGCGGCGACAACACACTGTTCGAATCGCCGTGGCTCACCGCCGACCCTTCAACACCTGCGCACGCATCGCTCGCCGCGCAATACGGCGAGCCGGGAGTGGGAGAATTTCTCGCCTCATTCACCGGCCACGCGCTTTGCCTCGACGGCTTCGGCCCTCCTTCGCCAGCCGATCTTGACGCCGGCGTTGCGCTCCACGGCGAAGCGCCCGTCGCGACATGGGATTTTTCGTCTCCGCACTCAGCCTTCGCAAATCTTCCTGTCGCGGGCCTGCGCGTGCAGCGGCAGTTTCATCTCGCCGAAGCTGAGTCCGTCCTCCGCGTAGACGAGCGCGTTACGAATTTGCGCGCGACCGCACGCGATCTTCATTGGGTGCAGCACGCGACCGTGGGCACCGTCGGAGCGCGCGTCACCGCCTCCGTGAGCGACGGCCTCACATGGCCGCTCGACTACGAACACTCCAACCTCCTCGCGCGCGACACAAAATTCGAATGGCCATACGCACCCGGCGCTGACGGCCGGCGCGTCGACCTGCGCGAAATGCTTTCGCATCCACACTCCGGCTTTGTCGCGGCGATACGCCAAACGCCAACCCAAAAACACGGATTCGTCGCCACATGCGACGCCGCGTCGCGACTCGCCATGGGCTACATCTTTCTCTCCGAAATATTTCCGTGGCTCACCATCTGGGAAGAGAACCGCGCACGCCCCGATGCGCCGTGGTGCGGCCGGGTGCAGGCGCGCGGCATCGAGTTCGGCACAACGCCGTTTCCGCTCGGCAACGAGGCCGTCGACGCGCACGGCCCTGTCCTCGGAGCCGCCGTGTCGCGCCGCATCGGCCCGCACGAAACACTGCGCGCGCCCTGGCTTCTGTTCCTCGCAACGCTTCCGCAAGGCTGGACGGAGATCGAAGACATCACCCTCGACGCCGACGCAATTGTGCTGCGACAATCAGGTGCGCAGTTGCGACTCGCCGCAAAGGGCGCGCTCGCATTTCTCGACGCTGGCCCGAAGGAGCCATTCGCATGAGCGTTCTCGATCAACTGGAGCCGCAGACGCGCGCCTACGTGGAAACGCTTCTTCGCACGGGTGGCAAGCCGTTGCAGGAACTCTCCGTCGAGGACGCGCGCCAGTTCATGCGCGACCGCCAGCGCACGCCGCTTGAGCATCCATCGGTCGCCGTCGAAACGACCCATGCCGCCGGCGTCACGCTCACCATCGTTCGCCCCGCGCACCTCGCCGGGCCATTGCCGGCAGTCCTCTACATGCACGGCGGCGGCTGGGTGCTCGGCGGCATCGACACCCACGCCCGCCTGGTGCGCGAACTCGCCCTCCGCTCCAATGCGGCCATTGCCTTTCCGCACTTCGCGCTTTCGCCCGAATCGCGTTTCCCCGTCGCACTCGACCAGTGCATCGCCGCGCTAAAGTGGCTGCGCGAGCACGCGGCCGATCACGCCATCGACCCAACGCGCCTCGCCATTGCAGGCGACAGCGCAGGCGCCAACCTCGCTGCAGCCGTCGCCCTACACGATGCGCCGGCAGGACCCAAACTTCGCCTCCAAGCCTTGTTATGCCCGGTCCTCCTCGCGCCCGCCGACAGCGGCAGCTATGCAGAGTTCGCCAACGGCCTCAACCTCACGCGCGACGCGATGCACTGGTTCTGGGACCACTATGCGCCCGACGCAACCCTGCGCTCCGACCCGCGCATATCGCCGCTGCTCGCCCCCGGCGATGCCCTCGCGCGCGTCGCACCCGCATTCGTCATCACGGCCGAGTGCGACGTTCTCCGCGACGAAGGCGAAGCCTATGCCCACCGTCTCACTCAGTCCGGAGTGCCCGTCACCGCGATGCGGTTCTTCGGCGTCATCCACAATTTCTATGTGCTGGACGATCTCGCCGGCTCCGGCCCTTCACAGTCCGCGCTGCGCATCACGGGTGACGCGCTCAAAGCGGCACTCTATAGTAAGTAGTCGGCACAACACAAAGGTGGATTCGATGGCCCTCAACAAGTTCCTCTTACGCAGCGCGGCGACCGGCGCATTGGGCGGCCTGCTCTTCGGCTTCGACACCGCGGTCATCGCCGGCGCCACCTACGCGCTTACCGGTCAGTTTCACCTCACCCCGGGACAACTGGGCTTCACCGTATCCATCGCTCTGTGGGGAACGGTGCTTGGCGCGATCTACGCGGGCGACATCGGACAGCGCATGGGCAGCCGCGTCACCCTGCGCGTCATGGCCGTCCTCTATGTGCTTTCGGCCATCGGCTGTGCGTTTGCGTGGAGCTGGCCCATCTTTCTCATCGCCCGTTTTATCGGAGGCATTGCCATCGGCGGCTCCTCGGTGCTCGGCCCCGTGTACATCGCAGAGCTCGCGCCGCCCGCCTATCGCGGCCGTCTCGTCGGCATGTTCCAGATCAACATCGTTGTTGGAATCCTGCTGGCCTACTTCTCCAACTTCCTCATCGCCTCCATGCATCTCGGGGCAACCGAGTGGCGCTGGGAGTTCGGCGTTTCCGCGCTGCCCGCCGTGCTTTTTCTCATCATGCTGTTCGGCATTCCGCACAGCCCGCGCTGGCTCGTCACCAAGGGCCGTGTCGAAGAAGCCCGTGAGACGCTCACCATCATCGGCACGCCTGAGCCCGAAGTCGAACTGCAAGCGATCGTCGCGTCTATCCACGTCGAAACCGGCTCCCGCACGGAGCCGCTCTTCGTCCGCAAGTACCGGGTCCCGATCCTGCTCGCCGTCTCGCTCGCGGCCTTCAACCAACTCTCAGGCATCAACGCGATCCTCTACTACCTCAACGACATCTTCACCGCTGCCGGCTTCAGCCGCCTCTCCGGCGCTCGCCAGGCCGTCATTATCGGCGCGGTCAATCTCGTGGTGACGCTGATTGCCATGACGCTCATCGACAAGCTCGGCCGCAAGACCCTGATGCTCATTGGCTGCGTCGGCATGACATTCTCGCTCGGCGGAGTTGCCGCCGTTTTCATCACCGGCCACTGGCACGCCGCGCTCATCTACTTCGTCGCGGGCTTCACCGCGTCGTTCGCGATTTCGTCGGGCTCCGTCATCTGGGTATACATGAGCGAGATATTTCCCACCGACGTTCGAGTCAAAGGCCAGGCCCTCGGCAGCACCACGCTCTGGGTGATGAACGGCATCATCTCGCTGGTCTTTCCGTTGATGGCGCACGCATCGCGGTCGCTGCCGTTCATTATTTTCGCCGTGCTGATGGCCGCGCAGTTCTTCGTGATTCTCGTCTTTTTCCCCGAAACGAAAGGTCTCTCCCTTGAGCAGCTTCAAGAAAAACTCCGCCTTAGCGACTAGGTAGTTTTCCGGTAGCTCGTAGCTGATTTAAATCATCGCTCTGCCTCTACGCTCTTTCCCTCTACGCTCTACGCTGTTCAAAACCCATCGCCGCACCGGCGGTCCGCGTAAACCCACGTCCTCGCGCGTTACCATAAATCTCTGTCCGAGTGATCCCCATGACACTATTCCGGCCTGTCGCCGCCATCTGCGCCACGCTCCTTTTCATCGCCGCACACGCCGCGCCGCCCGGCCCCGGCGTCTCTCACGCTCTAGCCACCGCCCGTGCGGCGCGTCTCTCCAATCTGCATTACGCGCTCCACTTCCAACTCACGCCGCATGGCCCGACCGTCGCCGGCCACGAAACCCTCACCTTCACCGACGCCGGAACCACCGACCTCGCGCTCGACTACCGCGACGGCACAATCTCCGCCGCGTCGCTCAACGGCAAGGACATCCCCACCGCGCTCGACAACGGCCACCTCAACCTGCCCGCCGCCGCGCTCCTGCCCCGCAACGAAGTCAAGCTGACCTTCACAAGCCAGATCGCAGCCGCAGGCAAGGCCTTCACGCGCTACGACGACCGCGACGACCACAACGAGTACATCTATACCCTCTTCGTCCCCATGGACGCCAGCATGGCCTTCCCCTGCTTCGACCAGCCCGACCTCAAGGCCCGTTTCGCCCTCGCTGTCTCCCATCCCGCCGCCTGGACGGTCATCGCCAACACAGCCTCATCCCACACCGTAGCAAACGGCCAATCCACCATCACCACTTTCCCCGACACACAACCCATCAGCACCTACCTCTTCGCCTTTGCCGCAGGTCCTTTCGAAGCTATCCGCGGAAAACTCCCCGGCGAGCCCACAATCTTCGTCCGCAAGTCGCAATTCGCGCGAGCCCAAACCGAAGCTCCGCAAGTCCAGCAGATGGCGGCGCGCGGCATCAAGTATTTCTCCGATTACTTCGCGCAGCCGTTCCCGTTTCCCAAGTACGACCTCGTCCTCATCCCCGGCTTTCCCTTCGGCGGCATGGAGCACGCCGGCGCCACCTTCCTCAACGAAGACGGCGTGCTCTTCCGCACCGCGCCCACCGAGAGCGACTACTTCCGCCGCAACATCCTCGTGTTGCATGAGACCTGCCATCAATGGTTCGGCGACCTCGTCACCATGCGTTGGTTCGACGACCTCTGGCTCAAGGAAGGCTTCGCGCAATACATGGCCTACAAGGCGCTCACCGAGTTGGAGCCGGCGCAAAATCCCTGGAAACATTTCTACGAAGAGATCAAGCCGCTCGCTTACGGCATCGATGAAACCCAGGGCACGACGCCCATCTTCCAGAACATCGCCAACCTCAAAGACGCGAAGTCCGCCTACGGTGCGATCGTCTATCAAAAGGCCCCCGCCGTTTTGAAACAGCTCAACTTCTATCTCGGCGAAGAGAATTTTCGCGATGGTCTGCGGCTGTATCTCAAGCAGCACGCCTACGCCAACGCGCAGTGGGCCGATCTCATCCACGCCTTCGAAGCCACAGGCCACAAGGATGTCGAGGGCTGGGCGAAGGCGTGGATACTGCAACGTGGAATGCCCCAGGTCGATGCCGCGTTCACTTGCGCCCGCGACAAAATTACAGACCTCACGCTCACACAACAAGACGTTCTCCATGAGGGCTACACCTGGCCGATCTCGAACGAGGTCTTGCTGGAATACCCTGTCACCGGGAGCAGCGCGCCCGGTACAAAAGGCGGGGGCCGCCGCCTGGGCCTTCGCGTCGATTGGAGCACGTCTAAGTTCCATGTCGCCGAAGCGCTGGGCAAGCCCTGCCCAAGCTATGTTTTCGCAAACTTCCGTGACTACGGCTACGGCCGCTTCCTCCTCGATCCCGTCAGCGAGAAGGCCGTGACCGCGGACCTCGAAGCCGGCAACCGCACATCCGACCCGCTCCTCTACTCCATGCTGTGGGGCGCGCTCTGGGACAACGTCCACGTCGCGCAATCGCCGCCCAGCAACTACGTCAAGCTCGCACTGAAATCCCTCCCCACCGAAGCCGACGAGTCGCTCGCCCGCATCCAGGGCGGCCGCGTCGCCACCGCTCTGCACGCCTACATGTCCGAAAAGGGCAGGGCGGCCTTCACTCCGCAAATCGAAGCGATCGCCGCCGGCCGCATGATCCATGCCCCAACACTCGGCCTGCGCATCGTCAGCTTCCGCACCTTCACCGGAGTCGCCGCAACTCCGCAGGCTCTTGGCCAACTGAAGTCGTTGCTCAACGGAACGCTTGCCGTCCCGCGCATGCCTTTGAAGCCGCTCGACCGCTGGAACATCGTCGGCCACCTCATCGAAATGAACGACCCCGCCGCCGCCTCGCTCTTCGCTACTGAGAAATCCAAGGACCAGACCGGCGAGGGCCAGAAGTACGCTTATGCCGTCGAGGCCGGCGTGCCCAGCGCCTCCGTCAAAGCCCGCTACTTCGACGAGTATCTGCACTCACCCGATCGCCAGGAAGATTGGATCACCCAAAGCCTGCGCCCCTTCAACAGTTGGAACCAGACTGCGCTCACCGAGCCATACCTGCCGCGCGCGCTCGACGCTCTCGCCGGCATCAAGCAGCACCGCAAGATATTCTTTCTCGGCGCCTGGCTTGGCGCTTTCATCGACGGCCAGCACAGCCCCGCCGCCCAGGCCGCCGTCCACGATTGGCTGGCCGATGCGCAGATGGACCCCGACCTCCGGCTCAAAGTTCTCGAAGTCTCCGACGCACTGGACCGCACCGTCCTCATCCGCCGGAAATTCCCCGACTAGCGATGCAGCGTAACGGCATTGCTTCCCTCATGCCCTTCGGCCACGGCGTCGTAACCGCCCGCTGCTGTCCGGTGCAGCACGATGTCCGCAGCGTTGCGCAAACCAAGCACAACATGCCCATCGCGCGACAAAGCGCTGCATCCGCCGCACGCAACTTTTTCGATGCTTCCATCGCGCGCGGCCTTCAACGCGAACACGCCCACATACGCGCCGCTGAAGCGATGTCCGTTCACCTCAACCGAGAAGCTCTTCGGCTGGTTCGTCTCCAATGAGTTCAGGTCGGTAAGAATGACGCTGCCGTCTTCGAGTTCTCCGCCAACGTCCCGCAGCGCGGACTTCGCGACGCCAAGTTCCGCAATCCTATCCACGCTGAACTGCTTCACACGCGCGCGCGCCGCAATCCTCGCGAACACGCTTCCGATGGGCTGGCCGTCGAAATCGCGCGTTGCTTCGCCTTCCAGCATCAGCGCGCCTCCACGCTTCGTGTATCGGTCGAGGAAGGCGAGCGTCGTCCGCTTCGCATACTCGGGATACAGATAAACCACCGCGTGGAACGTATGCCCATGCAGCACCGGACGGTCCTTCGCATCCAGCTTCAGCGCCCCGTTATCGATCAAATCGCTTGGAACCACGGCGCAACGATAGCCCGCACCCCATATCGCCTGCACCTTCTCCTCGATATGCAGAGAGCCGTTCACGTCGAAAATATTCCGCGCACTCTCATGCGGATACCAGTCGAGCAGCGACGGCATTCCGAATACAACCAGCAGCGGAAGCTCTGGCGCCGCCGGATCGAACTGGTTCAGCAGCCGTATCTTGCGCTCCACTGGATTCTGTTTTGAAAGGAACGCATCCGTCGAAAGGTCCGCGCCCCACCGCCCTGTGTCGTTGTAGCCGTGATAGTGCAGCCGCGCGTCAAAACGCGCGTCGTTCATGGCTTTCACCGCGAAGCGATGTATGTCGGAGCCATAAAACTGGTCGTACATGATGTTGCCCGGATGCGCGACCAGCAGCCCCATGCGCAGCGGAAGCGAAAGGTCTTCATCGCTCATGCCGTACTGCCGCGGAATGGTCCACCAGTTGATGCCGGTCGCCCACGCCTCATCGTTCGTCAGGTGGTTGTGAAACGTATCGTGAATACCCGCGAAATTCTTGTCGCCAAACACCTGCCGCGAGTAGCGATAGAACTCCTGCTCAATCTGTAGCGGCCCTTTGCGCAGGAAGTCCCAGTACTCATCGATCGCGCGGATGCGAACTTCCGGATGTCCCGCCGGCGCATAGCGAGTCTCAAAGAGCGTCTGCGTCAGCGTTCTGCCGGTGCCCTGTTCGAAGTGCGCACTGAACGCCCGCCCCGCAAACTGTCCGCGATAGGGCGCAGTTGGCGTCATCGGGATCTTTGTATAGCTGAACTCATCCAGCGCTGTTCCATCGAAGGGCACATCGCGATAGTCGTCGATGGCCTCATGCACCCAGTTCCGATACGCATCGCTGAACAGATCGAGCGCCCGAAACCACGTCGTCGCCATACAAAATGCGGTGTAGCCAGAGAACCGCGGTCCAAGGTCGACCGTGACGGAAATGCTGCCCGGCTGCGGCGATTTGCTCACGACCTTCGCCGTCACGTCGGTCAACGTAGCAGGGTCATACTCTCCATCGCCGGTCTTGCGAAACACAAACACCCGCAGCACTTCGGTCTTCTGCGCAGGGGAAGACCGCAGCTTCAAACTCGACTCGATGACACCGCGGCCATTTGCATCGAGCGTCGTTTCCCCATCGCTCACGCCCGTCTGTTCGTCGTCGAACGAGAACTTCCGCATCGAGTCGATGTTCTGTATCTCAAGCGTTGCGCCGATGCGCAAACCATTCTGGTGGCCTTCTTTGACAATCTCCGCGACTGCGTCGTGGGCCGCGGGACTGGTAAAGAAATTCACGCCATTGCGTGCCGTCAAGAAAGGGAAGTCGAACACGGTGTCGTGCGCAATATGCTGAATGTCCCGCGAATAGCGCGGCGGCACAATCGTCTCCGGCGTAACGAACCAGTACAGCAACTCCGGATAATTCTCGTTGCGGATCGGGTCTTCATACCGCACGTTTACCTTGAAGCCGTTGCTCGGCGCCTGGGCCGCGCAAAGAAAGCTTCCCGCAAGAGAAAGAATGCAGGCCCCGAAAAAACAGACGTTCGTTCGCATCGCTACTCCCACACAACCTGGTGTTCACCCGGCTCGAGCTCTATCGTCACCATACCGGTTGCGGCATCGTATGTGAACGGCAACGCCTCGCGCTTATATACGGCAGCGTGCCAATCTCGCGGCCACGCGGCTTCTTTATCGAAGTCGGGATCATGCAACTTCAGATCGCCGGAGAACGAATGCAGCACCACCATCCGCGCCGGTTTCGCATCCACATGGAACGAAACGGAAATTAACAGCAGCGCCGTCGGCTCCCGCCCCGGCACCGCGCGCGGCGGGTTCAGCAGCAACTGATCGTCCAGCGGCCACGGCCTCAAGTCGAAGCTCGCGCGCTTGTCCGGCAGACTCACCAGCGCATTCATCGTCGCCGGATATCTATCGGCCCACACAGTCGTTTTCAGCGTCGAAGAAATCAGACCCTGCCCCTTGCGCGCCAGCCCGGTGCCCTCGATCAGCGCATACGTCCGGTCCCGCCCATTTCGCCGCGACACCACGCCGCATTGACCCTTCACCACCAGCGGCCCGTCCGCGCTCTCGCCCGCAACCAGCACTTCCTTGTCCTTCAGCGTCAGCCGCCGCGCCGAAGCGCCCACGTTCTCGACGCTCCACCGATTGTTCTCCGCTGAAAACGGCAGCAGAACATTCAGGAAGTCCGTAGTCTTCGCCTTCTTCGCGAGAACCAGCAGAGAGAACGTAGCCCACCTGTCGGCGTTTTGGAGAGGCGCATTTCCCTTCAGGCCAACGTAGTACGGCGGCAGGTTCGGCGTTGTCCCCGAGATCGTCGTTGTGCGCTCGCCCGCCGGCAGGATCGGCAACACCTGCACCTTCGCCACATCGTCGCCGAACACGAGTTCTCCATCCTTGCCCACGGGATTGCCGATCGGCGTCAGGTACCACTCATACGGCTGCTCTTCCTTGCTCTCCAGATGGTCGGCGAGAATCGTCAACGAATCGCCGGGAAACCACACCACGCTGCGCTGGTGTTCCACCGCGTCGTAGGTCCGCACCCGCGCCGAAGAAAACGCAACCTGCCCCAGATCGCCGTAGGCCATCAATTGCGTATCGGCTCGTCCAATATTCTGTTGCGTACGCTCATACGTGAAGTCCGCTCCATGCTCCGCCTGGTGCTTCGCGTACTGCCCATCGAGCCGGTCATAACCCCACTCATTCCCCAGGCCCACGGTGCTGTGCGCGACTGTCGCCTTCGAAAATCCGCCGTATGTCGCCCAATCCTCATACTTTCCGTGTCGTCCACCGTCGGCAACCACGGGGACTCCGTGATAATGCAGTTCCACCTCCAGCGCATCTTGATGGGCGTGTCCCGGGATGACGGGCCCGCGCTGCGCTTCGCGCCGTCCAATAAACGAAGTGCCGAATTTGAAGAACAGCGCATTCGCCTGGTCGTCCCAGCCCGACCGGAAAGTCGCATACCCCGAAAGCGGATACAGCGACGAAAGATGTGTCGGCTCGCGCCCCATCAGGCTCATGTCCAGATGCGCCAGAAACAGCGGATTGGCCCCCTCGCCCTTCAACTCCCAGCCCTTCGCCCGCTCGAACATCATGCGCGCGCCCCACAGTATTTCCTGATCGGAAAGTAGTTCTCCACCGGTGTATAGAATCGCGTACGCATCGCTGGTGCGGTCGCTGTCTCCGATGGCAAACGCATTGCCGTCGGGTGCCGAGAGGTCGAGCCGCCAATGCAGCGTGCTCCGCAAGCGGTCCGCAATGGCCGGTATTGCGAGGTAGTCCGCTACGCCGAGTCGCTTGCTCAAAATCAAAAAGTTGAACAGCGCGCGCGTCGTCAATCCCCAGTAGTGGACCGACCCTTCGCCATAACCTCCGTCCTCGCCGTACCCATTCATCAAGTACTCCACCAGTTGCGACTCGCTTTGGCGAAGCCAACTCGCGGACTCGGGGAAGTCCGGATACAGCATCGCGATCCAGCTCAGGCTGGCGGCCGAGTACACATGAAAATTCAGGCAATAGTCCTGCTCTCGCTTGTCCTCGTAGCCGCGGCTGAACAAATTGTCGAGCAGCCAGCCCTCGAAGAAGTGTCCTGCCTGATGCATCACATTGCGGATCGCCGCATGGTCCTCCGTCGTGAAAACGCCAAGCTGCGCGCCGACGTCGTAGTTCTCCAGGAAATTCGTAGTCGCTTCTCCATCGTGTATCCCCATCCCGTTCCAGTAGTTCAATTTCTGCCGCCAGCCGAGATCGGCGATCATCATCTCGCGCAGCACGCGCTTGTTGCGTGGCGTCGGATCGAGAGCGCACTCGACCGCCACCGAGGCGTAGCCCGCATCGCGGTCCACGCTCTTGCCGCCAAAGGCCAGAAGCTCCGCCGTCGTCGGCGCGGGCCGGTCTGCCGGAAAGATCTTCTCCCACTTCGCAACCATCTTGTCGGAGTCGACTTTTGTCTGCCGATAGGCGCTCTGCAATCTCGGGTCGGTGGCCTGCGCGCGTAGCCGGGCAAGGTCTTTAGCCGTCGTGAAATAGCCTCCACGTTCCACGATCGGCGCGCTGGCCTGCAAACTCGACGCCGGCACCAGCGCCAGACCAAGGCAGCAGCAAACTGTCAGCCCAAAACTACCTTCGCGATTCCTGGCGACACGAGACAGTCCCGTACCCACAACAAACTTGCGTCGCATCCACTGCATTTACTGTGTACCTCGTCAGATGGGGCCAGCACACACGCCCGATTTCTTGAAGCGGGCATTGGGACGTGGACGTCCGCTGGCATAGGTATAGCCATCAGGCCAACCCAAGTCAGTCTGGCCGCATACCTCGGCACTGACAAGCTAATTTACCGTAAGAAATATCGCAGACAACCTGAAACCCAATCAAAGTCAGTCGGTTCCGACCTTAACAACGGCCGCCTCTTAACGGTGAGGGTCCCACGTCACCATCTTTTTCGTGAACAAACCCAGGTCGATCGCCCGTGCCATCGCGTCATACCCCGCGTCGTTCGGATGCACGAAGTCGCCGGAGTTGTACTCCTGCCTCAACTGTGTCGGACACTTCGGATCGCGCGTCGCCGCATCGAAATCGATCATCCCATCGAACACATTGGTAGTCCGTATCCATTCATTCAGCGCCGTCCGCACCTTCTCGCCTTCGGGCCAGGTGCATGTAAAGTTGCGGCAGTCCGTCATCTGCGTCGCGCCGAACACCACAATCCCATGCTGGTGCGCCTGCTCCGTAATCTGCGTCAGCGCCCACTCCAGCCGTTTCTCCAGATCTCCATACGGTTGATGATTGCGCGTCACCGCTTCAATATCGTTGATGCCGTGGAACAGGATCAGGTAACGCACGCCGCTGCGGTCCAGCACGTCCCAGTCCACCCGCGCCAGCCCATTCGGCCCATCTCCATCGAGCAGCAAGCGGTTCCCGCTGATCCCGTCGTTGACCACACCCAGCACTCCGGCCTTCCGCGTTGCCTCGTCCTCCGCCAGACGTGTCGCGAGATAATCCGGCCAGCGATGATTTGCGCTTGCGGTGGAATGGTTGCCATCCGTAATCGAGTCGCCAAACGCGACAACCGCCGACTTCCCCGGCGCGTACACATCCACGCCGGTCAGCACATACCATGACCCCTTCGCCCATGATTTACCGGCAAGGGTCGCTGCACTCGTAACATCGCCTGTCGCGGCGTAGGACGTCTGCTGCGCACCGCCATGGAGTGTCGACCCCATCGTGTGGTCGGGGAAGTACAGGCTCACGGCGATGTCGGAAAGCGCTGCCACATCGAGCGTAACGGCATCGCTCGCAATGGTCGCGCCGGGTGGAATAGTGACCGTTGCCACGTGCCCGAAAGTCAGCGTGCGGTCGGAGCTGGTCTTGATCGCGCTCATGTCCGTATCCGGCACAGGATGTGCCTTCTCACTGAGCGCGATATGCGCGGCTCCCACATACAGCGGCGTCTTTCCAAAGCGGTTGGAAAGCCATATCCGCGTCTCGGACCCACCGACGCTGGTATGAACAATCAGCCGCACCGTCTGCCCGGACAGATCCGCCGGGCTCGCGCTGTTTCCGTCCACCATCGCCGTACCCCATGTTGCAACCCACGGCGAATTGGCAACGGGCCCGCTCGAAGCGGAAAGGCCGGGAACGCACAGCAATGCGCCAAACAGAACGGCCCACACGTTTCCGATATTGAAGAGAAATCCAGATGGGCACATAGCGGCTCCAGATTGAGAGCATACAACGCCGCTACGTCATGCAATGCGCAGGGAAGTTTATTGCGCCGTTTCTGTCGCCGACATTCCAACCGAGTTAGTGAGCGTCACCTGGACGGAGGCGATTTTGCTGGCGCCACCACCGGCCGTTTCGGTCGATTGGACGAGGCGCAAGTTCAAGACTTGCCGCCTGTGTTGATCGTGGTTTTGCACAGCTGGGGGGCTTGACAGCGTCAGGACCGCGGAGCTCCTCCGGCAACCGCCCAACCCGAGTTCAACGACCGCCCCCGTATACTGCTCGTCAAGGGCCCCGATATGGACAGCGTTACAAAGTGGCTTGAGCTCTGGCGGGACGGCGACGCCGAAGCGATAGAGCGGGTCACGGCACTCGTTTACCAGGACCTGCGCCGCCTGGCCGCCTACCATCTCAAATCCGAGTCCGACGCGGAACGGCGCCAGGCCACCACGCTGGTCCACGAAGTCTATCTGCACATGTCGTCCCTGCGATCGATCGATTGGAAGGGCCGGGCCCATTTCATCTCCGTCGTGACCAAGATCATGCGGCAGATCCTGGTCGATCGCGCGCGCGCCCGCAATGCCGCAAAGCGCGACGCGGCGGCCGCGCTCGCCGAAATCCCACAGACGCACGAGCCCCACCAGATCGACACCCTGGTCATCGACCAGGCCCTCAACCGCATGTCGCACCGTTACCCGCGCTGCGCACAGGTCGTCGAGTTGCGGTTTTTCGGCGATCTGGAGTTTCGCGAGATCGCCGGCATGATGGACATTTCTCTCGCAACCGTCGAGCGGGATTGGCGCTTTGCCCGCGCATGGCTGAGGAAGTCGATGCAATGAACCAGGACAGGCTTCGCGATCTCTTCGAACAAGCGACCGAGTTGGCTGCGGAGGAGCGAGCGCACTTTGTCGCGGGCGCCTGCGGCGACGACGCGGGTCTGAAACAGGAACTGCAAGCCCTGCTGGCTGCCGACGCGGATGCGGCCCGCGAAGGTTTCTGGCAACGTTCTGCCCTTCATAACGAGGTCATCGCGGACCGTGCCGAAGGACCGGGCGTCGGCGACATCATCGGCACCTACCGGTTGGTGGAACTTATCGGCAGGGGAGGCATGGGCGCGGTGTATCGCGCCGTGCGGGTCGATGCCGAGTTCGAAAAGTGCGTAGCGGTCAAGTTGATCGACGCGGTCTTCTACTCCTCGGACGCAATCGCACAGTTCCGCGCCGAGCGCCAGATTCTTGCCAACCTCGATCATCCGAACATCGCGCGGCTATTGGACGGCGGCGCCCGCGCCGACGGCCTCCCCTACCTCATCATGGAGTACGTCGAAGGCATTTCGCCCTACGAATACTGCCTCCGGCACAACCTCTCCACCACGCAGCGACTTCTGCTGTTCCAACAAATCTGTTCCGGCGTACATTCCGCCCACCAGAACATGGTGATTCACCGCGACCTCAAGCCGGCCAACATCCTCGTCACTGCGGATGGCACGCCGAAGCTGCTGGATTTCGGCATTGCCAAAGTCCTCAACCCCGATCCGTCGCGCTCCGCCAAAGCGCTGACAGAGCCTGGAATGCTGAAGCTGACTGCCCGCTACGCCAGCCCCGAACAGGTGCGAGGCGAACCCGTCACCACGGCGTCGGACGTTTATTCTCTGGGCGTCATCCTTTATGAATTGCTGGCGGGCCATTCACCCTACGGAGACGACGATCGCCCCACGCATCGGATCATGCAGGCGGTGTGTGAGGAAGAGCCTGCCAAGCCGAGCGTCTGGGCTCGAAAGCTGAAAGGCGATCTGGACAACATCGTCTTGCGGGCTCTCCGGAAGTCTCCCCTTGAGCGCTACGCCTCCGCGCACCAGTTTTCAGAGGACATCCTGCGTTACCTCGAAGGCCGCCCCGTGCAGGCCCGCGGCGACGCTTCTCTCTACATCGCGGCCAAATTCATCCGGCGCAACCGTGTCGTGGTTGCGGTCGCCGCCCTTCTGCTCTGCTCGCTGGTCGGCGGCCTGATCGAAGTCGCGCTGGCCCGGGCGCGGGCCGAGCGCCGTTTCAATCAAGTCCGCCAGTTGGCGCATTCGGTCATGTTCGACTATGCCGACGCCATCGATCGATTGCCCGGCGCCACTCCGGTGCGGGCGCGGCTCGTGAGCGACGCGCTTACCTACCTCGACAATCTTTCCAAAGAGGCCGACACGCCGCTCCTTCAGCGAGAGATCGTGGACGCCTATGTTCACGTAAGCAATGTGCAGGGGAATGAATACGAGAACAACATGGGCGATACGGCAGCGGCCATGTCCAGCGCGCACAAAGCGGTGGACGCAGCGGAAAAGCTGCTGAAGGAAGATCGGACGCCACTGGCCCAGAGTTCGGCGGCCAGCGCATTTTCTACCTATGGCTCTCTCCTTTACGCAACGGGAAACCTGACGGCAGCCGCCACCGCCTATGGACGCGCCCTCGCTCTTTACCGGAAAATCGCGGAGGAATCTCCCCGGGACCTCGATAACAAAGTCTCGCTCTCCACCTGTCTCCGCCACATGGGCGATCTCTACGGTGGATACGGCTTCCGGAACCTTGGCAAGACCGCGGAAGGACTCGCCTACTACGAGCAGGCGAAGTCGCTGGTCCTGGCATTGAATACGCAGTTCCCTTCGAACATTGACATTACGAAGGAGAGCTACAAGACGCTCCTGTCGCTCACCTCGACAGAGTCCGCGATGGGGCTGCGTGAAGATGCCGCGAAGGACCTCGAGGAAGCGCTGACGAAGATCCGGACGGTCAGCGCCGCCGAGCCCGGCGACACCAACGACAAGGTGGAGCTTGCCGTTGCCGAATCCCGCCTGGGCCAGCTGCAGTTGGACGATCGAAACACCGCCAGTGCGATTTCCCATTTGGCCGTGTCCGCCGGTTTGCTGCAGAAGCTGCTCGATGCCGATCCCGGCAACGCCGTCTTCCGCCGCGGCCAATCGGTCGTGGAGGCCCAATGGGCGGCGGCGCTGCGCGGCGACGGACAGACGGCGCTTGCCGTAACGCACAATGAGCGGGCCCTTCAGTTGGCCCAGGCCCTCAGCAAGGGCGACCCTGGCAGCGTCCAGTATCGTACCGACGTCGGCACCGACGAGCGAAAGCTATCCGACGGCCTGCTGGCCACCGGTCAGGCGGGCGCAGCCTTGCATCATGCACAGCAGGCGCAACAAATTCTTTGCCCAGCCAGCTCAGGTTCAACCGATCCAAATAGTCTCGCCAACTGCGACCGGGCGCTGGTGGCGATCGGCAATGCGGACCGCGCGTTACAAAACCCCAAAGCGGCGGTCATCGCCCTCCGGAAGGCAGTGGACATCGCTTCAAAACGGTCGGAAGCCGATCCGGTCAACACCATTTTTCGTTCCGATTCGGCCCGCGCGCAAGCGGCCCTGGCAGGAGCATTGGATGAGTCCGGCGACCGGCAAGGCGCGGGGGCAATGTACGAGGGAGCGCTGAGGACATGGTCTATCCTCCGCCAGGCCAACTCGATCTCCGCAGAGGATTCCCATCGTTCCGACGCCGCGGGACAAGGTCTTGCGGACCTGCAATCTCGCCGCTGATTCGATTCCCATCAGGGCGAAGCCTGTATCGCAAACACACCGAACCAACCGTACATGGGCAATGAGGAGCGTGAGATGAGGTATGGCGGAGAGTGGGGGACCCTTACCGGCGGTCTGCTCCTCAATACGCTGAACGTTTGTTATCCGACTTGTAACCCGATAAGCGGAGGCCTGAGCCCTCGGTGGGTATTGACCCACATGAGGATCACTCCAGTGTCGACCAATGTCGCTCTCCTACTTCGCGTCCGTGCATCGAATGGATCGTGGACGTACGCCAAGCCGGCCTACGCCGCCAACAATCGTCTCAAACCGTTATACGCCATCATCGATGGAAAGCAAGAGCATCATCCCGAGGGCGCTTACTACATTCGGTTCGCCGTTCATCGCCGCCGCCACATGAAGCGTGCGGGATTTGATCCGGCAGAGGCCATGGCCTGTCTCAAGCGGCAGGAATATCTGCTCAAGGGCCTAGCCATGGGCATCGAAAGCCCGGAGCTTCCCCAGCCACCTCCACCGCCCGATCCTGACATTCACCGGCAGCGCTGGAAGGATGCGGTCCACGTCTACATGCTGGAGGTCGAGGCACCGCGCGGTACGCGCACCGCTTCGGGCTACAGCTACACCCTGGAGAGCTTCGGGTCTGTGTGCCCGGTAACGTTCCTCGACGAGATTACCCGGGAGCACATCCTGGCCTTCGAGGCGGCGATCCGCCGTAAAGGCAACACTGCTCGCACCGCTTACAACCGAATCGCTGAACTCGGCACGTTCCTCCGCTACTGGAAGCTGCCGGACATCGTTAGTCGCAAGGACCTTCCCCGCTATACCAAGAAGAAGGCAGTCGTCTATCAACTGGGAGACTTGGCCGCTCTGTTCAGCGCGGCCACAGAATCCAATCGCCTTTTATTCGAGTTCTTCCTGGGCAGCGGCTGTCGGGAGCAGGAGGTGATGTACATGACTGCGCAGGATATCGACTTCGAGAACCGGCTCGTGCACATCCGCGCGAAGCCGGAATGGAAATGGGAGCCCAAGGACAAGGAGGAGCGACCGATCCCGGTGCCGGACGACTTGCTCGCCAAACTGAAGACGCACATCGCCTCCGGTCCGGCAGACCAACGCCTTCTCTTCCCATCGGCCAAAAACCGGAAGAAGCCTGATAAGCACTTGCTCCGCCGCTTGAAGGTCAGTGCTTTCCAGTCCGGGCTGAACTGCGGCCACTGCGTCGCGAAGAACGGCAAGCGTTGCGCAGACCATCCCGTCTGCAAACGGTGGTCACAGCATGCATTCAGGCGGACATTCGCCACCATTCACCATCGAAATGGAGTATCAGTTCGAACGTTGATGGACTGGCTTGGTCACAGTGATTTGGCCACGGTCCAGCTCTACCTAGCTTCCGAGGACACGCAGTCGGATGCTACAAGGCAGGCTGTGAATAGTAGCTTCATTGCTGTAGGGATGTAGTCGCCGGCGTTCAGTAGGACCGACGGTCGGATTACCGCCGGTCCGCTGAGTGCCTTGCTTCTTGGCTTGACTGAGCGTTTCACGGATTGCGCCAGTTTCGGCATCACGCCAATGCGAGATCATCATGGCGGCAACGATTCTTCGGCTACCTCCGGTCAGCGAACTGACTGGGCTGTCTCGCAGTGCTATTTACTTCCAAATTGCGCAAGATACGTTCCCGAGGCAGGTGGCCCTCGGCGCCCGCGCCGTCGGATGGCGGCATAGCGATATCCAAACTTGGCTGGACAGCCTTCCGACTAGAACTACCGAGCAGTCAATCAGGCTCCTTTAGGTCTTGCCAGATTTCATCTAGCCTTTTGGCAAGCTTCATGCTCATCTCTCTCCGATTGAAATGCATATCGGCGGCGAGAGACTTCTTCCAAATTCCCGCGCAAGGTTCGCTCTGCTTTGGCATAGGCATGTTAACAGCGATCGCGCATGACCGGGTTTGCTATCCTTCAATGATTCCGGCTCCGGATGAGGAAAGCACCTGTGGCACAAGTAGTGATCGAGAATCCGATCCTCAATTCACCTTTTGAGGAGCCGTCGCGCCACTTCCGTTTCGACGAAGAGAACAGCATCACCAATGAAATTGCGTCTGGACGGCGACCGAGCACGGCCATCGTTCCTGTGGCTCGCCCCCGCTCACGCAGGAATGACCCACAACAGATGCTTCCCGGCGACTTCTCTCAAGACCGTGCCGAGCCCAACAAGCTCGTCAATGACATCCGACTGCACGTTGGACGTTGGCGTCAGGGTGGACACAGCGGGGTGACAGCCACGACGCGCCGTTTACTCGACTATTGGCGAGACCCTGCCCGTGACCGCAAGCTCTTCTTCTGCCAGATCGAAGCCCTCGAAACCGCAATCTATCTCGCTGAGGTTTCCAACAAGTTCACGCCGCATCTTCAGAATGAGCTCCGAGACATCGCCGAAGCCGCCAATCCAGGTCTACGTCGTGAAGCCTTCAAGATGGCTACTGGGTCCGGCAAGACGGTGGTAATGGCGATGATTATTGCTTGGCAGACGCTCAACAAGCGTGCCAACCCGCAAGACGCTCGCTTTACCGACGCCTTCCTCATTGTGACGCCCGGCATCACCGTCAAGGATCGCCTCGAAGTCCTCAAGCCCAATAACCCTTCCAACTATTACGCCGAGCGCGACATAGTTCCAGCATGGCAGCGCGATCAGCTTGAACAGGCTCGCATCGTGATTACGAACTACCATTCGTTTCTGCCGCGGGAGAAGATCAAAGTCGCGAAAAACACAAAGGCAGTTTTGGCCGGTAACAACCCTCCGCCGCCGGGTCTCTTTACCGAGTCCCCAGCCGATGTGGTTCGCCGCGTCTGCGGTAAGGACTTCGGCCTGAAGAAAAACATCCTCGTCCTCAACGACGAAGCCCACCATTGCTACCGCTCGAACCCTGAACACGACGACCCGCCGCCAGTCGGCGATCCGGACGCTCGCGCTGAAATAGCCGAAAATAAGAAAGCCGCACACGCGTGGCTAAGCGGGCTCATGATGGTGCAGGCTCGCATCGGTATCAAGACGGTTTACGACCTCTCCGCAACCCCGTTTTTCCTGAGCGGTTCCGGATATGGCGAAGGGTCCCTCTTTCCTTGGGTCGTCTCTGACTTTGCGCTCGTGGAAGCTATCGAAGCCGGCATCGTCAAAATCCCGCGCGTTCCCGTCGCGGATGACGCAGGGTCAGGCGATCAACCTACCTACCGCAATCTCTGGCTCCGCATTCGCGAGCAGCTTCCCCGCAAGGGTCGTGCCACGGAGGCAGCCAAAGCTGAACCCACACTTCCGGGTGAGCTTGAAGGTGCCCTTCAGTCGCTCTATCTCGATTATGAAAAGCGGTACAGGCTTTGGGAATCTCGTGCTGACTCCAAGCTGCGTGGCCTCACTCCGCCAGTCTTTATCGTTGTCTGCAACAACACGAATGTTTCCAAAATGGTTTTCGATTTCATCTCCGGTTGGGAGAAGGAGCTTCCGGGGGAGGGCGATCAGTCCGCGACCAAACGAGTGCAGGCTGGCAAGTTGGATCTGTTTCGCAACGACGATGGACGCGGCGGCTGGCTTCACAAGCCAAACTCATTCCTGATCGATTCAACGCAAATCGACTCCGGAGAAGCCATGACCGATGACTTCCGCAAAGCCGCAGCGACCGAGATCGCCGAGTTCAAACAGGAGTACATCCGCCGCTTTCCCGGTCGAGACGTAGAGTCAGTCACTACTGAGGACTTGCTTCGAGAAGTACTAAACACCATTGGAAAGGCCGGCAAGCTGGGTGAAGGCATTCGCTGCGTAGTCTCCGTCTCCATGCTCACGGAAGGTTGGGACGCTAATACCGTCACCCATATCCTTGGCGTCCGTGCCTTCGGTACTCAACTGCTCTGCGAGCAGGTCGTTGGTCGGGCTCTGCGGCGCATAAGCTATTCGATTACTGCGGACACCATTCATCTGCCACCCTCAGAGCAACGTTTCGGTCCCGAGTATGCAGAGGTGTACGGCATACCCTTCTCCTTTATCCCGTCCGCCGGTGTCACCAAAGAACCCGTTGAGGGGCCTTTGCCTACGCGTATCCGTGCGTTGCCGGAACGCGAAGCGCTCGCGATGAGCTTTCCGCGCCTGCTCGGCTATCGTTTCCATCTGCCGGAGCGCCGGCTCATCGCCGCGTTCACCTCAGATTCCGTCCTTCGACTCACCACCGCATCGATTCCCAGCGAAGTCGAGATGGCGGCAGTTGTCGGTGAATCGGAGTTTCACACCCTCGACGCACTCAAGCTGATCCGACCTAACCATGTCGCATTTGAACTTGCCAAGGCCACTCTCGAACGTTTTTTGCACGACGAGAACGATGAAGCACAGCCATGGCTTTTTCCGCAGGTTCTCGGCATTACGCGGGAGTGGCTCGATAAATGTCTCCGACTCGGTGACAACACCTTCATGCAGCTCTTGCTCTTCGGACAGAACAAGCACCTTGCTATCGAACACATCTATGACGGCATCCGCGAAGGCTCACAGAGTGCAGGAGAAAAACGCGTCCTTCCCATTCTTCAGCCTTACGACACGCTTGGCTCGACCAATTACGTTGACTTCTTCACCACGCGACCGACCTTCGCGACCGATGCCGCGCATTCTCATATCTCTCATGTGGTCGCTGACACAGACGTTTGGGAGCAGAACGTCGCTTACAAGCTCGAACGTATGAAGGAAGTCATTCGCTACGTGAAGAACGATCATCTTGGCTTCACGATTCCGTACACATTTCTGAATAAGGAAAAGCAATACACGCCAGACTTCCTTGTAGACATCGATGACGGTCACGGCCCGGGTGACCCTCTTCACCTCATCATTGAAGTCTCTGGTGAGCGAGACGAGACGAAGGCCCAGAAGACCACCACTGCTCGAACGCAATGGATTCCTGCGGTGAACAATCATGGCCTATTCGGTCGGTGGAGTTTTCTTGAAATCACCGACCCGTCGAATCTCCAAACGGAAATCCGTCGCCACATCAGCACGAAGTAGCTGCTTGTTTTTGTTTCTGTCATTTTGGAAGGGAACCCGCTCGTATGGCGCCACGTAAGCCGAAGAAGTCCATCGAAATCGCCGAGACCGTCCACAAGGATCGCCGCTCCAACATCCCTACCGAAGAGCTTCGCGACTTCGTTACCACTGATGAAACCACGCCGAAGACAATGCTCTATCCTCGTGACCCATCGCTTGACCCACAGCTCGTCTGGCGTGGAAAGGACGAGCAGGACTCCGAGGCGCTCGCTGTGCCCGTTGTGCCCATTTACATCCAGGAGAAGGTAAAGCCTCAGGCGATCATCGCCGCGCTTCAAAAAGAGGCTCGCGACGAAGACATTCAGCGCAACTTCTACTCTGACTTCAATGGCGGTCCGAAGGACTTCGCCGACAAAGTCGACTTCTATAAATTCGAGCAGAACTGGACCAATCGCTTCATCCTTGGCGATTCGCTAATGATTATGACATCGCTCGCAGAGAAGGAGGGGCTCAAAGGAAAAATCCAAACAATTTATATAGACCCCCCCTACGGCATCAAGTTTGGTTCAAACTGGCAGGTATCGACCCGCAAGCGAGAGGTGAAGGATGGGAAGGTGTCAGACGCATCTCGTCAACCCGAACAGGTAAAGGCATTTCGTGACACATGGGAACTAGGCATTCATTCATACCTTTCCTACCTACGGGACCGACTGATCGTTGCTCGGGACCTGCTCACTGAAACGGGAAGTGTGTTCGTTCAGATCGGAGACGAAAATGTTCACCTCGTGCGAAACGTTCTGGACGAGGTTTTTGGGAGTGAGAATTTCTGCTCGCTGATCAGCTTTCGCACAACGTCTTCGCTCGGCGGTGAACTTCTTGGGAAAAGTTGTGACTACGTTATCTGGTACGCAAAGAATCACTCTTCGACGAAATTTCGCCAGCTTTATAAAGATCGCGGCTTCGCGGACGATATTGGAGGGCGTTACTCCCGAGTCGAATTGACAGATGGGACACGCCGTGTCATGACCAGGGCAGAAAAAGATGACATCTCGCTCCTCCCGACAGGTGCCAGAATTTATCGACACGATAATCTGACATCTCAAAGTGGAACCGAAAAGAGTGCCTATCCCATTCCATTCGCAGGCCACATATTCACACCGGGGAACGGTTACTGGAAGACAAATGAAAAAGGCATCGGTGTTCTCAAACTTGCGAACCGCATTGCCGCTCCAACCAGCGATTCTCTCTCATATGTCAGATTCATTGACGATTTTCCAGTGGGCACGTTCTCAAACGTCTGGACGGACACACAGACAGGCGCATTTACTGACGACAAAACATACGTAGTACAGACAAACACAAAAGTTATCGAACGTTGTCTATTGATGACCACAGATCCAGGCGATCTTGTTTTGGATCCTACATGCGGTTCAGGAACCACCTCCTACGTAGCAGAACAGTGGGGACGCCGCTGGATCACTTGCGATACTTCGCGGGTAGCACTTGCACTTGCGAGAACGCGACTGATGTCTGGTCGCTTCCCTTACTATTTTCTCGCTGACTCGACAGATGGGATACGAAAGGAAGCTGAAGTAAGCGGCATAGTCCCTCCGCCGTATGCAACCGACAATGATATTAAGAAGGGCTTCGTTTACAAACGCGTCCCACACGTCACACTCAAATCGATTGCAAATAATGCAGAGATGAAAGAAGGGATGTCCCGCGAAGATATCAACGCAGCTATTGGTCGCCATGCTGAATCAGAAACCCTCTTTGATCAGCCCTACGAAGACAACAAGAAGATTCGAGTTAGCGGTCCTTTCTCGGTCGAAAGCCTCTCGCCCCACCGGGTCCTCTCCCTCGCCGACGAAGACATGAACGGCACTGTCAGCGAGCGAGAGGCGCGGAAGCAACAGGACTTTGCCGGGATGATCTTGGACAACCTCCGCCGCTCTGGCGTCCAGAACACCATCAAGCAAGAGCGCCTCACCTTCGATACTCTTGATCCGTTCGCCGGCCATTGGCTCAACGCAACCGGCACTTATACTGACGCAGCGGGAAACTCTCACACCGTCGCCGTCTCGCTCGGTCCTGAGCACGGCACGGTAGGACCTGAGCAGGTAAAGGAAGCCGCCAAAGAAGCCGTCCAAGGTCTTGGTTTCAATACCCTAGTCGTCTGCGGCTTTGCCTTCGACCCTCACGTCACCGAAGAGACCAAGCGATTCGGCAACCTTCAAGTACTCATTGCCCGTATGAACCCCGACCTCTCCATGGGCGGCGACCTTCTCAAGAAGACAGGCACAGGGAATCTCTTCATGGTCTTCGGAGAACCCGACATCGAGCTTAAGGAGGAGAACGGCGACCTCCGCGTCTCCATCAAGGGTATCGATGTCTACGACCCGACAACCGGGGAAGTGCGGAGCCACTCCACAGACGACATTGCCTGCTGGTTCATCGACACCGACTACAACGGTGAAAGCTTCTTTGTCCGCCACGCCTACTTCACTGGCAAGGACCAGCCCTACGAAAAGCTTAAGAGGGCTCTACGGGCCGAAATCGACGAATCCGCATGGGGTTCTTTATACAAGACCACTTCGCGGCCCTTCCCCAAACCCATCGGCAAACAACCGCGCATCGCCATCAAGGTCATCAATCACTACGGCGACGAAGTTCTAAAGGTCTTCCCAGTCTGAGCATGCGCTAAAATTATGTGTGAATTATGTTGACGGACGTGTGAGCTTCGTTCACAACCATTATGTGAACAATTTATCTGCTTCTGAACCACTATCGCTCATTGGCATTCACGAGATCGCCGTCCTCGGGGATGTAGGATCTTCCGCAGTCGCGAATTGGCGTAAACGCTTCGAGGACTTTCCTGCTCCCGTGGCCGACCTGAAGTCCGGGCCCGTTTTCCGCGAGGACTAAATCAAAGGTTGGCTAGCAAAACGCTTCGGCAAAGAGCTTACGGACGCGAATTCCTTCTATGACCAGCTTTCGGCGAAGCGGGGCGACTCCGTCGAACTGATTGCCAAGGTGGAGGAGACTGTTGCCAAGTTGGAAGCCGAATCGACTTCGACAAAGCGGCCTGGGATGCTCCTGGGGAAGATCCAGAGCGGGAAGACCCGGGCCTTTCTGGGGATTATCGCCAGGAGCTTCGACCGTGGCTACGACGTGGCGGTGATTCTAACCAAGGGGACCAAGTCCCTCGCCAAGCAGACTGTGATGCGGGTGCGGGATGACTTTAGCGAGTTCTTGCAACGGGACCAGGTTCAGATTTACGACATTATGTCCGTGCCATCTTTGACGCCTTACGAACTGAATCAGAAGCTCATTCTCATCGTGAAGAAGGAAGACGATAATCTTGATCGCCTTCTCAAGGCTTTCGAGACGGACTTCCCAGTTCTTCAGCAGAAGAAAATACTGATCGTTGATGATGAGGCGGATTTAGCATCCGTGAGTTTTCGCAAGGGGAAAGACGGGATCGCCATGCCGGGGGTCATCTCTCAGCAGATCGACAGGCTCAGAGAGTTGTCAAAAGATTCGGACTTTCTGCAGGTCACGGCAACACCATACTCTCTCTATCTACAGCCGGAAGAGGACGTGATCGAAGCGGGCCAGCTACTGTTCAAACCACGCCGGCCAGCTTTTACCGTGGTACTTCCGACGCATGGCCGCTATGTTGGCGGTGATTACTATTTCGAGAAGAGTACCGATCCCGAATCTCCAGCCTACTACTTCTATCGTGAAGTCCCTCTTGAGGAGCGCGAAGCGCTTAAGGTCGAGGATCGCCGGCGAATCAAGATCGAGCACGTCCTCTCCGAAAAGAGAACTGCGGTATTGTGCGATGCCGTCTTCACTTTCCTCGTCGGAGGAGCGATCCTTCGTCTCCAGGCGAGAAGCAGGAAGGACGCTCCGGACAAGTATGCCTTTCTATTTCATACGGAGCAGGCTAGGAAATCTCATGACTGGCAAGAACGCATCGCCGTGGCTATCCGGGATTCCCTCATTTCAGAAGCCCATGAAGACACCCCACGCTTCAATGAACTGCTACACCGCTCATACTCGGATTTGAAGAGGTCCGTAAACCTTGAAGGAAGCCCTCTTCCCAGTCTGTCTGAAGTGAAAGCGGAGTTGGTAGCCGCACTCACTGGCGGCCAACTGATGATTACGAAGGTCAACTCGGAGGGCGACATCGAGCAGCTTCTGGATCAAGATGGCCAGCTCAAACTTCGGACGCCCTACAATCTCTTCATCGGGGGACAGATCCTTGATCGCGGCATCACGATCAACAACTTGATCGGCTTCTATTACGGCCGTAATCCGAAAAAGTTTCAGCAGGATACGGTTCTTCAGCACTCCCGCATGTACGGTACACGATCAATGAACCAGCTCGCCGTCACTCGGTTCTATGCGCCTCAAAATGTTTACCAAATTATGCGAAACATCCATGGGTTTGATGCGGCGCTTCGGGATGCTTTTGAAAGTGGCGCTCACGAACGCGGGGTGTACTTCATCCAAAAAGACCCGGCAAACCGAGTTGTCTCTTGCTCACCGAACAAGTATGAGCGCCGGAGCAAAAATAGGCCACAGAGCGCCGCGTGAGCGGGGCTTTGCGGCGGAGTAAAAGTAGACCACCGCCGGGAGTGGATTTCATGGACTGTTGCGGAAGCGGCGAGATTCATGGAACACCGGAGGGATGTTTCAGGTGGAGATATACGGGCGTGTGCGGCGGGCGGTTCGAGTCGAGGGCCGGAGTCAGCGTGCGGTGGCCAGGG